>Ga0194051_1000029_pt1 | contig 65956 bp, 56 predicted proteins | sample SepL2320m_MetaG_FD_161275 | JGI IMG/M metagenome (GOLD analysis project Ga0194051, IMG submission 161275) | Anoxic zone freshwater microbial communities from boreal shield lake in IISD Experimental Lakes Area, Ontario, Canada - Sep2016-L239-20m | ecosystem: Environmental > Aquatic > Freshwater >... | reverse complement strand
GCGGCTGCTGTGGCAACAGCGTCGGCTAGCTGGGTTCGCAGGGTAACTCGACCATCGTACATGTGTCTTATTATGGCACAGGCCACTGACAGTTGTAAATCCCGAAACCCCAATGGGGACAACTATTTTCGAGTTCTTCGCGGTTGGCGCAAGGCATGCGCAATTTGGGTTGATTCGTCGCTTCTAGATGGGTTCGCAGCGAGCCCGTTGAGAGCGAAACAGCGACCCGCATCATCAGGAATGTGGACTCCGTCGACCCGGTCAGGTTGAACTTGCCGCGGTTCACTACCGGAGCAAGTGCGTCGTCAGGCAGGATGTCGCTATGACCACGGCTACAGCAGGTGTGCTGAGAGTTCTCGCTCCGCGAGACCTCGACCCTGTGCTGGCCCTACTTGCTCGTGATCCGGTGGCGCATTGTTTCGTCACGTCCCGCGTGCTGATGAGCAGGCTCGAGCCGTGGCGTCTGGGTGGAGAACTCTGGGGTTGGTCAGAGGACGGTGCGATCACGTCGCTCATGTACCTGGGTGCCAACTTGGTGCCAGTCGAGACCACTCCCGAAGCCCGGCGGGCGTTTGCTGATCGGTTGCGCCGCATCGGTCGTCGTTGTTCATCGATTGTCGGCGTGTCCGATGAGGTCGCTGAACTCTGGCCCTTACTTGCTGATTCCTGGGGCCCGGCCAGGGATGTTCGTGCAGCCCAGCCGCTGCTTGTGATTGATTCTGCTCCTGTGGTTGCTAGCGATCCTGATGTGCGCCTCGTGCGCGAGGATGAGGTCGATGCGCTTGTGCCCGCATGCGTAGCGATGTTCACCGAGGAAGTCGGCGTTTCGCCACTTGCTGGTGGCGCTGGCGATGCGTACCGCGCACGCATCGCGGAACTTGTTCGCACCGGCCGCGCATTCGCCCGCATCGAGGGCGGCAAGGTCGTATTCAAGGCCGAAGTAGGCGCCGTGGGCCAAGGGGTGTGCCAGGTGCAGGGAGTCTGGGTTGCCCCAGAATTCCGCGGGCTCGGACTCGGATCTCCAGGAATGGCCGCTGTCGTGAATCTGGCACGCCGTGAGATTGCACCTGTCGTGAGCCTTTACGTCAACGACTACAACTATGCGGCTCGTCGTGTCTACGAGAAGGTCGGCTTCCGACAAGACAACACCCTCACCACAGTCCTGTTCTGATCGGTCCAGCCGTTCTGGCTGTGTGATTGCGGGAGTCGGCGAGGGTTAACGGCCGCCGGCCACAACGTGGGGGAGCGACCCGCAGTTGTCCGCACCTGCCAGACTCGACTCATGTTCAGCCGACCTGGTCCGGAAAGCCTTTGGGCGGATCCGGATTGGCGTCGCTACTGGATCAGCCGGGTCGTGAGTTATGCCGGTGGAACCGTTACCTATGTAGCGGCGCCCATTCTGGTTTATGCGATTTCTGGCTCGGCACTGCTCACTGGTATCACGACCGCCACCGAAGGCTTGCCCTACTTGCTATTCGGGCTCATCGCTGGTGCGCTGTCCGATCGTGTCGATCGGCGTCGCCTCATGGTTAGCGCTGATCTGCTCAACGCGGCAGTGCTGGCGACAGTGCCTTTCGCCGCTGCCTTCGGGCGCCTCACTGTCCCGCACGTAATCCTCGCTGGCTTCGTGTCGATGACAGTGTTCGTGTTCTTCGACGCCGCAAATTTTGGAGCGGTGCCCACGCTGGTTGGCAAAGACAGGATCAGCGCTGCCAACGCAGTCATTTGGGGCAGCACTCAGGTGTTCGACGTTGTCTTGCCAGGTTTGGTCGGGGTGCTTGTTGCCTTCATCTCTCCTTCGACCCTTTACTGGGTGAACGCATTCACGTTCCTAGCCTCCGCTTTGCTCATCCGCAGCATCTCGAGATCACTCACCGGCGAACGCTCTCCCGATACGCAACGACTCCGCGACGATGTTTTGACTGGTATCACTTGGTTGTGGGCGCACCCGATCTTGCGCACTCTCACCTTTGTAGGCACCGCTACCGCCTTCGCCGCTGGTGCACTCATGGGGCAACTGGTTCCATTCGCGGACGTAGTCTTGGGCATCCGCCAAGGCGATGTGCGACTCGGTGCACTGTTCGCTGTCTTTAGCGCGGGCGGGCTTGCGGCATCCATTACCGCGCGATTCCTTTTCTCATACAGTCCCGCCCGAATCAGTCTGCTTGCGACGTCAGCGATGTCAGGTGTGTTGCTCGTCATTGCCATCCCGCATGACTGGCGGATCACCTTGGTGCTCACCTTCTTGTTCGGCCTCACCAATGTCACGGCAGTGCTGAACCTGATCAACTACCGCCAAGAGGTTACACCGGAGGATCTGCAAGGTCGGGTCAACACGACGGGCCGAATGCTGTCGTGGGGGATCGGTGGGCCCAGTGGCGCGCTTACCGGTGGGCTCGTTGCGCATCTGCTGGGGCCAGCGGCCGGAGTCGCGGCTGGCGCAATCATTTTGAGCATCGGCATGGTCTTCGCCTGGCGCTCACCACTCGGACACGTGCCCATTCGACGGCAACTCGTGTAACTGACCACCTGAGCTGCCGATATCCTGCGAACTCACGCTTGTCCCACGCTAGGAGATCCCTGTGTTGCTCCGCATGTCGTCCCTGTTCCTGCGCACGTTGCGCGAGGACCCGGCTGACGCCGAGGTTCCGAGCCATCGACTCCTTGTCCGTGCCGGTTATGTCCGCCGTATTGCTCCGGGCGTCTTCTCATGGTTGCCCTTGGGCTACATGGTGTATCGCAATGTCGAGCGCATCGTGCGGGCTGAAATGGATGCTGCCGGATTCCAGGAGGTCCACTTCCCTGCGCTGCTGCCGCGCGAACCGTTCGAGGTTACTAATCGCTGGACCGAATACGGTGACAACCTCTTTAGGTTGCAGGATCGACGCAAGAACGACTTCCTCCTCGGCCCAACCCATGAGGAGATGTTCACTCTCATGGTCAAGGCCGAGTACTCGTCCTACAAGGACTTGCCTGTGTCGCTCTACCAGATTCAGACCAAGTACCGCGATGAAGCTCGTCCGCGGGCGGGCATCCTGCGTGGTCGCGAATTCGTCATGAAGGACTCCTATTCCTTCGACATCGACGATGCTGGCTTGCAGGTGTCCTACGACAAGCACCGCGATTCATACATCTCACTGTTCGGCCGGTTGGGGCTCGACTTCGTCATCGTTTCTGCGCAGTCGGGGGCGATGGGCGGCTCGGCGTCTGAGGAGTTCCTCGCGCCGTGCGATTCGGGCGAGGACACTTATGTTCGTTGCAGCACATGCGATTACGCGGCAAACGTTGAGGCGATCATCACGCCAGTGCCCGCCGCGATTCCCTTCGACGGTGCACCTGCCGCGCATGTTGAGGAGACTCCCAACACTCCGACGATCGAATCCCTGGTAGCACACTCGAACGAGTACCAACCGAGGGGCGACCGTCCTTGGGCAGCAGCAGACACTCTCAAGAATGTGGTTCTCACTGTCACGTTGCCAGATGGTTCGACCTATCCGCTGGTGGTCGGCGTGCCCGGTGATCGCGAGGTCGATATGAAGCGCCTCGAGGCCGTTCTGCATCCAGGCGTTCCAGTGCCGATGGAGGAGGCTGAATTCGTCAAGCATCCAGCGCTGGTTAAGGGCTACATCGGCCCAGAGGTACTGGGCGAGGAATCAGCATCGGGTATTCGTTTCGTCGTCGATCCGCGAATCGTCGATGGCACGCGCTGGATCACGGGTGCGAACCTCCCGGGGCGGCATGTGTTTGAACTCGTTATGGGACGTGATTTCACTGCTGATGGAACCATCGAGGCTGCCGAGGTAAAACCCGGTGACCTATGTCCCGCATGTGGTTCGGCGCTTGCGATGGCGCGTGGCATTGAGATCGGTCACATCTTCCAACTCGGTCGCAAATACGCCGAGGCCTTGGATCTGAAGGTGCTCGACGAGAATGGCAAGCAGGTCACCGTCACCATGGGTTCCTATGGTGTCGGCGTATCGCGTGCGGTTGCGGCGATCGCGGAGCAGACCTTCGACGAACTCGGTTTGGTCTGGCCGCGCGAGGTCGCGCCCGCAGATGTGCACCTCGTCGCTACCGGCAAGGACGATGCCGTCTACGCACATGCCGAGAATCTCGCCAGCGAACTGGTTGCCGCGGGGTTGCGCGTGATCCTCGACGATCGACGTCAGGCCTCTCCTGGAGTGAAGTTCAAGGACTCAGAATTGATCGGTGTGCCCACTATCGTTGTGGTGGGTAAGGGCTTGGTTGACGGCGTACTTGAGATCAAGGATCGAGCCACGGGCGAGCGCATCGAGGTTGCGGTTGGCGAGGCACTGGACCGAATCGTCTCGGTCTGTCGCGCATGATGGCCGGCGTCGATCTCTATGCCGCGTAGCCGTTTTCCGGTGGATTAAGCGATGGAATCGCTGTTTGGTGTCGCGCCCATTGTCCTGTTCTTCTTGGTATGTGCAGCCATGCTCGCTGGCTGGATCGATGCAGTGAGCGGTGGCGGTGGTCTGATCCAATTGCCCGCGCTATTAGTTGGTCTTCCCAACGCGGCGCCAGCCACGGTGCTCGGCACGAACAAGCTCTCGTCAATCATTGGCACCTCGGCCGCGGCCCTGACCTACCGTCGCGCGGCTGTCACCGACATGCGCACAGCCTTGCCGATGGCGGCCGCCGCCTTTGTCGGGGCAGGGTGCGGGGCCGCCATGGCTACGCATATTCCAGGCTCGTTCTTCCGCCCACTTGCCCTGATCCTGCTCGTGATTGTGGGCGGCTGGACCCTGGCACGTCCGGCGCTTGGGGAAACCGAAAGCCTGCGCTGGCACGGCACTTCAGCCCATGCGCGACATGGGATTGCAGCCGTCATCATGGGTGGCGCAATCGGCACTTACGACGGTTTGTTCGGACCAGGCACGGGCACCTTTCTGGTGTTTGGACTCGTCTCGCTTCTGGGCTACTCATTCCTCAATGCATCGGCGATCGCGAAGTTGGTCAACGTATCGACCAACCTTGCGGCAATCCTTGTCTTTGGTTTCGGGGGCCACATCTTCTGGGCGCTTGGCTTGGCGATGGGTATCGCGAATCTCACTGGCGCGATTGTCGGTGCACGGACCGCCGTTCGTCGCGGTTCGGGATTCGTCCGGATTGTCTTCCTGGTAGTCGTCGGCCTTCTGCTATTGCGGGTTGGCTACGACGTGGTCGCGACGCTAGGCCACTGACCTTCAAGACTCTGACCTACAAGACTCTGACCTACAAGACTCTGACCTACAAGACTCTGACCTACAAGACAGCGTGCAACCGTTCGACACTCGCTGCTGCAACGAGGTCACTGGCTTCCGGGCCACACCGGGGCTTCGCCCGACCAGGTCACGGCGCGAACTGCGCACTCCTCGGCTGTCACTGCGCTGGCCCTGCGCTCAAGTCCACCGGATGCGGCCGCGAGCGCAGCCCATTGGCCCGCGAGGCGGTTCTCGACTAGGGCAGCGAGTCGACGAGCAAGCTCAGCCGTGGTGACGGCGATGGGTGTGTCGTAGGCGGCGAATGGCGCTGGGGGAGTTCCCTTGAGCGCGATGATCCGTTCGCGTAGATACTCACGCTGTGCGCGGTGCACTGCCATCGCATCCAACGCCTGCGATTCGCTGCTGGCATTAACACGGGCGGCGACAATGCCATAGGCGTACACAGCAGCGTTAGTGCCCTCTAGCACGACCGCGAGGGCGTCGAGTTCGCTCATATCAAGGTCCTGAGGACAGCGGCAGCAGCTGCGCTTCCGGCGCCAGCGAGAACGAGCAGCCGCACCAGTTCTGGGTCGGACGCTCGCATTGACTGCTCGATAAACCTTGCTGCGCTTGCTGTTTCCGCGACAATCAAGTCCTGAAGCGAGTTACCGGTACCTATGTCGGACTGCGACGTGGTGGGGCTTGGCTTTGCGGACGGTGAGGTGCTGCCTCCCGATGGCGTCACACTTGTCGCTGGCTCCGAGCTCCGGTCTGGGCTGATGGCCTGACGGTAGGCCTCGTGCCGGGTGCCCAATAGGGCAACACGGGCATCGACCAGGGTTGACAGGCCGCCCTTCGCAAGTGAGTACAGGCCGATGAGCACCAACTGTTGGCCACCGACTTCAGCTCGCAATTCGCGATCGGGATCCTGCGGCCCCCCTGGGTCTACGGGAGCGGCGGAGTCAGCGGTCGGATCGGCGGTCGGATTGGTGCTGATACCGGGCGTGGATCCCTTGCAGGCCATCAGGAACAGCGCGACACCACCACCGATTCCAAGGCGCACAAAGGTGCGCCGCGAGATCAGCTTGATGGGATTGGTTGCGACGGACACGGCTCGACCTTCTCACGCCCACCGGGGCTCGTGTAGACACCACGTGCGTAGTTCGAGCCTGTGTCGGCGGGCTAGAGTGATCTCCACAACTGTTCGATCACAACAGGATCCCCACAACAGCACAGCACCGCACGACGTCGTACTGCACGCGCTGCAGCATTGCGTTCGACGGTCTGCAGGAGGCGCTTCATGTCTGGCAACTCGTCCGCCGGTCGCAAGTCAGGACCGACCCCTCGGCGCTCCGAAGCTCTCCGTCGTGACCAAGTCATTGCCTTGCTCGAGCCTGCTGTGCAGGAGACCGGCCTCGAACTTGAAGACGTTGACATCCGTTCTGTCGGACGCCGACTAGTCGTGCGCGTTCTCGTCGACACCGAAGGTGGCATCAACCTCGACCAAGTTGCCACGGTGTCCCATGTTGTATCGGATGCACTTGAGATCAGCGATGTGCTCGGGGATGAGGCGTACACCCTTGAGGTGTCCTCTCCCGGTATCGATCGTCCGCTGACTTTGCCGCGGCACTGGCGTCGCAATCTGACTCGATTAGTCGCGATCACGTTGACCAATGGGCAGGTGGTGACTGGTCGAATCTTGGCTCTGAGCGACACCGAGGTCGAGCTCGAGATCGATACTAAGGGTCGTAAGTCCAAGCGCAGCGTGGCATTTGCCGATATCGCCAAAGCTTTGGTTCAGGTCGAATTCAACCGATCCGCAGTGGAGCTCACGACCGAGGCTGGAGATGATCTCGACGACGACGACGACGATGACGATGACGATGACGACGACGACGACGACGATCTCCATGCTGACGACGAGGCGGCTGCTGCTGACCTCACCACCAACGACCTGAAGGACTGATCCCCATGGACATCGACATCAACGCTTTGAAGTCCCTGGTGCGCGAGAAGGACTTGTCCTTTGACCTCTTGGTCGACACTCTCGAGCAGGCGCTGCAACAGGCGTATCTGAATACCGAAGGCGCAGCACCTTCGGCGCGAGTCGAACTCGACCGCAAGTCTGGCCATCTCACTGTCTGGGCTCGAGACATCGACGACGAGGGCGTCAAGGGGCCTGAATACGACGACACGCCCGCAGACTTCGGTCGAGTGGCGGCGGCAACGGCGCGTGGCGTGATCATTCAGCGGTTGCGAGAGGCCGACGATGACGTCACGTTCGGCGAGTTTGACGGCACTGAGGGCACGCTCGTCTCGGGGATCATCCAGCAGGGGAGCAACCCCAAGATGGTCCTGATCGACTTGGGGAAGGTCGAGGCGGTTCTGCCACCGCAGGAGCAGGTGCCTGGAGAGAAGTACCTCCACGGCACTCGGCTCAAATGTCATGTGGTGTCCGTTGCCAAGACTCCGCGTGGGCCGCGCGTCACCGTGTCGCGAACACACCCCAACCTGGTGAAGTCACTGTTCGAGCTTGAGGTTCCTGAGATCGCTGATGGCTCAGTCGAAGTCACGGCGCTTGCGCGCGAGGCCGGACACCGCACGAAGATGGCGGTCCGGTCGCTGGTTCCCGGGTTGAACGCCAAGGGCGCGTGTATCGGACCGATGGGCCAGCGGGTACGTGCGGTGATGGCCGAACTGCATGGCGAGAAGATCGATATCGTCGACTGGTCCGATGACCCAGCCGAGATGGTGGCGCACGCGTTGTCGCCGGCCCGCGTCACCTCGGTGACCGTTGTCGACCTGGCTACTCGTTCGGCGCGCGTGATCGTGCCCGATTACCAACTCTCGTTGGCGATCGGGAAAGAAGGCCAAAATGCCCGACTTGCGGCCCGACTCACCGGGTGGCGGATCGACATTCGTCCCGATACCGCGCCCGAGGATGAATCCGATGAGGTTGCGACCGGTGAGTTTGACCAGATTCACGACGAGTACGACCGGGAGCGGGATGACCGAAGTGCTGATTCCCTGACCGTGTCGGACGCCGGGCGTGACTGAGCATGCCACGGGGGCGGTAGAGTATCCGCAGGCTGATCGTCCGGTCGTCTCCAGGCATGTACCTACGCGCACGTGTGTGGGGTGTCGAGTCAGCGGCGATCGAGCTGATTTGATGCGGGTGGTGCTGGTCGAGGGAAACCTCGTCCCAGATTCACGCTCCCGGATCGCCGGTCGGGGAGCATGGTTACACCCCATATCGGAATGTCTGGATCTTGCCGTTCGACGGCGAGCGATTCCTCGGGCCCTTCGGGTCACGAGCGCGCTCGATGTCGCAGCGGTACGAGCCGAAGTCGATCGACGCGCTGCCGGAGTCAGTTCTCCGAGCGCTTAGGCGACAACCTCGCACTTGGCCCGAGCCAACTCGGGACGAGGGCATCAACTGACCTATCCCACCTAAATTCGGGAGCACGAAGGCCATGAGCACCCAATGAACGCCCAGCGATGAGCGTGTCCGTGCACGTCTAAGTGGTCCGGGTCGACTTCGATACCGGACCAAAGAGCAGGAGAACTGTGTCTAAGGTCCGTGTCTACGAGCTGGCAAAAGAGCTCGGAGTCGAGAGCAAGGTCGTTGTGGCCAAGCTGCAAGAAATGGGCGAATTCGTCCGTTCGGCGAGTTCGACCATCGAGCCGCCCGTTGTGCGTCGGCTGCGCGAGGTCTTCCCGGCAGCTACCGAAGCCCCACCAAAGCCGGCCAAGAAAGCTGCTGCCAAGCCCAAGCCATCTGCGTCAGCTGATGCCGGCGCCGATGCTGCGACTGCTGTTGACGCAGCGCCGGTTGCCGAAGCACCCGCAGCGAAGGTAGCTGCCCCGATACCGGGCGCTCCACGGCCAGCCCCCCCAGTTCCCGCAGTTCCAGCGGCTGCTGAGGTCGAGGTTGCCGCGAGCATTCCGGCTGCGGTCGAACCCACGCCTGAGGCACCTGCCGCACCGCGTGGACCTCGTCCAGGGAATAACCCCTTCATGGATCGCAGTGCCGAGGCTCCGCCGCGTCCTGCCCAGCCTGCCGCGCCGTCGGCCGCTCCCGTGCCGGGTGCTCCTCGCCCAGCGCGGCCAGGTAACAACCCGTTCACCGATCGTTCCGCGCCCGCAGTCCCAGGTGCGCCACGTCCGGCCGCCCGAGCTGGCGGCGTCCCAGGCGCACCTCGTCCCAACCCGGGCATGATGCCCGGTCAGCGCTCAGATCGTCCTGATCGTCCGGCTGGCCCTGGCGGTCCCGGTCGTCCGGCTGGCCCTGGCGGTCCCGGTCGTCCGGCTGGTCCTGGCGGTCCTGGTCGTCCGTCTGGTCCTGGCGGTCCCGGTGGTTTCGCGGGTCGTCCGTCTGGCCCCGGTGGTGGCGGCGGCGGTTATGCCGGTCGTCCCGGCGGTGGTTCCGGTGGCCCCGGCGGTCCCGGCGGTGGCCCCGGCGGTCCCGGTGGTGGCCCCGGCGGTCCCGGTGGTCGTCCCGGCGCAGGCGGTCGTGGCACGACTGCTGGAGCGTTTGGTCGTCCCGGCGGCAAGCCCGCGCGTGGTCGCAAGAGCAAGCGCGCCAAGCGTCAGGAATTCGACAACATGTCGGCGCCCGCTATGGGCGGCGAGATCCGGCCCATGGGTCAAGGTCAGGTTGTGCGCCTCGCGCGCGGAGCCACGCTGACCGATTTCGCCGACAAAGTAGGCGTCAACCCAGGTGTCCTGGTGGCGGTGCTGTTCAAGCTCGGCGAGATGGTCACCGCGACCCAGTCAGTCAGCGATGAGACCTTGATGCTGATCGGTGAAGAGCTCAACTTCGACGTTCAGGTCATCAGCCCTGAGGACGAGGATCGCGAGCTGCTCGAGTCGTACAGCCTTGAGTTCGGTGAAGACGAAGGCGACGACAGCGACCTAGTTGCTCGCCCGCCGATCGTTACCGTCATGGGTCACGTTGACCACGGAAAGACTCGACTCCTCGACGCGATCCGCAAGACCAACGTCGTGGCAAAGGAAGCCGGCGGTATTACCCAGCACATTGGTGCCTACCAGATCGTCACTCGTGAAGACACTGACAGCCCGCGCGCTATCACCTTCATTGACACTCCTGGTCACGAGGCCTTCACCGCCATGCGTGCCCGTGGCGCGCAGGTCACCGACATCGCGATCCTCGTGGTCGCTGCTGATGACGGAGTGAAGCCACAGACAATTGAGGCCCTCAACCACGCGAAAGCCGCTGGCGTTCCTGTAGTTGTGGCCGTCAACAAGATCGACAAGGAAGGCGCCGATCCCACCAAGGTGCGTGGCCAGCTGACTGAATATGGCTTGGTACCTGAGGAGTACGGCGGCGACACCATGTTCGTTGACGTATCCGCCAAGGCTGGCGTAGGCATCGAGGAACTTCTCGAGGCTTTGCTGCTGACGGCTGATGCCGCACTCGATCTGCGCGCTAACCCGCGTCAGGATGCGCAGGGTGTCTCGATCGAGGCACACCTTGACCGTGGCCGTGGGCCGGTGGCGACAGTCCTCGTTCAACGTGGAACGTTGCACCCTGGTGACTCCATCGTCGTCGGTGATGCCTACGGTCGCGTTCGCGCCATGCTCGATGAGCACGGTGAGCCCCTCTCCGAGGCCGGTCCTTCGCGTCCGGTGCAGGTTCTGGGTCTCACGTCGGTTCCTGGCGCTGGCGACAACTTCCTCGTTGTCGACGACGACCGCACCGCTCGTCAGATTGCGCAGACTCGGGCAGCGCGTGAGCGCAACGCCGCGTTGGCACAGTCGCGCGGTCGTCGCACTCTTGAGGACTTCCTCAAGACCCTCGAGCGGGGTGAGGCACAAGAACTCAAGCTCATCCTCAAGGGTGATGTGTCGGGTTCGGTCGAAGCGCTCGAAGATGCCCTGGTCAACCTCGATGTTGGCGAGGACGTCTTGCTGCGCGTCATCGACCGCGGCGTGGGTGCTATCACCGAGAGCAACGTGATGTTGGCGTCGGCTTCCGACGCGGTCATCATCGGCTTCAACGTCCGACCCGAGGGTAAGGCGCGTGAACTCGCTGAGCGCGAAGGCGTCGACATCCGCTACTACACGGTCATCTACTCGGCCATCGACGACATCGAGGCCGCGCTCAAGGGCATGCTCAAGCCTGAGTACGAAGAGGCGAGCCTGGGATCGGCTGAGGTCCGCGAGGTCTTCCGTTCGAGCAAGTTCGGCAACATCGCCGGCTGCATCGTTCGCTCGGGTCTGATCCGACGAAACGCCAAGGCACGCCTTGTCCGCGATGGCACAGTGGTGGCCGAAAACCTTTCGATCGAGTCGCTGCGTCGATTCAAGGACGATGCCACTGAGGTCCGCGAGGGCTTCGAGTGCGGTATCGGCCTTGGCTCGTTCAACGACGTCAAGCCCGAAGACGTTATCGAGACCTACGAAATGCGCGAGAAGCCGCGCGCCTAGTAGTACTCGGTTCAATTGCTGCGCAGCGCCAGGAGGATGTCGTGTTCGTCGAGTCTGCCGAATTCGACATCCTCCTGGGAGACGTGCACTCGCTGAAGGAAAAGCGGTCTGTGGTTCGCCCACTGATCGCAGATCTTCGTCGCAAGTTCGAGGTGTCGGTGGCTGAGGTCGGACATCTGGAGTTGCATCGCCGGGCCCTCATAGGCGTCGCGATTGTCGCGGCTGACGTTGCGCACTGCACCGAAGTCGTTGACCAGTGCGAACGGTTAGTGGCACAGCATCCCGAATTTGACCTGCTGAGTGCTCGGCGCGTGATGCGCTCGAGCACTGACGACTAGAACGTTTACTGCTCGTAGACCACCGCACGTGCACGCTGATCAACTTCCACTACCGAACCACTCGGACGAGAGGACGCCGCCATGGCTGACCCGGCACGCGCCCGCAAACTCGCAGACCGCATTCGTGTGATCGTCGCTGAGACCTTGGAGCAGCGCATCAAGGACCCGCGCCTCGGCTTCATCACCATCACCGATTCTCGGGTCACCGGCGATCTGCACGACGCCACCGTGTACTACACGGTATTTGGCAGTGACGAGGAGAAGATGGCCACGGCCGCTGCCCTTGAGAGCGCAAAAGGCGTGCTGCGCAAGGAGATCGGGCGACAGACCGGCGTGCGTTTCACCCCGACTATAACCTTCGTCGCCGACGTGATCCCCGAGAATGCTGCGGCCATCGAGGACCTGTTGTCGCGTGCCGCACAAGCTGATCTACAGGTGCTTGAAGTCTCTGCAGGTGCCACCTACGCGGGGGAGGCCGACCCCTACAAGAAGCCCCGCGAATTTCTAGACGACGACGACCAGGCCGAGGGCGAAGATGACGACGATGAAAACCAGGCCGAGGGCGAAGATGACGACGATGACGACCAGGCCGGTCCATGAGTTGGTCGGCGGCCCCGGTCGAGTCCGATTGGATCGATACGGTGTCGGCGCTCACGAGTGGCGAGTCCGTCTTGCTAGTAGGGCATGTCGCGCCTGACGCCGATGCGCTTGGATCTGCATTAGCCGTCGGGCTTGCCCTCGAACGACTCGGCATCCCAGTGGCGGTGTCCTTCGGGAATGATCCCTTCGAGGTGCCGCGCATCCTGCGCTCACTGCCTGGTCAGCATCTGCTGAAAGCTCCAGATTCTGTGGGGGATCCGCTGGTAGTCGTGTCGTTCGACGTGAGCTCTATCGACCGGCTGGGCGTCCTGCGTGCCCGCGCCGAACAGGCTTCGACTTTCGTCGCGATCGACCACCACACGTCGTACACCGGGTTCGGAACGATCTCGTTGGTGGACGTCACTGCGCCGGCCACGGCGGTGCTGGCCCTCGAGCTCGTCGATCGTCTCGATGTGACACTTGATGTGGAGATTGCCACCTGCGTCTATTCGGGAATCATCACTGATACTGGCTCGTTCAAGTACGCCGCGACTACCCCGGCCACGCACGAACTCGCGGCCCGGCTGCTTCGCACTGGCATGCGACACGACCTCATCTCACGCCACGTCTACGACGATGAGCCGTTCGGTGTCGTGCGACTCGTCGGCGCTGCAGTTTCGCGCGCGGAACTCGATCCGGATGCGGTGGGTGGTTTGGGCCTTATCTCCACCGTTATCAGCGCTGCGGATCGCGCAGAATTCAACCTGCCGATTGATGCGGCCGAGCGCATCATCGATGTCGTGCGGATTGCAACCGAGGCCGAAGTCGCTTGTGTTCTCAAGGAAGAAGACGACTCGGCTTGGCGTGTGTCACTGCGAAGCAAGGGGCAGGTCGATGTGTCGATCGTGGCTTCAGGTTTGGGTGGCGGCGGTCATCGCTTCGCCGCCGGGTTCACTCGTGCCGGCTCGCCGGCCAGTCTTCTCGTCGAAGTTCGTGCCGCGCTCGCCGACCTGCCGCACCTGCCGGAGTAGACGTGGGACACAGGCCGCGTGATCGAACCGCGCCCGATGGGCTGGTTGTCGTCGACAAGCCCGCGGGGATGACTAGTCACGACGTCGTGGCGAGAGTGCGCAAGTTGGCCGGCAGCCGCAAGGTTGGTCATGCTGGCACTCTCGATCCGATGGCCACCGGTGTACTGCTGGTCGGTATCGAGCGCGCGACTCGGCTACTCGGGCACCTGGCCCTCACCGACAAGACCTACGACGCGACGATCCGGCTCGGCATCTCGACAATTACCGATGACGCCGAGGGTGAGGTCATTGCCAGCACGGATGCCTCAGCGGTCTCCGACGACGCAATCCGCGCCGGTGTTCGCATCCTCACCGGCGATATCCTGCAGCGTCCCTCATCGGTGAGCGCGCTCAAGGTTGATGGAGTGCGCGCACATGTTCGAGTGCGAGCAGGCGAGGAACTTGATCTTCCCGAAAGGCCAACTCGGGTATCTCTTTTCGAGGTGCATGACATTCGTCGCGAAGGCCTGTTGATCGACATCGACGTCACGGTCGAATGCTCCACCGGCACCTACATACGGGCGCTTGCTCGGGATCTTGGATCTGCGCTCGGAGTGGGCGGGCATCTCACGTCGCTGCGCCGGACCCGTGTTGGCGCGTTTGGGATCGAGTTGGCGCACCCGCTGGCTGAACTCGAGCAGTCATTCGCGTTCGAGCCCCTCGGTAAAGTGGTTGCAGCAGCTTTCGGGCGAATCGAGGTCGATGAGATCACCGCTGACAGCGTGCTACATGGTGGTCAGATCCCCGTACCCGCCAATTGCTATGGGGCAGTAGGCATTTACGGCCCCGATGGCGCTGTTCTTTCGCTCGCCGAGCCTCGCGGAGAAATCATGGCCGCACTGGTTGTGTTCTCCTAACCTCGAGATGGCAGGCTAACCCCGTGCAACGCTGGCAAGGACTCAACGACGTACCCGAGGACCAACCGAGGTCGGTTGTGTCTATTGGCGTGTTCGACGGGGTGCACCGTGGGCACCGAGCGGTCATCGGCCGAGCGGTTGAACATGCTCGTACGGTTGGTGCACCTTGTGTCGTCATCACCTTTGACCCGCATCCGAGCGACGTCCTCCGACCTGGTACTCATCCGGCCATGTTGTCGACTATCGATCAGCGTTGCGAACTCCTGGGCGAGGTGGGTGTTGACGCCGTCTGCGTGCTGCCATTCACTCTTGAGTTGGCGGCGCTTTCGCCTCAGGAGTTCGTCGACCACGTTCTGGTAGAACAGTTCCATACCGAGGGTGTTGTGGTCGGAGCGAACTTTCGCTTCGGTCATCGAGCGGCAGGTGATACCGAGACTCTTGGTGAACTCGGACTCTCGCGTGGCTTTGTTGTCGATGCGGCCCCGCTGGTCGCTGGCGATGGCGGCGTGTGGTCGTCGACGTATGTGCGTGGTCTAGTCGCTGCCGGCGATGTCGCTGCCGCTTCGGTGTCGCTTGGCCGACCACATCGGGTTGAGGGCTTGGTTGTCCACGGCGATAAGCGCGGGCGCGAACTTGGCTACCCCACGGCAAATCTGGCGACTACCGCACACGCCGCGATTCCTGCTGATGGTGTTTACGCCGCCCAGCTGATCCTCGCCCCGTACACCCCACATGCTGAAAGCTTCCCCGCTGCCGTGAGCGTGGGCACGAATCCCACGTTCGACGGTGTCGAGCGACGGGTTGAGGCCTACGTCATTGATCGCACCGATCTGGAGTTATACGGCGCGCACGTTGCTCTGGACTTCGTCGATCGGATTCGCGGTCAGGTGAAGTTCGATGGTGTCGAGGGCCTCATCGCACAGATGTCGCAGGACGTCGATCGAGCTCGAATCCTGCTGGCTTAGCGCAGATCGGCCCTGAGCGCCCACGGATTGGGTCATCTCGGCACACGCTGATAGTCTTCGCTCACGACGGCTTTGGGGCGGGCGCCCCGAGGTTCGTGTCTGATCGAGGACCTGCGCGCCCTGCGCGGTCCGTGATGCGCCCAGAGGAAAATCATGTCGCTCGATACCGCGACCAAGTCAGCCATCATCGCCGAGTACGGCCTCAAAGAGGGCGACACCGGTTCCCCCGAGGTTCAGATCGCGATGCTTACGCGTCGCATCAATGACCTCACCGAACACCTGAAGATGCACAAGCACGACCACCACAGCCGCCGCGGGCTCTTGCTCCTGGTCGGTCAGCGTCGCCGCTTGCTTCAGTACTTGACCAAGACCGATATCGGTCGTTACCGCTCGATCATCGAGCGCCTCGGCATCCGCCGATAACCTCGACTTGAGGGGAGTGACCTCCGGGTTGCTCCCCTCGATTCATCTGCGGCTGCGCATTACTGGCAGTTGCGGCAGTACGAGATCACTACAACTAAATATCAACGCTGCTGGACCACCAGCGACGCATCTAAGGAAGATTCAGGGGCGAACGCCCCGGAGAAGCCGAACGTCGTCGGTCCTCGGTAGTGGTACTCGGGCCCGTCGCCCTCCGCGCAGGAGCGGGAGCGGCAGGTGGCCCGCGTGCTTCGATCGATGACCGGCCTCCTGCCGACTTTCAGGCACTCCAGCGCTCGCTCCTCGTCGTCCATGACAGACAGAGGAGGGCACCCATGGAGGGTCCCGAGATTTACACGTCCGAAGCCGTTATCGATAACGGTGCATTTGGTACTCGCACGGTTCGGTTCGAAACAGGTCGTCTTGCCCAGCAGGCAGCCGGCTCGGCCGTCATCTACCTTGACGACGACACCATGCTGCTGTCGGCCACCACAGCCGGCAAGTCGCCCAAGGACCAGTTCGACTTCTTCCCCTTGACTGTGGATGTAGAAGAGCGCATGTACGCAGTTGGGCGTATCCCAGGCTCGTTCTTCCGCCGTGAGGGACGCCCCAGCGAAGACGCCATCTTGACCTGTCGCCTCATCGATCGTCCGCTGCGCCCATCGTTCGTCAAGGGTCTGCGCAATGAGATCCAGGTAGTCGTCACGGTGCTCTCGCTTAACCCCGATCACCTCTACGACGTCGTGGCGATCAACGCTGCATCGATGTCGACTCAGATCGCCGGCCTGCCCTTCAGCGGCCCGATCGGTGGCGTACGCGTTGCCCTCATCAAGGGTCAGTGGGTCGCATTCCCCAACCACAGCGACCTCGAAGAGGCAGTGTTCGACATGGTCGTCGCCGGTCGTATCGTCGGTGACGACGTCGCGATCATGATGGTCGAGGCCGAAGCCACTGCGAACACCATCGAGTTGGTCCGTGGCGGCGCGACCGCCCCCACCGAAGAGGTCGTGGCGCAGGGCCTCGACGCAGCCAAGCCCTTCATCCGGGCACTGTGCGATGCACAGAGCGCACTGGCTGCTCAGGTCTCCAAGGAAACTGCGGTGTTCCCGATCTTCCTTGATTACCAGGCAGATGCGTTCGACGCGGTCGAGACCGCCGTCTCCACCGAGCTCGCTGCAGCGCTGACCATCTTCGGTAAGCAGGAGCGCGAAACCGAACTCGATCGCGTCAAGGGTCTGGCCGCCGAGCGTCTCGCGGGCCAGTTTGACGGTCGCGAGAAGGAGGTCAGTGCAGCTCTTCGCTCGTTGACCAAGAAGCTCGTACGCCAGCGCGTTCTGCGCGACAAGATCCGCATCGATGGCCGTGGCCTCACCGACATACGTACGTTGTCGGCAGAGGTCGACATCGTCCCGCGTGCTCACGGTTCAGCACTGTTCGAGCGCGGTGAGACCCAGATCCTGGGTGTCTCCACCTTGAACATGCTTCGCATGGAACAGCAGCTCGACACGCTGAACCCCGAGACTCGCAAGCGGTACATGCACAACTACAACTTCCCGCCTTACTCAACCGGTGAGACTGGTCGCGTGGGTTCGCCCAAGCGTCGCGAGATCGGGCACGGCGCACTCGCCGAGCGCGCGCTCGTTCCAGTGCTGCCGTCCAAGGACGAGTTCCCTTACGCCATCCGTCAGGTGTCAGAGGCGTTGAGCTCCAACGGCTCGACGTCAATGGGATCTGTGTGTGCCTCGACCATGTCATTGCTCAACGCCGGTGTGCCGTTGAAGGCACCGGTTGCAGGTATCGCGATGGGTCTTATCTCTGACCTAGTCGACGGTAAGACCGAGTACGTCTCACTCACCGACATCCTCGGCGCCGAAGATGCCTTTGGCGACATGGACTTCAAGGTTGCTGGTACTCGTGAGTTCGTCACGGCGCTGCAGCTCGACACCAAGCTCGATGGCATCCCCGCCTCGGTGCTTGCTGGCGCACTCACCCAGGCTCGCGATGCTCGTCTTGCCATCCTCGACGTGATGATGGAGGCGATCGACCGTCCCGACGAGATGTCGCCGTTCGCACCGCGAATCATCTCAATTCAGATCCCCGTCGACAAGATCGGTGAGGTCATCGGCCCGAAGGGCAAGATGATCAACCAGATCCAGGACGAGACTGGTGCTGAGATCACGATCCAGGACGACGGCACCATCTACATTGGTGCTGTCGATGGTCCCAAGGCTGAGGCCGCGCGGGCAATGATCAACTCGATTGCCAACCCGCACATGCCCGAAATCGGTGAGCGCTACCTCGGTACGGTCGTCAAGACCACGCCGTTCGGCGCGTTCATCTCGCTCATGCCGGGTAAGGATGGCCTGCTTCACATCTCGAAGTTGCGCTCACTTGCCGGCGGCAAGCGCGTCGACGTCGTCGAGGATGTTGTCTCGATCGGCCAGAAGGTACTCGTCGAAATCTCCGAGATCGACGCTCGCGGCAAGTTGTCGCTATCGCCGGTCGAAGACGGTGCTGATGCTGCTGCGTCGGTCACCGAGTCGGCTGACGTCGAGGCCTGATCGCTTCGATGTCGTCATCACGATCAGTCGCAGCGAGCACGGGACATCGTCCCGTGCTCGCTGCGCGTTATCAGAAGGTCGGGTCGACTCGAACCCTGCTCGACGAGGATGGCGCCCGCATACGTCGCACCGTCCTGCCGGGTGGGCTACGAGTCATCACCGAGAGCATCCCTGGTGTGCGTTCAGCAGCCTTTGGGATTTGGGTTGGCGTGGGTTCACGCGACGAAACGCCAGCGCAGGCCGGGGCCGCCCATTACCTCGAACACCTGCTGTTCAAGGGCACACAGCGGCGTTCGGCGCTTGATATCTCCTCCGCCATCGATGCGGTGGGCGGTGAGATGAATGCGTTCACGAGCAAGGAGTACACCTGCTTCTACGCACGTGTTCTCGATGTCGATCTGCCGCTCGCGATCGATGTGATCAGTGACATCGTCACCTCGGCTGTTCTGCGGGCAGGCGACGTCGACGGTGAACGAGATGTGATCCTCGAAGAGATTGCGATGCGCGACGACGATCCAGGCGACCTCGTACACGAGGAATTTGCTGATGCGATATTCGGCAAGACGCCGCTCGGTCGTCCGATCCTGGGCACTGTCGAGACCATCGAATCGATCACCCCTCGTGCGATCCGAGCCTTTTACCACCGTCACTACAAGCCTTCGAATCTTGTGGTTGCGGCCGCCGGAAATGTCGACCACGCGGCCGTCGTGCGTCAGGTAAGGCGGGCCTTCAACCTCGCCGGACTGCTTGAGGGCGAAGAGCTTCCGAGCTTGCCGCGCATGGGCCAGTTTCGTACCAGAGGCGCCGGTGACGTGCGCGTGGTCAACAAAGTCACGGAGCAGGCCAACGTCGTACTCGGTGTTCCAGGTCTTGCGCGCGATGACGACCGCCGGTACTCACTTGGTGTACTCAATGCCGCACTCGGTGGCGGTATGAGCAGTCGACTTTTCCAAGAGGTACGCGAGAAGCGCGGCTTGGCGTACTCGGTGTTCTCGTTCACGTCGAATTACGCAGACACTGGGATGTTCGGTGTCTACGCGGGATGTATTCCGAAGAAGATCGATGATGTGCTCGCTATCACTCGTGCGGAACTTGCCAAGATCGCGGCAAAGGGCATTACCGCTGAAGAACTCATGCGAGGTAAGGGACAGATGCGCGGTGGTCTTGTCCTGGATATGGAAGACACTGGTTCGCGCATGTCGCGCATTGGGAAGTCAGAGTTGCTCGCGGGTGATCTGTGGTCGACCGCTGAGATGCTCGGCGCGATCAACGCCGTAACAGTTGAGCAAGTCCGTGATGTCGCTGAGGCGTTGCTAGAGGTAAGTCCTACGCTGGCTGTGATCGGTCCGTTTGATGACGGTCGCGACTTCTCGTCCGCGGTCGCCTGAAAGGAGTGGCGATGACCTTACGTGTGGGCGTCCTGGGTTCGCTTGGTCGAATGGGCGGTGAGGTAATTCGCGCGGTTGAGTCCGCCGAGGATCTCGAACTCGTCGCGGCTATCGATCAGGGTGAGGCCATTACCGCGCTCACCGAGGCTGGCGCGCAGGTCGTTGTTGACTTCACTGCGCCGAACCAAGTGATGGGTAACCTCGAATTCCTTGTGAGCGAAGGGATCCACGCGGTAGTTGGCACCAGTGGCTTTGATGATGCACGGTTGGCTCAGGTGCAATCGTGGCTGTCGTCTGCCCCGTCCACCGGTGTGCTCATTGCCCCCAACTTCGGGATCGGCGCGGTACTACTCATGCGTTTTGCGGCGCAGGCCGCGCGCTTCTACGAGTCAGTCGAGATCATCGAGTTGCATCACCCAGGCAAGGTAGATGCGCCGTCAGGGACAGCCCGGCACACCGCGCGAGTCATTTCGCAAGCCCGTGCCGCGGCGTCGATGGGTATGCAACCAGACTCCACCACCGAAGCGCTTGATGGTGCTCGAGGTGCGCTCGTCGATGGTGTGCCAGTGCACGCCGTACGACTTCGTGGTCTGGTCGCGCATGAGGAAGTGCTGTTCGGTAGCGATGGCGAAACCCTGACCCTTCGGCACGACTCGACCGACCGCTCATCGTTCATACCCGGTGTGCTGCTTGGGATCCGCAACATCGGGGCCCGCCCAGGGCTCACCGTCGGGCTCGACGCCTTCCTCGACCTCAGCTAACGCCTCGGGTCGTTAGGCAGCGAGACCGACGTGAGGCAAACTGGCTGCCACCGAGGCGGCGCCACCACCCGCGATCAGGACGCCCACCAAGGCGAGCTGGTAACCGCCGGTGAACATCAGCACAGACAGCGTTTGGGTCTACACGATGTGCAGACCGCCAAGCACCGCCGTGGCACCGAATGAGGTGCCTTAGCGCCGGTCGCAATCCCAATGCTGAGAGCGTTGATCCTGATTGTGTGTTGCTGCGTAAGCCACGTCCGGTGTACGGCGCCACACACCTCACTCGGGCTCCGACGGAATACCCTCATCGACAGGTCCCACATGGTCGGCTAGCCACTCCACCAGAGGTGTTATGGCACGCCACGCGGAACGGACGCGGGTGAGGGTGGTTCGTGAGTCGAGCCAGGCTGGCGACTCGTACTGATGCGACACCAGGACGGACTTTTGGCGCATGAGGTCTAGATGCGGATGGTTCTCGTCAACTCCACGTGGCCGTGTCTTCATCAGGTCGCCACCGAGTTCAAGGCCACCCTTCCTGGCCTTTGCCAGTGCTGGGATAAGTGCAGCTACTGCGGCGGAATCGACAGCATCACGGTAGCGCTGTGTTTGCTTGCTCGAAGCTGCGTACCAACCCCCGCCGACGTAAAGACCCGCTGCAGAGATCTGCACGTAGTAGCCGATGGAGTCCTCGACTCCGACGAGCGCGCCCTGATGGTCCTTGTACGGCGTCTTGTCTTTACTGAAGCGCACATCTCGATATGGACGATAAACGTGGCCGCTGCCAAACTCGCCTTCGAGCTCGGCGAGTAGCGCCTCGAGCGGTTGGCGGATGAACGTGTCGTACTCGCTCTTGTGCTCGGCCCACCAGGTTTTGGTGTTGTTCAGAGCCAACTGTTCGTAGAAGTCCACTGCCGCCAAGGGGATACCACTGAATCGTTCGCTCATATGGGTGAGCCTAGGCGCGCTGCGACTTTCGCGTAACCAGTAGATGGCTGACCTTCGCTACGCGATGCACCATGGTCGGGTCGCTGCCCCGCGAGTAGCCTCATCGACATGCGGGTCGTCGTAGTAGGTGCAGGTGCTTGGGGTCTGCCTGCTGCTGCTGAACTGGCTCGCCGAGGGCACAGCGTTCAGCTCATCGATCGCTACGGTCCTGCGCATCAGTTGGCTTCATCGTCTGGACCGACTCGACTCTGGCGTGTCACTCATACCGACGCGCTGCGCGTTCGTCTGGCACTGCGTGCGTTGGACGCGTGGAATCGGTTGGAGTCCATCAGCGGCATTACGCCCTATCTTCGTCGGGGGCTGCTCTGGCGAGACGACAAGTCTGTGGCCCGCGCCATAGCTGCGCTGGAGGCAGAGGGCGTAGCCTTCGAAATCTTTGAGCCGCACGAAGTGTCGCGTGTCTTCCCCGGGCTTCGTTCTGATGGTCGGCTTGGATTGTGGCAGCAGGATGCTGGCCCGGTCTTGGCCGCTTCCGCATTAGATGCCCAGGTGGGAATGCTCGCCACGGCGGGTGGGCGAATCGTCGTCGGGCCGGTGATTCGCGAGATCGACGCAGTGTCCAACGGCGTGGTACTCGTGGCCGAAGATGGCGAAGTTTTTGAGGCCGATATCGCAGTGATTGCTCCAGGCCCGGGCGCCGCAGCCCTTTGTGCCGCAATGGATCTCGAGGTTAGCTTCCATGCGATGCTCGAACAGGTCTGCCATGTCGGATCGGCACCCGAAACCGACAATATGCCCTGCTTGTACGACGGTCCATTGGGCGATGAGCCGGGTATGTATTCGATGCCCACGCCTGGTCGCGGGTACAAGTTGGGCGTCGACCGTGCATTGCGTGACTGGAGCGAGAGCGACATCGACCGTAATCCCGATTCTGGCGTATCCGCGCTGATTTCCGAGCGAGTTAAGCGCAACTTCGTCGATCTCGATCCCACGGTGCGCGATGCGCAAGTGTGCTCATGGACTGACTCACCGGACGGTCGGTTCGTCATTGACCGCGTGCTTGATGGCCGAGTGGTCATCGCGGCGGGAGATTCGGGCGAGGGGTTCAAGTTCTCCGCGCTCATGGGCCTTGTGCTTGCTGATCTGGCCGAGGGCAATGCGCCTGATCCGGACATCGCAACTTTCGGATTGGCGCGATTCGCTGGCGGCGGCGGGGCGATCCCGGGTCCACGCAGCCTGGGTGGTTAGGTTGTAGGTACTGGCCGCGACCTGTCCGAGGAGAACGAAATGACAGATGACATCAAGTCCGAGATCAAGTTTCGGAGCGATGTCACTGTCGAACTCGTCAAGCATGCGGCTGGCGATGCTGATGTTCTTTTTGCCGCGCGTGTCTCGACCCAGGGCGAGCGGTCGCTTGACTCGGTCGAGTCCGACACCACAGGCGCTGACGGGCTCATCCGCTTTCTCATGCGCGAACGTCATGGCAGTCCGTTCGAACACTCAGTGATGACGTTCTACGTTCAGGCGCCGATCTTCGTTTGGCGTGAGCACATGCGCCACCGTGTTGCGTCGTATAACGAGGAGAGCGGCCGTTACCGCGTCCTCGAACCGCTCTTTTACGTTCCCGCGCCAGAGCGCAACCTCGTACAGATCGGGAAAGCTGGGGCATATGACTTCATCCCCGGCACTGAGGAGCAATATGCGATCACGGTTGATGCGATTCAGACTTCGTGTCGGCAGGCATATGAGCAGTACCAGAGGATGCTCGATGCTGGTGTGGCCCGTGAAGTTGCCCGCGCGGTGCTACCAGTAAATATCTATTCGTCCGCATACGTCACCATGAACGCACGTGCGTTGATGAACTTCCTTTCGCTGCGCATGAGAAGCGATGACTCACATTTCCCGTCGTATCCCCAGCGCGAAATAGAAATGGTCGCCGAACGATACGAAGACGAGTGGGCAAGGCTGATGCCCATCACTCATGCTTCGTTCGTTGCCAATGGCCGAGTGGCGCCCTGAGCGCCAACACATGCAACGAACCCGGGTAACCTGAGCCCATGGCACCGACCTCTACCGCTCAACGGCCCTTCGGGCGCATGCTCACCGCGATGGTGACGCCGTTCACGCGGGAAGGTGAACTTGATATCGACGCAGTTTCTGCGCTTGCGGTCGACCTTGTAGATTTGGGCAACGACGGTCTGGTCGTCAACGGCACCACGGGTGAGTCGGCTACCACGTCAGATGACGAGAAGGACCGAATCCTGCGCGCGGTCCTTGAGGCTGTAGGCCATCGGGCGTTCGTCGTTGCCGGCGTCGGCACCAATGACACCAAGCACACCATCGAACTTTCCCAAGCGGCCGAAAAGGCTGGTGCTCACGGCTCACTGCTGGTCACGCCGTATTACAACCGGCCACCTCAGGAATCGCTGCTCGTACACTTCACAGCGGTCGCAGACGCAACTGGACTCCCGGTGATGCTCTACGACATTCCAGGTCGCACCGGTACGGCCATCTCGACCGACACGTTGCTGCGTCTCGCGGAGCATCCGCAGATTGTGGCCAACAAGGATGCTAAGGGCGATCTTTTCGCGGCACAGCAAGTGATGTCGCGATGTGAACTCGTCTACTACTCCGGCGATGACGCCTTGAATCTTCCGCTGCTTTCGATTGGCGCGGTTGGCGCCGTCAGCGTTATCGGGCACCTCGTCGCGGATCGAATCGCGGCCATGATCATCGCGTACGAAGCCGGCGATGTGGAACTTGCACGTGAGCTGAACGACGAACTCGTCCCAGTAACTGAGGCGATCATGACTCGAACCCAAGGGGTGATCGCGGTGAAGGCTGCGCTAGAGCATTTAGGTAGGTCAGGTGGTGGAGCGCTTCGCATGCCGCTGATGTCGATGTCGGCGGCCGCTCGTTTGGCACTGGTCAACGGCCTGAACGATGGCGGCGTCTCAGGATTTTTCGCATGACCCATGCGCATCCCGAATTAGGGACGCCACCGGTGCTGGCACCGAATGCGATGCGGATCGTGCCGCTTGGCGGCTTGGGGGAGATCGGTCGCAACATGACCGTGTTCGAGCACGCAGGCAAGTTGCTGATCGTCGATTGCGGGGTTCTCTTCCCTGAGGATTCACAGCCCGGCGTCGACCTCATCCTTCCCGACTTCGACTTCATCCGTGGTCGGCTCGACTCCATCGTCGGCATGGTGCTCACCCACGGGCACGAGGACCACATCGGCGCGGTGCCCTACCTGCTCCGTGAACGCCAGGACATCCCGATCTACGGCTCGCAGCTCACCCTCGCGATGCTCGAAGCCAAACTCCGTGAGCACCGAGTGAAGGCAACGACCATGGAGGTCGTCGAGGGCCAGATCGAACAGGCTGGGCCGTTCTCGCTGGAGTTCATCGCGGTGAATCACTCGATCCCAGATGCGCTCGCGGTATTTATTGAGACGGCTGCAGGTACGGTTCTACACACTGGCGACTTCAAGATGGATCAACTGCCGCTTGACGGTCGTCTCACTGATCTGCGGGCGTTCGCTCGCCTCGGCGAGCGCGGAGTCGACCTCTTCCTCGTCGACTCGACCAACGCCGAGGTTCCGGGGTTTGTGGCGAGCGAGCGCGAGATTGAGCCAGCTCTCGAGCGGGTATTCACCAATGCACGTGGCCGAATAGTTGTCGCGTCCTTCGCATCGCATGTGCACCGAATCCAGCAGGTGATCGACGTCGCGCACGCCAACGGTCGCAAGGTTGCGTTCTTCGGGCGCTCGATGGTTCGCAACATGGGTGTGGCTCGAGATCTCGGCTACCTGACCATCCCGGGCAATACTCTGGTTGCGAGTGATCAACTCAACGAGCTGCCCGATGACCAGGTCGTGCTGATCTGTACCGGTTCGCAGGGCGAGCCGATGGCGGCGCTCTCGCGCATTGCCAACAACGATCACCAGATCAAGATCGGGCCTGGCGATACCGTCGTGTTGGCGTCGTCGCTGATCCCTGGCAACGAGAACGCGGTTAGTCGCGTGATCAATGGGTTGACCCGCCTCGGCGCCAAGGTCGTACATAAGGGCAACGCGATGGTGCACGTCAGCGGTCACGCCGCCGCAGGCGAGTTGCTTTACTGCTACAACATCGTCAAGCCACGCAATGTCATGCCCGTCCACGGAGAGCCGAGGCACCTCAAGGCGAATGCCGAGTTGGCGTTGGCCACGGGGCTGCCTGCCGAACGCATCATCTTGACCCTCGACGGCGGCGTTGTTGACTTGGTCGATGGCAAGGCGAGCGTTACGGGCGCCGTGCCATGTGGCTTCGTCTACGTCGATGGGGCAAGCGTGGGCGACCTCACGGAGTCATCGTTGAAGGACCGTCGCGTGCTGGGCACCGAGGGGATCATCACCTGTTTCGTCGTCATCGATTCGGTTGAGGGGAAAGTCACCGCTGGGCCGGAAATCCAAGCGCGCGGTTTCGTTGAGGACGATGCGGTCTTTGACGAGGTGTGCCCCAAGATCACGCGCGCGATCGAGGATGCCCTGCGCGAAGGCACGACGGACCAGTACGCGCTGCAGCAGGTGGTCCGTCGGACGCTCGGCCGCTGGGTCAACGACCAACACCGTCGCCGCCCCATGATCGTCCCCGTCGTCATCGAGGCCTGATCTCATCAATGTGCCCCCAACTGCGCTAGACGCAGTTGAACTTCCCCATTAAGTGCTGGGGCATCGGGTTTCACCCATGTGATGTTTTGCCCGGCAGTCGAGATTCGACCCCGGCGGACCTCCGCAACTTGTCGAAGGCCTCGTAACCCGGCGCTACGGGCCCATCTTGCGCACGTGCGACGAGCCAGCGGTCCACCCCAAAACCGGCGGCCGGAGGCGTACTCCTTCACAATGGGTGCCAAAAACTGCCTCTAGCGCAGTTGGGGGCACATTCATCGGAACTGGTGGGGAGGGTGTGTGCGGTGTGGCGCGTGGGGTTGGTGGGGGAGGAGTGGGTAGCCTGACGAGTTATGGCTACCCGTACTCCCACTGCCCCAGATGCTGACTCGATGCCGACTCGATCGCGCGGGACCGCACCCTCCGCCGACGCGACCCAAACGGCAGCGACGAGGGCGGGCCAGCGGACCGACGCGACCCGGTCCGCAGCGACGAGGGCGGGCCAGCGGACCGACTCGGGTAAGGCTGCGACCAAGTCGGCGGGGCAGCGCGCCGCATCTGCCAAGGCGGCGCCACGAGCAAAGTCAGCGCGCGCCGCATCAAGTGCCACCTCGACGCGAAGCCGTGCTCGTAGCGCTGACTCTCGCGCCGCGCGCAGCAATGGGTTGTTAGCCCGGGTTGGCCGCACTGTTGTCCGCGTCCTGGCTGCCCTCTGGATTGGCGCGGGGCATCTCATCGGAAGTCTCGTACGTCGGCTCGGGCGTGGAGCCCGTGAACTCGATCCGGCCCATCGACGTGATGGGCTTGGGCTCAGTTTCGTCGCGCTCGCCATCCTGGTGGCCTTCGCTGTCTGGTGGAACGTCACCTCTGGTGTCGGTGGCTTCGTAGGCGAAATCGTCACTGGGGCAATGGGTTCGCTCGATTGGGTATTGCCGTTCCTACTTCTGGGGTTGGCCTGGCGCGTGCTGCGTCATCCCGACGAGAGTGCCGCGACCGGTCGCGTGACCATCGGCGGTGGCGCCCTGGTGCTCTCAGCGTGCGGACTCGTGCACATCATCCACGGCACCCCGGTGCCGGCCGATGGTGGCAGCGCGATGGAGTCTGGCGGTGGCTGGATCGGCTGGCTTGCTTCGGCGCCGCTCGTTGCCGCGACTCATCCGATTGTGGCCGCGCTGTTTCTGCTTCTGCTCGCGACCTTTGGGGTGCTCGTCGTCACTGCGACGCCAGTTGCTGAAGTACCAACTCGCATCAGGATGATCCGCGATCGGTTTGCTGGCAAGAGCGAACTTGTCGCAGACGACGAACTCGATCTGGACGGCGCTGCCACCTGGCGCAACGGCGCGCAGCCCGCTGCCGTCGGGCTTGGCGCCCTAGTCGGTGATGAAGCGTTCGAAACACCGTTGGTCGCCGAGCCCACCAAGAAACGCGGTCGCTGGTTCCGTCACTCAGACTCAACGGACGACATCGACTCAGCGGATGCGACCCAGCCTTCCGCTGAAGTCGACCTCGCCGAGCCCGATGAATCAGACGATCCCGATGACGTCTCGACCGTGATCGTCGATCTCACCTCAGGCGAAGTGCGCAAAGTGCGCGCGAGACACGTGATTGCCGATCCGCTGCCGGATAACCCAGGCCAGATAGAGCAATTGCCCTTGACTGGCGACATTACCTATCACCTTCCGCCGACCGACGCTCTCAAGCCAGGCGCAGTGCACAAGGCGACGAGTAAGGCGTCGGACGCAGTCGTTGGTTCACTGACCGCGGTCCTGGATCAGTTCGGTATTGATGCTCAGGTCACTGGGTATATGCGTGGTCCGACCGTCACGCGCTACGAGGTCGAGCTTGGTCAGGCCGTGAAAGTCGAACGGGTGACTGCGCTTTCGAAGAACATCGCCTATGCCGTTGCCAGTGCTGACGTGCGAATCCTGTCGCCGATTCCGGGCAAATCGGCAATCGGCATCGAGATCCCCAACGTTGACCGCGAGCTCGTCAGCCTTGGCGACGTGCTTCGTAGCAAGGCCGCAACTAGTGACCACCACCCGATGGTTGTGGGGTTGGGCAAGGACGTCGAGGGTGGTTTTGTCTGCGCCAACCTTGCCAAGATGCCGCACATCCTGGTGGCCGGCGCGACGGGCGCAGGTAAGTCAGGTTGTATCAACACGTTGATCACCAGCGTGCTCATGCGGTCGACTCCTGATGAAGTTCGCATGGTGCTGATCGATCCCAAGCGCGTGGAACTCACTGCATACGAAGGGGTTCCGCACCTCATCACGCCGATCATCACGAACCCGAAGAAGGCTGCCGAAGCGTTGCAGTGGGTCGTGCGAGAAATGGACTTGCGCTACGACGATCTGGCTCACTTCGGTTTCCGCCATGTCGACGACTTCAACAAGGCTGTGCGCGCGGGCAAGGTCAAACCGCTGCCGGGCAGTGAGCGAGTAATCACCCCGTACCCGTACCTGCTGGTGATCGTCGACGAACTCGCCGATCTCATGATGGTCGCCCCGCGCGACGTCGAAGAGTCGATCGTTCGCATCACCCAGCTCGCACGGGCCGCTGGAATCCATCTCGTACTGGCAACACAGCGCCCGAGCGTCGATGTTGTCACGGGACTCATCAAGGCCAACGTGCCGAGCCGGCTCGCGTTCGCGACGTCCAGCCTCGCCGACAGCCGGGTGATCCTCGATCAGCCAGGCGCGGAAAAGCTTGTCGGACAAGGGGACGCGCTCTTCCTGCCCATGGGCATGAGCAAGGCAATCCGGCTCCAGGGATCTTGGGTCACCGAGAACGAGATCCGGGTAATCGTCGAGCATTGCAAGCGTCAATTGTCGCCCGCGTACCGTGAAGACGTTGCGGTAGCCGTCGGCGCCAAAAAGGACATCGATGAGGAGATCGGCGACGATTTGGACATTCTTCGCCAGGCTGTCGAATTGGTTGTTGGGTCGCAATTCGGATCGACGTCGATGTTGCAACGCAAACTGCGAGTCGGGTTTGCCAAAGCGGGCCGACTCATGGACCTGATGGAGACCCGAGGGATCGTCGGGCCGAGCGAAGGCAGCAAAGCGCGTGAGGTGCTGGTTGCGCCGGATGAACTCGACAGCATTCTGGCCACGCTCGGCCACTGATGCTTTGCGGCTACCCGTGGTCGGGTGCTGCGCTGAGGCGACGTAACACTTTGTAGAGATCAAGTGGCTCTATGTGTGTGATTGCGCTTACCATGAGTGCTGCGCAGGGTTCGTGAATTCCCCTCACATTCCGCGCGATGCATGGAGGATTGGCTCGTGAGCGACCCGCAGTTAACCGTAGGACAGACCATCGCCGACCTCCGTGTCGCCGCTGGTCTTTCGGTTGATGATGTAGCCGAGTCGACTCGTATCCGGGCCACCCTGATCCGCGGCATCGAAGTTGATGACTTCTCCCTGTGCGGCGGTGATGTTTACACCCGCGGGCACCTGAAGAGCATCGCCAGAGTCCTTGGCACTGACGCTGTCGGGCTCATCGCAATCTTTGACGAGCAACAGGGCGTCAAGCAGGTCGCACCACAACCTGTTGAGCCGCTCGCGTCTCCCAACGCTGTTCTAGCAGCTGCCTCGGGTTCGGGTCTCAGCGCGTTGGCACAGACTTTGGGAACCAAGCGCGAGCGAGGCAGACGCGGTACCAACTGGACTGCGGTGATGGCAGTTGTTGGTGTGCTCATCGCGGGTGTGGCGCTGTTCTCCTTCATCACAAACCGATCTGCACCCCAGGTCATTGCAAGTGGAGTTACTCCGACTCCTACGCCGTCCGCGTCGGTTCAGCCATCGCTATCGGCAACTCCGTCGCCTAGCCCGGCGCAAACTAGTCTCGAGCCGAGCACCAGCCCTAGTGATGCAATCGCGAATGCTCATGGGGTCAGCGTGATTCTCACAGTCACAGGCAATGCTGCTTGGATTCGCGCCACAGAAGGCAAAGGTGGACGCACGATCTATGAAGGCACCTTGGCCTCTGGCAAGAACAAGACATTCACGGCTGATCGCAGTGTGGCGTTGATCATTGGTGACGCTGGCGCCGTGTCTCTCAATGTGAATGGGACCGAACTCGGAGCGCCCGGCGGCAATGGCCAGGTCGTGAAGTTGGAGTTCGGACCTGGTAACCCCACCGCGCAGGCTGGCTGAGGCGCTCCCGGTAATCGGTTGAGGCACATCAGGTTTGTGGCACGGGGCCGTGCGCGCGCTGCGCGACCTGTTTCTGGCCCTAGGCTGCATGTATGACAGCGGAACCGATAGTGCGACCCCGTGTCGCACTTGTCACGTTGGGGTGCGCACGCAACGAAGTTGATTCAGAGGAACTCGCCGGTCGCCTTGAGGCCGACGGCTGGGAACTAGTTGACGATGCGGCGGAAGCCGACGCGGTACTAGTCAACACGTGCACCTTCGTCGAAACGGCCAAGAAGGATTCCGTTGACGCGATCCTGGAAGCCGCTGACCTCAAAGGGTTGGGTCGCACCCAGACTGTGGTCGCGGTCGGGTGCATGGCCGAGCGCTATGGCGAGCAATTAGCCGAATCGTTGCCCGAGGCCGATGCTGTTCTTGGTTTTGACGATTACGCCGACATTGGTGCGCGTCTGCGCCGAATCGTGGCAGGCGAACAGCATGTGCCACACGCCCCGCGTGACCGACGACTCTTGCTGCCGATCTCGCCGACTGACCGCGTTGCTGCTTCGGTTGCGCTTCCCGGGCACGCGCAGTTCGACGGGCCGGATCTCCCGGAAGGTGTGGCTCCGGCAAGTGGCCCGCGCGTGGTCCGTCGCCGCCTCGAGTCCGGCCCGAGTGCGCCCCTCAAACTCGCGTCCGGATGTGATCGTCGGTGTACGTTCTGCGCCATCCCTGCATTCCGTGGCTCATTTATTTCGCGTCGGCCCACTGAGATTCTCGACGAGGCTCGGTGGCTCGCGGAGCAGGGCGTGAAGGAGTTGGTTCTCGTCAGCGAGAACTCAACCTCCTACGGAAAGGACCTCGGCGACTTGCGGTTGCTCGAGACTTTGCTCCCCGAACTCGCTGCAGTGGAGGGGATCGAGTGGGTGCGCGTGTCGTATCTGCAACCTGCTGAGACGCGCCCCTCACTACTTGAGGCGATTGCCCTAACTCCTGGGGTCGTGCCTTACTTTGACCTCTCGTTCCAGCACTCTTCCCCCTCAGTGCTGCGACGCATGCGCCGTTTCGGCGGCACTGAGTCCTTCCTGGAATTGCTTGCAAACGCTCGAAAACTCGCCCCGAACGCTGGCGCACGAAGCAACGTAATCGTGGGCTTCCCCGGCGAGACGGAGGCTGACGTTGACGAGTTGGAGACCTTCCTGGCCGGCGCCCGACTCGACGCTGTTGGAGTCTTCGGTTACAGCGACGAAGACGGTACTGAGGCCTTCAACTTTGACGACAAGGTGCCTAGCGACGTGATTGCCGAGCGAGTTGCTCGGCTCACTGCACTGGTCGAGGAGCTGACAGCACAGCGCGCTGAGGACCGAATCGGTGAGACGGTGCAGGTGCTGATCGAATCGATCGAGGACGGTGCGATCGAAGGACGTTCGGCACATCAGGCGCCGGAGGTCGATGGGTTGACGATGCTGGTAGGTGGGAGCGATCTAGCCAGTTCAGTAGCGTTTGCAGCACTTTCGGTGGGCGATATGGTCGCGGCCATTGTGGTTGGCAGCGATGGAGTGGATCTGATCGCCGAGCTCGCAGCGGTCGCAGGGCCAGAGTCAGCAGAGGTCGCAGCGTCAGAGTCAGCGTCAGCGTCAGCGCCTACCGGATCGATTGCGGTCGAGTAGTGAGTCCTGCGCAGCCGGGTCCAGAAGCTGCTCGTGCAGAGCCATCATCGGTCAACCTGCCCAACGCTCTGACCGTGGCGCGTTTGATCCTCGTCCCGCTGTTCCTGTGGCTACTGCTGCGCGATGGTGGTGCCGATCCCGCGTCGCGCATATGGGCTGCTGTTGTGTTTTTGATCGCGTCGGCCACTGACTTCATCGACGGCGATCTTGCCCGTCGCTATGGACAAGTGACCAACTTTGGCAAGATCGCCGATCCCATCGCCGATAAGGCGCTCACTGGCGCGGCCCTGATCGGGTTGTCCTACCTCGGCGACCTTGCCTGGTGGATCACGCTGGTGATCGTTGTTCGTGAAGTCGGAGTGACACTTTTGCGGTTATGGGTGATCCGCCTCGGCGTGATCCCCGCCAGCCGAGGGGGCAAAGTCAAGACGGTTGCCCAGATGTTGGCGATCGTCTTGTACCTCTTACCGCTCCCGGATTCGGTCTCACTCATCCGCGTGTTAGTTCTCGGCATCGCACTGGCCCTGACCGTTGTCACTGGAATCGATTACGTCGTGCGAGTAGTGAAACTGCGAGCGAGCGCCGACGCCTCCCAGGAGTCGCCATGACAGATCCGACCCCCGCGCCCACCGAGCCGGCCCAACCCGATGCCATGGCGGCCACGGCCATTCATGCGTTGATCGGATTGGCAGCGACCGTCGCCGTTGCCGAGTCACTGACCGGTGGCCTAGTGTGCGCCGCGCTCACATCGGTACCCGGCGCATCCGCCGTCATGCGCGGCGGAGTGATCGCCTATGCCACCGATCTGAAGGCCGCGCTGCTCGGTGTCGATTCGGAGTTGCTCGCCCGTGAGGGCGCAGTGCACCCCGATGTGGCGGTTGCGATGGCTCGAGGTGTCGCCACTCGTTTGGACGCTGAATATGGAGTCGCGACCACGGGCGTTGCTGGTCCGGAGCCGCAAGATGGACACCCCGTGGGCCAGGTGTACATCGCGGTAGCTGTTGGCGATGAGGTCGTCGTGCGCGCATTGTCGCTCGATCCGGTTCTTGGCCGTTCGGGCATTCAGGCGGCCACCGTTGTCGCCGCGCTGCAACTACTCAACGACATGTTGGCGCAGGTAGAGGGGCCCTGACCTGCGACTCTAGGCGCTAAATGACCCCGAGCGCTGTGGGCCAGATCGTCGGATACGCCCAGTCAGATGCGCGATTGGGTGAAGGTGGGAACAATCCGGCGGCCAGTCGACGTTGCAGCCAGCAAGACAAGTCGGCTCCTGCGGCTGTTCACTGCTGTCAACTCTTTGTTATCCACGAGGTGTCCTATGACCGTCTCAGCCCCAACCGATCCGCGACGCGCCCTAGCCCGTCCGGCCCCTCTGCCTGCGACTTTCGTGGTTGACCGGTACCGTAGTGGCAGCGTCGTGATCAGCCCTGATCGACGTGACGTCGCGAAGGGAGGTCGGTCGGTGATCGTGCTGCGCCGCGTGATCGGTGATGAACTTCGCCGACGTCGCCAAGATCAAGGTCGCACCCTGCGTGAGGTCTCGTCCGCTGCTCGCGTCTCGCTCGGGTATCTATCCGAAGTCGAGCGTGGCCAGAAGGAGGCGAGCAGCGAGTTACTTGCCTCCATCTGCACCGCACTGCAGGTGCCGCTCTCGACCGTGATGCGTTCGGTGAGCGACGAGGTTGCCGTACTTGAGGGCGTGGCTCCGGTCACCGATCTTCCGGTTGTTGGCACCTCGGTCGTCGCTGCCGCGTAACGTGCCGCCCACCGATCGCCTGGTGCCCGAGCGGTCTCCGCATTCTCGTGCCGGAAACGCTATGGGGCGCACGCGGTCTGCCGCTCTCGACGGTGCTCGTCGGGTACTCGCAGAACGCGGCTTCCGTAAAGCGACGATGGGGGATGTCGCTGTACGTGGCGGCCTTGCAAAGGCCACGCTCTACAACCACTTCCGGACCAAGGACGATCTCGTCGCGGGTCTAATCGCCGACGACGTCGCCGAACTTGCTGCCGACTGTCGTGATCTTGCTGCCAGCGATCTCGGTGTTGCACTTACTCGTGCTGCCGATGGCGTCGCCGGTCACGTCGTGATCGTGGGCATCCGGGCGGTTGAGCCCGCAGCTTTGCTGGCCGCTGCTGCCCCGGGCGCAGGTGCTAGCTGGGATGTCGTCAGGGCCAATATTGCGCTCGTCCTTGACAGGGCAGATCGGTCTAGTACGTCCGAACACGTTGATTTGGTGGCTCGCTGGCTGGCTAGCCACGTGTTTGCCCCTGGTACAAAGGACTCTCGCGCGATTCAGGCTAGGGCAGTCGCGTCCGCTGTGCCGATCGCAGTTCGCACCACCTCGTTTGCAACGCCTGACACCAAGGGCTAGTCGGTCGCCTCGACCAAGTTCGACCGGGCTTCAGTGTTGCCGTGTGCGGGTGTCCTTTCTGAGTCATCATTGCCCTGAGGAATAGTGCCTCCGGTAGTGCCTCCTCATTTTTTGTCGCGACAACTTCTCGGGGGAGGGCGCAATGCGCATCGGGGTATTGGGCACGGGGATCGTTGGCACCACGTTGGCTAGCCGACTGGTCAAGAACGGGCACCTGGTCCGGCTCGGATCTCGCACGGTCGACAACGTCGCCGCGGCGCAATGGGTGGCCGGTCACCCGGACGTGTCGGGGCAGGGCACGTTCGCCAGCGTCGCAGGCTGGGCTGAATTGGTGATCAATGCCACTGGGGGTTTGGTCTCCCTCGAGGTCCTCGCAGCAGCGGGCGCTCACAGCCTGGCCGGCAAGGTACTGATCGACGTTGCGAATCCACTCGACTTCTCGGCGGGCTTTCCGCCGACGGTGGTGGCTCACGACGGCCTGAGTCTGGGCGAGCAGATCCAACTGGCCTTTCCTGACGCCCTCGTCGTTAAGTCGCTCAACACGATGAACGCCGACGTGATGGTGCATCCGCGTTCGCTGTCTGGATCGCATTCGGTCTTTGTCGCTAGTGATCACAGCGAGGCCAAGCAGATCGTCAGTGCGTTGCTGCAAGAGTTCGGTTGGACGCCGGGGGAGATAGTCGACGCAGGAGGAATCAGTGCCTCGCGGGGACTCGAACTGTACTTGCCGCTCTGGTTGTCGTTGATGGGCGCGATGGGCTCGTCGCACTTCAACGTTGCAGTCGTGCGCTGACTTCGTGCGCTGACTTCGTGCGCTGACTTCGGCGCTCGGTCTAGGCGCCGGTGCTGGCCCACCAAGTGCCAGCGTCTGGCCACTGACTCGGCAGACCTAGCCGTCGCCTACCCTGCTCGCTGTGCGGCTCACTGAATTCTGGCTACGGATGGATACCGCTCTCGGCCCGGCATACGCCCGGTCGTGGGCGCGTGACCACGTGCTCTCATCGCTTGGTTCGACCACCGTTGACGACGCGATCGCCGCTGGTGTGGAGACGGTTGCCATCTGGCGTGCGGTGCACGCTGAACTCGGTCTCCCGCTTCGCGATCGGTGATCTTGTCATCGGCATATCGCCTGATCGGTTGATGAGCCGATAAGCACAGTTCCTCGGTTATTAGTTGTAGACACCTGTTCGACTGACTCGGCGTGTCGCAATGCGATCGAACACCCGTACGACGTAATGTGTGTCCTGCCCAGCCGTTCGATCGCCGAGCCGGATGGTCCCAAGCCAGTCACTGGCAGCCGGATTATCCCCAGCGCAGCATCGAGCATAGGGGCGTTGTCGGACCCCCTCCGTAGCGTCCGCACCGTCGTATCCACTTCGCACGAAGGTAGGTCCCCATGGCAGCGTCGTCATCATCCAAAACCCCCGGCGGTTCCGGTAACTCCGACCGTGAAAAGGCACTCGAGACCGCACTTGCGCAGATCGAGCGTCAGTTCGGTAAGGGCGCAGTCATGCGCCTGGGTCAGGAAGGTCGGGCACCCATGGAGGTGATCCCCACCGGATCCATCGCACTTGACATCGCGCTTGGCATCGGCGGGCTGCCGCGTGGCCGCGTGATCGAGATCTACGGCCCGGAGTCTTCAGGTAAGACCACACTTGCACTGCACGCGATTGCCAGTGCTCAACGCCTTGGCGGCATCGCGGCAATCATCGACGCCGAGCACGCGCTTGACCCCGACTACGCCAAGGCACTCGGCGTCGACATCGATGCGCTGCTGGTGAGCCAGCCCGATAACGGTGAGCAAGCCTTGGAAATCACCGACATGCTGATCCGGTCTGGCGCCGTGAGCATCATCGTCATCGACTCAGTCGCAGCACTTGTGCCGCGCGCCGAGATCGAAGGTGAGATGGGTGATAGCCACGTGGGTCTGCAGGCTCGCTTGATGTCGCAGGCGCTGCGCAAGATCACCGGTGCGCTCAGCAACTCGAACACCACTGCAATCTTCATCAACCAGTTGCGCGAGAAGATCGGTGTGATGTTTGGCAGTCCGGAGACCACTACGGGTGGTAAGGCGCTGAAGTTCTACGCGTCAGTGCGTCTTGACGTGCGCCGCATTGAGACCCTTAAGGACGGCACTGAGGCCATCGGTAACCGCACCCGGGTCAAGGTCGTCAAGAACAAGGTTGCTCCGCCGTTCAAGCAGGCTGAGTTCGACATGATTTACGGCGAGGGCATTTCCCGGGAGGGTGGCCTCGTCGACATGGGTGTCGATCAAGGCTTCGTTCGCAAGTCTGGCGCCTGGTACACCTACGAGGGTGACCAGCTCGGACAGGGTAAAGAGAACGCCCGCCAGTTCCTGAAGGACAACCCGGATCTTGCAGACGAGATCGAGCGCAAGATCAAGGCAAAGCTCGGTATCGGTGTGCCGCTCGAGTTGCCTGCCGACATCGTAATTCCCGACGTCGTGCCGATCGACCTGTAGCGCACCTCGTATGTCCCTTCCCCTTCGGGCACCTGCTGGCGATCCCACCCCGGGGTCGCCAGCAGACGATGTACCCGACGCTGATCCCACTGAAATTGCACGCGCGATTTGTCTCCAGCAGTTAACGATGGGCCCACGTACCCGTGGCCAACTCGAGACCGTTCTGCGTCGACGAAACGTCGATTCTGCGGTAGCCGCTGCCGTTATTGGTCGGCTCGAGGAAGTGTTACTCGTCAATGACGCGCAGTTTTCTGAAGACTACGTGCGCACCCGGCATTCGGGCCGTGGTCTGGCCAGGCGTGCAATCGGATACGAGTTGCGGGGCAAGGGGATATCGGAATCGGTTGTCGCCGAGGCACTTGACGGTCTCGATCCGGGTACTGAGTTGGCCACTGCCCAAGCTCTCGTCGCCAAACGGCTGGCGTCTACTCGTCGACTCGATGTGCAGTCGCGCACCCGTCGGCTCGTCGGCATGTTGGCACGCAAGGGTTACCCCGGCGGGATGGCTGCGCAGGTAGTGCGCGATGCACTAGCCGCAGAGCGTCAACTTGATGAACTCGAGGCTGGCTTCCTCGATGGGCTCGATCTCGCGCGTAGTGACGCGGGCCCATCGCGGGAGTAGCTCGACTGTTCTCCCCGCGTTTACTTGCGTGTGGGTACCTTGGGTTTCGTGTCACTGGGCTTGCTATGACTGGGCTTGCTATTGCTGGGCCCGAATTCACCCAGGCTCGCCAGTGAAGCGTCGGGGGTCTGACCGCGTTCGAGACTGAATTCCCTGAGCGCGAGATCAGGCACCAGATCGAGTCGATCATGCACGGTGTCGGCTAGCCGGCTCATCAGTCGGGTGAGTTCTTCAACATCCCCCTTGGGCCATTCAGCGAGCAGTACGCGCGTGAAGGCGCGCGATATTGCCGTTGCATCCTGCACAACCGCATTGCCGAGGTCGGTCAGTTCGATGGTGGTGCGACGTCGGTCGGCCGGATCTACGCCGCGATGCACCAGGCCATCGTCCTCGACCTCGCCGAGAAGCCGACTCACCGTTGAGTGTTCCAAATCGAGTGCAGCCGCGACCTGTTTCACACTGACTGAGTCATGTAGATGGGCCAGTTCCGCCACGGCGTCACAGGCGAAGATCTTGGCCATGTCGAGTTGGCGGCCCAGGGCGGGCACTGGAGCCTGCGCCGCAGGTGGCCTAATCATCGACTTCCGGAGCCGCTTGAACACCTTGTCGAGCGTGTCAACCAGGTCATCGGGCAGTTGCCCACCTGGTCGATCGGCCGGGCCGGTGGTGGCCGCTATCAGGGGCTTTTGTGCCACGGCGCCTCCCGGTATGTGATGTCGTGGGCGAGAGCAGGATGGGAAATTGCGTGTGCTAGGCACATAATCTACACTACGAGAGAAGTATCTGTGTGACACACAGATCGTGCGGGTGATTTCACCGTACCCGGGTGCGCAACAGCATCCTGGGGGGATTTCGACAATCGAGAGAAGTGACTTTCATGGGTAGTCTGTCCCGTTGGGCCGTGCGTCGACCTTGGTGGGCCGTTGGTGCCTGGTTCCTTTTGGTTGCAACAGTTTTCACGCTGGGCGGTCGCTTTGGCGGCAGCCTCAATGACTCCTTCTCCCTGCCCGATACTGAGTCACTTCACGCGGCTGAATTGCTGGCCAAAATGCCATCCGGACAAGCATCTGAGGCAACGTCGTCAACGGCAAACATTTTGTGGTCACCTGCGCAAGGTTCGGCCGTGGAAGGACCTGCCGCGGTAACCATGACCGCGCTGCTGACCGAGATCTCGACTCTTCCGGGCGTGGCCTGCGTCACTAACCCGTTCAGCAAGACGGGCGAGAACTTGGGCGCCAAGTGCGCGAAGCCCTCTGCCGGCCCTGCCCTGCCCACGGACCTTCCCGCCGATCAGCTCGCGGCGATCAAGACCGCGCTGGCGGCAAGCCAAAAGGTGATGTCACCGGTGAGCGCCGACGGCCGAGTGGCCAAGTCATTGGTCACGTTTACCGGTAGCGGTGATGGATCCGACGTTCCTACCTCGACCGCCACTGCCATGATCAAGTCGATCAAAGCGGCGAACGGCAAGGATGGGCTCCAGGTCGGAGCCAACGGACAGGTACTTAGTTTTGCCGGGCAGGAACCGCCGAGCAGCGAGGGCATTGGCCTGGTCGTTGCGCTCATCATCTTGCTCCTCGCGTTTGGCTCGGTACTCGCCGCGGGTTTGCCGCTCGTCACGGCCGGCTTCGGTGTGGCGCTTGGCGGCACTTTGCTGCTTTTCGTTGCGCGCTTCCTCGACGTCGCCACCTTCGCGCCAACCTTGGCTTCGATGATTGGTCTCGGAGTCGGGATCGACTACTCGCTGTTTGTCATCAACCGTTTCCGGCAAGCGGTACATGCGGGCCATGATGCAAAATCCGCGGCGCTCGAGGCCGTCAACACATCTGGCCGTGCTGTTGTGTTTGCCGCATCGACCGTGGTTATCGCGCTGCTTGGCCTGTTCGTAATGCGAATCAGTTTCTTCAACGGTCTCGCGCTGGCTGCTGCCGGCACGGTGATCATGGTCATGCTCGCTGCGGTGTGGCTCCTACCGGCCCTGTTGTCGCTGCTTGGTGATCGCGCTGTGTCGCCAGTGTCGCGATTCGCCGCGAATGCGGTTCAGAGCGGGCGCTACGGATTGCCCGTTCAGGTCGGCGCGATCCTCATCGGGGCAGCGCTTCTTGGAGCGAGCGCCCTTCCCGCCCTTGCTCCGGCAGCCAAAGGGCTGGCTGGGCTGCTCGGCGTAGTAGCTCTAGTCGTCGGCATCGGCCCCTGGTTCTACCGGCTGACCCGTCAGTCGCGTGCTCATGGCGAACACGCCCCTGAAGGTGGCGGCTGGGCGCACTATGCGAGCGTGCTGCAGAGGCGACCGATCATTCCCGCAGTGATCTCGCTAGGCCTTGTTCTACTCTTTGCCGTACCCGCTTTGTCGCTGCGTCTTGGTTTCCCCGACGATTCAGGCACGCCCCCGGGCAGCATCAGCAGGATCGCTTATGACCTCACCTCCAAGGGTTTTGGCCCTGGAGCCAATGGTCCGTTCTTCGTCGCCGTGCAGTTGCCGGCCAAGGGTGATGTGAAGGATCTAGGTGCACTGATCCAAACTCTGTCTGCCACCGAGGGCGTTGCCTCGACCATCCCGAACGCTGAGATGTTGCCCCTGCTCGGGGCCTCGCTCAAGGATCAGACCATCACCGCAATTCAGGTGCAGCCCAAGACCGGTCCGCAGGACTTGGCCACCAGTCAACTCCTTGAACGGCTGCGCACCGAAACTTTGCCTCCGGTGAAGGCGTCTACCGGATTGCTGGCGTACGTCGGTGGCACTACCGCGATCACCGAGGACTTCAGTTCGGTGATGCGCGATGCCATGCCGATCTTCTTATCGGTAGTGGTGGGACTCGGCTTCTTGATGTTGCTGATCTTGTTCCGGTCGCCGGTGGTCTCACTCACCGCAGTTGTCACTAGCCTGCTTTCGTTCACCGCCTCCACCGGAATCACCGTCGCGGTCTTCCAATGGGGCTGGCTCAACGGACTACTGGGTGTCACCGGTACCGGCCCGATCTTCCCGTTCCTACCGGTCATGGTCTTTGCGATCCTCTTTGGACTTTCGATGGACTATCACGTGTTCCTGGTAAGCCGGATGCAGGAGGAATGGGCCCGCACCGAGGCCAACGCGGTGGCAGTTCGTCGCGGGTTGGCCGGCTCGGGCCGAGTTGTGCTGATGGCCGGGTTGATCATGTCCAGCGTCTTCGCCGCCTTCATCCCCACGCCAAACAACACGATCAAACTCTTCGGTGTTGCGTTGGCTTCCGCGGTGCTGATCGATGCGTTCTTGATTCGGTTGATCTTCGTACCGTCCTTCATGTCGATCCTGGGTAAGGCCAACTGGTGGCTACCGGGCTGGCTCGACAAGGTCTTGCCGCACTTCGAGCTTGAGGCTGGCTCCGACGAGATCGCTGATGACCCCGATCTTGCTGATCAGGGTGCACTAGTCAGGTAGGGCAGTGCGCGGGCTAGATCGGTGAGGGCAAATCGGAAGTGATCGCACGTGCCGTCAACGTGTGCGCTTGGCTTGATGTGTCTGCGGTGGGCTTAATCTGTGTTCAGGCGCAATCCGCGAGGCCAACACGCTATGTTGCGGTAGCGGGCTCGATCTAGCCAATTTCGGCCCAGCACAGCACGTCAGCACAGCACGTCAGCACAGCACGTCAGCACAGCACGTCCCGACAGCTCGTCCCGACACCAACATTGACAGCACGACCCGAGAACACCACGTAGATCTGTTCGGCTTCATCTGCTGAAGCTGTTGAGAATTCCCCCCGTTTACTACTTCGGTAGTTGCGCGGCCTGCACGGTGTTCCCTTGTGCGTGCTCAAGCAAGGAGGCCGCTATGGACCCCGTGACCGCGGTAACGATAGTTATTGGTCTTGTCGTATCAGCGGTTCTTGGCACCGGTCTCGTCCGTTCGCGAGCCCAGCTCTCGCATGCCGAGCGTGATCGCGAACTTGAGGTTGCCGCTGGGATCGACTCTGAACTCACTCGCCGTCAACATGAGTTGGAAGCCAGGGTTGACCTGCTCCGGACGAATGCCCAAGGTGAGGCCGACCGCACTATGGCGCTGGCTGCTCAGGCACTAGCAGCTGCTGACCAGTCACGCGAGCAGTCGGCCCAGGACAGTCGTCGTTCCGAGGACCGCCGAGCCCAGGTCGAGATCGAAGTCGCCTCAATGCGCACTGAGGTCGAGCGCATGCGTGCTGAGGTCGAGCGCATGCGTGACGAGGCTCGACGTCGTGAGGACCGTATTGCCGAGCGCGAGTCCCTACTCGCCACGGAAGCCGCTGCCCTTGGCGCTCGAGCCACTGAGGTGGAGACCCGCGTGGCAGATCTTGCGGCGCGGGGTGCGGCACTCACCGTTCGAGAGGCATCCTTTGATGCCGATCACGCCCATGCCCTTGAACGTATCGCCGCACTTACCGCTGAGCAGGCCAAGGCCGAACTCGTCGCCAGCATCGAGGCCACCGCAAAGCGCGAAGCTGCTCTCACCGTTCGCGAGATTGAGCGCGAGGCCAAGGATGAGGGCGAACATCGAGCGCGTCGCATCGTCACCCTGGCCGCGCAACGCATTGCGAGCGAACAAACGGCCGAGTCGACTGTCACCGTCTTACATCTGCCCGACGATTCGATGAAGGGCCGGATCATCGGTCGTGAGGGTCGCAACATCCGTACCTTCGAGGCTGTCACCGGGGTCAACCTGCTCATCGATGACACTCCCGAAGCGGTGCTGCTCTCCAGTTTTGACCCGATCAGGCGCGAGGTGGCTCGGCTTACACTCGAGGCCTTGGTCGCCGACGGTCGGATTCAGCCCTCACGAATCGAGGAAGAGTACGAGCGCAGCCGGTTGCGAGTAGACGAGCAGTGCGTGCGTGCTGGCGAAGATGCCCTCATGGAGGTGGGTCTGGGCGATATGCACCCCGACCTCATCGCATTGCTGGGTCGGCTGCGTTACCGAACCTCCTATGGGCAGAACGTATTGGGCCACTTGAAGGAATGCGCACACCTCGCCGGGATCATGGCTGCCGAGCTTCGGCTGCCGATCGAGCACGCGAAGCGCTGCGCGTTGTTGCACGACATCGGCAAAGCGCTGACTCACGAGGTGCAGGGCTCGCATGCCTTGATTGGCGCTGAGGTAGCTCGTCGCTTTGGCGAAGACGAGGACGTGGTGCACGCGATCGAGGCGCATCACAACGAGGTCGAGGTCCGCACGCTGGAAGCAGTGCTCACCCAGACTGCCGATTCGATGAGCGGCGGGCGCCCCGGGGCACGGCGTGAATCCCTTGAACACTATGTCGAGAGACTGGAAAAGCTTGAGGCGATCGCGTCCTCACACGACGGGGTCGAGAAGGTTTTCGCGATGCAGGCCGGACGTGAGATCCGAGTTGTTGTCGTGCCCGACGTTGTTGATGACCTTGCCGCGCAGGTAATGGCGCGCGATATCGCGGCCGAGATCGAGAAGGAACTCACCTACCCTGGTCAGATTCGAGTGACCGTTGTCCGCGAATCACGAGCCACCGGGCTGGCTCGATAGCTGGCTTGGTCGAGCACCTGGCAAGGAGCCGAACCGAAGCGGCAGTGGCATCGCGGGCTCTATGCGCGCTGGGCTAGCCGCAACTCCCGGCAGAGCCGAGCGCCCGGTGGGACTTGGCCAGGGCAGTGCGGACGAACGAATCTAGATCAGCAAGCGTCCCGGGTGGGCCTAGCGGCCTGGCCGGAGCACGACGAAGAAGTCGCGGCTGGTGTTCTCGAGGTAGCGGTTCGCCGGCCGTTCGAACTCGCCCAGCTTGTGCGCAGTCACGCTCGCGCCAGTGCCGCTGGCTTGGTAAGACATGAACGACACCCACGCGCGGTTGATATCGAGCTGCATTGCATTGACGGCACCTGCCCGTTGCAAGATGTCGGCCAGATCTGCCACCGACATGGCATCGCCCATCACGTAGACAATGTCGCCCTCTTTGGTTACGCCCAACCCCGAGCGCCAGACGGAGTAGGCCCCGCCAAGGGTTGCGCCCCAATTACTTTCGACGTTTGAGTCCAGATTGGGCGCGAGCTTGCCCGCAGAGATGAGCGGCTTGAGGTTCTGTCGAACGTAGGCAACGTCTTTGGTCATCTTCAAGTCAGCACCCCAGGCGCCGACATCAAGGTGACCGTCCTTATAGATCACGGCTGTCGCTGCGCCAGCCGCCAAAGTTCCGACGAGGTGTCCGTGGTCGTAGTAGGCGCCGCCCGCATCCTTGATCTTGAATCCGCTGTTGAAGGTGGCCATGAGTTGTGGGTACGACGAGGGAGCGACCCGAAAGGGCTGGGTCCAGCTCGATGAGGGGCCGGGGTCTTGGAATCCCGGGTGCAGTTCGAACCGCAGGGTGTGGCTGAGCCAGGCGACGCCGGTGAGGAATGAGGTGTGTACTGAATCGGGTCGTACGAACGTGGTCTGGAGCAGTGGACCTTGGGCGGTGTCACCGGCGGCTACGAAGACGCCTTCGCCAGCAAGCGCTGGCGCCACCGGGGGTGTCATCGGCTCGTGGATCACGACGGTAGGACCTGTGGAGTTGCTGCTCGGGCTAGCGCTTGGCGAGCCAGAGCCCGATGATCCCGAGGGCGTTGCCTGCGGCGAGTCGGCGGGATTCGGAGTTGGGGTCTGGCTTGCCGCGGCGGCGAGCAGAGCCATGTCGGGTGCTCCACCTACGGCTGGGGGGCTGAGTTTGTACTGGATGCTCTCAAGGCCGGTGACGATGGGCCCAAGGTGGTGATCGCGACCCCACTCAGCGAGCTTCACCGCCGCGCCGTCGTCTCCGGGCGTACTCAGAGCATCGTGGACGCACCACGCAGCGAATAGGGCGCCCGAGCACAGCACGATGATTGTCGCGGTGAGCCACTTGCCCGGTCGGCGTCGCCTACGCGGAGGATCCTGCACTGGGTGCATGATTTCCTGAGTGTGACTCACGTGCGCTCCTTGTCGTATCCGTGCATTCAGGTCAACCGTGACCTTAGTCAGCGTGGCTATCCGGGCTGAATCGTGGCAGTTCGCGGATGCATGCGAGGTTGCCGAGTTCTGAAGACCTGTCAGACTCAGGGTGCAGGGCAATCAGACTGTATGAGGGCCACGCCGTCCAATCGTGGAATCCTCGGCGCAGCCATTCACACCGAATTCTCAGGTTGCCATGATCTAGTGGCATGGTGGAACGGGGTTTGAGATGACTGCTCTAGGTCAGCCAGAGCGCGCCGGCGTACAGGACGCCGGGATGCTCGAGGGCGCGCGTGAGACCACTCCCACCCGTCGGCGTCGTGGTTTCGTCGAGGCGGTCGTTGCCGCCTTGCGACCAAAGCAGTGGCTCAAGAACCTGCTGGTGTTTGCGGTGCCGTTGTCTGCTGGTCGGTTGATCGAGCGCGATGTCTTTGACGACACGGTCCTGGCCTTCCTCTGCTTTTGCGGAGCGGCAAGTGCCACTTATCTAATCAACGACATCATCGACCGTGACGCTGATCGACTGCATCCGAAAAAGTCACGCCGACCGTTTGCCGCAGGGGAGCTTCCTGTTGCGTTTGGTCTGGGGCTTGCTGCGGTTCTGATCGTGGTTTCGCTTGTCGTTGCGGCCCTGTCGACCTATCCGATGCTGCTGGTTGTTCTCATCGCCTACGTGGTTTCCACCCTGGCGTACTCACTGGGCTTGAAGAATGAGCCGGTGCTCGAACTCGCACTGCTGGCAGGTGGCTTCGTACTGCGTGCAATTGCTGGTGGCGCTGCCAGCGGGATCACGATTTCGCCGTGGTTCCTTACGGTTGCGGCGTTCGGCTCACTGTTCATGGCAGCGGGCAAGCGATACTCGGAGATCACCCGGCTTGGCGATGACGCCGGGTTGATGCGGCCAGCCCTTAGCGGCTACACACCGTCGTACCTGCGGTTTGTCTGGAGTCTGTCGGCGACCGTGCTCGTCACGGCCTATTGCCTATGGGCCTTCCAGGTCGGAAGCAAAGTTGTCAACGTGTTCCCCTTTGCGGGTCTTTCGGTAGTGCCCTTCGTTCTCGCGGTGCTTCGGTACGCGCTAGATATCGATCGGGGCGGAGCCGGTGCGCCCGAGGACATAGCGCTTAAGGATCGAATGCTGCTCGGCTTGGCCTTGGCCTGGCTGATCCTGTTCGGCCTTGGCGCCCTCGGTATCTGAGGGCTCGGTATGGGCCAAGTTCGGATCAGGCTGCTCAGCTGCCCGGCGTCGCCATCGGCTGTGTCGTTGTTGACGGTGTCGCTTGCGGGCTTTGTCGCCGCATTAGTTACCGGATGCGCCGTGCTACCGGTGCAACAGGTTGCCGCGCACGGTGCAGATAGCTCATCTGCCCCGACAACGCCTGCCCCGACAACGCCTGCCCCGACAACGCCTGCCCCGACAACGCCTGCCCCGACAACGCCCGAGTCGGCTCCAGTCGCTCATCAGAGCGATGCCTTCGGATCCGAGCTTGCCTTGGTCAGGGTCGACTCGAGTGGTGCGGGTGCAGCGATTCGTGTCGCCCCAGCATCCGGGAGTTGGGGTGCAGTCCCAGGTTCGTCAGCGCTCGCGCTGGAGTCGATTGATGGCGGCCGAATTGCATTGTTATGGATGGATCCTGCTCGATTGAGTTTCCGATTTGTCCCTGGCCGCGAGGTGCCCGAAGGTGGCGTGAGTCTGCCGCAGGATTCCCAGCCAGCCACCTGGACCAAGCGCATTGTCGCGGCGTTCAACGGTGGTTTTCGACTTCGCGATGGGGTGGGCGGTTACTGGTATGACGGCCACCAGCAGGCTGCACTACGCCCGGGATATGCCTCGCTCGTGATCAACCGTGACGGTTCGATGGTTGTCGGCCAATGGGGCACTGACGTGTCAATGTTGCCTGCGGTGCTGGTGGTTCGCCAGAACATGTTGCCGCTGATTGCGGGTGGCCGATCGAAGGCATCGGCTACTGACGGTCCCCGCAAGTGGGGCATTGCCAACGCAAACCGTCCAACTGCCAACCGATCTGCGTTGGCTGAGTTGGCCGATGGATCCTTTGTTTTCGGCTTCGGCCACAACGTGAGTGCTGTGGCTCTGGCCGAGGCGATGGTGGCTGTTGGTGCCCAACGCGCGATCATGTTGGACATGAACATTTCCTGGCCTACCGGTTTCGTCTACCGGCATGAGTCAGGCCGGATCGTGGGTCAACGAATCAGCCCGTTCGTTGTTCGGCCACCGTCGAGTTACCTGACCCGATTCCGTAAGGATTTCGTGGCGGTCGAGTCGAAGTGATGCGCTCATGACGAATGAAGCAGTAGCTCTCACTGGCTGGGGCTTGACCATGCCGACTCGTGCTGCGGTGTCGAGCATCAGTAGCGCTGCAGAATTGGCGCCGCTGCTCGCCGGCGTCGGCAACCGTGGGGTCATCGCGCGAGGCGCGGGCCGGTCATATGGTGACGCGGCGCAGAACGGGGGCGGACTCGTCGTAACCCTTGATGCGATCAACGACGTCGAGGTGCTCGATGACGGTGACGTGGTTGCTGGCGCTGGAGCGCTACTTGCGGATGTGATTGCGCCACTGCTTGCGCGCGGTCGCTTCCTGCCGGTTACTCCCGGCACTCGATTTGTGACGGTCGGGGGCGCGATCGCAGCCGATGTGCATGGGAAGAACCACCATGTCGACGGCTCCTTCGGACAGCATCTGCGCTGGCTCGATCTGGTCGTGGCATCCGGGCAGACCCAGCGCATCGGGCCGGACGGATCACCCGATGACGTCGCACTATTCCACGCGACCGTAGGTGGGATGGGCCTGACCGGGATCATCGTCCGCGCCTGCTTTGGGAGCGTGGAATCGCCCACCGATCAGATGAACGTCGACACCTACCGCTGCGCCGACCTCGACTCGCTCATGAGTCAGATGGTTGAGCGTGAGGCTGGGCATCGTTACTCCGTGGCTTGGCTTGATGGCATGGCTCGAGGAGGAAAGCTCGGTCGCGGGGTGCTCACGGTTGCCAATCACGCACTAACCAAGCAAACACCAACCAATCACGCACTAAGCGGCGGTACGAGGCCTACCGAGTCGCAGTTGGCGATGCGCTTCGCGGCACCGCGAATCAACGTGCCGCCGGTCCCGGTGAGCCCACTGAACAGAGTGACCCTCGCGGCGTTCAATGAGGGCTACTACCGCGCCGCACCGCGCGTGCGCACGGGTCAGCAGGTCGGGCTCGGGTCATATTTCTACCCACTCGACTTGGTCGGCGGATGGAATCGCCTCTACGGCTCCCGAGGATTCGTCCAGTATCAGTTCGCCGTGCCCGACTCTGGTGCTGCCGTGATTCGCCAGGCCCTAGAGCGACTTAGCTCGATTGGTGCGCCATCGTTCTTGTCGGTGCTCAAGCGGTTCGGGGCCGGCAACTCCGCTGCGCCGTTGTCGTTCCCCATCGCTGGTTGGACGTTTGCAATCGATGTTCCGGCGCGGCTCGATGATCTCGGGCCCATCTTGGATGAGTTGGACGACGCGGTGCTCGTTGCCGGCGGCCGGCTTTACCTCGCCAAGGATTCGCGCGCCACCCCGGCTGTGATCGCGGCGGGCTATCCGCGCCTTGACGAGTTCCGATCGATCCGGCAGGGGATTGACCCGGCCGGAATCTTCACGTCCGATCTGGCAAGGAGACTGGCACTGTGACCGATGCCCTCGCTCGTCCAACATCGCTGCTCATTTTGGGAGGCACGAGTGACATCGCGGTTGCGACCGTGCGTGCCCTCAACTCGCCAGTCCTGCGTCGGGTGGTCCTCGCCGCCCGACCGAGTGAGCGGCGTGACGCTGTTGTTGCCGCTCTCACCGGATCAGGAATGCGCGGCGTTGAGGTCGTCGACTTCGATGCTGCCGACACTGCGACCCATCAGGCGCTCCTTGACTCAGTGTTTGCCCAAGGCGATATCGACTACGTGCTGTTGGCGTTTGGAGTGCTGGGGGATCAGACCGACTTCGAGGACAACCCCGATCACGCCGTTGAGGCAGCCACCGTCAACTACGTTGGCGCGGTGTCTACTGCGCTGCGAGTTGCAACCTTGTTGAAGACTCAGGGTCATGGCGGCCTCGTTGTCTTCTCCAGCGTCGCCGGTGAACGCGCGCGCAAGAGCAACTTCGTCTATGGATCCACTAAGGCAGGTCTGGATTCACTTGCTAACGGTCTTGCTGACTCACTGCACGGCACTGGCGTTTCGGTGCTCATCGTGCGCCCGGGATTCGTGCACACGTCGATGACCAGCCACCTACCTGCAGCTCCGCTTTCGGCCACGGCCGAGCAAGTGGCACAGGGTGTTGTGTCTGGGTTACGGCGCGGCGCGACTGTGGTTTACGTCCCCGCTGCCTTGCGCGTGGTCATGTCGGGTTTGCGCCACGTTCCGCGAGCGGTGTTTCGTCGGCTACCGATTTGACGGTGCCTGGGCGCCGTTTGAGTTGGCCGACACGCCCTGGCTTCAGTGCACAAGCACACGTGAACGACACGTCCGAAGTTCGTTCTAGCTCCGACATTTTGCTCAGGTATAGTCCGGCCTGATGATGATTCGGGTGCTGCTAGTCACTAGCGAATCTGGCGGTGCCGGTGAGCGAGTGGTGAGTTGCGCCCAATCGCTCGCGGTGCTTGGTTGGGACGTCCGGATACTCGCTCGCGCGCCCGGCCGGATCCCCTCCCGCAAACTTCATGGGGTCACGGCGACCGATCTTGTTGTCGTGACGCCAGCGCCGCAGTCTGAGTTAGCGCAGTTCGCTGGCCACTGGCGTCACCCGTTGGCCTACCCCAACCGCTCAGCAGTGGCCGCAGCGTCCAGCGCTGCACAGGGTCGTCGGCTCAGCTTGCAGGCTGCCACCACCCGTCTGCGTCGCACCCCCGTGCTCTTGAAATCTCGTGTGGCCATCTGGGAGAGCTGGGATCGCCTGCGCGCCAAGCAGTATCGGGCGGCAGAAAAATCCGGCGTGCGACAGGTGAAGACTCCCGAAGCGAGCATGGCCAGTGGTGTCGCGTCGGCGTTCTACCCGCGCTTCGAGTCCTTTAAGCCCGATGTCATCCATGCACTCGACTGGACTTCTGCGCGCGCCGCGCTTGGTGCCGCCTCCAGGCTGGCTGCCACCGGAGTGCGACCTTCGGTCATCTGGGACACCACTCGTGAAGGGTCCGATGCTGCATCGGCCTTGTCATGGCGCGAAAGGCTTGCGGGTCGACGCCTGGCTGCGGTGATTGACTCCCGCGCGGCATCGCCGGGTACCACGAGCCCTGATGAACTCAGCTTGCTATGTGACCAGGTATATCGCGATGCCCTCGGTTACGGACCCGATCAGAAGTTTCCGATCGTGGTCGATGCCGTTCTTGCCGAACTGGGCTCGGGGCGTCAACCAGCGGGTGAAGACATCGCCAGCGCGGCAAGTGGGCTACTGGCGCGCGCCGACGAACTTTACGTTGCTGGCGAGATTGATCTTGCACTTCCTCACCTGGCTAAAGCGTCGACCATCTTGTTTCACCGAGCGCTGCACTTCGATTCGGCGTACTCGCCCCTCGCCGACTATCCGGCTGGCTTCCTACGTCCGTGGCACGAGTCGGCCTTGGTCGCGGCCGCGAGCCAGCGTCATGCTCATGTGCTGCCTGGGCCGACTGCTCCCGACCGGCTTGCGATTATCGCGAGCAAGAACTTCAACTTCGTGTCGCCGGTGGAGCGTGTTGCTCGTGAACTCGGTTTTACTGTCGAGCGAATCGATCTGGCTACCGAGGTGATCGGCAAGTGGCCGCGCACGGTGGCTGAGTTGGTGCGCGCTCGTGTGATGGCTGAACACACTGAGGTACCCGACTGGGGTAAACCCCTGTTGGACTCCATCGCCGCAGCGGAGCGAGTGTGGGTCGAGTGGGCACTTGCGCCCGCTGTTCTCACCTCGATGCTCCCGCCGAGTGATCGACGGACGATTCTGCGCCTGCACAAGTACGAGGCCTGGACTGCCTTCCCTCATCTGGTGGATTGGGCGGCTATCGACGATCTCGTTCTGGTAGGCCCGCACATTCGTGATCTGCTGCTCCCGCAACTCGCCGGCTTCGACTCTTCGACCACCACCGTCCACCTGCTCCCAGTGGGGGTCGACTCTGCGACTCTGCGTCGTCCCAAGACTGCCGAGTCACGGCGCACCCTGGGGGTGATCGGGTGGTCTGCCCCCGCCAAGGACGTGGTCTGGGCCATCGATCTTTTGGCGCGTCTGCGGCTGACCGATCCCTCGTTCCGGTTAATGCTGGTAGGTGCTGAGCCTGCCGGTGATGGACCGGTTGGGGTGCAGAACTATCACCGCGAAGTCCTGGATCGCTGTGCGCTCACCGATGTGCGCGAAGCGATTGAGTTCGTCCCATTCACCGACGATGTTGCTGGCCTCCTCACCAAGGTCGGCGTGATCGTCAGCAGCAGTTCGAACGAAGGGGTGCATGTCGCGTTACTCGAAGGCGCCGCTTCGGGTGCGGTTCCGCTCGTGCGCAACTGGCCGATGGTTCGCGCTTTCGATGGCCCCCGCAGGCTTTATCCACCTGAGTGGGTGGTTGATGATCTGGATTCTGCAGTCGATCGAATTCTTGCCGCAACTGCCGACGCCGATACCTTCGCGCGTGCCGGCGCGCAAGCCTCGATCGACTCTCAGGCCCGGTTCGACCATGACGTCGTGGATGCCCAGTTGCGTGGTCTGCTGCTCGGGGCTGGTTAGGGCAGTTTTGGCAGCACCCCAGCGTGCGAGGCTTTGGCGCTGCGGCCCATAGACTCAGTGTCCATGGGATCCGTGCGCACGTATGAGGTTCGCACCTATGGGTGCCAAATGAACGTGCACGATTCTGAGCGGCTCTCTGGCCTACTCGAAGCAGCCGGCTACGCCCGGGCCACCTCTGATGTCCAGGCTGATGTCGTGGTGTTCAATACGTGTGCTGTTCGCGAGAACGCCGACAATCGCCTGTACGGAAACCTTGGGCACCTGAAGCCAGTGAAGGACGCGCATCCCGGCATGCAGATCGCCGTGGGCGGCTGCATGGCGCAGAAGGATCGTGGCGAGGTCACTCGACGAGCGCCTTGGGTTGACGTTGTATTCGGCACTCACAACATTGGGTCGTTGCCCGCTCTGCTTGAACGTGCTCGGGTAAATGCCGAGGCGCAGGTCGAGATCCTCGAATCGCTTGAGACCTTTCCCTCGACCTTGCCCACCCGTCGCGAGTCTGCGTATGCCGCTTGGGTAGCCATCAGTGTTGGCTGCAACAACACCTGCACGTTCTGCATCGTGCCGTCGCTTCGCGGACGCGAGAAGGATCGACGTCCTGGTGACGTTCTAGCGGAGATAGAGGCCCTAGTCGGGGAAGGCGTGCTCGAAGTGACGTTGCTCGGGCAAAACGTCAACGCCTATGGGGTCGAGTTTGGTGATCGGCAGGCTTTCGCAAAGTTGCTGCGTGCCTGCGGAGAGGTCAAAGGCCTTGAGCGAGTGAGGTTTACCTCGCCGCACCCGGCCGACTTCACCGACGACGTGATCGCGGCGATGGCCGAGACCCCCAACGTCATGCCCTCGCTGCACATGCCGCTGCAATCAGGCTCGGATCGCGTGCTCAAGGCCATGCGTCGTTCTTACCGCAGCGATCGATATTTGGGAATCATCGACCGGGTGCGCGCCGCAATGCCACACGCCGCGATCACGACCGACATCATTGTCGGCTTCCCAGGTGAGACCGAGGAGGATTTCCTAGCGACTTTGGACGTTGCTCGAGCCGCACGCTTCGCGTCAGCTTTCACCTTCCAGTACTCACCTCGGCCGGGAACTCCAGCGGCGACTATGGATGACCAGGTGCCCGCTGATGTGGTGAAGGATCGCTATCAGCGACTAGCGGCCGTCGTCGAACAGATTGCTTGGGATGAGAACAAGGCGTTGATCGGTCAGTCGTTTGAGTTGCTCGTTGCCGAGGGTGAAGGGCGAAAGGACGGCGCGACATTGCGGCTGTCCGGGCGAGCGCCTGATAACCGTCTGGTGCATTTCACGCCGGGCGAGGTTGACCCACGGCCAGGTGATGTCGTTGTTGCCGAGATCACCTATGCGGCGCCGCATCATCTCGTCTCAGATATTGCGATCACTGGTGTGCGCCGCACTCCTGCTGGTGATGCCTGGCAGGCCCGGCAAGACGATGGGGGTGTAGTTGACTCGTCGCACCCGCATGGGTCGGGTCAGGTGTCCAGCGGTCCGGTACTACTCGGTCTCCCCACAGCTCGGCCATAGCCAGGCCACATTTCGATGTCGTGTTTCCTCGCAGAGTGCGTAGGGTCAGGTCCGTGATTACCGGGGTGGCATTCGTTCCCAGCACTCCGATGCTGCTGCCGGCGGTCTCGGCTGGTGCTTCGGGTGAGATCGAGCCGATGCGCGAGGCAGCGCTTGCAGCGTTGCGTCGGGCCTGTTCGTCTGGGCCAGAGCAGGTGGTAGTGCTCGGCGCTGGATCTGTGGGCCGAGCCTCTTTGGCAAACGGGTTCGTGGCCTACGACTCCGGCATTGGCAGTGTTCGTGGCTTTGGTGTGCCGTTCGACGTGCCGCTTGACCCAGCGCAGCCGCCAGGCGACCACCCCCACCTCCCGCTCTCCTTGACTGTCGGCGCCTGGCTGCTCAGCCAGGTCGGCTGGCCAGGTGAACGCCGGGCGCTGGAGATCGATCCTGCTGCCGACGACCACACACTTGATCGGATCGCAGCAACAGTTGCCGATGACGTCCGGCGAACCGTGCTACTTGTTGTCGCAGATGGCTCGGCGGCGCGAAGTGAGAAGGCACCGGCATCGCTGCACCCAGACTCTGCAGCCTTCGACAGTTACGTCGCATCTGCTCTGCGTGCAGGCAGTGCGGCTGATCTCATTGCCTTGGATCGCAGTGGGGCCGTAGAGGTTTCAGCTCAGGGTCGTCCAGCCTGGCGGGTTGCGGCACGCGCTTGTGCGGCGGGTGCGTCCTTCGACGCAGCATTGACTATCGACGAAGCTCCCTACGGAGTCGGGTACTTCGTCGCGTCCTGGCTAGCCCGGACCTAGCGGCCCGTTCGATCCCGCTACTCGCTCGCCGAGTCGTCGATCGCGTCAATCACCGGGCTGGCCGCATCGGAAGAAGTGGCCGCGCTGGCTGAGCCATTGCCGGTTAGTGAATCCAAGGCACCTTTGGTTTTGTCCGTGAGATCGGTCGACACGTCCTTGGCTTTGCCGCCTAGATCATTGGCAGCGCCGCGCGCCTTGTCGGTGATGTCATTGGCGGCACCCTTGGCTCGATCGACAACATCGCCCGCGGTTGCCTTGGCCTTGTCGATTAGCCCGTTGTCGCGCGCATCGTCGATGGCGCCCTTCGCCTTCTCGGCGAGGTCGGTAGCGGTGGCCTTCGCTTTGGTCGCTACATCGCTGTCGAGTACGTCGTCGACCAGGGTCTTTGCAGTGTCGACCACACCTTTGTCGCGGGCATCGTCGATGACGCCCTTTGCCTTGTCTGCGAGGTCGGTAGCGGTGGCCTTCGCTTTGGTCGCTACATCGCTATCGAGCACGTCATCAACCAGGGCCTTTGCCTTGTCGAACATGCCGCTGACAGCGTCCTTGGCTTCGTCGATGTTGCTCATTGCAGCTCCTTGAGGAATGTCCGCGTACTGGCTCTGCACTGACCGTAGGACAAGATTGCTCCTGTGAACACCACAATTCGCAGGACCGATGCTGATCTGGACGTGAGCCACCTCACCTTCCCGGGCGTCGTAGTCGCGGTTGTGGGGCCAACGGCATCTGGGAAATCAGATCTTGCGCTCGCATTGGCCGCGAGATTGCCAGCAGAGGTGATCAACGCGGATTCGATGCAGCTCTATCGCGGCATGGACGTAGGCACCGCGAAACTCACTCCTGTAGAACGTGCGAGCGTGACTCATCACCTGCTTGACGTGTGGCCAGTCACCTATCCGGCGAATGTGGCCGAGTACCAAGGAGTTGCGCGAGGTGTAGTCGATGATCTGCTCGCGCGTGGACGCATACCCATCCTGGTCGGAGGCTCGGGGCTCTACGTCCGTGCCGTGCTCGACCGACTCGACTTCCCTGGCACCGATCCTGACGTTCGTGCCCGAATTGAGGCAGAACTTGCTGACCTGGGAGCACCTGTCCTACACGCCCGACTTGCCCTACTAGATCCTGCATCGGCGACCGCAATCCTGCCCACGAACGGCCGCCGAATCGTGCGTGCCCTCGAAGTGATCGAGATAACGGGAGGCGTTTTCACCGCTCGATTGCCCGAGCAGGACGACGTCTACTCGTCGGTTCAGATCGGTTTGGACGTGCCGCGTGCGGAGTTGGATGCGCGCATTGATGCCCGAGTCGAACGGATGTGGGACTCAGGTCTGGTAGCTGAGGTTCGCGCGTTGATAGGCGATGGTCTGCGTGAGGGCATCACCGCGTCGCGTGCCTTGGGCTACTCCCAGGTGTTGCGGTTTCTGGGCGGCGAGTTGACCGAGAGCGAGGCGCGCGAGGAGACCAAGCGGGCAACTCGCCGTTTTGCACGACGTCAGGACACGTGGTTTCGTCGCGACTCACGCGTTGTGTGGCTGCCATACGACGCAGCGGACCTGATTGATCGCGCTCTGGTCGCCATCAATCAAGTCGCGTGAGGGCGCGCTAACGCGAAGCAGGGGCAGGGGAGCCAGAAGTGCGCTCGATGTAGTACTCGGTGCCAAAGACGCGCTTGTATACCGGCTTCGGGATACGCAGGAATGCAGCCAACGTGCGATCACCTGAATCAGAGGTGGCTTGTGAGGCATGGGCTCTCATCGAGGCACGTTTGGCGTCAATGTACTTTCCAACGTTGACCCGGTGGGTGATGTCGGCCTTAGCCGAGAACGCGAGTTCGAATGTGGACGGATCGAACTCGGGTGGGAATCGGTACACGAGCCCCACGAGTTTGAGCCCGAGGACGATGAGGTCACGTGGTGCGGTTGCTTCGAATATGCGCCGTGTCCCGGCGAGTTCTGCCGCGCGTATCGACACTTCATGGCTCCGAATGTGATCGGGATGCCCATACCCGCCGTGCCGGTCGTAGGTGACGAGTACGTCCGCCGATTCCTCGCGCAGGATCACCGCGAGGGCTTGTGCCGCCTCCTCGATGGAGGCGTCGCACAGGGTGAGCGGACCGCCAGCGACAGATGGAGCGTCGCCGTGCAAGCCCGAATCCGCGTACCCCAGATAGAGATGCCGCTGCACACCAAGTGCGCGGCAACTTTCATTGAGTTCACGGGCGCGAACGGCTGCGAGATCGTCGGAATGTTCACTTGACGCCAAGCCGGCACCACCGTCGGTGGCGACGACGAGGACCACTCGAATGCCCTCGGCTACTGCTCTGGCCATAGTTCCTGAGGTGAGCAGCGCTTCGTCATCGGGATGCGCGTGCACAAACACGATCGTGTGCGCTCCGGTCCAAGGCATGGGTCATCTTCTCGCAGTCCGAGCATGGGCGCTCGCTACCGCCGCTTGTGTGTCGAGTCGGTCGCCTCTGGCACCTACTCGCGCCGGTAGGGTCAACGACATGCGGATCGTCCATATCAGTGACTGCTATCCGCCGCGGCTGGGTGGTATTGAGACGCAGGTCCGGGCACTGGCCGTTCGCCAAGCAGCAGTCGGGCACGACGTTCATGTCATCACCTCAACTCCGGGCACGACGTTGCGTCGTGGAACCGAGAGCCTCGATGGCGTTTGGGTGCACCGGGTGACCTTCCCGATGCCGGCGGATCTGCCGATACATCCCCGCGTCGTGCATGAGATCAGAGCGCTGCTCGGCACCGGCGGTGCTGCGTCCGGCGCGGACGCGGTGCATGTGCACGGGGGAGTGGTGTCGCCGTTTGCGTATCCGGCTGCCAAAGTCGCGCGCGATCTGGGGCTCCCGACTGTTGTCACGATTCACGGTGTCTGGGCGCGCGTCTTCTCACCTCTTGCCAGACTCGCCGACCAGATCACCCACTGGACTCAATGGGGAGTAGCCCTTACTGCGGTCAGTGACGCAGCCGCGCTGCCCATCCGCCGCATCGTTGGTCCAGACATCCCGGTGACCCTGATTCCCAATGGCATCGACGTCGAGCAATGGCGCCTTACTCCTGTGGCGGGCGATCCCGACGAGGTGCGGTTGGTTGCTGTCATGCGACTGGCACCCAGAAAGCGGGCTCATGCGCTCGTAGGTATGACCCATGCGGCGAGCCGAGAGTTGCCGCAAGGCCGACGACTTCGGCTCACGATCGTCGGCGACGGGCCCGCCCGTCGCCAGGTTCAGCGCTACATCGATAAGCACGGACTCGCACACGGGCGGTGCGCCGTTGATCTCGCTGGCCGGCTCTCTCCTGCGGATGTGAAGTCGACCTTGGCCGCGTCGGATGTGTTCATCGCACCGGCGCTGCTGGAATCTTTCGGAATCGCGGCGTTAGAGGCTCGCACTGCTGGATTACCGGTGTTGGCGTTCGCGCAGACCGGCATCTCGTCATTCATTCACGACGGAGTCGAAGGCCTGCTCGCCGTTGACGACGCCAGCATGATCTCGTCGATCGTTTCGATCGCATCCGATGATCTACTGCGCGCAACGATAGCGGCGCACAATCGGAACACTGACCCCGATGAGTCGTGGCCGCAGGTTCTCGGGATCGTCGAGGCGGCCTATGCGCGTGCACGTTTGCTCGACTGATTCACTGTTCAGCCTCATGGGTTTCAGGCCGGCTAATGCCGCGAGCAAGATCCGTGCGAAAAGTCACGACGGCCAAGCGCTGACGCGCCGAGCCGGCGACTGCCCCTAGGCTGGTGAACGTGTCGGAATCGCAAAGCGCGCGTGAGGCTGCCCTCGAGAGTTTGGCTGGCCTCGTCGTCAGCAAAGGTCACGGCACCGGAAACGACTTTGTGATCGTTCCTGATCTGCATGATCGGTTGGTGCTCGGCATCGAGCAGGTTCGCGCTCTGTGTGATCGTCACCGAGGCATTGGCGCCGACGGAGTTCTTCGGGTGGCGCCCACCGAGTCCGAGCCGGAGGTCGCCGACCAGACCAGCGCGGCAGCTTGGTTCATGGATTACCGCAATGCCGACGGTTCGATTGCAGAAATGTGTGGCAATGGAGCTCGAGTATTCGCGCAGTACCTTGTTCGTGCCGGGCTTGAACGGGGCACCGAGTTTGCCATCGCCACTCGTGGCGGTGTTCGCAACGTCGTCATACATGAGGAAGGCGACATCTCGGTTGAGATGGGCATTGCGACAACACCGCGAGCGCGTGCGATGCCGGTGGTGTCGGTCGACAGTCAGAGTTGGACCGGCGTGGGTGTCTTGGTTCCGAACCCACATTGCGTGGTCTTTCTCGATGATGAGTCGTCTGCTCAGCGCTCCGATTCGCATGGAGATATTGGTCTTTCGAGCTCAGTCCTGTCACATCTGGATCTATCCAACGCTCCCGATGTGGGTCCAGCGGCGGTTTTCCCAGATGGCGTCAATGTTGAGTTCGTGAGGCGCATCGGATCGATCGACTCACGACACTTGTTGATGCGGGTGCACGAGCGCGGAGTTGGCGAAACACTCGCCTGCGGAACCGGCGCCTGCGCAGTGATGTGGGCCGCTGCCGTTCGTGACGAGGCGCCCGAGGTTGTCGAGTACACAGTTGAGATGCCAGGTGGCACTGTCACGGTTCGACGTGATGCCGAGGGTCATCTGCACCTGCGCGGGCCGGCCGTCATCGTCGGATCAATCACCCTTGGTGCGCAGGTTGTCCCGCTGGTCTGAGCCGCTGGTCTGAGCCGCTTGTTGTGACCCGGTTGTTAGGACCCGGTTGTTAGGACCCGGTAGTTAGACCCGCCCTGTCTGACTCGCCGTTGGGGAGCCGCGAACAGTATGGATATGGCACCAGATACAAGGCTTTAAGCGAAACTCCGGGCGAGGTGGTGGTGAACGCCGCTCCCGTGCGACCCTTGAGTCACGATGACTGATGATTTTGCGGGCTCCGAACCTAAGCGTGCTGCCACGCCTGATCCAGCTAACGACGATGCACGCGCCTACAGCGACGGTGACACGTACTTCGAGGATGACGGCTTCGAATACAACGACGACGTCACGACAGGTTCGCTCGATCGCTCAGATCGTGCAGCCCTGCGCCGGGTTAACGGCCTGTCAACCGAACTCACCGACGTTACCGAAGTCGAGTATCGCCAGATCCGGCTCGAGCGGGTGGTCTTGGTGGGAGTGTGGACCGAAGGCACGTTGCATGATGCCGAACGCAGCATCGAGGAACTGGCGCGGCTTGCCGAAACGGCCGGCTCGTTCGTCGTCGATGCAGTGATCCAGCGACGCGATCGCCCTGACCCCGCGACCTATATCGGATCGGGTAAGGCCAAAGAACTGCGAGACATCGTGGTCGAAACCGGAGCCGACACAGTCATTTGCGACGGTGAACTCTCACCTGGGCAGCTTCGCCAATTGGAAGAGACAGTCAAGGTCAAGGTCGTCGACCGCACGTGGCTCATCTTGGACATCTTCGCCCAACACGCACGAAGTCGTGAAGGCAAGGCCCAGGTGTCCTTGGCACAGATGCAGTATCTGCTTCCCCGATTGCGCGGCTGGGGTGAATCGCTCTCCCGACAGGCGGGTGGTCGCGCTGGCGGTGTCGGTGGCGGTGTGGGTACACGCGGCCCGGGGGAGACCAAGATCGAAACTGATCGTCGAAGGATCAACGCTTCGATGGCCAGGTTGCGTCGTGAGATCAAGGAGATGAAGACCGCGCGCGACACCCAGCGTCGCGACCGTAAACGGCACGGTGTTCCCAGCGTGGTCATCGCTGGATACACCAATGCCGGAAAGTCCAGCCTGCTCAACCAGATCACGGGTGCTGGCGTACTCGTCGATGATTCGCTGTTCGCAACACTTGACCCCACTGTGCGCAAAGCCGTCATGCCTAGCGGGCGCGATGTCACGGTCACCGACACCGTCGGATTTGTTCGGCACCTACCGCACCAGCTAGTCGAGGCGTTTCGCTCAACTTTGGAAGAGGTAGCCGACGCTGATCTGATCGTCCACGTGGTTGACGGCAGTGACGAAGAACCCGAGGGCCAACTCACCGCGGTTCGCGGCGTGCTCGCCGACATCGGCGCCCAGCACGTGCCCGAGATCGTGGTGATTAACAAGGCTGATGCGGCCGATCATGAGGTGGTCTCGCGGATTCTGCGCCGCGAGCCGCATTCCATTGCGGTGAGCGCGCGAACCGGCGAGGGCATCGACAAGTTGCTTGCCCTGATCGAGTCGGATCTACCACACGCGCCTGTTCAGGTCGATCTGGTCATCCCCTATGAGCGTGGCGATCTCGTGGCCAGGGCCTACCGGGAGGGTGAACTCGACGTGGTTGAGCACATCGAAGCCGGCACCCGGCTGGTCGGGCGCGTGGGTGGAGGTTTGGCCCGAGAACTCGCACTTGTGGGCTCGGCGCCCGAAGTTCGCTAAGACCTGAGGGATTTACTCGCAGTCGTGTCGAGGCCAGTTGCGCCCATTTGGGGTGGCCTAACCGAATTGGGTGTTCGGGCTGACTTGGCTCCCTTTGTTGGGCACACTTGCTTCATGGGAGACTGCTGGCCGAGCAGGGGTTAGTAGGCAGTCCAATCGGTGCCACCGCGCGAACGCCTTGGGGAGGGTGTGATTTTTTGGCTGCGGGAACGACAGCGAATGAGCTGATCAGTTCTGCGGGCAACCGCGGCGCCAGCCGCTCAGTACGCTCTCTCCAGTTGCTCTCGGTGCTGTCTTTAGCGACCTGCGTGGGAGCCCTATTCGTTGTTGCCGACAACACGTCCTGGGTCCTCGGACAGTTGCTACTTGCCGTGGCCATGCTCGTCACCGGCGCTGCTGGCTACCTCGCTTTCTCTGATCGCGCCAGACGAGAGCACGCGGCTGATCGAAGTTCTGCGTTTCGATGGCTGGCACTGTGTTTTGTTGCCCTCTACGCGCTCCCAGGGCTGGGCCTGCTCATCGGTGTTGTGCTGGGCGTGGCCGTGCGTCATGAAGTCGTCGAGGTTGCGCTGCTCGTCGCTGCACCGATTTACGTGATCGGGCTTACTCGGGTGCGCACCCACCTCACCATCAGCCCTTATGAGCGACGAATCGCAGTTATTGATGCGGCCATCGCGTTGCTGTGCTTCATCGCATTGTTTGCTCAGATCGGCCAGGACGAGTTCGCGATGTCGAACTATCCGGGGTTCTCGATCGCAGTCATGGGAGCCGAAGCTATCGGCGCAGCTGCCACGGTGTGGTTGGTGTCCCGTAACCGATTCTTCCCGATGCTGCCAGCTCGACAGTTGGCATTGTGGGTCTCGTGGGTGGTGCTTTTCCTGATCTCGGACGTCATTGCTCGGGAGATGGGCGATGCGCAAACTGGCTTTTCGCTCACCGTTGTAGTGGTTGGCACGTCGGTGGCTGGCTGGTGCGCGGTGGCCGCCGCTGCTCGGCCGGTCGACGAGATAGAGACCAAGTCAGATGCGCGAATTCGTTCCCGTGGGGCTCGGCTTGCGCCCCTCGTTGCCCCGTTCATCACGGTGACCGTATTCGTGATTGCCGTCATATCCGGATCCCCCATCAGCACCTTGGCAAGCGTGTGCGGTCTGCTGGCGTTGGGGTTGATCATCGGTCTTCTCGTTGTGCTTCGCGACTTGTCGGGCAGCGAATATGAGGAACTGGCAAGCGGATCTGCCCGCAGTGTCCTTACCGGCAGCGCTGGAAAGCCTTGGTTTCAGGCACTTGTTCGCGATTTCAGAGATGTTGTCACTGTCGTTGATGTTCGAGGCACGGTGGTGTATCAAACTCCATCGGTCACTCGAGTGTTGGGTCACTCGGCAGATCACTGGATCGCCTCCCCAGTGTTAGACCTTGTTCGCGAAGACCAACGCACAGCCCTTTCCGCGGCGATGAGCGCGGTTGCGCGCAATCCAGTAAGTCCGCTGGTTCTTGAACTTTCGCTGGTCTCTGGCACTTCTGGATTCGTGGCCACCGAGACAACGATCACGAGCCTCATCGACGAGTTGGGGCCACTGTCTGGCTACGTGCTCACGTCTCGTGACCTCACTGACCGTGGCGATGTGTACCAGCGGCTTGCCGCGCAGGCAGCCACTGATCTGCTTACCGGTCTGACAAATCGCACGTCCCTTCGACGACAAACCCACGACGCTCTCGCGGCGTCCGCGCTGGGCCAAGTGGCGGTTATCAGTTTGGATCTGGACGGATTTCGATCGATCAACGACTCACTTGGACATAGCGCTGGCGACGACCTGCTCAAGTTGGCTGCCCAGGCGCTCCTGCGTTCGGTGCGGCCGTGGGATGTGGTGGCCCGTACCGGTGGCGACGAGTTCGCGATCTTGGTCATCGGAGACGACGCCGAACAGTCGGTGAGCCGGGTGATGGAGCGGGTAGGGCGCCAACTGCGCAGTTTGCTATTGCCAGATGGAAGTGTGTCGCGTCTGTCAGCTAGCGCTGGCTATGCCATCAACGATCGGGATTCAGATACTGCGGAGGAGCTGCTGCGCAATGCCGACCTCGCGCTCGCGCGAGCCCGCACGTCGCCGCACTTGGCTTTGCTCCGCTTCGAGTATCAAATGCACGAGGCGTTACTCACCCGCGTCAAGATCGAGAATGAGCTTCGTCGCGCGCTGGATGAGCATCAGTTCGTCCTGCACTATCAGCCGATTGTGTGGCTTCCCTCGCGTCGCATCGTTGGGGCCGAAGCATTGCTGCGCTGGCGTCATCCCGAGCGCGGCCTGATCTCCGCGGCCGAATTCATTGACCTCATCGAAGATGTTGGGCTTGGCCCGGAAGTTCGCACGTGGGTGGTCGAACGGGCTGCAGCAGCGTTGGCCGCTGTGATGCAGGAGCACTCCTATGACGAGTTGTTCAAACTCGGCTTCAATGTCTCTGGTGATCAACTCGATGCGGGCTTGATTGAAGTGGTTCGCGCGGCACTGGAACGCTCTGGGGCACCGGCGGATCGCTTCGTTATTGAGGTGACCGAGACTTCTCTTGCTGTCGCGGAGTCAGCTGGGCCGGTGATCCAGGCACTGCGGGATATGGGTCTGCGCGTTGGTGTCGACGACTTTGGCGTCGGCTATTCCTCGCTCAACTACCTTTCCGAGCTTCCGGTCGACTACATCAAGGTCGACCGCTCATTCGTCACCGGAATCGACTCCGATGTCTCAAAGGCCAGACTCACTGACGCCATCCTCGGTTTGGGCGAGGCGTTGTCCTTGCAGACGATCGTCGAGGGAGTCGAGAGCGAAGCAGAACTCAAGGTGCTGTACGACTCGGGTTGTCGGTACGCACAAGGTTGGCTGTTCGCCAAAGCCCTTCCACTGGTTGAGGTCATGGACGCAATGAACATGCAGGCGATCAACTTGCATCTTGATCCTGCGCAACCCCCGGGCGCTCGCGCAGTTATTGCCTAGCCGTCATCGGCCCTGTCGATCCTGCTCCGTCGAGCTCCTCGCGGGCGCCGGATCGAGGTGCGCGAGATGCGATGCCTCATCAAGTCGCTAACGTAGCAATCATGCGACTCCCGATCCGTACTGAGCGACTCGTGCTGCGGCCCCTCCGCGCCGAGGACATCGCGGCGCATCACCGAATGTTCAGCGATCCGGACGTCGTGCGCTATCTCTACGAGGACGTGTTGGATCTCGAGGCCGCAACTGCTCATTTGCAGAGTCGGTTGAGTGTCGAAGTTCCTGCTGAGGGTCAGTGGCTCAATCTGGCGGTGGAGTGTGACGGCGACCTCATCGGCGAGGTCGGTGCCCGCGTGGTCAGCCAAGAACACCGGCAGTGTGAGATCGGATACGGGTTCGCACCGGAAGCCGGGGGCCAAGGGTTCGCCACTGAAGCAGCGTCAGCGATAGTCAGACTCTGTTTTGACGAGTTCGGGGCACATCGGGTCGTGGGTCGTATTGACGCCCGGCACCACAAGTCGGCGCGGGTGCTTGAGCGCTTGGGTATGCGCCGCGAAGCTCACCTCCGCGAGAACGAGTTCATCAAAGGCGAGTGGATCGATGAGATGGTGTACGCGATCACCGAGGGGGAGCCACGGCCAGCCATCCAGGGTTAGTGACTAGGGCATGGTCAACGTCGACTTCCTTGCTGCGGTGGACGCCGTGCGTGGACTTGATCGAGACACTGGTTGGATCACCTCGTGACAACTGATTCGAGCCCTCCGGACGAGCCACAGGTGCCGGCCGTCGAACCAGTCGTCGAACTCGCCGCCGAACCGGGGGTCGAAGAGCCCAACCGTCGAGGATCCGCTTCAGCTGGGAAGCGGGTGCCGAAGAGGGCCGCGGCATCGACCGCGCCGACTGTGGCTGAGGCACTCGGCGTGGCTGTCGGGGCTCTCGGCGGGGAAGACCGACCAGGTCAGTTGCAGATGTCGCAGGCAGTCGCGTCCGCGATGGCTGGTTCAGGTCATCTGTTGGTCCAAGCAGGCACGGGTACGGGCAAGTCGCTCGCATATCTGGTCCCCGCGGTATTGCATGCCACCTCGCCAGAGCGGCGGGTGATCGTTGCTACCGCTACCTTGGCGTTGCAGCATCAACTCATCTCGCGTGATCTACCCCGAGTTGCTGATTCGCTCGAGCCACTTCTGGGCCGGCGTCCGACTTACGCGGTGCTCAAGGGACGTCACAACTACGTGTGTCTTGACCGGTTGAATCGTGGCGCCGCCGAGCATGAAGATGATGACTCCGAAGCGTTGTTCTCTGCGCCCACGAGCGTTTTGGGTAAGCAGGCCAAGGAGTTACGAGCCTGGGTAGATGACACCGACACTGGCGATCGTGACGATCTTCCGTTCTCGATCGATGGTCGCGTATGGCGTGGGGTTTCGGTATCGGGCCGCGAATGCGTGGGTGCCGCAAAGTGTGTGTACGGCGAGGAGTGCTTCGCCGAGAAGGCACGCGATCGAGCGATCGCATCGCAGATCATTGTCACCAATCACGCCATGCTCGCTATTCACACGCTCGACAACGTTCCACTGCTACCTGAGCACGATGCCGTGGTGATCGACGAAGGCCACGAACTCGTGGACCGCGCCACGGCCGCTGTCAGCAGTGAACTGTCGTCAGCCGTGATCGAACGCGCGGTCTCACGTACGCGCCGACTGGTCGATGCTGACCTCGCCGACCGACTCGAATCCTCAGCTGAGGCCTTTGAGATCGAGATGTCGTCGCGGGCTGAGGGACTCAACGGGCCACTGCGGATCGACAAGGTCGAAGGTGGCCTGCTGCTCGCACTGGCCTCGGTGCGCGACACCACGCACGCGGCCATCACAGCCCTGGCCAGTGATGCTGGTAACAAGGACGATCCCGAGGCGCTTACCGCAGCCACTCGGGCCCGTGGCTTGCTGGGCGAGATTCATGATGTCGCTGGTGCGCTGCTTTCCCTGGGGGAGGGAGATGTTGCCTGGCTCGATCCAGGCGATCGCCGAGCGCCCATGCTGCGGTTGGCCCCACTGAGCGTTGCTGGTTTGTTGCGCTCGGAATTATTTGACCAGTCACGGGTTGTGGTCACGTCTGCCACCCTTCAACTCGGCGGTGCCTTTGAGCCCTTGGCCCGCTCTTTTGGCTTACCTGTCGACGGCTCGTCGTCGGCAGCAGGCGCGTGGACCGGGCTCGATGTGGGATCGCCGTTTAACCATGCGCAGCAAGGGATTCTCTATGTCGCGGCGTCGGTGCCACCACCTGGGCGCGAAGGCACTGATACCGCCGCGATGGACGAACTCGCGGATCTGATTGCAGCAGCAGGTGGCCGAACTCTGGCGCTGTTCTCATCGTGGCGCGGGGTCGAACGAGCGGCTGAGCACCTGGCGCAGATCTTGCCCGATCGGTTGCTTGACCGTGGGATCGTGCCCCCTGATGTTGAGGTGCTCGTCCAAAAGCGCGGCGATTCGGTCGCTGACTTGGTCTCGCGCTTTTGCGACTCGCCCCGTTCAGTACTGCTGGGAACGCTCTCGCTGTGGCAAGGCGTCGACGTTCCGGGCGCTGCCTGCCACCTTGTGGTGATCGATCGCATTCCGTTCCCACGACCCGACGACCCGCTCATCGCGGCGCGATCCCGACACGCGGAAGAGCATGGTGGCAATGGGTTTACGGCGGTGTCGGTCCCTCGTGCGGCGTTGTTGCTCGCCCAAGGTGTCGGCCGTCTGATCCGATCGTCTAGCGATCGTGGAGTGGTAGCGGTACTTGACCCGCGGCTTGCCACGGCGCGTTATGGCGACTATCTACGCCGGTCTCTGCCGCCCTTTTGGTTCACCACTGATGGCGCACTTGTACGCGAGAGCCTTACTCGCCTCGATGACTTAGCTACAGCGGATGAGAAGGCGTCGGGGAAGAAGCCATCGTCGAAGAAGTCCTTGGCCAAGAAGGCGTCGATTAAGAAACTCGACTAGGGCGCTCGGCTAGGGCAACCACCGCTTGGGCACCCAGAGTGCAGGCAGAGTGCAGGCGCAGGCTTCGGGGTGGCGGCGCGCGACTGCTGGTGTGGGCCGGGT
>Ga0194051_1000027_pt1 | contig 66519 bp, 51 predicted proteins | sample SepL2320m_MetaG_FD_161275 | JGI IMG/M metagenome (GOLD analysis project Ga0194051, IMG submission 161275) | Anoxic zone freshwater microbial communities from boreal shield lake in IISD Experimental Lakes Area, Ontario, Canada - Sep2016-L239-20m | ecosystem: Environmental > Aquatic > Freshwater >... | reverse complement strand
TCGCAGAATTACGGCACTTTTACCCTATCGAGGGATGGCGAGTGAACCATAAGCGGATGGAGAGGATCTGGCGTGAGGAGGGATTAAAAGTGCCTAAAAAGCAGCCGAAACGAAAGCGGCTTTGGTTCCAGCGAGCTCGTGCGTTCGGCTACGTTCGAACCGTCGTAACCACGTATGGAGTTACGACTGCCGCGGGCTTGTAGCCGCTGTCCCTCAAAGCCATCGCGTACTCGCAATCACTCGACAGTCGCCTCATAAATTCCCATACAAGACTGCCAGCGCAGGGAAGCCTCGCAAGGCGCAACCTGAAGCCGCGAGCGATCCGCAGGAATTGACCTACTTCACGCCGTCTTAAGTGGCGACGATGTGGGGTATCGGCCACGACAAAGTGCTGGATTTCATCCGGAACGGAGAGCTAGTCGCTTTTATTGTCGCCTCCAAGAATTCGCGACGCCCGCTGTTCAAAATCGGTCCGCCCCAGAGCAGAAGCGGTGGTTCTAATTTTTTCAGACCCATCGCTGCCGCTACCCAGGAGCCACTGCCGAACATGATCGGTCACCTGCCGCAACGCACTCTCGGCGACATGCTACCGGTAAACGGAACCCTTGTCGGATGCCCTCGGTGCATGGCCCACGATATGATCGACCGCCACCTGATTGCTGGTCTCGCCGCCGATGGTCTCGCACGAACGCCGCAGCCCATAGAACCCCAGTCCCTTAATTTTAATGCCCACCTTTTTCAAGCCACGCTCGATTGCCGACGTGATGGAGTCGTATAAAACGATGGCGGGTCTACCATTTTTCGACAACTGGTATTTCTCACGAACACACAGAACCCCCGTGCGGGTGACGAAGAGTAGCCCGACCGCCGACGGGTCCCGCTTTGCCCGCTGCTTCGATATCGTGGCGTTGCTGGCCCGAATCGCGGCGACGGTTTGGGGCCACAGTGGGCAGCGGCGATCGACGCCCGTTTTGCCGCGAGGATAATCGAGCCAACCTCGCTCGAGGTCAACGCTACTGGCGGGCAGATTCGCCACATCCTTGTTACCCAAGCCACAGTTGATGCCCAGCAGGATCATTGCCTTCACGGGCGGGATAACGCACTCCAACAAGTCGCGAATTTCCTTGGCCAAAAAGTGGCGCCGACCGGCCTTGGCTCGACTGCGTCGAATCAATCGCTGCGCTGGCCGTTTCAACTCGTCACCGAACCGTACTGGGCGGTCGATGAGTTCTTGGTCGTAGGCGAATTTCAACATGCTCCTCACAGCACCTATGCGGTTGCCTAGCGTGACCACGTTCCACCCGTCTGCGGGATAGGCCCGTAAATTGGCGAGATCCTCTCGCGTGATGGAGAGTACGGGGCGATTCTTGCCAAAGAATCGCAAGAACAATTCACAGTCGCGATAGTATTCAACGAACGTTGCCGACTCAATTTCGCCGTTTCGTCGCTTTTCGTCCTTAAACGCGAGGTACCTGTTCGCCAAATCAGCAACTGACAGTTCGCCTTTCCGCTTCACGCTGCCGGCCTTCCCGGAGTGGAGGGCCTCACAATGTTCGTGGTACCGCTTTACCGCCGCGGCAGGGTCGCTGACCTTCCCGAAATAGTAGACCTTGCCGCGAATCTTTTTACAGTACTGGCCGCTAGAATGGGGCGTGAGCGGAAAACTCTTGTATGGCTTTCCGACCGCTTTCTTGCCCCGGGAGTCGGCGATCGCCCCGGGCCTTCCACGAGACCGCAATGGAGGCGATACTGGGACCGATCGAGGCGGCGGCTGACCGTCATAAAATAAGGGTTCGCGCCCGTAGCTCAGGTGGATAGAGCATGGGATTTCTAATCCCAGGGTCGCTGGTTCGAGTCCAGCCGGGCGTACTCAATTGGCATGTTTGATTTTCATTTGAACCCGTTCACCTGCCAAGGGGCTCAAAATGAAAATAACTCACCGCCCATTGATCGCCATCAGCCGAGGCCTTGTCGGAGCCCAGTCCGGCCAACCTCGTGCCGACACCCTCAAACACAAACTCCCCGAGTTGCATCATCCACATCGCTACCGTTCCGCTCCACTCGCCCCAAAGAAATCTGCCATGAGATACGGTTTCTTTTGGTCGCTGGCCGCCGTTGCTATTCTCACGATGACGCACGCCGTGACCACCACTGCGGCTCAAGGCGTAACGCCTGAACAATCACTTCCCCAGGGACTCTTGCCAAGTGATTGGCCGTGGTGGCGAGGGCCAACCCATAACGGCGAGGCTCCTCGAGGGCAATCCCCGCCCTTGTCGTGGTCGGATCAAGTTAATGTGCAATGGAGCGTAAACATTCCTGGCCGAGGCCATGGCTCACCTATCGTGGCGGGCGATCGCATCTATCTGGCTAGTTGCGACGAGCCGTCTGGCAGCCAATCGGTTTATGCATTTGATCGAACTGATGGAGCGCTGGCATGGGCCAGACAGATTTACGCTTCAAAGGCGATGAGAAAAAACGAACGATCCACTGGCGCATCAAGCACGATCGCCTGCGATGGTACACGATTATTCATCAACTTTCTCAATGACGGCGAGGTCTCTACCACGGCTCTCTCTCTGGTAGGCGCTACTCTCTGGCAGACCAAACTCACCGACTACATCATTCATCAGGGATATGGCTCGTCCCCTTTGATCTACCGCGACACAGTCATTGTCTCTGCTGATAATAAGGGGGGCGGGGCTGTCGCTGCAATCAATCGACAGTCGGGAGAGATTCTCTGGAAAAGAGAGCGTCCGCCGACCCCAAACTATTCCTCGCCTGTTGTCCATACCCTCCACGGTCGCGAACAATTGATCATGATTGGCTGCGATTTAGTGAGCAGTTTTGACCCAGCCAGCGGTGAAACTATCTGGGAGCGAAAGGGAGCCACCACTGAATGCGTGACAACAACGGTCAGCGATGGCCAGAGAATTTTCACTTCTGGGGGCTACCCTCGTAACCATGTGGCCGCCATCCGCGCTGATGGTTCGGCAAAGATTGACTGGGAGAACGAGCAGCGACTCTATGTGCCGTCGCTTCTTTATTCGGGCGGGCATCTCTATGCCGTCCTCGATGCCGGGATCGCCATCTGCTGGAACTCTGAAACCGGCGAAGAACGCTGGAAGTCAAGGTTGGGTGGGAATTTTAGTGCCTCGCCCGTGCTTGTCGGAGATATGATTTTTGCCACGAGTGAAGCGGGGCAGACCCACATCTTTCGCGCGACTCCTGATCGCTTTGAAGCACTCGCGACCAATGCCCTTGGACAAGAGGTTTTTGCCACGCCTGCCATCTGCGGCGATCAGATATTTTTCCGCGTCGCCTACTTCGAGGGAAATATCCGGCAAGAAAAGCTCGTGTGCATCGCCGATTTAAAAAAGTAAAAGGATCACCCCACCGGGCCGACCCCATCGCAGTATCTCTGAAATAGGTCTCAGACTTCTCCATAGGCTTGCGCCAGCATGGCGGCAGCGACTCACTTTCAAATGATGGATTATGAAGTAGCCTAGAGACCGAAGCGTCTTATGGTAACGACGTTTTTCCGTAGTTGCGTTGAAAACAAAGACCTCCATTACCGAAGACCTCCGAGCCCTCTTGGACGGGCCGCGGGATCTGTGGCTCATCTATCTGGCCACGCTCTTTGAATACCTAGGAGTTTTTTCATTCCTGCAGACACTCCCGCTCTGGCTTTCTGATGATTACGGTATGAGTGACGAAACGGCTGGATGGTGGGCCGCCACATTTTCGCTGCTTGTAACACTGTTTATGTTTTTTGCTGGCGGACTCGCCGACACTTTGGGAACAGTCTGGTCAATCAACTCGATGGCAATCATTATTCTCGCCCCCTGCGGTACCGCTCTGACGCGAAACTGCAAGCCTTTTCACGTGCTTTTAGTGGGGGCAGCCATCTCCTCGCTGAGCCCTTTCGTACTCTGTTTTGGGTCTGCGATGCCGTATCAGATCGGCATGATTGCCGTGCTTACAATTGGTGAGGCCCGGTGAGGCCCTCTGGTCACCGCGACTCTACGAGTACAATGTCGCGATCGCACCGCGCGGCCGAGAAGCGACGTATATCAGTCTCGCATCGCTCCCCTATTTTCTGGCAAAGTTTATCGTGGCCCCAATGTCAGGACTTCTGCTCACCCGCTACTGCCCGGCAGAAGGTCCGCGAAATCCAGCGATGCTCTGGGGTATCATTGGCCTGACAACAATCATTGGACCAATCGGTATTTGGCTGCTTCGAGGCTGGATTCAATAAACGGACAAAATTCCTACGCTTTCTTCGGATCAGCCTACGTGACGGACTATGAGTATATCTCCTAGCCAGTTCCCACCGGGCGAAGCCGTCACATGAACTGATACAGATCCAATTTAGGAGTCTTTCCCGTTGAACACCAACCCGCCTGCCAGTCGTTTCGTGCTTGCTGTTCTTGTGGCCGTGCTTGTGCAACTTGCACAAAGCCACTGTGCTGCCAAAGACGCCCGGCCAAACTTTATCGTTATCAGCATTGACGATCTGGCCTACGCCGACATCGGGCCTTACGGATCACAAACAAATAGAACACCAAACCTCGATCGAATGGCCCGCGAAGGACGAACGCTCACATCCTTTTATGCGGCCCCAGTCTGTTCTCCATCCAGAGCGGCCCTAATGACGGGATGCTATCCAAAACGCGTTTTACCTATTCCACACGTTCTCTTTCCTGGTAATGACGTCGGTCTCTCGCCAGCCGAAATCACGGTGGCGGAAGTGCTGCAGTCGGCCGGCTATTCGACCGGAATCGTCGGCAAGTGGCACCTTGGCGACCAACCCGAAATGCTGCCGATGCAACAGGGCTTTGATGAATGGTTTGGCCTGCCCTATTCCAATGACATGGGACCGGCAGCTGACGGCGTGAAAAGTAATCTCGGCAAGCCGCTGCCCCGAGAAAACGGCAAAGGACAGCCGCCCTTACCGCTGCTGCGCAATGGCATCGTTGAAAAACGCGTCTTCCCTGCCGATCAACAGTCGCTCGTGGCTCTCTACACAGACGAGGCCGTCTCGTTCATCAAGCGGCATAAAGACCAGCCGTTTTTTCTCTACCTGCCTCATAATGCCGTGCATTTCCCACTCTATCCCGGCAAGCAGTGGGCCGGGAAATCGCCACACGGCATCTATTCTGACTGGGTTGAGGAAGTTGACTGGAGCGTCGGGAAAGTGCTTGACTCGCTCCGCGAGCAAAACCTTTCCGAACAAACTCTCGTGCTTTTTACCAGCGACAACGGCGGCACCTCGCTGGGCGATAACCGGCCGCTGCGAGGGAATAAAGGAAGTACATGGGAAGGCGGCATGCGTGTTTGCACGATCGCTTCTTGGCCCGGACACATACCGGCTGGCTCAACTACAAACGCCATCGCCGGCATGCTCGACATCCTGCCGACCCTCGCCGCCTTGGCCGGCGCACCGCTACCCGCCGATCGCATCATTGATGGAGTGAACATCTGGCCAATTCTTCAATCTGACGCCGACACAAAGCCTCCTCGCGACACGTTCTTCTACTATCGCGGCCTTACGCTCGAAGCCGTCCGACAGGGAGACTGGAAGCTTTGCCTCGCGGCACAACGACCTAAAACTCCGCAGGATAATGCGAAACTCTATAATCTTGGAGTCGATATCGGAGAAACAACCGACGTGGCTGCTGCTCATCCAGGCGTCGTTGAAACTCTTCAAACACTCGTGGCAGAAATGGCCAATGATCTGGGACTCGACGGCATCCCGCCGGGATGCCGTGCACTCGGCCGTGTCACAAACGCACAACCATTGATCAGCCACGACGGAAAAGTGAGACAGGGATTTGCGCCCGCTACACCGTGAGCCCTTGTCGTTTACCAAGACAGTGAGCTTTTTACGGGTTGCTCATCCGGTTCTTTCAGCGTTCGTTTTTAGAAAGATTGACTAACGATGGCTTGTTATAACTCACTGTCCAACTTCCTGCGACTTCTGTCTGCTGCCGGCGTGATGGTGATGGCCGTTGACTGCAACACGCCATCAGCCACTCGAGCGAACGCCTCCGAGGAGGGCTCCGACCTGCCTTACACGGGCTATGGGGGCTACTTTGTCTCCAATCAATTCGAACCCGATGCCGCGCAGTCTTTTGTTGTCATTCAAAGCCAAGCAGACTTTGACAAGGTGTTTGGAGCTGCGATTGTGATGCGCGATAAATCCCATCGACTCCCCAAAGACGCGTTTACAAACAATCTCGTGGTGGCGGCTATTTATCGCGGCAATGCGCTGCGTGAGTTTCAGGTGGAACAGGTTAGCGAAAACAGTGACGGCATTGTACTTCTTCGCTACACGACGCTGGAAAAGCTCAGCGACACGGCAACCTTTGCCTGCCCACTCATTGTTTCAATCCCCAAGAAAAAATACCGGTCGGTACAGTTTTTGAACAACGGCATAGCGGAGAAAGAAGTCACTTGTGAGACTCCCTAATCACCTTAAGCAAGGGCACAGCAGCGAAGCGATAACCCCTCGGCCGCGTCCTCATCGCTGGGGCGTTGCCCTCGGCCTTCTGTACCTCGCTTTCTCTTTTCTATCGGCCGCCCGGGCTGCCGACGCACCTCTTGCCCGCCCCACGCAGACCGCGGCACCCCCAGCCCAGCGGCCTAATCTTGTCTTTGTCTTTAGCGACCAGCAGTCGTTTGACATGCTCGGTTGCTACGGCAATAAGGAAATCATCACCCCGCATCTCGATGCCTTTGCGGCGGAGGGGATTCGGTTGAGCCACTGCGTTTCCAGCCAGCCAGTCTGTACGCCCTATCGAGGAATGCTGCTGACGGGCCAGCATCCGCTTCGTTGCGGATCGTTTAAAAATGACGTTCGCGTCGTCCCCGGTAACGGCCGCTATTGTGCTGAAGTGCTCCGCGACGCCGGGTATCGAATGGGCTACTTTGGCAAGTGGCATCTCTATGGCGGCGATCGCAACCGGCCCATTCCGGCTGGACCATTTCGCTACGGGTTCGACCACGACTTTCTCTCTAATAATTGCACGCTACTCTTTGATGCCCAGCAAGCTTACTACTGGGACGATCAAGGGCAAAAACAACTCTACCGCGACTGGGAGCCTTACGCCCAGACGCGACAAGCGCGAAAGTTTATTGCCGACAACGCCACTCAGCCATTCGCACTCTTTATCGCCTGGCACCCGCCCCACAATTGGCTGCAAGCCCAAGCCGGCTACGCGGCCCCCAAAGAGTTGCTCTCCCTTTACGATGCCAACACACTCACGCTCCGGCCCAATGTGGCAGATACGCCACGCCACCGCCGAATGTATCAGGGACACATGGCTATGTGCACGGGCATCGATCGTGCGTTTGCCGAACTGATGCAAGATCTCAAACAGCGTGGCTTGGCCGACAACACGATTGTTGTCTACACATCCGACCATGGCGACATGCTGATGTCGCATGGTTGGCCGTACAATAAGAGTGTTCCAGAAAATGAGTCGTGCCATGTGCCGTTCATTATTCGCTGGCCAGCCAAGCTCAAGCCGCGGGTCAGCAATCTGCTGTTTGGCACGCTTGACTTTATGCCAACCCTTCTGGGATTGATGGGAATTGCGGCGCCCCCAACCTGTCAGGGAAGAAACCTCGCCGACGCCCTGCTCTCCTGCGACGACGATGCCGTTCGCTCAGTCCCACTCTTTCATTTTGCCGGAAACTGGCGCGGCGTCTACACCCACTCCCATACCTATGCATTTGATCTCTCCAAACAGTCGATTGGCGAAGATGCTCTGTCTGCCGGCAGGCCTGCCTATGCGTGTCTCTACGACAGGATCGCAGACCCGCATGAACTCAAAAACTTATTTGGCCAGCCTCAACACAAAGAACTCCAGGACCAGCTCCACGCCCAAGCCCTTGTCTGGATGGAGGCCTTTGGCGACACGGGGGTACTCATCAAGGACCTGGCGACGCGGGTCATGGTGGCCGAAGACATCGGCCCCGAACCGGGGCGTGGAGACGGCCCCTTTGGCCAAGGCCGCTTAAAAGGCAGTCCACTCGACCTTCTTTTACAAGAACCGGCTACCGTCGATCACCTCTCGCCGTGAGCCTTTGAACTCTCGATTTTACTCTGCGCAGGATCCGTAGACCGGGTCAACAAAGCGATTGGTGCTAATTATGCCAAACACTTAAGACTTATCGATGGCTGGGTGTCGAAATTGAAAGGCACTAGAAATGATTGCCGATAACGGGCGAGGAGCGCATGTCGCTGGGATGTCAAGCGTGGCTAGTATCGCGATCGGCGATGATTGGCTGCCTCGTTTTTCTGCTAGCGTGGCCCTGCAGCGCAACAGAGTTTGCTGATCTACACACTGATCGAGACGCTTTTACACCCTCAACGTTTTGCATCGCACCGGGCAGCGTGCTTACCGAGGGATCGACTGTCTACATCGAGAATCGCGAGGGACTGCCGACGAATAGTTACCCGGAGTTTCTCTATCGCATAGGGACGACAGAACGCTTTGAGTTGCGGGTGGGGGTCAACTATGCCGTCGGTTCCCAAGGCAGTGTTGTGACGAGTGTCGAAGTCGGCGAGGGCCGTGAAGAAGGCACTGCGACCTACGAATCGAGCATTCTCTACGGCTTCAAGGCTTCAGTGACAAAGCAGAGCGGCTGGCTGCCAGAAAGTTGCTTTATCATGGAAGCCAGCACGCCAACCTACGGTGATGTCTTTGGCACCGTGCCCGTGGGAACTTACGCGATGGGGTGGGAACTGCCTGGCCAATTCAGGCTCGACACCTCCCTTCGCTACGCTTATGTCGAGGGAGAGACAACGTGGTTTCATCGCTGGGGTCCTTCAGTCGTTTTGCGAATGCCAGTGACGCCGCGCTGCGAAGTGCATGCCGAATATTTCGGCACCTTCACCCAGGGACTCACTGACGAAACCAACAGGCCTTTTCTCAGCCCCGGCATGCACTACATGATTACAAGCCGGCTTGAGATTGGGCTTCGGGTCGGCTGGGGGCTCACGCGGGATGCTGCAAACTTTTTCTCTGACGCCGGTTTTGGCTGTCGATTTTAGGCGTGAATGGCTCGGCCGCTGACTGCCATGGCGGCCTCTTTCAACGCTTCTGGCAGCGTTGGATGAGCGTGGCAGACTCTGGCAATGTCTTCGGCGGTGGCACCAAAATTCATGGCGGCGGCCGCTTCTCCGATCAGATCCCCTGCTGCAGGGCCGATGATATGCACGCCAAGCACACGGTCACTCGTTGCGTCGGCCAAGACTTTTACTTTACCGATCGTGTCGTTGATCGTACGGGCCCGACCGTTGCCACGGAAGGGAAAAACACCCTTGCGAAAGGCTATGCCAGCAGCCACGAGTTGCTCTTCTGTTTTACCGACAGCAGCAATTTCTGGATGTGTGAAAACCACCGCTGGCACAAGACCGTAATCAACGTGTGTCCAACCGGCGTGCATCCCATCAATACACGCTACGCCATCCTCTTCTGCTTTATGGGCGAGCATTGGACCGGGAATACAGTCACCGATGGCATAGACCCCTGCTGCAGTGGTCCGAAAGAGATGATCGACGGCAATCCAGCCCCGCTTATCGCACGCCAAGCCAACCGTCTCAAGCCCCAGATCAGAGGTGGCAGGGGCGCGGCCGGTTGCGGCCAGCACACGATCGCATTCGATCGGCTCTGCCCCTGCGCATTCGACAACACAGCGATCGCTCGCACCGGCATTTCCCCGCACAACGCGGGCGCTGATCACCTGAACACCGAGGCGAATGTCGAGGCCTTGCTTGCGAAACAAGGTCAATGCTTCAGAGGCGATGTCGGCATCGATCCCCGTCAGGATTCTGTCGGCATATTCAAGCACCGTCACCTTCGATCCCAGTCGTCGCCAGACGCTGCCCAGTTCCAAGCCGATGTATCCGCCACCAATCACAACCAGATGAGCCGGCACTTCAGCGAAGGCGAGGGCCTCTGTGCTTGTACCGATCAAGTTTCCGTCAGCCTCAATTCCTGGCAGGACGACGCTCTGGCTGCCAACGGCCACAATGATTCGCTGCGACTCAAGCAGCGTCTGAGCACCGTCAGCGGCCGTCACGCTCACCCGGCTAGGTCCCGCCAGTCGGCCCCTGCCGGCAATTCGCACAACCTTGTTCTTTGCCAGCAGGGACTCAATCCCCTTCGCCAGTGCACCGACAACGTTTGTCTTGCGGCTCATCATCGTGGCCAGATCGAGCGACACACTTCCAACACGGACGCCATGCTGGGCCAGTTCGCCGCAGGCCAATTCATACTTGTGGCTCGACTCGAGCAGGGCCTTGGATGGAATGCAGCCCACGCGGAGACAGGTGCCGCCAAGCTGTCCCTCAGATTCCACAACGGCACTTGTCATGCCCACTTGTGCAGCTCGAATGGCTGCAACATATCCGGCCGGTCCACCACCAATGATGACGACGTCGTACTCTGCCATATTTCTCTTGTTCTCAATAGTCGAAAGGATTTCGAGCCCACAGGCGAATCACGATCTTACTGCGACCGTAGTGATTATTACACCTCGAGCATCAGTCGAGTGGGCTCTTCGATCGTATCTTTGATCCGCTTGAGGAATGTCACTGCTTCGCGGCCGTCAACGAGCCGATGGTCGTAGGTCAAAGCCAGATACATCATTGGCCGAATCACAACCTGACCATTCACGGCCATTGGACGATCCTGGATCGCATGCAGCCCCAGAATGCCGCTCTGTGGTGGATTGATGATCGGCGTGCTCATCATCGAGCCATAAATCCCGCCGTTGGAAATCGTGAACGTGCCCCCTTGGAGCTCCTCGAGTTTGAGTTTGTTGTCGGCTGCACGCCGGGCAAAGTCGGATATGCCCAGCTCAATCTGGGCAAAAGAAAGCGATTCAGCGCTTCGCAAAATAGGCACAACAAGCCCTTTGCCACCACCCACAGCGATGCCAATATCGCAATAGTCGCGGTAGACAATGTGCGGATCACGAAACTCAGCATTGACCTGTGGGACGGCCCGAATCGCCTCGACTGCCGCTCGCACAAAGAATGACATGAAACCCAGTTTGACGCCGTAGCGCTCCTGAAAAACATCCTTAAACTTCTGCCTCAGCCCCATCACCGCAGTCATGTCGACCTCGTTGAAGGTCGTCAGAAGAGCCGCCTGCTGCTGCGCTTCGACCAAACGCTCAGCAATCCTTCGACGCATCGGACTGATAAGCACATAGCGTTCTTCGCGGGGGGTGCGGGCTAGCGCAGTCCCACCGCCGCTTGATGCTACGGCCGTTTTGCCTGCAGCCTGCGTTGCCTGTGCAACCACAGTCTTTGCCAGAGAAGTTGCTAACGGAGCAGCCACAGCCTGGATCGCATCGGACTTTGTCACCCTGCCTCCGGGGCCAGTGCCTAACACTGTGGCCGCTGCGACCCCTGCCTCGCCCAGCACTCTCGCCGCGGCCGGCATCACGCGCACCTGGAGAGCTGGGCTTTCTGGTGCCGACATCTGCACCGAACCGATGTCGGTGCGGCCATCCTTCCGCCGTACATCAACAACTCCCACACCGACATTCGCCACTGGCTGAGCGGGACTCACCGATGCGGTCTGCGCAACAGTTGCGACAACGGCCTCCATGTAGCCAATCACCTCACCTACGAAAGCCTTCTCGCCAGCCCCTTTGAGTATCTTTGAGAGTGTGCCGGAAATAGGCGCCGGCAGTTCAACAGTCGCCTTGTCACTTTCGATTTCGACAATCGAATCATCGATGGCAACCGAGTCTCCTTCCTGCTTCTTCCAAACGCCAATCTGAACCTCGGTGATCGACTCACCAACTTCTGGGACTTTTAATTCTATTGCCATGGGATATTCGTTGGAGCCGCTATCGGCTGGTTTGGGGTATCACAAAAAATATTTCGGGGGATGAGAGCCAGATGCCCGCATCAGCTTTGGAAGGCCGCGGAGAGCAATTCATTCTGCTCCATATCATGACTCTTTTTCGAGCCCGTGGCAGGGCTGGCAGCACTTTGCCGACAGACGCCCGAAAATGGAAAGCGATCGAGCAGTCTGTCACCGAAGTGAATCCGGAAAAATCGCCAGGCGCCCATGTTCTCTGGCTCCTCCTGCACCCAAACGGCCGGCGTGCCGACTGCGTAGTCGGCCAGCACCTTTTCCAACGCCCGTTTGGGCAGCGGATAGAGTTGCTCAACCCGCACAATGGCCACATCGCGACGGCCATTCTCCTGGCGGCGTTTTTCTAGTTCGTAGGCCACTTTGCCAGAGCATAGGAGAATTCGACGAATCTCCCGCGGTAAAGTTGCCGACGCGTCGGGAATCACTCGCTGAAAAGAACCGTGCACTAAATCGTCCATTGTCGACACACAACTAGGACTGCGCAACAAACTCTTGGGAGTCATCACAACAAGAGGCTTGCGCCAGACTCGCAACACCTGCCGCCTGAGGCAGTGAAACATCTGCGCTGGCGTGGTGGGCTGGACGACTTGAATATTATCTTTAGCCCCCAGTGATAAAAATCGCTCAAGCCTAGCGCTTGAATGCTCCGGTCCCATGCCCTCAAAACCGTGCGGCAAGAGCATGACGATTCCAGAAAGACGATTCCACTTATCCTCGGCACTGACAATGAATTGATCAATCACGACCTGCGCTGCATTGACGAAATCTCCAAACTGCGCCTCCCAGACAACCAGCCCATCGGGGCAGTCGAGACTGTAGCCGTACTCGAAACCAAGGACGCCTGCCTCGGAAAGTGGGCTATTGTAAATCTCAACAGGCGCCTGATCAGACGCCAAGTGTTCGAGGGCACAGTAGGTGTCGTCGGTGACTGCGTCGTGAATCACCGCATGGCGATGGCTAAATGTGCCCCGCTGGCTGTCCTGACCAGAGATACGGATTCGCAGGCCCTGCACCGCCAAACTGGCGAGCGCTAGAGCCTCGCCAGCCGACCAGTCGATCGGCTGGGTCCCGGCTGCCATCTGCAGCCGATGCTCCAAAAACTTTTGAATCTTGGCGTGCGGCTGAAAACCATCCGGCAGAGAAACAAGTTGCTTGAGCAAGTGCTCCAGCACCTCCCTGCGAACGCCCGTGTCGACATCGGCCGCCTCGCGTTCGCGACCGCCAATGTAGAACGACCAGACACCAGCCAAGTCACCTTTATGGACGTAGTCTTCGCTCTTGGCGACGGAGAGTTCCGCGTCGAGTTTGGCTCGATGCTCATCGGCAATCTGCGTGGCCTCCTCGCGAGCCACATCGCCGAGTTTCAGCAATTTTTCCAAATAGCTTTCGTGCACACTCGGCCGCCGCTCAATGACGCGATACAGCGCTGGCTGCGTAAACGCTGGCTCGTCAGCTTCGTTGTGGCCGCGACGGCGAAAGCAATACATATCGATGACAACATCTCGCTGGAATTCACGGCGAAAGTCCATCGCCAGATTGACCACTTGAGCGACTGCTTCGGGGTCTTCGCCGTTGACATGAAAAATAGGGATCTGCAGCATTTTTGCCACATCGGTCGCATACATGCAGGAGCGAGCCTCGCGAGGCCCGGTCGTGAATCCAATCTGATTGTTGACAATCACATGCAAGGTTCCACCGACTCGATAGGCTTCTAGTTCGCTTAAGTTGAGCGTCTCTTGAATGATGCCTTCACCGGCAAATGCCGCATCGCCGTGAATCAAAATCACCATGCCGTTTTGCCGCATCGAATCGGCATTGCGATCCTGACGGGCCCGCATTCGCCCAATGGCAACCGGATTGACAAACTCCAGGTGGCTGGGGTTAAAGCAGAGTGTCAGATGGACATTTCTGCCATTGGCTGCCCGGTAGTCAGTGGAATGGCCAAGATGATACTTGACGTCCCCCCGGCCGACGTGCAGTTCTGGATCGAGATCGGCAAACTCCCGAAAAATTCGCTTCGGGCTTTTCCCCATGATATTCGCCAGCACATTGAGCCGGCCGCGGTGCGCCATCCCCATGACAATGTCGCTGATTTCCTGCGATGCACTGCGTTCGATCGCCATCTCCAAGAGCGGAATGAGACTCTCGGAGCCTTCCAGGGAGAAACTTTTTGCACCCAGAAATCGCTTTTGAATGAACTCCTCGAAGATTGCCGCGGTCGTCATCTGGCGATAGATTCGCAGCTGCTGGCGGCGGTCGAGTTGAATCCTATTTTCACAACCCTCCATTCGTACCTGCAGCCATTGCCGTACCCGTAGGTCGTCCATGTGCATGAACTGCACGCCGATCGCGCGGCAATAGGTGTTGCGCAGTCTCTTGATGATCTGCCGCAACGACATTGACTGCGGGCCTTCAATCGTGTCGGTTGAAAAACTCCGGTCCATATCCTCTTCGGTGAGGTGATAAAATTGTGGATCGAGTTCTGGCAAGCCGGGCCGCGGCCGACCCAGCGGATCGATCTCCGCCATCAAGTGACCACGTACGCGGTAGGCTCTGACGAGTTGGTCGACGCGGTCTTGCAGGAAGGCCACCCGCTCCTCGCCCTTTGTTCCGCTGGCCACAGGCGGCAGGGGCAGTGGCATGGCCTCACCGGCAGGGGCATTCTCCAAATGAACATGGCCATTCGAAATGGCGACAGCGTGGCCCGTGGCAATACCGTCCGGCATCACCATTCGATTGTGATTGTGGGACGTGCTTGTATGGAGCGGCAACTCGCCGTGGCCGGCCGCTGTCTGATTGGCCCCATTGGCCATCACCGTGGCACCATGCTCAACGGCAGAAGCTACAAAACCCACGGGTGATTCTAGCGCCTGCGAGCCATCAACAAAAACCGCACGAGGCGGCGATCCCAAGGCCGCAAAATACTCTCTCCAATCCGGCGAAAGACTTGCTGGATTGAGTTGGTATTGTTCAAAAAGTTCTTCTAAAAATGCGAGGCTCGCCGTGCCTGCCGAATCAATGCTTTCGATGGTACTCACTGTTTTCTTCCAGATCCCTCGTTATTTTCGATTGCCCACCGGAATCCTCCGGGAACTTTTTAATCCAACTGCTGCTTGTGGCTCACATTGCCAAAAGCAATCGACCGGGACTCTCCAAGTAGCCAATCACCTCATTTAAAAACCTGGCTGCCAAAGCGCCATCGACCAATCGATGGTCATACGAAAGCGAGAGGGGCATCATCAACCGCGGTTCAATCCGGTCCTCAAACACAACCGGCATCTTGCGAGACCGGCCAACGAGCAGGATTGCTACCTCAGGCCAATTGATGATGGGCGTCGAATACTGCCCTCCGATCGCTCCCAAATTACTGATCGTGAATGTGCCGCCACGCAGGTCATCGAGGCCATACTGAGCATGCTTGGCTTTCTCGGCCGTCTCAGCAATTCCTAAAGCAATCTGCGGAATTGAAAGCTGGTCGCAGTTTCTTAAAACGGGCACAACCAGACCACGAGGGGTGTCAACAGCTAGCCCAATGTTGACATAATCCTTGTAAAGCACCTCGCCCTTCTCCGTGTCGATAGAGGCATTGACTGCCGGGTGCAGTCGCAACGAGAGGCTGACTGCCTTGATCACAAAGGCTAGCGCCGTAAGCTTGACTCCAGCCTTGGCATGTTCTCCGGCACTTGCTTTGCGCAGTCGCTCAAGTTCTGTGACATCTGCGTCGTCAAAGTTTGTGAGATGCGGAATCGTCGAAACACTGCGGACCATATTGGCGGCGATCGTCTTGCGCATTCGCGACATTTGTTCGCGGCGAACCGGGCCCCAGTCGTCCTGCTCAGCGGCAGGTGATCCATCCGTTCGCCCCCGCGAAGCACTCTGGACACTGGCTTGTCGCACCGCGGCAACCACGTCCTCGCGAACAATTCGCCCTGCGGAACCCGTGCCCGCAACGCGTGCTAAATCAACACCCAATTCCCGGGCCAGTCTGCGTACGGCAGGGCCAGCCGGTTCAATCGTTCCTGCTGGCCGCTCTGCGATGTGCGTTCCAGGCCGGGACTCTGGAGCCGTTCCATTGGCTGCCTCTCGGGGAGCGATAACGGGCGACTGGGCCGGCCTTGGCTCGATTCCAAGCTTTGCTGCTGGAGCCATCACCGGCGGGGCGCTGGCCTTGGCCGCATGTTGAACCGAAGACGTGTCGAGAGACGCTGTCGCTTTCGCAGCGGCGAACTGGGTGCTCACAGGCTTCGCGGCAGTCGCTGCCGAGGGCTTGGCGGCAGCTTCGGCCGTCGCTGCCTCCAGCATGATCAGGGCCTGACCCACTTTGACGGTGTCTCCTTTTTGAACGAGTACACCGGCCACGCGGCCACCGGAGGGACAGGGAACCTCGATCACCGCTTTATCTGTTTCAACTTCTAGGACAGCCTGCCCAGGCTTCAGAATATCGCCTGCGGAAACAAACACGGTCACGATGTCGCCAGAGGCAATATTTTCGCCCAAGTCGGGCAGCTTGAATTCTGTGGCCATAGAAAAATGTTTCCGTTATCAAAGGCGATGAAAGAAAAGAATCGAAAAAGATCACTCACCAACAGGTTGATTCTAGGAGGTTGCCCGCATTCGTTGGATGTTGTGGTTCACGCTGAAGCAGCATCCATTTTTTCGGGATCGATGCCCAGCTTGCAAATGGCCTCGGCCACGACCTTCGTGCTGATCGCTCCGACTGCTGCCAGCCGAGAGAGCGCTCCGATCGCGATGCATTCGGCATCGACCTCGAAGTGCCGTCGCAGTGGACCACGCGTGTCGCTGCGACCAAATCCGTCTGTACCAAGTACAAAAAGCCCTCCGGGAATCCACGGGTCAAGCTGCTCCGGAACCGCGCGCACATGGTCACTCGCCGCCACAAAAACGCTATGAACGCCGTCGGCTGCCCCATCTTCAAGCGTAGTTTCTAGATAGCTTTTTCGCGGCGCAGCCTGCGGATGAAGCATGTTCCAGCGACGGCACTCCTGCGATTCACGCCGCAGTTCCTTCCAACTCGTAACGCTCCAAACCGTGCTCGCAATGCCCCAGTGAAGGGCCAGCAAGTCGGCCGCCCGCAAAACCTCGCGAAGGATCGCACCCGACCCGAGCAGATTCACTGCCACGCTGGCTGCCGCCGACTTCTTAACAGCAGCCGCCTTGACGGTCGCAGTTTTGGCTGAGGTCGTCCTTTCAGGCGGCGATGTGGCGGCGAGTGGCGTAGCGACAGCAGGTACATCGCGAAGCCTGTACATCCCCTTGAGAATGCCCGCAGCACAACCCGCTGGCATCGGCGGCATTTCGTAATTTTCGTTGTAGACAGTGATGTAATAGATCCAGTCTTCCCCCTTAGCAAACATCCGATCCATGCCGTCCAGCATGATCACCGTTGCCTCGTAGATGAAAGCTGGGTCGTAGGCTTTCACGGTCGGATAGGCCATCGCGAAAAGCTGGCTGTTGCCGTCTTGATGCTGCAGCCCTTCGCCGGCGAGGGTTGTGCGTCCTGCCGTACCGCCCAACAAAAACCCACGGGCTCTACAATCCATTGCCGCCCAGATCTCGTCGCCGATCCGCTGGAAGCCAAACATCGAGTAGTAAATAAACATCGGAATCATCGGAACGCCGTGGCTAGAATACGCCGTGCCGGCGGCGATAAAGCTGGAAATACTTCCGGCCTCGGTAATGCCCTCTTCGAGAATCTGGCCGTCCTTCGCCTCGCGATAATAGAGCAATTGATCGGAATCGACCGGCTCGTAGAGCTGTCCTGAATGCGCGTAGATACCGCACTGCTTAAAGAGCGGATCCATGCCAAACGTCCGTGACTCATCCGGCACGATCGGCACAATGTATTGGCCGATCGTTTTGTCCTTGAGCAGCGATGCCATCAGCGTGACCACGCCGGTGGTTGTAGAGACTTCGCGGCCAGCACTTTTTTCAATGAAGCCTTCGTAGTCGGCCAGCGACGGCGTCTGGAGAAGCGGTGGATTTTTCGGCCGGCTCGGCACGGCACCGCCGAGAGCTGCTCGCCGCTCTTGCAAATAGCGAATCTCGGGCGAATCATCGGCCGGGCGATAAAATGGCGCCTTCGCCACTTCGTCGTCGGAAATCGGAATCCCGAACCGCGAGCGGAAGGCGCGGAGTTCTTCTTCGTTGAGTTTTTTTTGCTGGTGAGTGACGTTGCGGCCTTCGCCCACTTCTCCCAAGCCGTAGCCCTTAATTGTCTTGGCGATCACCACCGTCGGCTTGCCGTGGCACTTCATCGCCGCATCGTAGGCCGCATAGACTTTTTCCGGATCGTGGCCGCCACGACGGAGTTTTTTGAGTTTTTCATCGGAAAGGTGCGAAACCATTTCGGCTACTTCCGGGTCGGAGGAGAAAAAATGCTCGCGGATATAGCTGCCGGGCATGACGACATATTTTTGAAATTGTCCGTCGACCACCTCATTCATGCGTTTGACGAGCAGTCCTTTTTCGTCTTTGTCGAGCAGCGGATCCCACTCCTCGCCCCAAATCACCTTGATCACATTCCAGCCCGCACCGCGAAATACACCCTCGAGTTCCTGGATGATCTTGCCGTTGCCTCGCACCGGTCCGTCGAGACGCTGCAGGTTGCAGTTGATGACAAAGATCAAGTTGTCAAGTTTTTCCCTTGCTGCCAGCGAAATCGCTCCGAGGGTTTCTGGCTCGTCGCATTCACCGTCGCCGATAAAGCACCACACATGCTGCTGGCTGGTGTCTTTAATCCCGCGATCTTGCAGGTATTTATTGAATCTCGCCTGATAGATGGCCATGAGTGGGCCCAAGCCCATTGAGACGGTGGGGAATTCCCAGAAGTCGGGCATCAGCCATGGATGGGGATAGCTGGAGAGCCCGCCCCCGTCGGCCAATTCGCGGCGAAAGTTTTCCAACTGCTTTTCGGTGAGTCGACCTTCAAGGAAGGCCCGCGAGTAGATTCCCGGCGAAGAGTGCCCCTGAAAATAAACTTGGTCGCCACTGAAATCATCTCCCCGACCGCGAATAAAGTGATTCATCGCCACTTCAATCAGCGTTGCCGCCGAAGCGTAGGTCGAGATGTGACCACCGATGCTCTTGTCTTCGCGATTGGCTCGGACAACCATCGCCATGGCGTTCCAGCGGATGATACTTTTAATTCGCCGTTCAATTTCACGATTGCCGGGAAACGCCGATTGTTTGTCGGCGGGAATCGTATTGATGTAAGGAGTTGTTGTCGAAAACGGAATCGGCACGCCGAGGCGGTGGGCCTCCTGTTCGATCACCTGCAGGAGATAGGCCGCTCGATCGCCCCCGCGACTCTTGACGACATACCGCAAAGAATCGAGCCATTCGCGAGTTTCGGCTGGATCGGCGTCAACCATGGCCGTGCCATCCAAGGACTGCGGCTGGCCACTGGTGCTGTCTGTCATTTGGGCAATCGTCATTGCCGCATGGGCACCTAAGGGCAGGTGATGTGCCTCGCCATTTCCGATTGGACCGGCCTCACTGAGATCAACAGGCGGGTGATGCGGGGACACATCGTCGACAAGATCGCCGGCGATCGGGTCTGTGTTGGGACTGGTCATGGTGGACTCCGGAAAGGTGGGCAATCTATTCCTATTATTCAGACCATTCCTGCAGGCGTAAAGACCGAATCCCAGGGTACGGCGAATGCAAGCTGGCCGGGATCTTAGGGCCGACTTGTCTCCTTGGAGACGGCTTCGCTTCGCGGACGGTAAATTTCCGTTGCCAGACCAAAATAATTTTCCGCCGAGAACGCCAGCGTTTCCCCCAGCGTCGGATGGGGATGAATCGTTTCGGCGATATCGCGGGCAGAGCATCCCATTTCGATTGCCAGTACGCCCTCCGCCACCAATTCGCCTGCCCCCGCCCCCACCATACCCACTCCCAGAACGGTATCGGTGTCCGGATCGACAAGGATTTTTGTCATTCCTTCGGTGCGACCCAGAGCCTGGGCTCGGCCGCTGGCCGCCCAAGGATAACGACTGATCTCTACAACCCGTCCAGTGGCAAGGGCCTCTTGCTCGGTAAGTCCAGCCCAGGCAATTTCTGGGTCAGTGAAAACAACGGCCGGAATTGCCCGAGGGGCAAATAGAGCTGGTTCACCGTGCAACACCTCAACCGCCACTTTCCCTTGATGGCTGGCGCGGTGGGCCAGCATCGGTTCACCGCAGACATCGCCAATCGCCAAAATCTTGGGATCGGATGTGCGTTGCCGAGCGTCCACTGCGACGAAACCCTTTGGACACATTGTGACGGCCGTATTTTCTAAACCAATTCCATCTGAATTTGGACGCCGCCCTACGGCCACGAGGATGCGAGAAAAGTCTTCCGTGTGCGAACCTTCAGGCCCTTCAAAGGAAACACGGATCGAGTCGCTGCAATCTTCGAGCTTGACCACTTTTGTGCGCAGGTGAATTTTTTGAAATAGTTTTTCTAACCGCTGCGCGAGTGGTTTGACCAAATCCCGATCGGCACCGGGCAGGAGCGTGTCGGTGAGTTCGACAACAGACACTCGCGAGCCGAGTTCTGCGTAGACCGTGCCCATTTCCAAACCGATGTAGCCGCCTCCAATGACCAGAAGCGTCTCTGGAATGTCGATCATTTCTAAGGCCTGAGTTGAATCCATGATCCGCGGTGTGGGCAGATCAAAGGCGGGAATCCGTGATGGCCGCGAGCCGCTGGCAAGGATGCAGTGATCAAACGTCAGCGTCTGACTGGCTGCCCCTGGCTCAGTTGCCGCAATCTCAAGCGTGGCAGAGTTTGTGAATCGGGCATTGCCCTGACAGACCGTGACATTGCGTCGGCGGGCCAGTTGGGCCAAGCCCCCTGTCAGCGTGGAAATCACTTTTTCCTTGCGGGCCCGCAGGGCGTCGACATTGATCGAGGGTTTATCGAAGTGAATGCCCCAGGCCTCCATTTCTCGCGATTCTGCCAGCACGCGACCGACGTGCAAAAGGGCTTTCGACGGAATGCACCCGCGGAGCAGGCAGGTGCCGCCAAGACGCTGATCCCGTTCAACCAGCACCACCTCCATGCCCAGATCGGCGGCTAAAAATGCCGCCGCGTAGCCCCCGGGACCGCCCCCCAGGACGACCAAGGGTACATGCCTCGGATTGTTGGGCAACGTGGACATAAAAACTCCTCTAAAAATCTAAAAAATCTGTGATTGTGATCGTCTAGCAGGGATTGCCCTCGGACGGTCTTGCCTTAGCTGATAGGAAACCCGCTCCTAGAATCTTCTAACTGTAGGCACGTGTTGTAGTTTCGACTGAGGATTTGTTCAAGAAACACGTGCGATTTGCGGGGCATCGGCCTCTATCCCTATCTGGCTAAACTCTACCGCGTATGATCGACGTGCCATTTTTGAAGCAGCGTTCCGCTGAGAGACGAATCTGTTTAGACTCGGGTTCTCGCGAGAGTGGCGGAATTGGCAGACGCGCTGGACTTAGGATCCAGTGCCGCAAGGCGTGCGGGTTCAACTCCCGCCTCTCGCATCGCTTGGGGGAACACTCTTAAAAGCCCAGGGATCTGTCCGCCAATCCCAGCGGAGAGGAGCCCGCGTGACTGGTTCTTTCACGATCATTAACGAAGGGGATTGCCGTTTTTAGCCTTGTCGCGTGACCCGAGCAATCGAGGTTCTTTGGCGACCGACTTTTTCTCCGTTGATGCTTTGCGCACCTCTTCCACTCCAGCAAGCGGCTGTCCAAACGACACCGTTCGCACATCTTGCGCAAGGGCGTGCCGACGCGCAGTCTGTTGTTGAGCAGTTCGCTGTTGCAGCACAACCAGCAATTCCCTTCGCTTTCGGCCACTTTCTGCCTCATCAAAGAGATTGTCGATGTCGGTTTCAACTGGCTTCGGTTCAACTGGCTTTAGCTGGTCGGGGCCCTGCTCGGCTGGCTTCGGTTCAACTGGCTTTAGCTGGTCGGGGCCCTGCTCGGCTGGCTTTGGATCAGCTGGCCTGGGCTGGTCGGGGCTCGGCTGCTGGAGTTGGGGTTCTTGAATTTCGCTCGTGTTTTTTGCCGGCAGATCGGGTGCGGGCTGCGTTGGAGGTGCCGGAGCCTTTGGTTCTTGGCTTGTTTCCAGCGGGCTATCGGGTTCGGGTGGCTGCAGTGACTCCTCGGCAATAGTGGGAACTGCAGACTTGGGTGGCGAGACTGGCGTAGCAGCCTCATAGCTCACCGTTTGAACCCCAGTCTGCCCCGGCCAGACCCTCCACTGAGTGCTGTAAAAGCCGTAGGAACTTGGCCGAACGGGGCAATGAGCCGGGCAACCGCCACTCGAACACTTTCCATTGCAGCGCTCTGCTGCGACTAACGGTGCACTGATCAGCGAAAATACGGAGGCTAAGAGCAACCCCACGCCGGCGTATCGGAGGCGATTGTTCAGCCGGTAAAACAGCCTGGAAACTAATGCCCATTTTTCTTGAACATTGAACATCGACACCTCCATAAACATTTTCGCTGGCACAATCGACTCAACCGGTAGAGTTCAGCTAAAGTGAGATCGGTTTGGATGAGCCGTTGGCTTGAGTGAGAAGTAATTCCAGATTCAAAACGAAATTTTCAGGCAAATAAGGGTTAAAAATAGACGCTCTAGGCAAAGCCGGTTGCCCAAAAACGACTGAATGTGCGTTTGCTTGAGGAGCCCAGCTAAAACACGGTGCAACTCGTGCCGCACGTGACAACACTTTTTGTAACCTTCGGCTGAATCAATCGGCTACGATACCACTGCGATTGATTAAACTTTTCCGTTGGGCCTACGTAAGATAATTTCCCGACTGGTCCCTCAAACTGGTCCCTCAAGAGGATTTCTGACTGTGAAACGCGTCAATCTGCCGCTGATCGGCATGTTCTTCGTCATAACCGCCAGTTTGGCCCTAGGTGGATTTTTTCTGCAGCGGTATCAGGTGCGGAGAAATGCTGGCAATCTGATCTCGCTGGCACGCCTGCGACTTTCGGAAGGAAAGGTGACTGAAGCAATTAGTCTCTATGGTCGCTATGTCGGATTTCGACCCAACGACAACGCCGCCTACTCCGAATATGCGGAGGCTGTTCTGGGTCGCGCTCAATCACAGAGTGCCACCCGTAACGATATGGCGAGAGCCCATGCCACACTCGAAACAGCTGTCCGTAAAAACCCCGATGACGATGCCCTGCGTGGAAAACTTGCCAAGTTTGAACTTCAAGTTGGCCTCTTCACAGATTCCCGTGATCACTTAAAGCTTTTGCATACAAAAGCTCTGGCCGCTCAATCCAGCCAGCCAACCGGACCGGCCCCACATTCGACTACCGGTTCTCCAGACAACACAAAGACAATAGGCCCACTCGATCGCAATGCCATCGATGTCATGCTGGCTCAGTCTTTTCTCGGCACCGAGAATTTTGATGAGGCCGCCAGTGTGGCCAGCGAACTAATCGGATTCGATCTTCTGACAAAGGCATTTGATCCGGAAAAAAAACCTGCTACGAGCCCAAGTGATGCCTACATCATGCTAGCAATGATTTTAGAGGATCGGCTCAAGGATTCCGCAAGCGCTGATCGCGTGTTGGACGAATTGACGCGAGTGAACTCCGACGATCCCCAGACATGGATTGCTCTGGCTAAAAGAAATGCCCAGCGCGGCGACTTAAAACGTGCTGAGGAGAATGTCACCCGGGCGATGGAACTGTCTCTTGATAAAGATAAAGCCGACCCCCTGCTGCTTCGTTTTGAGATCGCCCGCCTGGCAAAAGACCTTGAATTAGCAGAAACCACACTCGACAAAGCTCTCGTGCTTTTTCCCGACGATGAGCGCATGTATCGCAGTCGGGCGCTGCTCGCCGTCCAACAACAGCAGCCAGAAAAATCCCTGGCCGTGTTGCGTGCAGGCCTTGATAAATTACCGGGACGGCCCTCCCTCTTGTTGTTGCTTGCCGATGCCTATCTCCAGCAAAACAATGCGACTGACGTGGCGCAAATCATCCAGCAACTCAAGGATGTAGTCGGTGAGTCAAATCCAGCGGTGGTCTTGCTCGAAGCTCGCCTCCTGATGCTCCAGAGGAATTGGTTAAAGGCCAAAGAAAAACTCAATTTCGTACGTCCTTTGGCTGTCGGAGCTGACGACATGACGCGACAGATTGACCTCTGTCTCGGACAGTGCTTTGAACAGCTTGGCGAATTTGATGAACAACTCGTTGCCAACAGGCGAGTTCTCACGGATGACCCGACATCTCTTGCAGGTCGTGTTGGTACTGCAACGGCATTGATTGCTGCCGGAAAACCTGACGATGCTCTCGCGGAGCTTGAGACCGTTGCCGCGGCACTCCCTGTGGAGCGATTGGTATCGCTTCCACAGATTTGGAATCCTCTCTTACAACTGCGAATTGCGGCTCAGATGAAGCTCCCGACGAAATCACGAGAGTGGAACCGAATCGATAGTCTCATCGATTCATTGCAACAATCAGAAGATATTTCTGACACACAACTGGCCTTAATTCGCGCTGATTTGCTGGCTCGCAAAGGCGAAGCGGAGGCCGCAAATGATTTTCTCTCCAAGCAGTCAAAGAACAATCCTCTCGATTCCCAACTCCATGCGGCAATTGCGCTCCTGACGCTGAGAGAGAAGGGGGTTGCCGAGGCACAGGCGGTGATCGATGCCTTGCCGAAAGAACTTGCCGTCAAGCCTGACATTCTGATGATCAAGGCCCACATTGCTGCTCGCCAGCCCGCAGAACGGGCCGCGAAAGAGCTGTTGGAAATCGAGAAACAAGTTGAAATCCTTGCTGACGACGAATCACTCCAACTCAAATCAACACTGGCTTCGATCCAACTGAGCATCGGTAATCGGGCTGCGGCGGAACAACTCTGGAGAGCGATTCTTGAAAAAAAGCCGGATGAACTTCGCGTTCGCGTCGCTTTATTTGAACTCGCCCGCGACGAAGGAAATTTAGAAAAGGCTGGCAAGGAAGCGGCTGAGATTAGTTCGCTGGCGGGAGAGAAAAGTGCACAGGCTCGATTGACTCAAGCCAGCCTTCTTGTTTTAGGCGTGCGGCTCTCGCTGCAAAAGAAAAGAGCCCAGGACCAAGCCGCGACCGAGTTAAGCGATGACGATATCCGTGTTTTCCGCGAAGCTCGTAACCTGCTCATTGAAGCTGAAAATGATCGTCCCAATTGGGTTCCGATCCAGCAACTGTTTGCCGAAGTTGACGGACTGATGGGAGATATACCAGCCGCCATTGAGCATTTAAAACGCGCGTTGCGTTTTGGATCGGGGAATCCAGTCATCATTCGACAACTCGTGTCGCTCCTTTACGCCTCAAATCGAATCGGTGAAACCCAAGAGGTGTTATCGCTCCTCGGCCCCGAAGGCATTGAGGGCTTTGATCACATTTCAGCTGAACTCGAGATGCGCGCTGGAAAATATGACGCGGCCGTAGCCCTTGCCGAACGCAGTGTCTCGAGTGACTCAGAAAATGCAGGCGACCTTATGTGGCTTGGCCAATTGCTGAGCCTCTCCAATAAGTTTGACAAGGCTACCACTATTCTTGAACGCGTTGTAGACGTTGCGCCGGAGCAACCAGAATCCTGGCTCTGCCTTTTTTCTCATCAGCTAAAAGCTGGCCATCGCAAAGCTGCGGAGCGGGTGCTTGAGCGAGCAGCTGAAAAACTCCCTGAGCCAAAACGACAACTCGCCGTGGGCCAAGGCAATGAGATGCTTGGAAAATTTGAAGAGGCCGAGAAAAACTTTTTAGCCGCCTGCGAAATAGCCCCCGATGACATGATGGCGGCCCGGGGGCTGGCTACATTTTTGGTGCGTCGCGGCCGGCTCAATCCTGCTCGTACCGAACTCCAGAGAATTGTTGATTTTAAGAGCAACAAGCCGGCATTCGTCGAGGCTCAAATCTGGGCTCGCCGCGCATTGGCAGAGATAATGGCAAAAAATGAGGGTTACAACGCACTGGAAAAGGCGCTGTCAATCGTCGATTTGAATGTTGCCCGCGACGGCCGCCTGCCTACCGAAGATGTTGGCTTAAAAATTTCCCTGCTTGTCGATCGACCGGAGCCAGAGAGTTGGCGGAAGGCCGTGGGATTGCTGGAGTTGTTGGCGGATTCACAGACCCTCTCCACCGATCAGCAACTGCAACTCGCACAGCTACGCGATAAAATTGGTCGCTGGGACGAGTGCCGGGAAGGTCTCGTAACACTGGTCGCTTCACCAGCTGCAACGCCCGGATTACAGGCGATACTGATCGAAAAACTGATCGACCACAATGAGCTTAGCTCCGCTCAAACATGGCTGACCAAACTTCGCGCCGCTGCGCCCAATGCCCAAGTTGTGCTCGCGCTTGAGTCACGATTGGCACTTGCCGAAAACAATCGCCCCGTGGCCGTAGACGCTGCAAAAAAACTGATGCCTGTCGGCCTCGTGCCATTAGAGCAGGCTGGTCAACTCCCGATTGTTGCCGCACTTATGGAAGACCTCGGCTTTGCCAAAGCAGCAGACAAATTACTCCTGGAATATGCTGCATTGTCAGCCAACGGCCTTACGGTTCGAGCTGAGTTTCTCGGTAGGCAAAAACGCCTCGATGAGGCTCTGGAGCTACTCGATCGATCACGGGATAAAATGTCTTTGGAACGACTTTTACAGACAGCCATTACAGTTGTTCGATCGCAAGGGACAGCTTCGGCCGCAGTGGCTGCAGATCGTATCGAACCCTGGTTTACAAAGGCTCGGCGGGAGGATCCCGATTCAGTCGGCATTTTACTTCTGCTGGCAGAACTGCGGGAAATGCAGGGGCGTTCCTCGGACGTTGAGGCGATCTATCGAGAGTGCTTGAACCGTAAAGATCTGCCGCTCGGCCAGGTAGCTATTATCTCGAACAATCTCGCCTTTCATCTAACCCGTCCAGAAACGCTGCCCGAGGCGGAAAAACTCATCGCCGCTGCGATCAAAGAATTGGGGCCGCACCCAGATCTGCTGGATACTAGGGGCATGATTTATCTCCTGTCAGGAGACAGTGATCACGCAGTCGAAGACCTCCAAGAGGCTGTTTTGTCTCCTACGCCGCTTAAGTTTTTGCATCTGGCCATTGCCCAGATGGCGGCCAAGCAGACTGATGTGGCAAAACTTTCGCTTCTAAAAGCCAAGAAATTGGGACTCAAAGTCATTCAACTTTCGCCGGTCGACACAGTCCGTTTGGATCGCCTCGAGAAGGCCCTCGCCATTGGGGCTGAAAGTGTCTCTCCCGATGCCTGAACGAGTGTTTTTCAGTGGCATTGGAATGAGTCCCGCTCAAGATCAGGGCCTGTTGCCTAAGGCCCGTGACTTTGCCAGTGCATCTTCTGCCTCGGCAATGAGACCTCCGCGCATGCAGGCAACGCTCATGGCGGTGTAACTAAAGGGGTCCGTGGGTTCAAGTTGGCAGACGGTGCGGGCATGCCGCACGGCCTCGTCGTGCCTCTCCAGCCTCGTACACCAGGCGGCCAAGGCCGAATAAGCCAGCGCAAAATCAGGATGATCTGCTACCACAAGCTCAAGGGCGGCAACGGCCTCGGGCAGATTGCCCACATTTTTTAAGCTTTCGGCTGATTCATAGCGTTCTTCACGAGTCTGCATAGTTATTTTCCGGTGCTCGGCATGAGTTGAGAAAAAATGAGTCTATATCATTTTTGGGCTCTGGCCACCCTCCAATCGTTTGTTTGGAGAGGCTGGAAAGCCTAAGGGGGATAGAAATTTTTTGACTTAAACTGACATTGAATCTTAGGGCCCATTCAACCGATAAGCTCAATTCCAGCGGTCTGTTTGAGGGCTGCGGCAAAGAGTGACGGGCATTAATGCCGCAGGCAGCATACTTTGAGTCCGGAAAGACGAACCGTGAGCATCCATCCGCTAGCCGCAATAAGTCCCGACGCACACTTGGGTGTCGGCGTAAAAATCGCTGCCTTTGCCACCGTGGAAGCCGATGTTGAACTTGGGGATTTTTGCACGGTCGCCAGTGGTGCTGTCGTAAAGTCTGGCGTGACAACGGGCTGTCACAATGAGATTGGGGAACATGCCGTTATCGGCGGGGCTCCACAGCATGTGGCTCGACCAGAGCAGATCGGGCGGGTTGTGATTGGCGATCACAATGTTTTTCGCGAACATGTCACGGTTCACCGTGCGCTCAAGCCGGGCAATACAACGGTTGTTGGCGACAATAACTATGTCATGGCCAGTGGACACATTGGTCACGACGCACGGGTTGGAAACAACTGCATCTGTGCGAATGGCTCAATGCTTGGTGGCCACGTACTTGTTGAAGATCGGGCCTTTGTGTCGGGTGCTGTGGCTGTGCATCAGTTTTGTCGAATCGGCAGACTTGCGATGGTTGGCGGTCACGCCCGCGTCGTCCAAGATGTTCCGCCCTACATGCTTGTCGATGGCCAGAGCGGCTGCATTGTCGGACTCAATATCGTTGGCCTCAAGCGAAGTGGCCATACCGCAGCAGATATTAATGATTTAAAATCTGCCTACCGCGTCATCTATCGCAAAGGACTACCGTGGAATGATGTGCTTAAAACACTTCAAGCGGAATTTACGAGTGCGGCGGTAGCACATCTTTGGGAATTTCTCAGCACCGGCACGCGCGGCTTCTCGCAGGAACGACGAGCGCCCCCGACCGCAACATTGCGACTGCGAATCCCCGACGAGGATGCTGCCACGCTTTTGCGAAGAGCCAAGGCAGGCTAAGGCGTTCGCGTCAACGAGCCGGCGCAGACCATTACGCTCACGCACCATCCTCTGATGACCCCGGTCCGTCGTCGAGTCCGTAGATTTTTAACTTCCGACGCAGCACCGAACGATCAATGCCAAGCAACTTTGCGGCGAGCGATTTATTGTTCATTGCCTCGACAAGCGTTCGCTCAAGGTGCAATCGCTCCATATTTGCCAATGTCGGCCAAGGAGCTTTGAGTCTGGCTAAGTTGCCGTCCGCTAAAACATCCTGATTCGCAGCCTTTGTTGTCGCTTGTGTGCTTGCCTCTGTTTCAGCATCCCTCTCGCCAGACAAGCCTGAGGCCGACAGGCTATCACCTCGCGATGGGATTGCTGCCACGGCTGGCTTTTTTGAATCCACTCGGTAAACGCCAGGCACTGATGTGGCCGAAACGATGCCCCTCATTTCTGCTGAGACGAGCTGCGGATGGCTGCCGGGGTCATGCTGTGGATCCAGGCTGTCCACAGAACTGCCACCTCCGGAAGTCATCAGGCCGGTGATTGCCTCGGGGTCTATTTCGTCCCCGGAAGAAAACATGACGGCGCGTTCTAAAACATTTTCTAATTCTCGCACATTGCCAGGCCAAGCGTATTGCTGCAAGACATGCAGCGCTTCCGGCGACAGCACACATGCCGGTATTTCATGTCGGACTGCTAACTCGGCTAAGTATCGCGAAGCCAGAACGGGCACGTCCCCAGGGCGATCCTTCAGCGGAAGCGTATGGATGGCAACAACATTGAGGCGATAAAAAAGGTCTTCGCGAAAACGTCCTTCTTTTACCTCACGATAGAGATCACGGTTGGTGGCCGCTAAGACCCGCACATTGACCGGAATTTCTTGGTGGCTTCCCACCGGAACGACGGTTCGCTGTTGCAGCACACGCAAGAGTTTGGCCTGCAACTCTTGCTCCATTTCACCAATTTCATCAAGGAAAATTGTGCCGCCTTCGGCAGCACGGAAGCAACCCAGCGTCGATGCCGATGCACCTGTAAAGGACCCCTTGGCATGACCAAACATGTGGCTCGCAAAGAGGGTTCCAGTCGTCACAGCGCAATCCACTGGTATGAATGGCTTCGACTGGCGAAGGCTATTGGCATGGATCGCGCGGGCAATGAGATCTTTGCCTGTGCCGCTCGGCCCCATGATCAACACACTCGACTGATGGGCGGCCACGATTTTTATATCGCGACGAACCTGCTCTGACCACGCAGACACACCGGCAATCCGCTGGATCGCCAGTTCGGCTCCTACATCTTTCGCTACGCTCAACACTGCGTCACATACCCCAAAGCTACGTGTGGACTGGCCGCCACCGACGGTTGCCAAGCCTGGAACTCGATTGTCTTCTTCGACCGCTTGCTGCCAAGGCCTCCACGCCTACCCATCGGTAGATCAAAACGCAGGCTCAAACGATTCTTACGGCCAAGAGGCCCGTGCCTTCCAAACCAGTTGTACCGATTCTAACGGTCTGGCAAAAATTTTTGCAGGGGGCCTATCGCCCGGCAGGGAAAGATGGGCAAAGATTGAGGTGGCCGTTGGCGTCGCATGGTCGGTTGCCAATCCACACCTCCTGACAAGCCTCTAAGAAACAACGCGATGCAGATTCCACAACAAACCGCTGCTTCTGACGCTTCTATTTCTGTTCACCGCTCGTTGACCGTCTCAGCCCGTAGCCAGCGACAACGCTCCTGGCTCTTGGTTGCCGGATTCTTGATCCTTACCGGTCTGGGATGGACTGCTGTCGACCGACTGCTTATTGGCCGAAGCCCGATTGTTGTTGGCATTCTGCACTCACAAACAGGCCCGATGGCCGTCAGTGAAAAATCGATGATCGATGCCGAGGTACTAGCCTTGGAGGAAGTCAATGCGGGAGGCGGGTTGCTCGGCAGGCAAGTCAAGTGGGTGATTGCCGACGGCGCTTCGGACTGGCCGACGTTTACCCGACAGGCCGAGAAGCTCATTCGCGATGATCGGGCCAACGTTCTCTTTGGTTGTTGGACAAGCGCCAGTCGCAAGAGTGTGCTGCCTGTTGTAGAAGCGGCAGATCATCTCCTTGCCTATCCCATGGCCTACGAAGGGCTCGAGCAGTCGCCCAATATTATGTACACGGGGGCTTCCCCAAACCAACAAATCACGCCAGCGGTTCAATGGTGCTTTGACACCCTTTCAGCACGGCGATTCTTTCTGGTCGGATCCGATTACATCTGGCCGCATTGTGTCAATGCGATCGCCTCCGATCAGTTGGCCGGTCTGGGAGCCGAATGCGTCGGCGAAGTCTATATCCCATTCGGAAGCACCAGCGTCGACGATGCTGTTGCCGCCATCATTGCCGCCAAACCTGATGTCGTGCTCAGCACCGTTGTCGGGGATTCGGCAATCGCCTTCTTCAGAAAACTCCGTCAGGCGGGAATTCGGCCAGAACAGACACCCGTCGTCTCCTTTTCAGTCGCCGAAGATGAACTGCGCACGATGTCACGCGACGACATGGTGGGCGACTATGCGGCCTGGAATTACTTCCAGAGCATCGATCGCCCACAAAACATCGCCTTTGTGCGTCGCTTTAAAGCTCGTTACGGCAACGATCGCACGACCTCCGATGTGATTGTTGCTGCCTACAACAGCGTGCAACTGTGGGCGCAGGCGGTGCGGGAGGCTGGCACCTCAGATGTCCGCCGCGTCCGTAGCGCCCTGCGCAATCAAAGTCTTGACGCACCCGAAGGGATCATTTCCGTCGACCCAGAAACTCAGCACACCTGGCGGCCAGTGTTTATCGGACGCATTCGGTCGGACGGACAGTTTGACATTGTCTGGTCGAGCCGGACGGCCGTCCGACCTGTGCCGTTTCCGATTTCACGGTCTCAAAGTAGTTGGGAGCAGTTGGTGAAAGATTTTTATCAGGATTGGGGTAACAAGTGGGCCAACCCAACCAGCAGCACAGGACAGAGCCGACCGGTAGTTCCGGCGTCTGCAAACACCCCTTCTGGGAAGATCTCGCCAACGGCCGAAAGAAAGTCTCACCAATGACACAATCATTCGGCTTGCCCACCCCCAGTGCCCTTGCTCAGCAGTCGACAGCACCGCCACCTGCCTTCAATGATGCCTCCATGCCGCGTTCGATTGCTGGCCGATTACTCTTCTGGTTTCTTGTCATTGCACTCATTCCCTGCGCTATCCTAACGGCAATCACGGCACGGATTGCCTCAACAGCCCTAGAAAATTCTGTACGCAATAATTTGATTCAGATTGCCGCCGCGAAGGCCACTGAATTAGAGGCCTATGCGCAAGAGCGGTTGCGGGATGGCACGGCGCTTTCTCGTTCTCCAAGCGTGATCAATGCCATCCCAGAACTGTCAGCCACCCTGGAGCAGTCCGGGGTGTCTCTTCCCAACGCATTGCGAGCGAGTTCCTTGAGTGAACCAAGGCCGATTGACACCTTTCTTTCCTATGCAGCCAAGGCCTTTGGCTACAGCACTGTGCTCCTCATTGAAAATAGCGGTCGAGTGGTTTTTTCACTAGACGACTCCGTGCCCCTCGGTGCCTCGCTGCTTTCTGGAACCCTTGCCACATCGGAACTGGCGATCGGCTTTGACCGCTCCCGCACGCTCCTGCAATCAGAGCTTTCAACCTTCCAGACCTACGGAAAGTCGGGCCAGCCACTGGCCTTTGTCACGACCCCGATCTTTTTGAATGGAAAAGTCATTGGGGTTTTAGCCATGGGATTAGGACCCAATCGCATCTGGAAGGTACTCTCTGATTTGAGCGGTTTGGGCGATACAGGGGAAGTCATCACCGGTGAGCGGATGGGTGACAATGTTCTGGTCACTGCCCCACTACGCCACGCTCCTGATGCGGCCTTTCGCATGTTGATTCCGCTGGGTTCTGCCGTTGGTTCAACGATCCAGAAAGCCGCCAGCGGCCAACGCGGCTACGGCACGGCAACTGACTACCGCAACCAAGAAGTGGTAGCGGCTTGGTGTTATCTCCCGAGCTACCGTTGGGGCATGAATGTCAAACAGGATGCCACAGAGGCGTTTGCACTCGTACGATTCCAGCGAATGGCGATCATCGCCTTGTCGCTGGCGACCATTTTTGGAGTCACGCTCGCTGCTCTGATTGTAGCCCGCACGATAAGCAATCCAATACGAACAGCCGTTGCGGTTGCGCGGCAGGTGGCGAGCGGCGACCTCCGTGCGAATGTTGGTATCACATCCGATGATGAAACCGGTGCCTTACTCACAGCCATTCAGACCATGACCAACGATTTACGGGGACTGATCGGACGCATCCAGAAGTCATCCGTTGCACTGATCTCAACTGCCACCGCCATCCAAGCCACAAGTAGCGAGCAGCAGCAAGTGATTGCCGATTACGGTGCCTCGACCAGCCAAGCTGTCGCGGCTGTCAAGCAGATTTCTGTTACCAGTCAGGAACTTGTTCGGACAATGACTGAGGTCAACGACATGGCAGCCCATACCGGCGCGATGGCTGCCGAGGGACGAGGCAACCTTTCCGGCATGGACGGCACCATGCGGCAGTTGGCCACGAGCACATCGTCGTTCGGGGCAAAGCTAGCAACGATCAGCGAGCGGGCAGCCAATATCAATCTGGCCGTTACCACCATCACCAAGGTGGCTGATCAAACGAACCTACTCTCGATCAATGCGGCCATCGAAGCCGAAAAAGCCGGAGAGTATGGCCTCGGCTTTCTCGTTGTAGCTCGAGAAATTCGCCGCCTTGCCGACCAAACCGCCGTGGCCTCACTCGACATTGAGCGGATGGTGAAAGAGATGCAGTACAGCGTCTCGGCAGGTGTCATGGAAATGGATAAATTTGCTGAGCAGGTCCGGGTGGGCGTGCAGGAAATTGGGGACGTTTCAGGCAAACTCAGCGAGATCATCTCGGGGGTTCAGGGTATTTCTGGCCGCTTTGGCCAGGTCACTGAGGGGATGCGAGCGCAGTCGCAGGGAGCTGAACAAATTCGCGAAGCAATGATCCGCTTGGCAGATGGTGCCGCCCGCACAGCGTCATCGCTCAACGACTTTAACAGCGCCACAATCCACCTACGCGGCGCTGTTGGCGACCTTAAGGAGGAAGTCTCGCGATTCACTACTTGACGCCACGACTTCCCGTCGGAAGTCCGCTACGCTGGTATTGGATCGCACAACCACCCATGCAACTCCTCACTTTCACCGTTGCTGGCCAAACCTATGCCATCGCATCCCGAACGGTGATCGAGGTTTTACCGCTTGTTCCAGCAAGACCGATTCCTCTTATGCCTGATTATGTCAAAGGTATCTTCACCTATCGCGGACACTTGGTGCCCCTCATCGATCTGGGCAGGCGACTGGCCGCAAAGCCACTTGCCGAAAGGCTGAGCACGCGAGTTATGGTCGTTGAATTTGATCCCGTCCATCGGTCACCATCATCGGAGCCCCCCTCGGCATGCGTTCGCCTAGGACTCGTGGCCGAGAATGTCATATCCATCTGTTCGGCTCTCGACGCCGATGCTTCTTTTCCGGCAATGGAGTTGCCCGACGCCTTATTTTTAGGCAAACTCTTGCGGATTCGCGGCCAGACAATTCAGCTGTTGGCGATTGAGCACATCCTACCTCCAGCCATTCTTCGCGGACTGTTTCCCGCCACCGCCGAGGCGAAGTCGCCATGACATCGCTCCACAAAACGACCTCGCCTGCCTCTGAAATAAGCACTGCTGCAGATCTGCTGCAGCAGTGGATTGGTCTCGACCCCAGCACCATCGGACTTGCGGCCATCGATCGCGCGGTACGAATACGAATGGAATCGATTGGCCAGTCGAGCCAGTCAGATTTTGTTGCTCTTGTTCGCAGCAACACGATGGAGCGAGATCGATTGGTCGAAGAAATTGTCGTTGCCGAAAGTTGGTTTTTCCGGGATGTTCAAGTCTTTGATTTTGTTCGGCGTTTTGCCATTACTCTTGCATCGATGCCGCATCGCACGCCAGTTCGCATTCTGTGCGTGCCCTGCGCTGCCGGGGAAGAGCCTTACTCCGTGGCGATGGACCTGCTCGACGCTGGTCTTTCAGCAGATCAGTTTACGATCGACGCCATCGATGTCAGCCAGCGAGCCTTGGAGAGAGCCGCTCAGGCCCGCTATTCGCCCAACGCTTTCCGAAATGCCGACCTTGCCTTTCGAGACCGCTGGTTCCTCCGTGAACGTGGTGTCTGCGTGCTGAACGACGCGGTAAAAGCATGCGTGCATTTTTCCTGGGGAAACCTGCTTGACAAAGTATTTCAAACGCAGCACCCGTCCTACGACATCATCTTTTGCCGCAATCTACTGATCTATTTAACCAGTCAGGCACGCTGGCGAGTCGAACAAACGCTCGACACACTCCTTGTACCGGACGGCCTGCTCATTCTGGGTGCAGCCGAACCAGCGATCCTCAAGGGGGAGTGGTTGTCGGCAGGAGCAGCGTCTGTCTTCGCAATCAGACGAGGCGTGAGGGTTGCCGACAAGACGATTAGCCGTCGACACAGTGTGCCCACAGACACTTCACAACCCTCGATCAGCCCAAAAACTCCATCGGTCCCACCCGCAGTGGTCAACGCAGATGCTGCTCAACCACACATTCAGGCGTCCACCCAAACCCTTGAAAGCGTTCTTCACGAGGCAGGAGTCTTAGCCAATAGCCATCGCTATGCCGATGCCTTGGCGATGTGCCACACGCACGAAACAAAGAACGGTCCCTCACCAGAACTTTTCTTCTTAATGGGCATCCTGCACCAGTCAGTTGGAGATCTCGATCGTGCTGAGGGTTGCTTCCACAAAACGCTCTACCTTGATGGCTTTCATGAAGAAGCACTCTTGTCCTTGGCGCTCTTGGCGTCACAGACAGGCGACACACGCATGGCAGAAAAGTACCGCCTATCCGCAGCACGGGCCTTTGCACGAAAGGCATCTTCATGACCACACATCTTCCCATTTCTAACGAGCAGCATCCCGCTTTGAACGACGAGTGCTGGCGCCGAATCGGCATCAGTGGGGACCGCACGTGCCCCGAACTAAAAACCTTCATTCACTGCCGCAACTGCCCTATTCTGGCGGCGGCCGCCAGCACATTCTTCAATCGCAATGCACCCGAGGGCTACCTTGAGTCGTGGCGAGCGATCCTTGAGGAGCCGGAAATTATTGTCCCCGCCGATGCTTCAAGTGTGCTTGTTTTTCGGCTTGATAAAGAGTGGATGTCTTTACCAACCACGGCTCTTGTCGAGGTGACAAACTCGCGCACTTTGCACCGGGTGCCGCACCGGTCCAGCACGATCCTCGAGGGTTTGGTCAATATTCGCGGTCAGATCCAGCTGTGTATCTCACTCCACGGGCTGCTTGGCTTGGAGACAGCACTGCATGCCTCTCACGATCTGCCCCGACAATCGCTGGACGATGACGTGGCCTTCGGGCCGAGTGCGAGGCTGCTTGTGGTGGAACGCAGCGGTGAACGGGGCTTAGAACGCTGGGTGTTTCGAGTGGATGAAGTCGCTGGCGTCCAGCGCGTTCCGCGGTCAGCCATGCGAGCAGTTCCCGCAACGGTGAGCCACGCTAGCATGCGATCGACGCTGGCGCTCTTTGACTGGCAAGGAAATGCTGTAGGCCTGCTTGACGAATCACGCGTGTTTGATGGACTGCATGCGTTGATCTCGAGTTAATTTTTTACACGACTCCCACATCGCCGATGCTTCACTGAGTTTTTACGCATACCGCAGACGAGACAGAGGAATAGAACCGTGGCTGAAGATCTCAGTGGTTTTTCAATGCTTGAACTGTTTCGGCTGGAGGCCGAAAGCCAGACGGCAATCCTCTCGGCCGGCATTCTGGCGATCGAGGAACTCCAGCGATCTCCGCGGACTATTGAGTCTATGATGCGAGCCGCCCATTCCCTTAAAGGGGCTGCGCGAATTGTTGGCCTCGATCCAGCAGTGCGAGTGTCGCATGCCCTTGAAGACTGTTTTGTCGCCGCAGGGAAGGGGCTTTTTCGGGTACGCCCAGCGCACGCCGATCTCTTTTTAAACGCGATTGATTTTTTATCCACGATCGCTCGTGCCGACGATGCGCTCACGCCCGACAGCCCCTGGGCTTCGAAAGCCACATCGCTCGCGGCAGAACTTTCTGAAATGCTTCACTCGCCGGTGGTCGAGGCACCAGCAACGACTACTCCGCCAGAAACTGCCGTTGCGACACCGTCTCCCCAATCCCCTCTTCCCAACCGCACTGGCCCCGCCGAAAAGACGCTTTCTCGTGAGGCAGAGATTGGAACTGGAGCCGACGACAAAAACACTGGCGCTTCCGTAGCAGCAACCGCAGCAGCCGAGTCCCCCTCGACTGCGCAGATGACCGTGAAACATATTGAGCAGTCTGACAGGGTTGTGCGAGTGTCGGCTGACAGCCTCACGCGACTCGTTGGTCTCGCTGGGGAATCGCTTGTCGAGACCCGTCAACTACGGCCCTTTGTCGATTCACTGCTGGTGCTTCGCTCTTCGCAGGTCGATCTTTGCGATACGATTTCACTCCTTGAAGAAAAACTCAGGGCCGGCGACGTCGCGCTACCGGCTCCGCTAGCGGTACTGCTCGCTCGGGTTCGCGAGCGCTCCGACGCCTGCCTCGTGAGCCTGAGAAAGCAGGCTGAGGATTTTGAAAGCTTTGCTCGTCGCAATGAGGATCTATCAGGGCGACTTCATCACGAGGTCATCGCCAGCCGAATGCGGCCACTTGCGGATGGCATTCGGGGCTTTCCTCGACTCGTTCGCGATCTGGCCCGCACCCTCACGAAGCAGGCCCGCTGGGAATTGCGCGGCGCACAAACAGGCGTTGATCGCGACATCCTCGACAAACTTGAATCTCCCATTTCCCACCTCGTGCGCAACGCGCTCGACCATGGCCTCGAGTCACCACAGGAACGACAGGCCGCCGGAAAGGAGCTCATTGGAACGATTCGATTGGAAGCTCGGCACCGAGCGGGCATGCTGCAGATCACGCTCAGCGATGACGGCCGCGGCATTGACATCGAAAACCTCCGCAGCAAGGCCGTGACCCGCGGGCTTGTTGCGAAACAGGTGGCCGATCAGCTTTCAGAAGTTGAGTTACTCGAATTCCTTTTTCTGCCCGGATTTTCCACGAAGGATAATGTCACTGAAATATCTGGCCGGGGCGTGGGGCTGGATGTCGTGCAGAGCATGGTCAAGGCCGTTGGCGGCAGCGTTCGAGTGGCAACCCAACTGGGTCGTCAGACAACTTTCACGCTGCAACTGCCGATCACCATGTCGGTGATTCGTGCGTTGCTGGTCAGTATTGGCGGCGAGCCGTATGCCTTTCCGTTGACTCGTATTGATCAGATTATTTTTTGCCACCACGCTGACATCCGCACCGTCGAAGGTCGGCAATATTTTCAACGCGACGGCGTTTCCATCGGGCTTGTCATGGCTGCGCAGATACTAGAAACAAGTGCCACGGCCTCGACGGCGGATCCTATGCCGATCGTAGTTGTCAGTGACCGTGGACAACAATTTGGCATGATCGTGGACGCCTTTCTTGGCGAACGGGATCTCGAGGTGCGACCGCTTGACCCAAGGCTTGGCAAGGTGCCCGATATCAACAGCGCCTCACTTCTGGAAAATGGCAATCCCGTACTGATCGTTGATGTCGATGATCTTGTCCGCTCCATCGATAATGTCCTGATGGGCCGCCGACTCTCACGCGTTGAATTTGAACGGCTGGCGGAGCAGTCGCGGAAGCGCAAGCGAATTCTGGTAGTTGATGATTCGATCACTGTCCGTGAACTCGAGCGGCAGTTGCTACAATCACGAGGCTTTTCTGTCGATGTCGCAGTCGACGGAATGGACGGCTGGAATGCTGTCCGGGGCACTTCCTACGATTTGATCGTCAGCGATGTCGACATGCCGCGCATGGACGGCATTGAACTGGTCTCGTTGATCAAGTCCGACCCACTTCGAAAGGACATTCCCGTTGTGATTGTTTCGTACAAAGACCGGGAGGAGGACCGCCTGCGCGGCCTCGAAGCTGGCGCAAACCGCTACCTCACCAAGAGCAGCTTCCACGACGAGACGTTTCTCAATACGATCATTGATTTGATCGGCGAACCCAGCTCATAAGGACTCTCATCGCGTGAAGATCGGAATCGTCAACGACATGCGGGCAGCCTGCGAAGCGCTGCGACGGGTTGTCAATAGCCTGCCTGATCACGAGGTGGCATGGACTGCTGTTGACGGTGTCGAGGCAATCGCCATGGCCAAGCGGGACAGGCCCGATCTGATCCTGATGGATCTGATCATGCCTCACATTGACGGCGTGCAGGCCACTCGACAAATCATGACGGTTGCACCATGCGCCATCCTTGTCGTGACGGCCACCGTCAGTGGCAACATCTCACTTGTCTATGATGCAATGGGCTTTGGTGCACTCGATGCGGTAGACACGCCAAACCTTGGCCCAACAGGCGAAGTCAGCGGGGCTGGATCGCTGGTGGAAAAGATTGGTATCATCGCCAAACTGGTTGGGAGCACCAGCGAGTCACGAAAACCATCCCGCGCTGCGGCATTCGCAGCGCCACCCAGATTGATGGTTGTGGGGGCCTCAACAGGAGGTCCCAAGGCGGTCTCTGATCTCCTCCTCCCGCTGCCGCACGACTGGAATGCTGCTGTTGTCATCGTGCAGCACGTCGATGTTGCTTTTTCACAGGGATTGGCCAAGTGGCTTAGCGATCGCACCAATCGCGCCGTGCGCGTTGCCGAGCACGGCCAGCAACCGGTGGCTGGCGATGTGCTGCTGGCTGGTACGAACGATCATCTTGTCATGTCAAAAGCCCGTTCTCTTGAATACCGCGAAGAGCCTAAAGACGTCTTTTTTCGTCCGAGCGTTGATGTTTTTTTTGAAAGTGTTGCAGAGCACTGGCCTCAGACTGGAATGGCCATTGTATTGACGGGAATGGGTAAAGATGGCGCTCGCGGCCTGCTCAAACTGCGTTCGCGGGGCTGGCATACCATCGCCCAAAACGAGGCAACGAGTGTTGTCTGGAGCATGCCCAAGGCAGCGATCGAGGCCGGTGCAGCCTGCGAGGTGCTGGCGATCGACCAGATGCCGCGAGTGATTACAACTCGCCTCTCAATTGAACGGTAAACTCCTCGTCTGAAATCATTCCTCTCGACTGCGTTCGATCGTGCGCATGACACTCAGCACGATTCCTTCACCTCGACCAGGCTCAGGGTCAAGACCGATGACCTGCACGCCGACAGGCAGGCCTCGACTGCCCCGATCGGTCGCTCTCGCCGCACTGCTAACAGGATCCCAGGAAAATGCTCGGCCATTTTCCTCCTCTGGACGCACGCGAGTGACGCGCACCGTGCCCGCAGGAAGATCGAGCAGATTCGCCAGCAGACAGGGTGCCGCGGCAACGATGAGTGTGGCTGCCGTGCCGTGTCGCAAGGCTGGCAGAGCAGAAACAGGGCACACAATCGCGTCGTACTCTTGAGCCAGAGCTTCAATTTGTGCAGCGATCTCGAGTCGCGACTGAAGCACGTGCTCTAAGGCGTCGCCCTGCCGCGGCCCCGTCGCCCGCAGCGACTCGGCCTCAATGCGTCGGCCCAAAAAACCTGCCATTGCTGCCATGCTAGGCCGCACGCTCTGAGGCAAACCCGCCAGTCGCAACAGCCTGGCAACTGGTGGGATCGGCTGCGTTCCCGCAAATAATTTGAGAATAGCAGCGCCGCCGTCAGCAGACAGAAGAGCGAGGTGCGTCCAAGCTGCTCGGGTCGCGAGCGTTTCACTTACACGAGTCACCGTCGCCCCAGCAGCACGCAGGCAGGCTACTCCTTCTGCCACTGCACGACGCACCGCCGGAGAGGATTCCAGCGGGCCGGTCTGATCCCAGAAGGCGATTCGCAACGGCTTTCCGTCGATCCCAATCCTGCCAGCCTTGTGAAACATCTGGGTATCGATACCCACCGCCGCAAGCGCTTGCCCTAAATCGTCTACGTGCCTTGCCAGAAATCCAGCCCGAGGTTGCACGACTTCAAGGTGGGGCATCGTGTTGAAAGCGCCGCCATCCCCCAGCGTTTGTGACCGCGGCACGATCCCAGCAATGCCACAGGCATGCGCTGGCTGACGGATGCTGCCTGCTAAGTCGGTGCCCACTGCCAGCGGCACGACTCCGGCAGCTACCAGCGCCGCATCGCCGCCACTGGAGCCTCCTGGCCCACGATCACCAGCTAGGGGATGGAGCGTGCGTCCCCAAACAGGATTGACTGTCTCGTGTAGAAACATCGCCTGCGGCACATTTGCCTTACCCACCACAATCGCTCCGGCTGCCCGTAAGCGCCCAATCAGCCGCGCCTCTTCTTGATCACAAGCAATCCGCCGCCGAGCGATGCCCAGCGTCGTCAAAAGTCCACGAACAGCAAAGCATTCTTTGACACTGATCGGCACGCCGGCAAGCAATCTCAAACTTTGAGCCCTGCCAATCGACTGCTGATCCAAGGCAGCGTGCCCTTGGTCGGCCGCAGATGCTTCCCCTACCGCCATGGCGTGACGCGGTTGCACCAGAGCGTTCAGTTGGGCTGCTGTGTCGCGGTACCGGGCCAGATGCTCAGCCAGTACAGCGGATGCCGAAACCTGACCAGCGGCCACAGCGTCGGCAATCTGCACGACCGTTTCCAATCACAAAACTCCCGAGTCAGACCCTTGCCTCTCGTTATTCCCACACACATAAAAACGCGCAAAATCGTTTGTTGCCGGTTGACGCAGTCTCTGGCTATTTTTCGAACCGCCGACAATCGCCGGCCCACATAACGTTGCTATCAAAAAGCATACCCGCCACAAAAACCTGATCCCCGACCGCAGCGATTGGTTCTTGGCGAGAAAGAATCGTCAGAGCGTGAGCCTCTCCAGCCGGATTGGAAAGAGACACTTGTGTGTACCAGTAAGGACCGACTTTTTGGGACGATTGAAAGTCAGCCAGCAGCAGCACTCCGTTGGAGTCCCGCTTTTTAAAGGTCAGCCACTGTCTCCCCAGTTTTTGTAGCTCTTTGGCCAGACCGTTGTCGGCCGCAATAGCCGAGCAGAGTTCGACAACCGCTGGTGGCGTTTGCTTGAGCGGTTGACCGGCATCAGAGGCGACTTGTTCAAGCATGACCAGCTCCTCGCCCACTGTTGCCAAAATCTTGTACCACCCCAGCAGCATCTTTTTACGAATCGGATCGGCTGGATCCTGAATGGCCACGAGATCATCGCTGGCAGCGGATGCTTTCTGGACTGCTGCCAGTAGTTGCGAAAAATCAAGTAGTTCCTGGACCGGGGTTGGCGGCTCGGCAGGCTGACTTACCGGATCGACTGCCACTGGAGTTTGGGTTGCGCCTGATAACAGATCATCGATACCAGCAGGTTCAACAACCTCCTCAGGAATAACTGCCTTGTCTACGGCAAGACTCGCAAGATTATCGAGCGGGGACGGAGAGGCAGATTTACCACTGACGATCCCTGCTGGATCAGCAGCCGGCTTTTTATAACCAGGCTGAAACTTTTCAGGTAGAAAACGAGCCACCTCGGGTGGAACCATTTTGGCAAACTTAAACGGATCTTTCTGAAATCCCCAAATCAAAATCGCATAGGTAATCGGCAATGACAGCACGCCCCCAAGCACAATGCCAACCATTTGACCGAGGCCACTTTGCTTGGCCCGTCGGGCTGTGGGCTTCTTAGGGCTCTTTTTTGCCGCCCCAACAGTGGCGGCTACGGCCGCGGACTCAGCGACGCCTGGAGTAAATGCTGTTGATTCTTCGTCAGCGGCTTCATCCTCGAAAGCCGGTTCCTGATCCACGCTTGAGTCTGCTGAATCCCAAGAATCTTCTTTACCCGTGGCATCAGCATCGCCAGCATTTACGTTCATGCCCTGAGATGTCTCTTCGAACGAATCGGCAGCAAAGGGAGAGTCTGCATCGCCTGTCGCATCCGGGAAATCCCCAAATCCTTCCTCAAATCCTTGCGACTCGGCGGCTGTATCAGCAGCCCCCTCGGAGGATTCAGAAGGATGAGACGAATTGACAGCCGCGTCAGCCCACTCATCATCAGACCATTCGGTATTTGATACGATGCCAGAATGCCCCGTACCAATCTCAACAGCCGAGGATTCTTTGGCTGACGATTCTTCCGCCTGCCTGTCGATCGCTACAGACGCGGCCTCGTCATCGTCCGGTGTCTGCGTGTCATTTTCGATTTCATGACCCAGCAGACTCGATTGCAAAGAGCTGTCGTCGTCACTCTCCTCGGGGTCAAAAACGCCCAATGGTGCCGAGTCAGATCCATTCTTAGACAGATCCGTTTCGGGTGCCTTACCTGCTTCGCTCTCTGCTGATAAATCAACTGCGGGGGGTAGGGCCGGATCATCCTCAAAACTGAACGAGAAATCGGTGGGACTATCTTTCGAAGGTTCCGCGTCAATTCCGGCCCATAGATCTGCGGACGAATTTTCTTTGTTGTCGTCTACCACGGCGACCCTCCCTACTTTATCTACTCTGTTTGTCAGGTGTCAGTTCTCAAACACCACTGTGACGATAGTGTACCACCGGGATTTTTTCGGTTTTTGAAGCCCCTGCCAGCCTATTTTTAAGCCCTCAGGCTGACTCTTCCATCAGCCTGCGGCCAGCCCATGAGCGGGCCCATACCGCCTACGAAGGCTCTCTACCAACCACGTTTCAGAGACAGGGTGACCGCTGATTTGCTCCACGAGCGGCTCGGATTCTAGCAGTCGGCCCTGCGAATGCACATGCTGATGCAGCCAGCCCAGAAGGTCGCTAAACCGGCCAGAGGCCAACTGTTGGTCGAGGTCTGGCAGTTGTCGAGTGGCCTCCGCCATCAGCTGTGCCGCAAAAATATTACCCAGCGTGTAAGTGGGGAAATAGCCGATCAAGCCACCACTCCAGTGAATGTCTTGCAGCACCCCTTCTGCATCAGACTGAGGTTGAATCCCAAAATCCTTGGCAAATCGTTCGTTCCAGGCAGCGGGTAGATCAGCAACCGCCAGCCCGCCTTGCACCACTGCTCGCTCTAGATCAAATCGCAGCATCACATGCAAGTTATAGGTGACTTCATCTGCCTCAACGCGAATCAGCGACGGTTGCACGGCTAGTAAGGCCCGCTGCACCTCAGCTGCGGTTATGTTTGCCAAGGCTTTTGGAAACGCCCGCTGTGCCAGAGGAAAACACCATTCCCAGAAAGCGGGCGATCGACCGACCATGTTTTCCCAGAGCCTCGACTGCGATTCGTGAATTCCAAGTGACGCAGCCTCTCCAGGTGGCAACCCAAACCACTCTCTGGAAAGGCCTTGCTCGTAAAGGCCGTGTCCAGCTTCGTGCAAAATTCCAAAGAGCGCCGTAGGCAAAAAATCTGCGTCCCAGCGAGTGGTGATGCGACAATCATCCGGTCCCATGGTCGAACAAAACGGGTGATCGGTCGTATCAATTCGGCCTCGCTTGAAGTCGAAGCCGATACCGGCTGCAACATCGTGGACGAATTGTTTTTGAGCTGCAATTGGAAAATTACGTTTGAGCACCGCGTCGCTCGGCCGCTGCGGCGAATCAACGCATTCCCGCACAAGCGGCACGATCTGGGCCCGCAGTCGCTCAAAACGCTGGGCCACGACAGACCAGCGTGCGCCCGGCTCAAAATCATCCATCAAAGCATCGTAGGGATCCCGATCAGGCAGTTGGCAGGCAGCCTGCTCGCGTTTAAGGGCAAAGACTTTTTCCAACCACGGTTGCAGCATCGGCCACGAAGATTCCTCACGGGCCACCGCCCACGCCTGCTGCGCTTCGACGCACGCTTTGGCAATTGCTTCGACGAGTCGACTCGGGAGTCGCAGTTGCTTCTCGTAGTCTTTCTGCAGGAGCTGAATCGTGGCCCGCGTCTGGGAGGAGCCCACCTTGGCCAGCTTACTTTCCGCGAGTGCGGCCAGCCGTTCACCGTGTGCCTGATCTGTCCGCTGCCGGTGCACAAGCGTTGCCTGCATCGCTATTTGCTCGGCGCGGTAAGTCCCCGCCATCACAGGCATCTTCGTGCGTTCGTCCCACCCCAGCAGCGACTCAACCGAGGCCAGCACGGCCGTCTGCTTGGCATGAGCGCAGACCGCAGCGAAGAGTTCTTCCTCTTTTGATTCGTCGATGACGTGAGATAGCGTTTGAGACGCTGTGCCCTTCGAAAAGTTCATGGCGACAGAGTATGCTGATCAAAAGGACCTGAGGCAAATCCCTGCCACAATGAACCTGCCAAAGTGGGAGAAATAGACCCATGCTTGATGCCCTTGTGATTGCACCCCATCCCGATGATGCCGAACTGGGCATGGGGGGCACGATTGCCCTGATGCTGGCCAAGCGGCTGTCTGTAGGCGTGCTCGACCTGACAAACGGTGAGCCAACACCGCTGGGCTCGCCGGAGATCAGAGCCCGGGAGACTGCCGCGGCAACATCGGCTCTCTCGCTGCCGTGGCGTGAGAATCTCGGTTTGCCTAATCGACGACTACAAGCCACGCTCGAAGCCCGGGCGCTGGTGGCCGGGGTCATTCGACGCACGCAACCACGCTGGCTATTTGCTCCCTACTGGGTGGATGCCCATCCCGATCATACGGCTGCCACCCGTCTGATTGAGGCGGCACGATTCTGGTCCAAGCTCAGCAAGTGCGACCTGCCGGGGGAGCCCTGGCATCCGGAGCGGATCTACTACTACTGGAGCGTCCATCTCAAACTAGTACGACAACCGGCGTTTATCGTCGATATTTCATCGACATGGGAAATTAAAAAACAATCTCTTCTCTGCTACGACAGCCAGTTCCCCCAGACTGCCAAAAAACCGACGGTTCTGGATCGTGTGACCGCTGCTGCTGCGTGGTGGGGATCAATGATTGGCACCGCCCACGGCGAGCCATTTTCGTCCCGAGAACCGCTGGGACTACGGGGATTTTCCGATCTTTTTTGATCTGCACTCACGTTTGGGGTGGACGCCACTGGGCTGGTAGAAAAAAGTTCCGATCGGGGAAATTGAAAGGCTACGGGGGAGAAATCTGTTCTGAACAGTGACTTCTGGCCGATATCTCCACACGTGCAGGGCCGGATGAACCGGCTCGCACGTCTGGGTAGATCCAATGAATTCTCGCGACATCAATGTGATCGCTCTCGTTAAGGGTGGAGAACGATATGTTTTCCTTTACGACGACGATAGCCGTGCCGAAGCCCTGCGTGTGCTGGGCCGCTACGCCTCAAATCCCGACCTGAGCTTCTCGTGGTACGACGCTTCGGTGCTCGGCCAGAAAGTGCGTCAGAGTTTGCCGCGTTCAAAACGCACGCGTTTTGTCCCCCCGGCCGATCGAGCAGCCTGAGCGAGTCGCTCCATAGATCTCAGTCGGATTCGAGGCCCAGACGCTTTTATGGCCATCCGCTCTTCATCGACCCAGGCCAGACCCACTGATGGATCGCCTGACAGTTTTCCTATCGCAATCGATCGATTTTTGCGGTTCATGGCAGCGGAAAGGGGGGCCTCGCCACTGACATTGAAAAGTTATCGCGAGGACCTTCGGCAATTGCACGAGTTTCTGGTGTCCGCTGGCTGCCACTCCCCAGGCAACGCCTCGAGCGTAATTCTCCGCCGCTTTGCTGGGGGATTGCATGCGGCTGGCTATGCCGCCACCAGCGTTGCCCGTAAGCTGGCCAGCACTCGAAGCTTTTACAGCTTTGGCCAGCGGGAGGGCTGGGTGCGAACCAATCCTGCCAAGCCGCTGCGCAGCCCAAAGCGAGCCCGCAAGCTGCCAAAATTTTTGACCGGTGCCGAGATATCACGATTGCTAGCGGTGCCTGTGCCCGGTGCAAACGGCGGTTGCCGCGATCGTGCAATCTTAGAAGTGATGTATTCCGCCGGAGTCCGCGTGCAGGAGTTGGTCAATCTCAACCAGAGCGATCTGGATATTCGCAGTGGCACCCTTCGCGTGCGCGGCAAGGGCCGCCGCGAGCGATTGGGGGTGATCGGAACCCATGCGCAGCAAGCATTAAGAGAGTGGCTTGCAGTCCGGCCTCAACTGGCCGGACAAGCCCGATTGGCGAGAATGCCTGCCCAGACAGCGGCCGTCGGTTTAGAACCCGTTTTCACCAACCGTTTTGGCAATCGACTTTCGGTGCGAGGAGTGGCCCGCTTACTGGAAAAACATCTGGCCACAGCAGGGCTCTCGCGTCGCGCCAGCCCCCACACGCTGCGGCACAGTTTTGCCACGCATCTGCTTGATGCCGGGGCCGACATTCGCAGCGTGCAGGAATTGCTCGGGCACAAGAGCTTAGTCACGACCCAAATCTACACGCATGTCACAACCACGAGGTTGCTCGATGCGTTTACAAAGGCGCATCCCCGCGCCCGGTAAGCGAGTGTTTTACCGGACGCGGGCCTGCTTATCGCAATGCAGATGGGCTTCCATTTCCAAAAAAGCGTCAGACGAGATTGCGACGAACAGCCCAGACGGCTGCCTGCGTACGATCGTTCACGGCAATCTTTCGCAAAATATTTTGCACGTGCTCCTTAACCGTTTCCACGCTGATCGTCAGCGACTGCGCGATTTCCTTGTTGGAAAGGCCCAGTGCTATGTGCCGCAGCACCTGCGTTTCTCGCTGAGTGAGCGGGATATCTGGATTAGGGGATGCCACGCGGTTAGCCATTGTGGTGGCAATCCGTCGCAGTTCTCCAGCCCGAGTCGGCAATTGGCCTGCGGCCGCCCCGGTGATCGATTGAACGAGTTCTGCCCGCGAGGAACCCTTGAGAATGAAATCGTGCGCACCGGCAGAAACGGCCCGGGCTACATAGGTGGGATTGTCAAAGGTCGAAAGCATCACCACGCGAATGTTGGGCTGATCCGAGCGAATGCGTTCTAGGGCGGCAAAACCGTCCTTGCCAGGCATGCGAATATCGAGCAACACAACGTCTGGCTTATGCTTGCGGGTCAGTTTAATCGCCTCGTCGCCATTCTTGGCTTCGCCCACGATTTTAATCTCTGAGCCCGCAAAAAGGCTGATCAATCCTCGGCGTACAACTTCATGGTCATCTGCAATCACAACTTTAATTGGCGTCGCTCTCATAATAAACACTTTCCGCAGCCTATCGGCTGCAATATTCCTTATTTTTGCTACACGAGATCTTTTGTTTGCACGCACGAGCAACAGACACGTTGCCTGTCGCTTATTGGTGCTAGCCTCGAGACGATTGTGCGTCTCATGGCTGACCGGATCCGTCCAACGGGACACAGAATCTTAAACCGCTCCACTTTTTTTGACCACCCCTCGGCGGCTATCTTATTCCCTACGACGAAACTCCGTCCCTCATCCGAGTGAGCATCTCGTTTGCCCCTTGTAAAATCAGGCTTTCGGCCACGCGGAGTCCCAATTGAACTGGCTCACTCCCGCCCTCCCCGCCGGCATCTTTCTGCATTGTAATTTTTTTAATCTCCTCGCCGCAGTCCTCCAGCACGCAAGCCCCCAATTGTAGAATCCCAGCCTCATTGTCTCGGGCCCATGCACCGATCGGGGCCAAACACCCACCGGCTAGCGCTTGTAAGCAACTCCGTTCAGCCGTAACCGCACGGTGGGTTGCGGGATCGTCGAGTGGCTCCAAGGCTCTGTGCATGGCAGCGTCATCGGCCCGAATCTGGATCACCAGAGCCCCTTGCCCCACGGCTGGCCAGAATGCTTCGGGCTTGAGAATCTGCGTGATCCGCCGCGAGAGCCCAAGTCGCTCCAGGCCGGCTCCGGCCAGAATCAGGCAGTCGTAGTCGCCAGCATCGAGGTGCCGAAGTCGCGTGTCGACATTGCCCCGAATGCCACGCACCACCAGATCGGGCCGCAGCAGCTTGACTTGTGCCACCCGACGAATGCTCGAAGTGCCGACGATGGCGCCAACACAGAGTGTTTCAAGCGTCGTCGGCGTGCGGGCCACCAGTACGTCAAATGGCATCCCCCGCAGCGGTACGCAAGCCAGAGCGAGGCCTGGCGTCTCGGCGGTTGGCAAATCCTTCAGACTGTGCACGGCAGCATCAATCCGGTTATCAAGCAAGGCCCGCTCCAATTCCCGCACAAAGACGCCGTCGCTACCAATCTGCGCAATCTTAAGATCGGTGCGACGATCGCCCTGCGTCTTGATCAATTCGACCTCCACAGTGTGCCCCAGCTGGCGCAGCCGATCGACCATCAATCCCGTCTGTGTGCGTGCCAGAGCACTGGCTCGAGTGCCAACTCGAATGATTCGAGGCATTTCCATTCTTGCCGTTTCCTCTTTTTTTAGATCCAAGATTGCGGAGCTACGCTCGATCCATTCTTACTCACTCAGTCGTAAGCCTTTTTTTCTAGCGACCACTCTCCCTCATCACTGCTGGAGGCTAGAACGATCAGCCTTGGCAACCACGGCCGCAAACACCGCCTTGGCTCCGGCACTCACGATCGCTTGTCGACAGGTGGCCAGCGTGGCTCCACTGGTCACCACATCATCCACCAATAAAATCGATTTTCCATCGACGCGGCGTCTGGCCCGAAAAGCAGCCTGAAGATTGTCTCGACGCTCTTCGATCGGGAGTTCATTTTGCATCCGAGTGGCCCGTCGCCTGACGAGTAGTCGTTGGTACGGCACACGCATCAGGTCTGCTATGCGCTGCGCTAATTCATCCGCTGCACTCGTTCCTCGGCAGGCCCTTCGTAGCCAGTGCATCGGCACCGGCACGATCCCATCGATGCCCCAGCCCATCAAAGTATCACGATGTTTCTCGACCATAATTTCTGCGAGCGCTCTTGATGTGTCGTCGCCAGCAGGGTGCTTGGCACGTAAGACCGCATCCCTGACGCGGTCGCCATAGCCGGCCAGCACAACGATCCCGTCCCAGTCGCGATGGCTTCGGCAGCGGCGGCAGCCAACATCGCTTGAACAAGCCTCGCCGCAACCCAGGCAGCGACTGACATCGCTCGACAAGTCCCGTACACATTGGTCGCAGATCGTGCCGGGGCGGGGCCGACCTGCTGCTGAGTCGTGAGCGTGGCCTCGATTGTCAGAGGGTATGTCTTGGCGACAAAACACACACCGCGGCGGAAATAATAAGTCGATACCCCGACCGGCCCAGCACGCCCCCTGCTGTCGCATAGTTTTCAGCCACGCCATAGCCGCTATTCCACCGTGGTTTACCGTCGTCTGTCCAACGATGCCCTAACGCCGACAGAGCCCAGATTGACGCTCGTCCCAATCGGCTCTACTCTTCCCGTCCGCTTGGCTTGGGTTTGGCAACCATTGCCCTAGCCTTTGCACAGTACCACATATCGCTGCATACGAATTCCTGTACTCCCCGTTCGCCGACTTCGCCCCTTGCCGCCCGCCTCATGTCCATGGAATCCATGGATTCATGGAGCCAATGCCTTCATGCTCATCGACCGCTACATCACCCGTGCTCAGTTTCACGCATTCTTGATTGTATTTGTCAGCTTGGCTGGCCTGACATTCGTCGTCGATGCTTTCACCAATATGGAGGAGTTTATCGCCCACTCAGCCGAGGCTGGCGGCTTGGCCAAAGTGCTCGGCGCCTACTATGGCTACCGACTGATTTCTTTTTTTGATGCCACAAGCCCAGTGATCTCGCTGGCAAGCGCTATGTTTGCGCTGTCATGGCTGGAGCGACACAACGAACTCACGGCTCTGTTGGCCGCCGGTGTCACACGCTGGCGAATCGCCCGTTCGACACTTCTTTTTGCCGCAGCCGTCAGCCTCTTGGCGGCGGCCAATCGAGAACTGGTGCTTCCACAGATTCGCCATGCCTTTTCGAGAAACGCGCAGGACCTGCGCGGCGATGTGGCCTTTCCGTTTGAGGCTCGGTATGACCACCAAACGGAGATTCTTTTTCGGGGTCGCACAGCCCAGGCAGCCACCCACAGAATCGATAGCCCAAACCTGCTCATGCCGCCGACCCTGGCCGACTATGGCCCGCACATTGATGCTGCAGAAGCTTTCTGGAAACCAGCCGACGCATCCCATGCGGCTGGCTATCTGCTGTGCGGTGTGCGAGAACCGGTCGACATCGACAAACTTCAGCCACTGGAATGCGGTGGCCGGATAATCGTTCTGACTTCCGCCGCTGCAGCATGGCTCCAACCCCGGCAGTGCTTTGTTGTCAGCGATGTCTCATTCGAACAATTGATTGGCTCGACAAACTGGAGCCAGTATGCCTCGACCCCCGAATTGGTTCGGGCGATTGGAAACTCTAGCCTAGGCGTCGGCAATGATGTCCCACTGAGGGTGCATGCCCGCTTGGTAGCCCCCTTTCTCGACCTATCGCTAGCACTCTTGGGCATTCCGCTGGTTGTCGGCCCCAACCGCCGAGGCATTTTCGTGGCCGTTGGCTTGTGTGTGATGATGACAGTTTTGTTTTTCTTAACCGTTCTTGGCTGCCACGCACTGGCTACCAACTACATGCTCAGCCCATCGACTGGGGCCTGGATTCCACTGCTCGTTTTAGCCCCACTGGCTGCTTGGCGAGCGCAGCCGATGTGGCAGTGAGTCGCTGCCGGTCCTACCCAGACTTACCGTGCCAGCCGGCTTCGGCTTGACCGACGGCTTGACCGGCGGGGGCGGCGGCTCTGCAGAGGCCTCAACTTCAACGGCTCTGGCTGACAAAGCGGCCAACTCCGCAATCGATAATTTGTCAGCTATTTCTTGCGGCAATCTCCAGATCAAGAGCATGCAAAACGCCTGCTGCGGATCGGCCGAGACCCAGATTTCACAGAGACCTTCTAAACGCTTTTCGGTTGGATCACTGACAACAAGAAACCGAAAGAGTTGCGGGCCGTTGAGCGTCAAGACATTCCATTTGTGCGACTCTCCTTTCGGATCGATAACATCGCGATGGGTCCATTCGGCCTTGGCAAACGACTTGTCTTGGTCATCGAGAACCTGCTTGAGGATATCGGCCTCAATATCTTCTCTCGTTCGGACAGTCACATCCACGGCGCCGAGCGAAAGCACGGCTGGAAGTTTCGCGTTGGGGATCGCAGGTGCGTCCAATAAAAGCTCAAACGCAACCGCAAATCCCGGGCACTCCCGTAGGAACGGCGGCGTTGAATGGTTTGGATCTTCCTTGCCGTCGAGTTGCTTCGTGAATACTTTTGGCACTCGCACCAGCACCCGCCCGTCGGCCAGGGGTATGGCACTGGAGTGTAGTTTCGCAAACTCGGCTGCCGTCTCATATTTCGCGAGGCTCGCCGCGTAGTCTTTGTCGTAACCCCCGGATGAGCAGCCAGACACACACACCACCGCCAGCAAGCCAAAGAGCAGCGCAGTGGACCGTCTCATGAATTGATTCTCCAATTTCTATGGGAGAGGCGTGTAGACGCCCCGCAGGCATTGTCCGAGTTATGGTGGCACGGTAGTGACCAGTGTAGCGGTTCTTACGCTCCCTGAACAAACGCCGCCATCGCCCCTAAACCCCTCGTCGGCAAGCTCTTCGGTATCCTTTTCTTTTCTCCAAGCCTTTTTTCTCTACCCCGACCCCCCGAACAGCCGAATAAAACAAAGCAGTCGAAAGTTCGGTTGTATGAGAACGAGAACAGCAGTGATTGGTGCGGCCATGCGCCGACCATTTCCCAGGCAAAGGAGTGCCGTAGTTATGCGAATTAGTACCAGCCGCTTTGGACGAATCGACGTTGCCGCCGATGATGTCCTCACTTTTCCCAGTGGTCTTCCCGGGCTTGAAGACTGTCGAGAGTGGGCGCTTCTAGCCGACTCCAGCAACGATGCCTTGGGGTGGTTGCAGAGCACAACAAGACCCGACATTGCCATGGCGGTTGTCAGCCCTCGGCGTTTTGTTCCCGACTACCAAGTGCGAATTCCTCGCAGCGAACTGACGCCTTTAGCTATCGACGACATCCGTCAGGCACAGATCGTGGTGATCGTAAGCCAAAATGCTAAAACCCTCACACTCAATTTGAAAGCTCCAATCGTTATCAACCTTGAAGCCCGCACGGGCAGACAAGTCGTTGCCAGCGGCGAACTTTCTATGCAATACGAACTCACAGCCGACCGACACGCTCTGAAAAAGAGCGCATAATACAAGTGACCACTGGCATCGGATTGTCAGTGCCACGCCAAGGATCAGGAAGGACCCAACGATGCTCGTACTCTCCAGACAACGCGATGAAAGCATTATGATCGGCGACAATATTGTCGTGACGATCATCGATATTCGTGGCGACAAAGTCCGCCTTGGAATCAATGCACCCTCCGAGATTCCGGTGCATCGCCAGGAGGTCTACGAAGCGATCCAGCGGGAAAATCTGCGGGCTTCACGATTGGAACCAGGCGACACGCAGGACATCGGAAAACTCGGCAGTCGCGGCGGCCACAATGGTTCCACCGGCCCCAACCGCCCCGTTGACGGACCACGACGCTAAGCCCGTGCTAAGGCTGTGTGGAAGCGACCCGCCGGCGAGTCCCCCTTGTGAGCAGCAAAGCTCAGCGGTTACTGCTACGATCGCCAAATCGATTCGAGGGGAATCGACATGGGTCACCAGCGGACACCTGAGATCTGAATCATGAGGCTGGCCGCGATCTTTTTTTGCTCTCATTTCCTGATCGCCGTCAGTTTCCTGACAAGAGCCTCTGCTGAGGATCGTCCCAATATTCTTTGGCTCACGAGCGAAGACCATGGTCCGCAGATGGGCTGTTACGGCGATACCTGTGCGACCACTCCCGCGATTGATGCGCTCGCATCCAAAGGTTTGCGTTACGCCAAGTGCTGGTCCAATGCGCCCGTCTGCGCACCGGCACGCAGCACGTTAATCAGCGGGCTCTATCCGCCAAGCACCGGTTGCGAACACATGCGCAGCCTTCTGCCCTATCCAGCTCGCCTAAAGATGGGCCCGCAATTTCTCCGTGAGGCAGGCTACTACTGCACCAATACCTCCAAAGAAGATTACACCCTCACAAAACCCGGGGTCGTCTGGGACCAGTCGTCCCAGGCTGCCCACTGGCGCAATCGAGCAGCCAAACAGCCCTTCTTCGCTGTCTTTAATTCAACTCGCAGCCACGAAAGTAACATCCGCTCCCGACCCCACCAGGCCATTGCCGATCCAGCCCGCGTGCGCGTGCCGGCCTACCACCCCGACACTGCAGCCGTTCGCCAAGATTGGGCGCAGTATTACAACGGCGTGACCGCTGCCGACGCCGATGCGGGCAAGCGACTCAAGGAATTGGCCGACGCGGATCTCATCGACGACACCATCGTCTTTTACTACTCCGACCACGGCTCGGGCATGCCTCGCAGCAAACGCTGGCCCTACAACTCCGGCCTGCATGTTCCGCTGATTGTCTTCATACCGGAGAAGTTCAAGCACCTTCGTCCGCCAGAATACACCCCGGGCGGCATTTCGGATCGGCTCGTCAGCTTCATCGATTTTGCGCCAACACTGCTCAGCCTAGCGGGCATTCAGCCCCCCCCATCCATGCAGGGGCACGCCTTCCTCGGAGCATTTACGCAACCACCGCAGCCCTTTCTCTACGGATTTCGCGGTCGTATGGATGAGCGATACGACTGCGTGCGCACCGTCACTGACGGCCGTTTTGTCTATGTCCGCAATTTTCGCCCCGATAAAATCTATGCGCAACATCTGGCCTACATGTGGCAAACTCCGACCACGCGAGTCTGGGAGCAGATGCATAACGATGGCAAACTCAATTCCGTTCAGAGTGCCTTCTGGAAGACAAAGCCCCCTGAAGAGCTTTATGATCTCTCCAGCGACTGCGACGAAGTTGTCAATCTTGTAGCTCTGGCAGAGCATGGCCCCACGCTCGAGGTCATGCGCGCAGCATTACGAGCCCATGCATCGCGAATTCGCGATGTAGGCCTACTGCCCGAGGGCGAGATGCACCGCCGCAGCGGCACCGCATCGCCTTACGACATCAGCCATGCAGCGACATTTCCTTTTTCACGCATCTATGAGATTGCCGATCTGGCTTCCTCGTTGGCCCCCGACGCTACAAAATCGCTTAAGGCTGCTAGCGTTGACGACGATGCTGCTGTGCGTTACTGGGCCGTGCTCGGGATGTTGATGCGGGGTACATCGGGCGTTGAAGCTGGCCACCCGCAACTCCTCCTTGCCCTTGAGGATGTTTCCGCAGACGTCCGCATTGCTGCGGCCGAAGCCCTCGGCCTGTATGGCAGCCAAGACGACCTGGCCCGATCGATCGCCTTACTCACCCGGGAGGCTGACTGGCACTCGACTGATTCTTTTTCGTCCCTGGCTGCGCTCAATGCGATCGACGCTTTAGGCAGCCGGGCCCGGGCCGCTACACCCGCGATCCGGGCCTTGCGCAACCGAAAAGACAAGCCCCAAAACCAGCAATTTCAAACATACATTGCCCGGCTCATCGATCACCTGCTTGAGAAAAAGTGAGTCCGACTCGCGACTGTGGCGATACGGGCCGAGCGTCTGTCAGACACTTTTTTTTCGAGGCCTTTGACGCAGGTCTCACCGCAAAGGGGTCGACCCCGAGATCGTCAATTTTTGAGCCCCAAACGGCTTTCCAACCGTGATGTCGCCGGGCTCGGTCAATGCGCGAAATACGGCGGTTCGTTGCCGGGCTTCCACTTGATGTTGCAGCCGATGCTTGGCTTTTGCTCGACCAACGTCTTGCCGCCAGTCAGCAGACTCTCGAGTGCCATTCGCAGGTCCCCCCCAGTGACCGGAATCTGACTGCCTGGACGACTGGCGTCGAGCTGACCACGGTAGACAAGTGACTTGTCACCGTCGAAAAGAAAAAAATCGGGGGTGCAGGCGGCATGATACTCGTGAGCCACTCCCTGCGTGGCATCGTAAAGGTACGGAAAGAGATAGCCCCGTTCCTCAGCTTCGTGCACCATCTGTTCTGGAGAGTCTGATGGATGTGTGGCCACATCGTTTGAGCTGATCGCCACGATCCCGATACCCCGCGACAGGTAGTCGCGACCCAGAGCGGCTAATTGATCGGCGACGTGTTTCACAAATGGGCAGTGGTTGCAAATAAACATCACCACCGTGCCTTGCGGGCCAGCCGCATCGGCCAAGCTCACCAGCCTGCCGTCGACATTGGGTAATTGGAAGTCGGGGGCCTGCGTGCCGAGGGGAAGCATCGTGCTAGGAGTGCGAACCATTGGTAGCTCCAGTCTCAAAAATAAAGTTGACGAAGGGGAAAAAGGCTCTTAAAGTCTACCGTCGCAAGAACAACCGCCGCGCATTGGCGGTTGTCGTGGCGGCACATTTTTCCAGCGACTCGCCCCGGGCAATGGCTAAGCACCTTGCTGTGTGCACCAGATGGGCTGGCTCATTGCGTCGGCCCCGCAGCGGTTCTGGGGACAAGAAAGGACTGTCGGTTTCGATCAGCAGGTGGTCGGCCGGCACTGCGATGGCCACTTCCCGAAGTGCGGCAGACGAGCGAAATGTTACCATTCCGGCAAAGCCAATCATGCACCCCAGTTCCACTGCTTCGGCTGCCTCCGCTGCCGTGCCTGTAAAGGAGTGCAGGACAGCCACCAGTGGTCCCCGTACCATCGCTTCGCGGAGCATGCTCAGGCAATCGCCAGTGCTGTTACGCGAATGGACCACCAGCGGCAGGGCCAGCTTTTGGGCCATGCGAATGTGACGGTCAAAAAAATCTCGCTGCACCTCCTGAGGTGCCTCTTGGCGATACCAATCGAGACCGGTTTCACCAATCGCCGCCACCCGACCAGAAGCGACCAATCGAGTGATCCGATCCCACTCGTCAGCGTCGATTTCAGCCACATCGTTGGGATGAATCCCCGCTGCGGCGATAAGGCCCGGTTCGCGGCTCGCCAATTCTGCTGCGGCTTCGCTGTCAGCGGCCCGCGTGCCTATCACCGTCATACCGCTGACACCCACTGCCCGAGCCCGAGCCAAAATGTCTGGCAAATCCTCGCCATACCGCATTGGGTCAAGATGACAGTGACTATCAAAATAATCCATCGGCACCCCATCGGCGGCAAGTATTTTCAGTCCGTTTTATTCCCGTCAGAGGGTTCGTGGGCCACCCCAGCTCTCGCCGCTTGAGCCAACTTCGCCACAATCTGCTCCAGGATGTCGATATGGCCGAGTGCCATTCTGCGAGCCTCGTTGGCCAGTTCACACACAATCGGATCAGAGCTGCCGGCAGCAAGAATGGCGTCGATGTGAAAGTTTTGACGGCGTAAGCCCGCCACGATTCTTGGGAGCAACGATCGCAATTCTAAGTCGTGCAGCGAGGCAAACTGCAGTGGGTAGGCGTGGCCCGGAGCAGGAATGTCGCGATCCATAAGGACGATAGCTGCTCGTTCAATGATATTTTGTTGGTCGCCGACAAGGTCGGCCATCGCCAATTTGATCTCCTCGGGCCCGGGGTACGACCAGATGCCAGAATCCGAGATGTACATCGCAAGCGACGAATTGAGCATCGTTACAAGGCTCACGAGCGAATCGCTCGTAGAGATGGGCATAGGCATGATGGGCATCTAACCTCAAACAAAAACCGTTAACAATGAAACCGAGCATCGCGCAAAATAAGAAAGAGCTAGGAAGAAAATGCACCGGCCAGTTGGGCGCAGGCATAGAGACCCGACCAGAAAAGACCCAGTACGACGACTGGCACAACCAAGGCAGCCACAACAGCCCCCGGCAATGAAACCAACGAGACCGATTCGCCCACCAGATCCGACGGTGGCGGATCGAATGTCATCACCTTGAGAACACGCAGGTAGTAAAATAGGCTGATGACCGTGTTGAGGCCGCCCACAACAAGCAGCACAAGCATTAGCGGCCGTTCGGCACTGGCTGTAATCGCTTCGACAAGCGATGAGAACACGAGGAACTTCGCGATGAATCCCGCCAGAGGCGGTAGCCCGATTAAGCTCACCAGCACGACTGCCATGGCGATGACGATGCCCGGACTGGAATACACTAGTCCTGCATAGGAACTGATTTCTTCACTGCGAAGCTTGTTGCGCAGCATCGCGACAATAGCAAAGGCCCCGAGATTCATAAACACATAGGTGCCCAGATAGAAGGCGACCGCACTGACTGCGGAGCGAGCCCCAACCGGCGAGACACCAACCATCGCCACCGCGGCGGCAACGGCCATCATTAAATAGCCGGCATGGGCAATCGTCGAGTAGGCCAAGAGTCGCTTGATGTTGGTCTGGCCGTAGGCTGCCAAATTGCCGAGCGTGCAGGTGAGGGCAGCCATCATCCCGATCACATAGACGATGAAGTGTCGAGTTTCGGCCAGTGCTGTAATGGCCCGCGTTGATTCAAGCGATCCCTCTGCGCCGGCAGCCAGCACGGGAACTCCCAGCCCATAAGCCACTCGCAACAGCAAAGCCACCGCTGCTGCCTTACTGGCCACTGACAAAAAAGCACCGACTTCGGCAGCGGCTCCAGCAAAGACATCTGGACACCAAAAATGAAATGGCACAGCCGAGAGCTTGAACGCCAGACCGACTGCCACCATCAAGCCACCCAACGAGAGCACCATGATGCTTCCACTATCGACGCCCGCATTGGTAATGCGGGCCAACTCAAGGGACATGCTCGGAAAGTGGCAGGTGCCCAGAACACCAGCCAGCAGACTCACCCCGTACAGCATGACGCCAGCCGCCCCCGCCCCGTAGACGGCATATTTAATTGCCGCTTCAGAACTCGCCTTGCGTCCTTTAAGAAAACCGGCCAGCGCATAGCAAGGCACGCTGGCCATTTCAACAGCCATGAAGAGCATCAGCAAGTGGTTGGCCGACGCCATCAAACACATCCCCAACGCAGCGCCCAGCACGAGTGAGTAAAAGTCGGCACCATCCTCTCGATCGGGGATGCCCGATGCTTGCGTAAACAGAATGTAGAGCACTAAAAATCCGGTCAGTATGAACCGCACGTAGGCAGTCAGCGAGTCATAGACCAGCAGGCCTGTAAAGAGTTCTAGTCGCGTGGAAAGCGTTTCTCCAACGGCGGTAGCCGTCGGTAACCACGGCGACCCGGGCAGACCTCGCAAATCACACCACGCAAACCAGAGGGCAAACGACACGCCGCCCAGCGCCACCGTGGCAGAATTGAGTCGCCGAAAGAGGGGCGCGATCCTACAAAGCAAAAGCAGCACTACTGTTGTTGCCAAACAGAGTTCAGGCCGAAACAGCGGCAGCGACACGTTGAGCGTATCGTTGAGCGAAGCTGTGATCAATGTTCCAAGATTCACGATCTCGATTTCCTTTTTCTTGTTGTGCCTGAGCTACTCACGCGACTCGCCTGAGGCATCCACTTCATTCCGAGTGACAGCAGGCACAATCGCAACGACAGGCCCGGCTGATTGGTCGTGCCGGCGCGTCCAGTCGGCCAGCGTTTCGACCTGTCGATTCACCGTTGGGGTGACATAATTGAAGAGGAGTTGCGGCGCAACGCCAAATACGATTGCCAGAAAAACAAGGGGTGCGGCAATCGAGAGTTCACGGGGAGTGATCGGGGTCAGGGCTTCGCCATGCGGCCCCTTGTATTCCGCTCCCAGATAGACCCGTTGGATCGCCCAGAGAATGTAGGAGGCCGTCAGAATCACGGTGAAAGCCGAGATCACAGCCAGCACACGGCTGTAATTCCAACTCGAAAGCGTCACGAGCACCTCGCCGATAAAGCCACACAGTCCGGGCAGCCCCAAGCCGGCAAAGAAGACCGCAATTGCCAGTCCACTGTACACAGGCATGCGATTGAAGATGCCCCCAAACTCGTTGAGATTGCGGTGATGCACTCGGTCGTAGAGCACGCCCACCATAAAGAACATGCCGGCTGAACTGATGCCGTGGGCCAGCATTTGAAACATCGCGCCATTCACGCCCTGTGCCCACGCATCCCAGCGGTATTCCTGTCCAGCCACCGCACTCCAAACACCAATGCCGAGCATCACATAGCCCATGTGACTCACCGAACTGTAAGCCACCATGCGCTTAAAATCTTTTTGCGCGAGCGCCGCAAACGCACCGTACACCATTGAGACAACACCCAGCCCGCAGACCAGCCACGCCAGCGAGAGACCAGCGCCCGGACAGACTGGATAGCAAATTCGCAAGATGCCATAGCCGCCAAGCTTGAGGAGCACTCCTGCCAAAATCATTGAGATCGGCGTTGGAGCCTCGACGTGCGCGTCTGGTAGCCAGGTATGAACAGGCACCACAGGCACTTTGATCACAAACCCAATCAAGAGCAGTAAAAAAGCCCACATCTCCAGACTCATCCCCCAGACCTTTGAGGCCGCAAATGGGGAATTTGCCGACTGACCAATCTGCGCCAGTGCGAGCAAATTAAATGTATGAATCGGCGCATCATTCGCGCGAATGGCTGCGATCGCGGCTTCGCGTGGGGCTGCTGCGATCGCCGGACTCACAACGTGCGCGGCAAGCAACTGCTCGTCGGAGAGGGATCGCAAGTCACTGGCAAAATAAAGCATCAAAATTGCCAGCAGCATCAAAACACTGCCGAGCAGCGTATACAGGAAAAACTTAATCGCTGCATACTCGCGGCGTGGACCTCCCCAGATGCCGATCAAAAAATACATCGGCAGAAGCATGACTTCCCAGAATACGTAAAACAAAAAAAAGTCGAGCGAAACAAAGACGCCAAGCATTCCAGTTTCAAGGAGCAAAAACAGAACAAAATAAGCCTTCACATGCTTGGTGATCGGCCAACTTGCCGCTGCGGCCAGCATCGAAAGAAATGTTGTCAGTACCACCAGCGGCATGCTGATGCCGTCGACGCCCAGCAAGTATTCAATGCCAAATGGCTCAATCCACGGCAGCTTGACAATTCCCTGCATTCCCGCCTCGCCAACCTGAAACTGAGCCGGCCCGATTGCTCCAAACAGGCCAGGCACAGCCATCCACAGCGAGATCGCAAAGACCACGGCCGTTGTCGCGAGTGCCACCCAGCGAATGAATTCCTCGCGTGCCTTGGGAATGATGGGCAGCGAGAGCAGAGCAGCCACAAGTGCCGGCAGAAAGACGATGGCCGAAAGAGGCCAGAGAGCGGGTTGTGAAAGAGCGTGCATCGGGGGCATGGCGAGAAATCCGTCGGGTGTTTTTGCTGGGACTACGGTTTGAAAGCGAAGGAATTGAACGGAGTGTTTCGGATGTTCTGTATGACGTACGTTGATTGTTCGGGTGCTGGTGAGTCGCTCTATTTCAATGGGTCGATCAGGCTGCCAGCGAGGAACGCAAAAGAAGACTGGCCAGCACAAACATTGCCACCGTTCCAATCACAATGAACATCACATACTGGCGAAGGTGGCCGGTTTGGAGTTTTTTAAGTTCTATTCCTGCGCTCCATGTTGCGCTGGCCGTGGCATTGACTAAACCATCCACAAGCGTGCGGTCGATCCAGGCATCAATACCCGCCAATTGTCTTGCTGTCCAGGCAACGCCGTCGATGATCTTGTCGATCACGCCCAAGTCGATACTGCTGGCAAGGCTGGCTATGCCAAGCACGGGCTGGACAAAAATGGCCCCGTAGAGTTCGTCAAAATACCATCGCTGCTTCAAAAATGTGTAGATCGGACGAAACACCCACGCCACAGCCAGCGGTGAAAGAATCCGCCACACATACATCATGGCCGCTAGCAGCACACCCGCCGCAGCGGTCGCAAATGCTGCCAGCGTGGCCGTCTCATGGATCGCTCCAACATGACTCTCGTGCTCAGCCGGAATGGTCAGACTGCCAAACAGATAGCCGCTCGTGACCGTGGCAGCGGTGCCAGCAGGTCGGGCCTGCTCCAGCATCGCAGCAATCCCAAAGCCACCCGGCAGCGACCAGCCAGCTACGATTGCCAAGATCGCAAGCGCTACCAGCGGTGCCACCATCACGCGTGGCGATTCGTGGGCATGCTCGGAAATGTGGGCGTCGCGGGGTTGGCCTGCAAAAGTCATGAACCACAAACGAAACATGTAAAACGCCGTCAGGAAAGCCCCTCCGGTCGCCGCGACAAAAAGAATCGAGTGACTTGGATTGACCTGCGAAAAAGAGAGTGCCTGCGCCAGGATCGAATCTTTCGAGTAGTAGCCCGAGAGGCCGATCACAAAAGGCACGCCCGCCCCGATGATGGCCAAACATCCCACCAGCATCGTGCCAGCCGTCCACGGCATCACCTTGGCCAACCCTCCCATCTTTCGCATGTCGTTGGTGTGGCAGGCGTGGATCACCGATCCCGAACAGAGGAACAGTAGGCTTTTGAAAAAGGCGTGCGTGAACAGATGAAAGAGTCCCGCCACCCAACCGCCTACGCCTAAGGCGAGCATCATGTAGCCGAGTTGGCTGATCGTTGAATAGGCGAGCACCTGCTTGATGTCGGTGGCCACCAGTGCGATCGTCGCAGCCAGAAACAGAGTGATGGCCCCTGTGTAGGCAATCACAAGGAGGACATCGGGCGTGAGCACGGGATAGAAACGCCCCATGAGAAATACGCCTGCTGCCACCATCGTGGCCGAATGAACGAGCGCCGAGACGGGCGTTGGCCCCTCCATGGCATCTGGCAACCAGACAAACAAAGGGAACTGCGCACTTTTTCCCACGCATCCACAAAAAATGCCGATCCCCGCTACAAAGAGAAGCCAGCGACCGTAGCCCATCGCCCGCCAATCATCAACACGGCTGGCAATCTCACTGGCGCCATCTTCTGTTCGCGTGGCATGATCGAGCGTGATTTCTGCCACCCGATCGGCAGCCGCAAACTTCACCATGCCGTCGGGCACATGGAGGGCGTGATGCGTGGCCTCTGGTCGCACAAGGCTCAAGAGACCAGGCCTTAGTGTTTCGATCCCCGCTGAATTTTGTCCACTGGAATCGGCGAAGTGCAGCGTGCCTAAAGCTCCCCACAGAGCCATCATGCCGATGATCATGCCAAAGTCGCCAACGCGATTGACGATGAAGGCTTTGTTCGCTGCGTTTGAAGCACTCTGCCGCTCGTAGTAAAAGCCAATCAAGAACCACGAACAGATGCCGACGAGTTCCCAGAAGATGAAGATCATTGCCAGGTTGCCAGCTATGACGATGCCCAACATCGAAAAACAAAACAGCGACAAAGACTGAAAGAATCGAGAAAAGCGGCCGGGACGATGGAAGTGGCTTCCGTCACTTAGGTGCACGGTGTGGTCGGTGAAGTCGTGTAATTCATCGTGCATGTAGCCAGCAGCATAGATGTGAATACAACTGGCGATGAACGTCACCACCACAAACATCAACACTGTCAACGCATCGATGTACCAGCCGATTGAGAGTTTGAGGGCACCGCCTTCGTACAGCGTGTACCAGTCGCCAGAGTAGGCCGGCGGCAACGCTTGGTCATGGCTATCAGCATGGCTATCAGCATGGCTATCAGCATGGCTATCAGCAGCCGCATGCGAGTCGTGCGACACGGCCTGCACAGGATGAACGCTCAGCCACGTGCCAAGGGCCGCCAGCGAAAGGGCGAGAGAAACAACGATGGCGGCCGTTGCCACCGCTGCCGAACTCTTGCCATGAGGTCCCATCCGTGGACCAAAAAAGAGGATTGCCACAAACGACACTAGCGGCGTGAGCCACGCGAGGCCAAGCAGCAGCGGGAGAGTTGAGGCTGGATCCATAGTCGGGTTCTACAAGCTATTTCTGTTTTATTTTTATGAAATTGAGTGGACAGAAGCAGGGCGAAGCGTATCGAAAGCAGTGGCCGCGATGGATTTTTCAGCCTTGCAGGTCGTCGGCTTCATCGATATCGACAGTCGAGTGGTTGTTGTAAAAGTTGAGCGTGATGGCTAGCGCCACGGCGGCTTCGGCAGCGGCCAAAAGGATGACAAACAGAGCGATCGCCTCGCCATCTAATCCAATGGAGGCCGAACCCTCACCGCGGAGGTAGGGCGAACCGAAGGCGATAAAGTTGACATTCGCGCCGTTGAGCACCAGTTCGATGCCCATCAAGATGCCCAGAGCATTACGCTTGACTGCCATGCAGACAACGCCAGACGTAAACAGGATCGCACCCACAACCAGATAGTGAGTCACGCTTACAGGATCGCTCAAAACACCACTGGCAAAAAATCCAGCGGCACAAAGAGGGGCGATTAGATTCATGAACGCCCCCCCGTCGCGGCAGCATCGGCACCAGCCGTTTCAATACCGCGTGGAATTCGCCGCCGTTTGGCGCGAGCCAGGTAGGCCGCTCCGACCAACACCACAAGCAGATGCACTGAAACGATTTCGAAGGGCAAGAGATAGCCGCTCCGAATGGAATCCACTGCCGGCGCAGCGAGAGGATCATCGTCAACCCGCACGCCTAAAAAGGCCATTCCCAAGGGGGTTGCCGAGGGGGCCGCCACAAGGCCCATCGCCGGCCGCCGCCAAGACTCGACGGAAAATGCCGACAAGACCAAGACCATCAAAAGGGCCGCACCGACAATGCCGCCTAGCACCTTATCGCTGGCTGGCGTGCGAATCGAAACAAACGGCGCCTGGGCCGTCAGCATCACGCCAAACACCAGCAGCACAAGCGTGCCGCCGACATAGATCATCAACTGCATCGCGCCGACAAAATCCGCTCCTGCTAAAAAGAAAATTCCGGCTGTCGCGCCGAGTGAGAGAACCAAGTAAAATGCCATTCTTACAACATTGTCTGTCAGCACAACGGCCACGGCACACGCGCAGGCCGCAGCAGCAAACAGGTAGAAAAGGAGCGAGTGCCAGTTGATGGCTGCCAGCAAAACCATGCCTAGCGTGGCCGTAGAGTCTCCCAGCAGGGTTCCCATCATGGCCGCACCTGACTGACTTGTGGCACAGGCCCGCTGACCGCCGTTTGACCTCCGGGCCCTTCCAGCCAACCTTCGCGAATCTCGCCGGCCGGCCGCGATAAGCCGCGAATCACTCCGCCCGGCAGTAGCAACTGCCAGAACATAACGCCGGCAAACATGAACGCGGCGATCGGCGTGCAGTATTTCAGGCAGGTCGTCATCACCTGATCGATCCGGAGTCTGGGCAGCGTCCATCGCACCCACATCATTACCAGCACGCCCAGCGTGGATTTGCCCATCAGGTTGGCACAGCCCGCCAACCGCACAAAATAGTTGGCCGTATCACCCGTGCCTTCAGAAAGGCCTAGCAGCGTGGCCACGGGGATCGGCCCGTTCCAGCCGCCCATAAATAAAATCGCCGCCAGTGCACTGACTAAATACATAGAACCGTATTCGGCCATAAAAAAGAAACTCCAGCGGAGTCCGGAATATTCGGTGTGAAACCCCGCCACGAGTTCGCTTTCGGCCTCGGCCAGATCAAACGGCGCTCTGTTGACGCTCGCAACGGCGCATGTCACATAGACCCAGAAGATGACAAAAGTGAACGGGTCGTGAAACAGATACCAGTTGATAAACCATCCGGCCTGTTTTTCGGCAATGGTGATTAAATCCATGCTGCCGGCCAGCATCACCGGCACAACCACGCACATCCCCAGCGGAACCTCATAGCTGACAACTTGGGCCGCCTCCCGCATGGCGCCAAACAGCGACCACTTGGAGGCCGACGCATAGCCTGCCAAAATCACCCCAAAAACTTCGAGTCCAAGTACGGCAACAACGAAAAACACGCCTACATTGAGTCGCTGACCAACAAAATCAAAGGCAAATGGCAGCGCGATAAACGCACAGAAAGAGGCACAGAAACTAACGTAAGGGGCCAAGCGAAAAAGCATTCCATCGGCTCCATCGGGCATCAGATCTTCCTTTGCTAGGAGTTTGATGCCGTCGGCGAGGGACTGCAGCCAACCAAAACGGCCGCCTGTGCGGGTAGGCCCCAGACGATCTTGAATTCGCGCGGCAATCTTGCGCTCTGCCCAGATAAACACCAGTGCGCCGCCAGCGATCACATTGAGCACCAAAAACGCTGCCACGCTGGCAGTGAGAGTCCACGCCAGCCACTCAGGCAGTCCGACGGTAGTGATCAAAAAATCGGCCATGCAAAGCCCTGCAAAACAGTCCCAAATCGGGGCGCCGCGCCGGCAAAAGCCTCGGTCAAAGTGCCGTTTTCCCGTTCAGAAACCGACATCGTGCAAAATTCGCACAAAGTGTGACCGAAGTCGGCTGGCTTCACAAGTAGTGGCCGCCAAAAACGCATAAAAGAGAGGCCTGCCGCATGATTTCCAAAAAAAAGTCTAAGCCCCGACTCAAGCTCGGGTTCGGGTTCCTTTCGGGGGAATGGTTTTCGGACTGCCCACAAAACTCGACTGCGAGCAGCGATTGCTAGGATCGTACTCCGCGATAAAAGACAGAGATCCGCAATGATCACATAAAAATGCAATGACTTATGAGACCCCTGTTGATCCTCATTTTTCTGCTGCTTGTCAGATCACCTACGCTCGCCGAGGACGAAGCGGGATCGTCGCCGCTGTCTGATCCCATGGGTTCCTCGGGGCCCGTGCGCTGTCTCCGGGCAAAGCGGTGACACAATGCAACAACGCAACGGCTCGGCAGACGCCTTTACCTATCGATTTCACCCGTTAGAACATCAAGTTGACGAAAAACGCCGTGTTTTGTAGGCTTTTGTGATGCGGAGGCACCTTCACCCCTGGTATTCGGAAACTTGACCTGCCCCCCTTCAACGGCACCACGCCCAGCTAGCTATAGACCGTGTTCGTGTTTGCCGTAAGAAATACCGACCGTGAATCCATGAGTTGCTCGAAGATCGGCACGGTGGCGTTGACGGGACCGAGTTCTCGAATCGTGTTACGATTCGCTGCTTGGCTTA
>Ga0194051_1000025_pt1 | contig 69106 bp, 56 predicted proteins | sample SepL2320m_MetaG_FD_161275 | JGI IMG/M metagenome (GOLD analysis project Ga0194051, IMG submission 161275) | Anoxic zone freshwater microbial communities from boreal shield lake in IISD Experimental Lakes Area, Ontario, Canada - Sep2016-L239-20m | ecosystem: Environmental > Aquatic > Freshwater >... | reverse complement strand
GCTGCAGCACTCACGAGCGTGCAACCAATTCTGGAGCGGATGGTGATGCTGCGAGAAAACATTCAGAACGGATATCCAGTGGGGTCGAAGCCGAACTGCAAGGCACTCGGGCGATCTTTCGGACATGGCATGAACGGGTATTGTGCAACTCCGGCAACCGCCCGTCAAACGGAGGCCGCACAAACAGGGGAACCATGACACGAGGGAATAGATTCGTCGGGGGTGTCAACGGCCGATCGGGACGGATACGGATTTCATTTCCAGCAGGCATGCCAGAAGCTTTGCCCCAGTGGGAGTCATATCTCCCCGGGCCTGCCAGCGTTCAGCGAGTAACACAAGCGACGCAATCGCCTGTCGCCGTGGTGGAGCGTACACGGAATTTCCAGCCACTTCCCCCAGTCCAACAGCCAGCAAAACCTCACACGCATGCGGGGAAGGGAGAGACTCGGAAAGCGTTGGTGTTTCAGCCACCCCAGCCACGACCGACACAGTACGCCGCATGCCAGGATTCATTTCTAACGACTGCGCGGTTCTCCCGATCGGCGGGGTTGTGTGTTGCGAGTCGGCAGCGGCCACATACGAAAACACGGCCGAAGCCATACTGCCGATGGGTGTGGCTGTCTGGCGGCCAGGAGCGGCACCCCGCCGACTCACCTCATACACCACACGAACGTTCTCTCCCGCGTGGAGCGTTATCGGCTCGGCTGCACCGCTTGCCAAAGACTCCACGGCATTGTGTTTGTGACCAACAATCCGGTAGGCGGCTACGGCTTTGGGATCGAACTGAACATCGAGCCGACACTCTCTGGCAACGAGCGTCGAGCGGCCAAACACACCGCTCACGATCGCTCGGCGAATGGCAGTTGGATCGGCGGCAACGCGTCCTGGCATGGCTGGCGATGCGTGGTCGTCGAGTGGATCTGCCGGAGAAAAAAGAACGAACTGAGGCACGCCTTCGCTCTCGCCCGAGACCATTGACTCTTGCCATTGCGCCAGAGCCTCGCGGCCATCGGCCTGCGCCCGCTCCACTGCGTCGGTGTTGGCAACCACCACTAGCCTCACCGGTTCTGGTTCTCGACGAGACAAGGCATGAGCCATCCTGATCGCTGCGTCAAAGTCGGCCGTACCACGGGGCTGTTCTCGCTGGAGCTCAACGCACAGCCGCTTGATTTCTTCGGCATCGGCACGCACAGCCGACATCCGCGGTCGGTCTTCGCATACGATGATCGAGAGTCGGTCACCTGACCGCATCTGGCTGCCGATCATGGCCAGACCCCGACAGACACCCTGCCAGAGTTGGGGTGCCCCGGCACACGCAGAGTGATCCAGCACAAGCGTCACCAAGAGCGTTTGATCGGCCCGCCGATTCAGCGGCGGAACCGTCACGCTAAACTCCAGCATTTCCGTCGAGTTGCTCTGCCGCAACGAAGGAAAAGCCTGCACCGCCAGTCGCGGCCGATCCCAGTTGCCGTCAGTGGGCATCGCCACGGCCGGAATGGCCGCGAGTACATCCTCAACGCGCAGGCTTTCAATCTCTGAGGCCCGTCGCTTGACGTGACCGAGAGGCGATAACCCGGCAGCGAAGAACGAGTCGAAGGAATCGGTACGCACCGAAAGCGGCGGATGATCGACTGCAAGCACTGCCGCCAGGGAGGGATCGACGAAGGGCGCTTCGCCGTGGGCCATTTCAAACGCCAGATCAAACCCTCGCACTCGCGGCACCGCCCGCCTTGCATGCAAACGATCAGATCGCCGAGGCCCAGGCACCACCTGCATGCCCGTAAATGCGGTTGCTGTTCCATGCTGAATGGGGCTCGGGCTTCCGGCCGAAATGCGAAACCCGGCGGCAAAACTGCCAATGGGGGCTGGTGATCCACGCACGCTCGTGGGCTTTGGCTTTGCTGGCAATGCAGCGGTGGGGGGGAATCCTTTCGAAACCGATGAGGCTGCTACCGCTTCTGGCGGATCCGAACTGCTACCCGGGCTCTCAACAAGCCTCTCGGTCGCAACCTCCTGGCTCTCTGAGGACTTTGGAGAGTGCCGTCGGACTGGGGTTGCCGGGCCTGCAGTCACGCTGTCTGCCGCTGCCGGGTCTACCACAGCAAAGTCGCTCCTGCCTGCCGGATCCATCTCCTCGCGAACGCTCGATTCGGAGAGCCTTCGAGAGAGTTCGCTGCCTGCATAAAACAATCCGATCACACATCCCAGCGCAAGGGCCACTGGGATGCCATCGGCCGCAAACGATCGCGCCCACCGTGGCATCCGAATGGCTCGGCCAGAACGATTCACGTGCGTCGCGCGGTGAACCAGCCTTGCACGGCCTTGAATCTCAATCGTGGAACCGGCTTCAACCTCGCTGCAAACCGCTCGCCGGAGCCGTGCGACAAGCCCTGCGGGAATCTCCACCCGCACCAGCAGTCGATCCAACGCCGCATCGGCAAACAGCCGCTCTGGCGCGACACGAGCCTCCAGCCCAGAAGGCAGTGGAACGCTTCGCAGCCGGGCATCAATCGCCCCGTCAACCGCATCGTCTGCGGAGTCCGGTCGGGTGGAGTGAGGAGTGTTTGCCATACCGTTCAACGATCTACAATCGGAGACCCTGTCGATTCGAGTAAAAATCCTCGCAGCCTTCCGCGCGCCCGGCTGACGCGAGAGAGTACCGTTCCCAATGGAATGCCTTGCAGTTCGGCCGCCTCCAGATGGGTAAGCTCGCCCACCACAACCAGCAGGAGCGTTTCTCTGAGTTCGATCGGCAAGCGTTGAAGCGCCCGTTGCATGGGCCCCGAAAGCTCGTCGGCCAGCGGTTCGGGGCCGGACGGAGCCACCAAGCCTGCCGATTCCTCACCCAAAAAAGTCTCTCGTGACACACGCTTTCGCCAATGATCAGCAACGCGGCGGCGGAGGATTGCCAGAAGCCATGCTCGCTCGCTGCGGGCCGCATCGTAGAGATGGCGGCTGGTCCACGCGGAGCGAAATGTGTCTTGCAGAACGTCCTCGGCGTTGTGCGCATTTCCCAACAGACGGAAGGCAACGCGATAAAGAACGGCAGCGTGGTCACTGGCCCACCGGTTAAACTGGTCGTTGAATTCGGCAGAAATCGGCATGCGACAGAATCACCATCGCCCCTCTGGAACAGTCTTCCGCAGGGAAGCCTGAAACTATTCCGGGCCGTTTCACTTGCAGACTCAACACCCCACCGCAGCCACCGCTTTTTATACGCCAAAACGCCAGTTTATTTCCCGATTGCCGGAACCGGCCTTACCGAACGAGAAGCGGCTGCTGAAGCCACCAACCAGTTTGGCAACCGGCCCGCAGCCGGCATTTTGACGACTCTAGCCGACCGAACTCCATCGCAGGCCAGCACGGCAGCAAGAGCCTCCTTTGACGGTTCCTGATCCAGATTCAGCACCCCGATTGCATCCCCGCCCGGAGCTGACCGGCCCACCGTCATCTGTGCGATATTGACGCCCTGAGCACCAAAGGCCATGCCAACACGACCGATAATCCCCGGCACATCGTGATGCGTGAAGACCAGCAGGAGACCATCCAGATAGGCCTCCAAACGGTGTCCCTCCAACTGCACGAGTCTCGGCATCGAGTGACCAAAAAGCGTGCCGGCAGCCCGATGCACCCGGTCACCCGCCACCAGATCCACAGCCACCACGGAACTAAACGCACCCGGATCGGTCCGGCTCTGCTCCACCAGTTCAATGCCTCGCTCGCGGAGCAGCATTTCGGCGTTAACAATATTGACATCTTCAATTGCCGACTCAAGGAGTCCGGCAGCGAAAGCCGCAGTGACCAAGCGGGTGTTGCGAGATGCGATCTCGCCCCGGTAGGCAATGGAGCACGAACGGGGTGGGGCCTCGTCCAACTGCGACACCAGCAACCCCAGCCGCCAAGCGAGATCTAAAAATCCTCGCACGCTCTCCAAGGCCGCCGGATCGATAGCGCTGGAATTCACGGAGTGACGAATCGCACCCGTCGAAAGGAAATCAACGAGCAACCCAACGCCTTCAACGGCCACTTGCGATTGAGCTTCCTCGGTACTGGCCCCCAAGTGCGGCGTCACGAGCACGCCAGGCATCGCAAACAACGGACTGTCGGTGCAGGGTTCCTTCTCAAAAACATCCAGTGCCACTCCCGCGATAATGCCCCGCTGAAGCCCTTCGACGAGTGCCTGCTCGTCGTAAATACCACCCCGAGCGCAATTGATGAGCCGCACGCCCGGCTTCAGAATCGCCAACTCTTCCCGGCCGATGAGATGCCGCGTGTCGTCGGTAAGTGGGGTGTGCACGGTGAGATAATCGACTCCAGGCAGCATGCTCTGCACGCTGCCGAGCAACTCGATCCCCAACTCGCTGGCCCGCTCTGGCGAAAGGAATGGATCGAAGCCGATCACCCGCATATCAAAAGCCCTTGCCCGTTTGGCAACAGCTTGCCCGATGCGCCCGAGACCCACGATACCCAGCGTCTTGCCAGCCAACTGCACGCCCATGAATTGATTGCGATCCCAGCGATGCTCTCGCAGGCTGGCATCAGCCGCAGCAATGTTTCGCGAGAGTGCAAGCAAGAGGGCAAACGCATGCTCGGCTGTGCTCACGGTATTGCCCGCCGGCGTGTTCATCACAACGATGCCCTGCCGCGTGGCCGATTCTTTGTCGATGTTGTCGGTGCCAACGCCAGCCCGCACAATCGCTTTTAATCGATGGTTGCCTGCCAAAGCAGCGGCATTAATCTTCACGCCGCTGCGGCAGATTGCTCCGTCGTGGCACGCCAGAGCGTCTCGTAACGCATCCCCGGAGAGTCCTGTCATCACCTCGTAACTGATGCCAGACTCCGCCGATGCATCCAAAAGGGCGAGGCCATCTGGACTGAGCGTATCGAGCACAATAATCGAGGGCATGGTTCTCTTGTTCCGTTGAAGATGACGTTACGGGCCTGAGTGTGTCCGCAATGGCTGTGCCGTGAGGCCCACGACCAGACGAGGCTCGCTATGAATGGGATCTCTGAAATTCGAGCATGTAGTGTCGCAGGGCTTCGACTCCTTCGATCGGCATCGCATTATAGATGCTGGCTCGAATGCCGCCGACCGAGCGGTGACCTTTGAGGTCCACAAGCCCTCGTCCAGTCGCCCCCTTCACAAATTCTGCATCCAAACTCTCGCTGGTCAGACGAAATGTAATATTCATGTCGGACCGGCACTCGGGCTGCGCATGGCCTCTAAAAAAGCCACTGGATGCGTCGATTGCATCATACAGCAATCGAGCCTTGGCGACATTATGGCATTGCATGGCAGCCAAGCCACCCATGGTTTCACGAACCCAACGGCAGACGAGGCCCAGAATGTATACCGCGAATACGGGAGGCGTATTGGGGCGAGATCCATTTTTGACGTGAGTGCGGTAGTCGAGCATTGTGGGCAAATCGTCTCGAGATCTGGCCAGCAAATCCTTTCGGATGATCAGGGCGGTCACGCCGGCGATGCCGGCATTTTTCTGAGCGCAGGCATAGATGAGCCCATACTTCGAAATATCAATCGGCCGCGAAAGGAAATCGCTGGAACAATCGCACACCAACGGCGCGTCGCCGACAGATGGCTCCCGCTTCCACTGCACGCCTTGAATCGTCTCGTTGCTGGTGATGTGCGCGTACGCCGGCTTTAGTGAAAGCTGGATTTCGTCGTCGGAGGGAAGTCGATCATAGTTCGTTTTGACTCCATCCCACGCACTGTTCACGGGTCCCTCTCGGCGGGCCTCTTTTGCGCCCAACTCACCCCACGTGCCCGTCAGAATGTAATCCGCAGTCCCGGCGAAGCCCCGCAGCAGATTCATGGGCACCATCGAGAACTGAAGGCTTGCCCCTCCCTGTAAAAGCACCAACTCGTGGTCGTCTCCAACACCCACCAACGCCTTGAGCGAGTGGAGCGTTTCCTCCAAGATGCGATCGAATGCCGGACTGCGGTGGCTGATCTCCAAGACCGAAATGCCCACCCCTGGCAACGCCAGCATTTCTTCCTGAGCCTGCTCAAGAACCTCTAGCGGCAACACGGCCGGGCCAGGTGAAAAATTGAAAACTCGCTGGCTGAGCGATGCAAGTCTGCGGTCCGTCACAGGGATGGCTCCAGTTCTGCCTCGCCTTTGGTCCGTCGGCGTAGACGCAGAGTATGTTTGCTCGGGCAGCCGATCAGGCACGCTCGCGACATGCGGCGGCCACGGGCTCTCTTGGAAGACACCAGCAGAATAGGACCCTTCGCCGATGGGGTCAACGGGCCGTATTTCCCGTCGTGAAGGGCACCTGCATGGCCGCAGGCGCACCCGCCACTGTCGGCGGCATGACAGCCACCTTGGTGGCACCGGCCTGCGTGCCACTCAACGCCGCGACCTTGGCAGCCACTGTAGGCTGCTGCCCGTCGACCGAGAGCGCCCGGGAGTAGTTGGCCAACGCCTGCCCTGCATCCCCCGATGTTTCGCGAATCTGCCCCAACGCCACCAGAGCCCGCGTGTTGTTGGGGTCGATCGAGAGCGCATCGACGAGATGGTTTTCGGCTTCGCGGCTATCTCCATGCTCCTCACACAGTCGAGCCAGTTCGATCTGTGGATTGGGATTCGTCGGCGATCGCTGCGCCCAATCCTGCAGCTGGGCCATCGCCTCGGCACCTTTATTTTCCTCGACTAACAACACCGCCAAAGCCCGTTGACAGGCCTCGTGATTGGGATTTCTGGCTAAGCAGAGGTGGTAATACTGCTCGGCTGTCTCCTTGTCGGCAGGCCGATGAAAAAGCTTGGCCTGCTGGTGGTAGGTTGCGCCGATATTATAAAAACAGTCTGGGTTACCAGGCTGCTGTGCCAACGCCTGCTGAAAATGGTTGGCCGCCCCCTGATAGTTTCCCTGCTGATAGAGTTTTACCCCTTCAGTATTTTCATTCCGCAACAGAGAACCGCATCCGGCAATGGCAATCCCTAGAAGCACAAGCAGCGGTTGAATCACGCGTGCACGGAGCTTTTGCAGCGAGGCAGGCGGCAGCACAGGCGATCTCCAAACGGTCTAGCCGCCCACTCATAGACAACCCAGTGAACAGCGTCGGACGGAGCGGAAACCGTAGCGGCCGCCGACGGTTGGAACAAGGCCAGCGAGCTCAAGCAGATGCCCAAAAAACCTCTGCAGACGACTAAGGAGACGGCCGCTGAACCCCACGCACCGTGAGGCTCAAAACCCACGGGAAAAAGGGCTGGGCTGGGGCTTTCGACCGACTACTCAGCTCGCGAATACCCAAGCGATCGCACCACTTCAAGCACTTCACTGCACGTAGGAAACTGCCGGCCACTGGTGCGTTTGTACTGTTCCATCGCCTGCATGAACTCCAGTTCATCTGGCTGATAGTCGCGCTCGCATGTCGTCGGATCGACCAAACGCCGCCTCGAGGGGCGGCCTGCCACGGACGAACTGCCCCGAGAAACCCTCTGAGAAAAACGCGGGGGGGCTATGCATGGAATCGACATTGGTAGCTCCTAAAGAAAAGCGAGGGGGCTGGTTGGGGGCTTTGGGAAAGATCTGCTCATAGTATTCACCATTTCTGTCCGGTAGGCTGAGACGATCCAGAAAAAGAATCGGGGCCTTCAACCGTTAGAAGTGATTCATTCGGATCCTCTTTGTGGTCAATGGGTCCTCGCCAGATGGGCGAAACCCTGCAAAGGCTGTGCGAGCCGTTTCAATCGCTTCACACGGAGCTATCGGAGCCGCGAGGCCACGTGCTTAGCGATTGCCGAAAAACTTCCGGAGGGCATCCGCAGCGGCATCCCGAGAACTGTCCGTAGATTTCTTAGGGCCTTGGGGCAGAATACCAGGCTTGGCCTTGGCCTCTTTTAAGGCCTCGATGGCTAACGCACTGCTCGACTTGGAACTGCCCGAGCCGCCCACGCCAGAGCCACTGGTGCCCGATCCCGAGCCGCCCGGGTCGGTCACTGCCGCCATATGGATGTTACTCGCATCCACATCAGCATCAGCGTTCGAAGCCACGTCTGCTGCAACACTGCCGCCGTGAATCCCCGTCATGCTTTGCGTTGTATCGAATGTGCCGGCAGGCGAGTCATCGGCCATGAGCCACTTCGAAACGTCATCTTCCGTGCCTTTTGGGGCCGATTCGGTGCACGACACCTTCAACTCCAGTGATCCCACTCGAATCACATCGCCAGACGTCAGTTTTGTTTTCTCCGCGATCCGCACGCCGTTTACGAACGTGCCGTTGCGGCTGCTGAGATCCTCCGCCCAAATATCTGCCGGTCCTACGTGAACCGCACAGTGCCGCCGGCTCACTTCTTCGCTGAGCGGGCGAACGTCGCACTCCTCAGCACGACCAATAAGGAGAGTGTTGCGTTTGATCGAAATCGCCCGGCCGGCGCTTTTCCCCGATGCAACGATCAGCTTTGTGATCATATTTTTGGCCTTCGCACACGCACTCGCTCGGGCAGGGTGCGCACTCCTGCCGGCGAGGCGACTAACGTAGCAACACTCCCAATCCTAGCAAGCCCCAGCCACAGGAACCCAGACTGGCCGGTAAGCCGATCGATTCTGCCCGACACCTCCGCTCTCAATGCCAGAAACTCGCCACGAATCCCCACCGACGGGAGTGTCATCGCCTGCCAGTCCAACGATCCTCGCGAAATCCATCGGAAAACTCGTCGATTTCACGAACGGCAGTCTGCCGAAACGAACCGGACTGCTCCTCAAGTGTGCCCCCGTGGCTCAAAGCCACGGCTTCGAGCCACCGTCGGAGCAACTCCTTGTCATTTGGAATGCCGCCGGGGACTCCTGCATTCAAACCAGATGCGACGAGATCAAAGAGCCCCGGATGGCATGCCTTTCCTGTCACCCCTGTATTCCTGTGTAAGAGCAGGCTGCCGTGCTGGAGGACAGTTCCGGCCATCCTCCGCTGAGCGCTGCCCATAATCTTGACCGTCTGCTGGCCGCACGCCACATCGTCCACTTGAACCACGAGGTCTCCTGGGGCCCGCCTGTCAAAACAAAAAAATGGCTCGGGCTGGATACCTCGCGAGTCGATTCGCTGCGAAAGCGATCGGTTTGGTGGAGTGGCATAGAGCGTGGCGATGATTCCATGCTCCCTGAGCGTATCGGCCATCGCTCGATGCATCGCGTCGTAGAGCCTTTGCGGCGACGCTCCCCAAGGGTGAGCCTTTGGCACTGCAGCGGCATACGTTAGATCGCTGCCGTGGACGATCGCACCGCCACCGCTGGGACGGCGCACCAGGGGCACGCCGTTGATCTCCGCGCATGCCTGCGCATCTTCCAGCTTTTGAAATGCCCCAAGGGACACCGTGGTCGAGGACCACCCATACACCCGCACAAGTAGACTGCCAGAGGCAAGAGCGGCCGACGCCAGAAACTCGTCGGCCCCCATGTTGGCAGCGCCGTCAGCATTTTCATCCCACCAGACGTGCATTGCCGTGCCACCGACATTCGCTCTTTTGCTGCCGCTCATAGCTCCCTACGGTGCGGCCGACCACGCCAGTTGCTGGGTCTTCGCGGCGTGCACTTCATCAGGCCGATTGATGGCTCCCGAGTGAGGCGATGCGCGAACAAGGTCGGCTGGCTCGCTGATGATCGTTCGCATGGCATCAGCAAAAGCATCGAGCGTCTCGCGGCTTTCTGTTTCCGTCGGCTCAATCATCACGGCCTCTCGCACGGTGATCGGAAAATAGACCGTTGGGGCATGAAAGCCGTAGTCGAGCAAACGTTTTGCAAGATCCATCGCCGTGATTCCCGAATTCGCCTTGATCGACGAGGCAGACCCCACAAACTCATGCAGGCAGCCTTTGGAATGGGGCACCGGCAGCACGTCGCGGAGTTTTGCAAGCAGGTAGTTGGCATTGAGAACGGCATACCGCGACACATCGGCGAGCCCCTGCGGGCCCAGCGTACGAATATAGGCATAGGCTCGGAGCAACACGCCCACATTGCCAAAAAAACTTCGCACGCGGCCGATCGATTGGGGACAATTCCAGTCAAGCGCAAATTGATCCCCTCGCCTTACCACTCGAGGCGTTGGAAGAAATGGCTCGAGCATGCCTCGCACGGCAATTGGACCGGCGCCAGGCCCACCTCCACCATGCGGGCCGCTGAATGTCTTATGCGGGTTGTAATGCATCATGTCGGCACCAAAATCACCTGGCCGAGCTGCCCCTAGAATGGCGTTCATGTTGGCACCGTCCAGATACACAAGCCCACCGGCCTGGTGCACAAGGCGAGCTATTTCTGCAATATTCCGCTCAAAGAGCCCGAGGGTGTTTGGATTTGTAATCATCAATACAGCGGTCTGCGAATCGAGTTTTGCCCGCAGGTCAGCCATGTCAACCATGCCGTCTGCGTCGCTCTGGATGCCGATGGCCTTGAAACCGGCCATCGCTGCACTGGCCGGATTGGTGCCGTGGGCGCTCGTCGGCACGAGCACGTTGGTTCGGCTTTCGCCCCGGTCGCGAAAGTAGGCTGCGGCCACTAGGAGCGCGGTCAACTCTCCCTGCGCACCTGCTGCCGGCTGGAGCGAAACGGCATCGAGTCCAGCTATTTCTGCAAAGATGCCCTGCAAACTCCAAAGCATTTCCAGCATCCCTTGGAGGCTCGACTCGGGCTGGTAGGGATGGAGGTCGGCCATACCGGGCAATGCCGCAAGTCGCTCGTTGCGCTTGGGATTGTATTTCATCGTGCAGGAACCGAGCGGGTAAAAGTGGGAATCCACCGACATGTTCAGCGTCGATAAATTGGTGTAATGACGCACGACGTCGAGTTCTGAGAGTTCGGGGAGCGGCGGCAAGGCAGTGGCCCTCGCATGCTCAGGAATGGCAGTGGCCGCATCCACGGCCGGCACATCGAGGCTCCAGAGCCTCGCGCCGCGGCGGCCGGGACGAGAAAGCTCAGACAGAAGTTGGGTGGACTGAATGTTTCGCATGATGGCCAGAGGTTGTGAGGGCGGCAGGGCTTGTTGAAAGGGCAGGGGTTTCAGGCACAACGCTTGAGGGGAGCGACTCAATCGCTTCCGCCAATCCATCGATTTCGACACGGGTGCGTTTTTCGGTCACGGCCACGAGCAGGCAATCGTCCAGTTCTGGATACCACCGCCCCAGCGGCACGCCTGCCAGATAGCCTCGAGCCAGCAACTCCTCAACGAGCCCATCGGCTTGCTTGTGAGTATCACGAATGACGAACTCCTTAAAGAACGGCTTATCGAATGCAGCGCACAGGCGTTTGCCTTCAAGCAACCGTCTGTGGGCATACGCAGATTTTGAGAGGCACGCGTTGGACAACTCTTTGAGGCCCTGCGGCCCCATGACGGCGAGATAGATGCTCGAACGCAAGGCCAGCAGTCCTTGATTGGTGCAAACATTGCTCGTGGCCTTCTCGCGACGGATGTGCTGCTCGCGGGTCTGGAGCGTGAGCACCCAGCAACGGTTGCCCCGACGGTCGAGCGTTTGACCAGTGAGCCGCCCAGGCATGCGTCGCACAAACGATTCGCGGCAGGCCAAAATCCCGAGATAGGGGCCTCCGTACGCCAAATGGTTGCCTAACCCCTGGCCTTCGGCCACCACCAAATCAGCGCCACAATCTCCCGGACGCTTGAGCACACCCAAGCTCACAGGATCCACTGCCACAACGGCTAACGCTCCAGTCGCATGGGCCACGCTGACGAGCGTTGTGAGGTCTTCAATGCAGCCAAAAAAATTCGGCTGCTGAAGGAGCACGCATGCGGTGTGTTCATTGACGGCTCCCGCCAAATCAGCCGGATCGAGCACGCCGTCGACGCAGGGTACAGTGACGGTTTCCACGCCCAGATTTTCCAGGTACGTCTCTACGACCTGCCTGTATTCTGGATGCACTGTGGACGACATGACAACTCGCTTGCGAGGCGTCACGGAGAGTGCCATCAGCACGGCTTCGGCGGCGGCCGACCCGCCGTCGTAGAGACTCATGTTGGAAACTTCCATACCCGTGAGACTCGCGATGAGCGACTGATATTCAAAGTACACTTGCAGGTTGCCCTGGCTGGCCTCCGCCTGATACGGCGTGTATGAAGTAAAAAACTCACCGCGCGCTGCCAACTGATCCACGACGGCAGGCACGAAGTGATCGTAAGCACCGCCTCCCAGAAAGCAGACCGCATTGGCAGGCGAACGATTCCGCGAAGCCAGTTCGCGAACGTGAGATTCAAGAGCGTGTTCGTCCAGAGGCTCCGGAATCGCGAGGTCCCGGCGAAGCCTGCATTCCTCCGGAATGCCTGCAAAGAGGGACTCCATGTCGCCTGGGCCACCGGTGGCCAGAATCGTTTCAAACATGATCCGAACATCGTCGGGCGTGTGGGGAATATAGCTCATGGCCTGTTTGAGTTCGAGGATTCCATCATCATGGACGCTGTGTTGGCTACCCGTGGGGTTGGCTCCCAATGAGAGCATCATAGGCGGATTGGTCGAGAAGGCTTTCAAATTCTTTCGGATTGTCTGGGCGAATACGAACCACCCATCCGTTGCCGTACGGATCCTTTCCGAGCGTCTCGAGTTGTCCAGGCAGGCTGGCGTTCACCTCGACAATTTCCCCCGACACAGGGGCGTAGATGTCGCTGACTGCTTTGACGCTCTCGATTTCACCAAACGATTCACCAGCCTTCACTCGCTTGCCAACGGCAGGCAACTGCATGAAGACCAAGTCGGTCAGGGCCTCGACAGCGTAGGCAGAAATGCCGACTGTGGCCACTCCACCAGACTCTGGGCGAATCCACTCGTGTGTTTTAGCGAACTTTAAATCGACTGCCATTGGCTTTGCTCCGGAGTACGGCACGACTGTATTCGAACCAGTTTTAGCAAAATGCTTTCATTCGCACAGTGACCAAGTGTGATGACGCGGCATTTTCCTCGTGCAAAAGACAGGGAACCCTTTTCAATAGACGGTTAAGAGGCCTGTTTTTTGCGACGGTAAAAGGGCAGGGGGACAACGCGGGCCGCCTGCTGAGAATCCCGCACCTGCACATCCAGAAGGGTTCCGGGCGCAGCCGCATCACGATCCACCATTGCCATCGCCACGGCCCGACCCAGCGATGGAGCAAAGCTGCCGCTGGTGACGATCCCCACCTGCCGAGCACCCGGGTGGCCGGAGTGCATCACAATCGCACTGCCCTCACGAGCCGTGCGTTTAGACTCAAACTCCAATCCCACCCGCACGCGGCCAGAGAGCCTGCTTTGCATTGCTGCAAATGCTTGAGCCCCCGGAAAGCTCCTGCCGTCGAGGTTCATCGCTAACCCCAGACCAATGGCAAATGGATCTGTATCTTCTCGGAGTTCGTGACCGTAGAGAGGCATGCCCGCTTCCAGTCGCAGCGTATCTCGCGAGCCCAAGCCACAGGCCACAAGGCCTCTGGGTTTTCCGGCGGCGTAAATCCCTTCCCACACCTGCGATGCCACCGCTGCTGCGACGACAATTTCCAATCCATCTTCGCCGGTATAGCCGGTGCGGCTGACCGCTGCGGGGTGGCCCGCAACGCGTGCCGTAGTTGCGCGGTAGCCTCCAAGCCGCTGAATCCGGTCTGCGTCCTGTGCCGCACACAGACCGCAGACGATCTCGATCGCCAACGGTCCTTGCACGGCCATCATCGCACTCCCCGCCGTGCAATCCACGAATTGCACGCCAGAGGCAGGGATTTTTTGGGTGAGCCACGCCACCACGCGTTCTCGATTGCTGGCATTCACAACCAACCCCATCCGTGGGCTGCCATCAGCAGCATCGGGCTCGCGCGCAACCAGTGCGTCGTCGAGCACGGCCACTGTGCCCCCGTCGCTTGTCACGAGCGTGTAGCGAACTTGCCCCACCTCGATATCGGCAACGCGGCGAGTGAGCAGTGATTCCAACCACGCAAGAGAACCAGGGCCGTCCACCGTCAGACGGCCCATGTGCGACACATCAAAGAGACCCGCAGCCCGCCTCGTCGCCAGATGCTCCTCGACGATCGACGCATACTGCACCGGCATCTTCCAGCCGGCAAAATCGACCATCCGTCCGCCATGTGTTTCATGCCAGTCGCAGAGGGGCGTTGTTAAAAGCTCGCTTGTCACAGGGCGTTATTCCTTTTTGCCGCGGGGGCGATGCCCACCGCCGCCTCGAGGTTTTTGTTTTTTTGAACCCCGCTGCGGCACCGGCGGGTGCCCGTGCTTTTTCTGCTGCTTGGGCTTTCTTGCAGCCCCATCCCTTGAACGGGCAGTTGAACGGGCAGCAGGATTCGGAACTGCGCGTCCATTGTACAGGCGAAAGTCGAGCACCCTTCGCTCCAAATCAATGCGTGACACCACCACTCGAACACGATCGCCCAGCCGAAATGAGTGGCCTGGGCGGAGTCCGCAAAGCGTGTGGCTCACGCGTTCAAACCGATAGACATCCTCGGGGAGAGATTCCAGCGATACAAGCCCTTCTGCGGGGAGTTCCAGCCCTTGCACAAAGAGCCCAAATGACTCAACACCAGTCACAACCGCATCCATTTCCAAACCAATCCGGGTGCTCAAAAAGAGGAGCAACTTGAGCTTCACGAGTTCCCGCTCGGCTGCTTCGGCCCGGCGTTCAAGCAGCGAGCAGTGAACACCGAGCTCTGCGAGGCCGTCTGCCGGTGGCCGACGGCCTGCGGCGAGGCTGTCCAGTGCGCGATGGATGGTAAGATCGGGATAGCGACGGATCGGCGATGTGAAATGGCAATAACACTCGCTTGCGAGAGCAAAGTGGCCGTCTTCCTGTGGCCCATACACAGCCCGCGAAAGGCTGCGGAGCACCGCATAGTGCACGGCATGCACTTCTGGGCGTCCGCGAGTCATACCCAGAAGTCGCTGCAATTCAAACCGACTTTCGAGCGTGTCGACCTCAAATCCCAATTCCGAAACAAATTCCGTCAACTGTCGCAGTTTTCGCAGGTCGGGCGAAGGATGAACCCGTCGCAAGAAGCCAGCCCCGGCCGCAGCCAGCGTTGTGGCCACGGCCTCGTTGGCCGAAAGCATAAACTCTTCAATAATCTTATGGCTCTCTGTGTTTTCTACGACATGCGCGCCCTCGACGCGACCGTCTGTGTCGAGGTCGATTTTTACCTCTGGCATCATCAGTTCGAGCGATCCGCGGGCTGCGCGGCGACTGCGTAGAATCCTCGACAAATCTCGCATACGGCCCAATAACCCCCGCACTTCGGGAGCCATCTCCACGCTGCGAGTCTCCGGATCGGCAAGAAAAACGTCCACTTCCTCGTACGAAAAACGCCTCACGCTTTGAATCGCCGATCGCTCCACGTGGGCGTGCACGGGAATGCCCTCGGAGGAAAATTCGATCCAGCAGGTACGGGCATACCGCACGCGCCCTGGTTGCAAACTCGCCAGATTGTTCGACACAATCTCCGGCAACATCGGAATGACGCGGTCTGGCAAATACACGCTTGTGCCCCTAGCAAAAGCCTCCTGATCCAACGGCGAACCGACAGGCACAAAATGCGACACATCGGCGATGTGAACACCCAGTAACCAATGGTCGCGTTCGATGCGTTCGAGCGAAATCGCATCGTCAAAGTCGCGGGCATCGATGGGGTCAATGGTGATGATCACCCTGCCCGTGAGGTCCTTGCGATCGGCAGGCACCTGCTCCTGAAACAGTTCCGCCTGCCGTCGGGCATCGGCCAGCACCGCCTCTGAAAAAGGGCCCGGCAGACCAAATTCATGGATGACCGTGAGTGCATCGACCCCTGGATCGGTGCTGCGGCCGAGCACCTCCACGACAACCCCTTCACCATCCCGCAGGTGCGTCGGAAACCGCACCACCTCAACCACCACTTTGTCGTGCTCTCGAACGCTTTTAGCTCCTGGATCGCCCACGGCCACAGGACGCGCAAAATTGGTTCCGTCGATCTGCACCCAGCCTGTCTGAGCCGCGACAAAAAAGCTGCCTACGAATCGGGTGGTACGCCGGGTGAGCACCTCCACAATCTCGCCCGAACGGCCGGGACGCCGCACGTCCACAGACCGGGACATCCTCACTCGCACGGTGTCGCCATTGGCAGCGTCAAGCGTCGCCGGTGCCGCGATCCGCATGTCAGCCGAGCGGTCGCCGGCAGGAGCCTCGAGCGGATGGACGAAGCCATATCCACCGGCGGCACGGCGAAAGATTCCGATCACATCACTGCTGGCGGAGGCGCGTGTCGAGCTTTTTGAAATCGCGAACGATCTGCGTTCTCTTTTATTCATGTATTCATGCGGTCGTTTCTCGACGGGGATTTTAGCCGCGACCCCGAAAGAATTTACGACCCAGATTCTGCTGGTACTGAGTCCAACCGCCGTCAATTGAGGCTTCGTTTTGTAATAACTGCAGCACGCCGGCCATGCGGGCGTCAAGGTTGTCGAGGTGGTGCAGCGCCAGCGCCTCTAATGTCATCGGGAGCTTTGGAGATCCAAACTCATACTGGCCGTGATGGCTCGCAATCATGTGCTTCAGGCGGATGGCCAACTCTGGCTCAAACGGATCCCCCGTGCGGCGTTGCACGGCTTGGATTTTTTCCTCAAGCAGTTCCAAACCCAGCAACACATGCCCTAGGAGTTGACCTGCGTCTGTGTAGGAAAAGCCTTTCTCGCTCTCCAGTTCTACGGTCTTACCGATGTCGTGAAACAGCACTCCGACCAGCAGCATGTCGCGATCCATCGCTGGATACAGCGGAGCTACCCGGTCGGCCAGCCGCAGGAGATTGACAACGTGATCGAGGAGGCCACCCGTGTGAGCGTGATGCTGTTTGATGCCTGCCGGGCTGCGCTTGAAGTCGGAGATGAGTTCGGCATCGGCGAGCACCTCGGCCACGAGGGCTTGCAGGAGCGGCGAGCGTATCGTCCCGAGGAGAGAGACCATTTCAGCATGCAGCCGCTCGATATCGGCTACCGACAGCACTCGAAAATCTGTTTCGGTGATGCCGCGGGGGTCGGCCCGACCGATCGCCGTCACGATGAGTTGAAGCGAACCAGAGAAGAGTTGGGTGGTGCCCTCCACCTGCACGTAGTCGCCGTCATCAAACGCCGCGAATTCCTCGTCCGATGCATTCCACATCCGGCCGGTGATCGAGCCGCTCCGGTCAGCCAATTCGACCTGCAGATAGAGCTGCCCATTTCGATTGGGCCGTAGCTGTTTGTGCGTGGCCAGAAACACCTGATCGACGTTCGCTTGGGCCGAGAGTTCGGTGACAAAACGCCTTCCCGAGGCACTCCTTTTGGCCCCGAAAGACTTGGGCGGCGGCTCGCCTGGCTGAGTGTCTCGGGTGGGCTGGTGACCAGTAGGCATGCAGATTCTTCCAGAAAATTTCTTGCGGCTGGGCCTCGTTAGTCTACGTGGGCTTCCCCACAACTCACAAGCAGCGACTACAATCCCGCCTTCAGTTCCAGCATTCAGGAGACACCCATGCCCGATCACGCCATTTCCCCGACGCGCGACCAAGACTATCCCGAGTGGTACCAGCAGGTCGTGCGGGCCGCTGACCTAGCGGATCAGTCGCCCGTGCGTGGCTGCATGGTGATCAAGCCAAACGGCTACGCAATCTGGGAACGCATGCAAGGCATTCTGGATCGAATGTTTAAGGCAACCGGTCACCAAAATGCCTACTTTCCACTCTTTATTCCGCTGTCGTACTTGGAAAAGGAGGCGAAGCATGTGGAAGGGTTTGCGAAAGAATGCGCCGTCGTCACACACCACCGACTGGAACTCGGGGCCGATGGCAAACTTGTGCCAACTGGGAAGCTCGAAGAACCACTCGTCGTGCGGCCCACGAGCGAGACGATCATCGGGGCGATGTACGCCAAGTGGATTCAGTCGTGGCGAGACCTACCCGTACTGATCAACCAGTGGGCGAACGTCGTGCGATGGGAGATGCGTCCGAGAGTGTTTCTGCGAACCACCGAATTCCTCTGGCAAGAGGGGCACACGGCGCACGCCACTCGGGAGGAGGCGGTTGAGGAAACGCTCCGGATGCTCGACGTCTACACGACTTTTGCCGAACGCGATCTGGCAATGCCCGTCATGAAGGGGCCAAAGCCTTCTGGCGAACGGTTTCCCGGTGCCGTCGACACCTACTCCATCGAGGCCATGATGCAGGACGGCAAGGCACTCCAGGCAGGCACATCGCATTTTCTTGGGCAAAATTTCGCACAGGCGCAGGAGATCAAATTCTCGAGTGCAAGCGGCCAAGAGGAGTATTGTTGGACGACGTCGTGGGGCGTGTCGACTAGGCTTATCGGCGCCGTGATCATGACGCACTCCGACGACGACGGCCTTGTGCTGCCACCCCGCATCGCCCCGCTCCAGATCGTGCTCTTGCCAATCCACCGCACTCCCGAAGAGCGGGAAACGGTGCTGGCCTGCTGTCGCACGCTGGAGGCCAAACTGACGGCCAAACATTTTGGCGATGAACCCCTGCGCGTGCGGATTGACTCGCGAGACATGCGGGGCGGCGATAAGACTTGGCAGCACATTAAGCAGGGAGTGCCGCTACGCGTCGAGATTGGGCCTCGCGACTTAGCGGCCGGAACCGTCAGCGTGTCTCGCCGCGACAGACCACCGAAGGAGCGAGTCAGCGTACCGCTCGACGCGATTGTGGAGCAGGCATCGCAATGGCTTGAGGAACTGCAGCAAGGGCTGTTTGACACAGCCCTTGCGTTCCGTGAGTCGCATACGGTTCGACTGGGAACCACGGCAGAAGTGGTTGCGTTTTTTGGAGGCACAGCAGAGCCGGCACTGGAAGGGAAGGGGCGCAATGCCCGGAGCGGGTTTGCCCGCGTACACGTCGCCGACGACCCGGCCGTGGCCGCGATTCTGGATCCACTGAAAGTCACCGTTCGCTGCATCCCGATGGATGGAGATGACGAGCCCGGCACCTGCATCGTGACGGGCCTCCTCGTCAGCCGACGAAGCGTCTTGGCCCGTTCGTATTAGGGTTTCGAGCACGCCCAATCGATTGCAGCCTTCGGTGCCAGAGGGCCGTGGCCCGTCGTGCCACCCACTGAAAAAAGAACCCGTTTTTTCAAAAGCACTTGTTTGCCAAACGGGCTAGAATTGTTGGTTCCAACGGACGAGCCACGCAGGAGGACCCCCAGATGCCGATGAGCTTTCGTGCGCTAAACGCTTGGCTCGTTGCGGCATGTGCGTTGGCCATCGGCTCGGCCATCGGGGGCGGCACCGCCATGATTGAGTCAGCCGTTCGACCGTGGAAGGTTGGCGATTTCGCGCCCGCGGCCTTCCAGCCTCCCGACGGGAGCGATGCGCCGCAGGTGGATGTGGCACAAACGCATCACGCCTTTGGAACGATTGGGGCAGGTACGGAAGGATCGCACGATTTTGTCATTGGCAATACCGGCACCGTGCCGCTCAGGCTCTCCCGCGGGGCAACGAGTTGCAGTTGCACCGTCAGTGACTTTGAAGTCAGCGATGGCGCCACAGACACGACGACAAAAGAAGTCGCTCCGGGAGCCACCACGAAGGTTCTCCTGAAATGGCGGGGCAAGGGCAGCGGCGGACCATTTCGGCAGCAGGCCACGATCTTCACAAACGATCCACGACGAACTGAAATCGTTTTTGTAATCGAAGGGACTGTCGTGCCGACGTGGAAGGCCGTGCCGGAATCGATTGTGCTTTCAAAGCTCTCCTCCACCAGCGGTGAAAAGGCGACCGCCAGAATATTCACCTTCGGCAAGGAACCGCCGGTGATCGGCGAACTCTCGACCGAAGGCCCGCAAGCCTCCCAGTTCTTCTCCCTTTCCTCGTCCGCTTTGGAGCCGCACGAGATTGCCGCTGAAACGGGCGCCACGGGAGGATTTCTGCTCCGTGTGGACGTGCGGCCAGGAATGCCGCTGGGGCCCCTCCGCGACAGGATCCAGATACCCCTACGAATGCCCGAGGAAATCACTGCAGAACTGCTCATCGAGGGAACCGTAGCGGGTGATCTTGCGTTGGCGGGCACCGCATGGGATTCCTCTCGCCAAGCCCTCTTGCTGGGAACAATTTCCAGCAAAGCAGGAGCCCATACCGAACTGTTTCTCACAGCCAAAGGACCGCACCGCGATGCGGTACAACCGGTTGTGCGGGAGGTTCTACCGAAATCACTCGAGGTTGTTGTTGGAAAAGGAAAACCTATCGGAAGCGGAAGCGTGATCCGGATTCCCATCACGATCACGATTCCACCCGACAGTCCACCCTCCAACCATCTGTGTTCGCAACAGGCTTTAGCAGGACGCATCGTGCTCGATACAGGACATCCTGACACGCCCACACTCACCATCCCGGTGTGCATTGCCATCGGCCCATAAACAGACGTTATGCTCAAGTATCTGCGTTTTTTTGTGTCGGTTTTTCGTACGTCCTCCTGCGCGGCGGCATCTGCGTTGCTGCTGGCAGCAGCGCAGGCAGCGGTGGCGTCACCGGTAGACCGTGGCCCCGATGTGACCGATTCGGTCGTGAATACGTTCAGCCAACGCAACGGTACGATTTTCCAAGGCTGGCCAACTCCGCAAGCAATGATTGTTTTGACGGGCGAACTGGATGGCTACATCGAGCCATGCGGTTGCACTGGGAAGGAAAACCAGAAGGGTGGTCTGAGCCGCAGGCAAAATTTTTTGCGGGCTGTGTCGGCATCCGACTGGCCCGTGCTGGCTGTTGACCTCGGTGGTCAGGTGCGAAGGTTTGGCCGCCAGTCGGAGGTCAAATTTCAATCCATTGCCGATGGGCTGCGGGCCATGGGCTACTCCGCTGTTGGCTTCGGGCCGGACGACCTGCGATTGCCGGCGGAAGAGTTGGTGGCTGCCGTCGCCGCTGTTGGCGCGCAACCCACGCCGTTTGTGAGCGCCAACGTTGGACTGCTCGGCGTGGATGCCAATATTACACCTCGATTTCGGGTGGTTGAAGTTGGGGGCCTGCGTATCGGAATCACCAGCGTGCTAGGCGACAAGGAGGCCTCGCAGATCCGAAATGATTCCATCGAGATTCTGCCCGCAGCGAAAGCCCTCGCATCAGTAGCAGCCGAACTCAAGAAAGCGAACTGCTCCCATCAGATTCTTCTCTCGTGGGCGACACCCGAGGAGACAAAAATGCTAGCCAAGCTCTACCCGCAGTTCGATTTTGTCGTAACCGCTGGAGGTGCCGATGAACCACCCGCGCACCTCATGGTCATTCCAGAGACAGCATCTCAAAAAGGAAAGGCCTTTCTTATCGAACTGGGACACAAGGGGATGTTCGCGGTAGCCATTGGTCTCTTCGACGACAAAGCGACGCCGCTGCGATCGCAGCGAGTGCCTCTGGATGCCCGCTGGGGCGAATCGGGCGATATGATCCGGCTGTTGTCGGCCTATCAGAATCAACTCGAGTCTCTTGGGCTCACGGGCCTGGGGTTGGTGCCGATCCGCCACCCTACCGGCCGCCGGTTTGCCGGCAGCGCTGCGTGTGCCGACTGCCACAAGGAAGCCTATGAAGTGTGGGCTGAAAGTCCTCACGCCAAGGCCCTCACCACGCTGGAAGAACAGTCTCCTCGCCGCGACAGCGACCCCGAGTGCCTCTCCTGTCATGTTGTTGGCTGGGCCCCTCAGCGTTATGAGCCTTTTGAAGGAGGCTATGCCGGCATGGGCACAACACCGCATCTGGCACATCAAGGCTGCGAAAACTGCCACGGACCTGCCGCCGCGCATGGTGCCGTTGAGCGGGGAGACGTGCGAGCCAGCGTTATTGAACGCGACCGCCTGCGGCAAGAACTCGTGCTCTCAATCGACACGCCCGACGGCAAACAGCGGGCCATGAACAACTGCCTGGAATGCCACGACCTCGACAATAGTCCGGCCTTCGACTTCGAGACGTACTGGCCCCAGATTGACCATTCCGAGCCAAAGCCGGCCCCCAAACAAACTGCACTGGAAACGGCTGGCGGGACCGCCCGTGGCACTCCCATCGAGGGGCGGAAGTAAATCCCACGACGAGAAAATGACAGCGACAGACATCGCTTTCCAATCGCTGGATTCGCTGCCACAGCCCTCAGCCGAGTTCCGCGATCACATCGGCCGAGATGTCGTCGGATATTTGAAAGTTGGCTGACACGCTCTGCACGTCGTCGTGGTCGTCAAGCCGCTCCATTAAGTGGAGAATCTTCCTGGCCGTTTCCACATCATCGATGTCAACCATGGTGGTCGGAATGCGCACGATCTCGTTGGATTCAACTGAGAATCCGGCCGCCCCAACTGCTTCGATCACAACGGTCATCGCCTGCGGCTCGGAGGTGATTTCCCAGCGGTCGCCCGCACGCTGCACGTCATCGGCGCCAGCGACGATTGCCACTTCCATGAGACGGTCTTCGTCGCAGGACGCCTGCGGCACTCGCACGATGCCTTTCCGTTGAAACAGATACGCCACGCAACCAGTGGCGCCCAGCTTGCCATCGCACACCTCAAATATCTTCCGGATCTCGGGGGCTGTTCGGTTTTTGTTGTCCGTGCATATCTCGCAGAGAACAGCAACCCCACCGGATGCATACCCCTCGTAGAGCGACTCTTCGAGGTTACCCCCTTTGGAATCCCCGCTGCCCGTCTTGATGGCACGCTGAATGTTATCTTTCGGCATGCTCACGGCCTTAGCCGCATCGATCGCATACCGCAAACGCAGGTTGGTATCAGGATCGGGCGTACCGTGCTTGGCCGCAACGATGATCGCTTTGGCCAGCTTGCTCCATAGCTTTCCTCGCTTGGCATCGACGAGCGATTTCTTGCGCGAGATGTTGGCCCAATGAGAATGCCCTGCCACCTACGTGTCCTCTGAGTGTGCGCTCACCCTGCCGCGAAATTCCCGCCGCACGGTCTTTGGTTCTGGAAAGACGATGGCTACCGAGGCTTCCTTCTGGAGAGCTCTGCCGAATGCCTGCCCGATGATTTTTTCAGCGGCTTTTTTACTGGCACTGGTTTCTTGGTTGGCTTGCCTGCCAACGCCTTTGATTTCGGTTTTGACTGGCGTGCTCCAGAAGGCCTTTCGCTCACAGGCTTTCTGATGGGGGCCTTCGAGGGCTTCTGTTGGGCTTGTTTCGGGGCAGCCAATTTCTTTTGTGGCTCTGGCTTGCTCACCGGCTGGGCCACAGCCGCTGGCGGCCTGCCTACATTTGGCTTGACAACAAATGGCTTGGGTCCTGGCTTACCGTTGATGATAGGCTGGCCGTCAGCCGTACGTTTCGGCCCAGAGCCTGGCGGCGGCAACGGCGTTTTTCCGGGAGGGCGGGCCGCCGCCTGAGGACCGGCAGGACGATGTTCTTCAGCGGCTGTTTGCGCCGCTTCGGCAGCTCGCTGAGCCTGCTTGCCGGCCGGCGCTGGGGGCGGTTTGGGGGCCGGCAGCGATTCGCCCCGCTTGGGAAACCGGTCTTTCATATCGGGATTCACTCGAGACAGGATTTTCTTCACGGTGGCTCCATGAAGGTTGGACAGCACTTCAACGCCAAACTGATGCAACAGCGATCCAAACTCAACACCCGTCTTCTTCGGCACCAATCGCTCCAATCCAAGCACCTTGCCCGAGTCGTACTCGGCCTGCGAAATGATGCCCGCCAGAAAGAGTGCCGAAAGGGCACCGCGGTCCAGCGGCACACAGTGACCGCTGAGGCCAGTTGCAGTGACAAATGCGACAACAAAGGAGGGAATGCCGTGCAGGTGCTCCAACGTTTTAATGCCATGCGCAATCGAATGCTTCTTGGCGTTCTCCAGCGAAAAGCTGTAGCTCGACTCAAACACACCCTGTAATACCCGACGCAGCGCCAGCGAAGCCTGCGCCGGATCGGGGAGGTCGTGCAGCGTTTCGGCCAACTCGGCGACCGTTGTCACCCTGACTTCATTGAGATCGAAGTAGTTGACTCCGAGCCTAGCCAACGCCTTCTCGGCAATATCGTAGGGGGCGTTTTCAAGGCAGCAGGCAAACAGTACCTGTTCAAGCACAGATCGGTTCGTATTCGGAACGACCGGTTTATACTGCGACTTCAGTGCCTTGTGCATTTTTCCGACGAGCTGCTGACGGCTTGACGAACTCATACCTTTTCCTCTGGATCTTCTTGGGAATCAACTGGTTCCGGCGGCAGCACAGCCTCGAGCATCAAAGCGATCTCAATCGACTGCTTCACGCCGCCGTCCAATTCGAACTTCAAACGGGGGGTATACCGTGTTTCGATCCGCTTGGCGATCAGGGACTGCAAAAACCCGGCTGAATTGGCCAGTCCTCGCAGGGCAAGGGTTTGCTTGGCCGGGCTGCCCATCACCGAAACACGCACGGTGGCTGTACGCATGTCGGAAGACATTGCCACCCCCAACACCGTGATATTTTGCACCCGTGGATCGCGCACTTGCGTCAGAATGGCCATGCTCACCACTTCCCGCACTGCCTCAGCCGCCTTAAGCTGTCTTCGTATGGTCACGAGAGCGTCCGCGCGACTTCTTCGATTCGATAGCACTCGAAGATGTCGCCCTCTTTGATGTCGTTAAACCCCGCCAGCTTGATACCGCACTCCAAGCCGTCTCGGACCTCGCGGGCGTCATCTTTTTCTCGCTTGAGTGATTCGAGTCCGTAGTCTCCAAGAATGCGACTTTCGCGAATCACTCGCAAACGTGCGTTCCTTGCAATCACCCCAGCAATCACTCGGCAACCGGCAATCACGCCCAAGCGGCTGATGGCGTAGGTTCGCTGCACAACGGCGCGGCCGAGTTGTGCCTCTCGTTTTTCAGGAGCCAACATCCCTTCCAACGCGTTCTTGAGGTCGTCTGTCACTTGATAGATGATCTCATACCGCCGAACCTGCACGCCGCGATCATCCGCCAGGACGCGAGCCCGTTCATCGGGCACAACATTGAAACCGATAATCACTGCATCAGAAGCATCGGCCAGTTGCACGTCGGCCTCCGTGATGCCACCCACGGTTGCTTGAAGAATTCGGATCTTGACCTCGGGATGGTCGAGCTTTGTGAGCTCCTTTTGAATTGCCTCGATCGAACCTCGCACGTCGGCCCGAAGGATCAGGTTGAGCGTTGGAGTTTTTTGAGTGCCGAGCCGATCGAGCAGATTTTCCAGCGTCACGTGCACAGGGGCGCTCAGCAGACTGCTGTGGCGCCGGATGTTGCTTCGCTTGATCGCCACCTCGCGGGCCATGGCGATCGACTCCACCACCTGGAAGCGGTCTCCTGCACCGGGGGCAATGTCGAGGCCACTCACAAGCACGGGTTGCGATGGGCCGACTGCCGCAATCTTTCGCTTACCAAGCGTCTGGAGCATCGACTTCACATGGCCGCTGGCCTCGCCGCAGACAATCGCATCGCCCACCCGTAAGGTTCCCTTTTGAACGAGCAGGCAGACCATCACACCACGCCCTTCGTGAATGGATGCATCCAAGCAGACACCCGCCGCATGGCGATCGGCATTGGCACGCAGGTCGTGGACTTCCGCGATCGTGAGCAGGGTATCGAGTAAGTGATCGACGCCCTCGCCAGTGAGGGCACTTGTTTTTACAACCTCCGTCTCGCCGCCCCACTCCGTGGGCAAGAGTTCATTGGCAGCCATCTGCTGATAGATCCGCTGAACATCGACTCCTGGCAGGTCGATCTTATTAATGCACACAACGATCGGCACTCCAGCAGCCTTGGCATGGCTGATCGCCTCTTCCGTTTGAGGCATTAATCCGTCGTCGGCAGCCACAACCAGCACGGCACAGTCGGTGACATTGGCACCCCGCGCACGCATCTGAGTAAAGGCCTCGTGCCCAGGTGTGTCTACAAAGGTGATTGGCTTGCCGTTGCGTTGAACCGTGTAGGCGCGAATGTGTTGCGTGATGCCACCGCTTTCTCCCGCAGCGGCATCAAAGCCCAAAATCCTTCCCAAGAGCGATGTCTTGCCATGATCCACGTGGCCCAGAAACGTCACGACAGGAGCCCTCGACACCTGCAGCGAGGCATCCTCGTCAACGGCGTCAAACCCAACGAGCAACTCCTTCTCTAAATCTTCGGCTGTTTTGACATCCAGCTCAACGCCCATTTCTGCTGCCAGTAGTTCAACGGTGTCGCGATCCAGCATCGATCCCATGCTAGGCATTGTTCCCATTCCAAAAGCCAAGAGCTTTTTAAGCACTTCGCTGGCAGAGACACCAATAGCCTCAGAAAATGCGCGCACCGTGCAGGGCACCCCAATGGCAGCATTCGTCTTGCGGGGCGCAGCTGTCGACAGCGTAGAACCCTTCCGCTGCCTCGCCCCACGCCGCCGCCGCATCCCCCTTTCATCGTCATCGCCGCCAATCCCGCGAGCCCCAGAGACTCGCTTTCTGTTGAGTTGTCGCGCATCCCGTCCAGCCAACAAGTCGTCCGGCTTGTTCGCGCCTGGCTGAGCCTTGGATGGCGTTCGCCTCGGCCGAACGCCCGGCTCCATCGGAGGCGGCACGGGCATCATTCCAGGCCCCCCGCGAGTGCCACCCCGCAGCCCAGTGCCCGCAGCAGCACGTGAACGATCGCCGTCTGCCTGACGCTGCTCGTGCTTGCGCATGTGGTCGGCCAACGGCTTCGAGCCCCCCGCCTTCGCGCTGCGAATCGCATCCAGCGGCAATTTTACGTCGGGTTTTTGAGCAACAGGCTCCTGTGGCCCACGGGACACCGGCGGCCTGGACGCGGCCGGCAAGGGTGAAAGCTTAAACGCTGGCCGTGGAACTGGCCGGGGGCTGTCTCCACCAGATCGCGGTCCAGCCGGACGCGACTCACCGGCTTTGGTCTGGGAAATATCCGCGACTCGGCCTCGCACAACCACGCCCGCAGGAGCGATGTAGTCTTCTCGCTTGAGTGCTGCGGCAGCACCTGTCTGTCCGGGAGCAGCACCTGCCGGCGACGATCCTTCCGCATACGGGACCGAATCGGTCACCGAGGCTTTTCCTGACAGTTTGATCGGAACTGGGCCGCCGGAAGCCCTCGCCAAAGGAGGCTTGCCGAGCGTCGGCTTGCCAACGGTTGGCTTCATCGCGGGGCCGCGGCCTTCCGAGCCCCTGCTCCCCGAACCCGCGGGAGGCGCCGGCCTTTCCGCAGGACGTGATTTCCCAGCAATAAATTCCTTGAGCTTGGCGACCTCTTCATCGGTCATGCTTGCCAGAGCCGAGCCCTTGTCATGAATCCCGGCGCGCGTGCAGAGATCGACCAGCTCCTTGCTGTCAATTTTGAATTCTTTGGCCAGTGTGTAAATACGAATCGCCAAGCCCAACCTCTTAAGACACCCAAAAAACCTGCCCAGCCTCTTTGCTCTTCACCAGAGCGTTTATGAGTTGCTGCCCAACGCAGAGCTGCTGCCAGGCACAACCGGCTCACCACTGGCCATACTACCACTCTTTCCGGCGGCAACTGGGATCGTTTCCGCAAGGCTTTGGCTTTCCTCTGCGAGCAGCGATTCCTCGTCCTGCGGGGCTACCGATGAGCCGTCGCCTAGAATGGCTGCCTGCGTGGCAGATTCCTGTTCTGCGGTCACGCGATCGGCAGCATCGGCATCCGCCGTTGCCTTCTCAACCCGATCGTGCTCCCGCTGCACGCGACGAGCATCCGCAGCCACCACCTCGGCTACTGCGGCACGCTTCTCTGCTTCGTTCACAATCTTCTCGACAGTTTCGGCAGTAATTCCACCCATCTCCATCAAGTCATCAGGCTCGATGATTGAGAGATCGTCGTAGGAAAGAAAGCCTTCGCCAACCAGTCGCTCCGCAGTTGCGTCGCTGAGCCCTTCGATCGAAGAGAAACCAGTGACAGCGCGCTCGATCTGCTGGTCGAGCTCCTCTCGGGTCATGATTTCGATATCCCAGCCGCAGAGCTTGCTGGCCAAACGCACATTTTGCCCTCGCCGCCCGATGGCCAGCGACAACTGGTCTTCCTTCACCAAAACAATGCCGCGACCCAGCATCTGGCACAGAATCACTTCGTCCACCTCGGCAGGCTGCAAAGCATTCGGCACCAGCAACTGCAGATCGTCGCTCCATCGCACGATATCGATCCGCTCGCCGCCAAGCTCCTCGACGATGTTCTTGATTCTGTTGCCTCGTACGCCGACACAGGCACCCACGCAATCCACACGCGCATCCGAACTGATCACAGCCACTTTGCTGCGGTATCCAGGCTCTCGCGAAATGGCGCGTATCTCAATGACGCCATCGGCAATCTCTGGGATTTCCTGCTCAAATAACCGCTGCACCAACTGCGGGCGTATGCGAGAGAGAATGATCTTGACTCGACTGCCTACCTTCCTCACCTCAAAGATCGTGGCGCGAATCCGCTCGTTGGGATGATAGGTTTCACCTGGAATCTGCTCACTCCTGGGCAGGATCGCCTCGTTTGGGCCGAGCGTCACCGTGGCCGTGGAACCCTCAAAGCGGGCCACAACCCCAGACACCATCTGGCCAATCTGCTCCTCAAATTCATCGTGGATTGAGTCGCGTTCGGCCTCGCGGATCTTTTGAATGATCACCTGCTTGGCAGTCTGGGCACCGATTCGGCCAGATAATTCCTGCGTGTCGATCTCGGCGCCATCGCGAGAGCCGGTGAGCTTGCCATCGGCCCTGTCAATCAGAATGCTGATCACGGATTCTTCCCCATACTGTCGGGTCAGGGCCGTGACGAGCGCGGACTCTATCGCCTGAAAGACGATCTCTTTATCGATATTTTTATCGCGATGGATGGCATCGACGATGCGAAGAATTTCTTCTGGCTTCATGGGGTTCTCGAGCGGCGATTCTTACGCAATCCTACGAAACTTTCGGCAGTCATTCGACACCGAACAAAGAGACCGAAACGCCCTCGAAAACACCCTGAGGATGTCCGGGCGTATTCGGGAGCGTACCTGTGGGCCACAAAGCGAAACAAAAAGGCAGCATCAAAAGGCCACTCTCTCGACACAAGCCCAGCAGGCTAAAGCACCTGCGTGCGACTGTCAAGCAGGTGGCCTCTCCCCGCCGCACGCCTCGCCATGCGGGGATCGGATCCGTCGAAGAGACCTGCTTTTAGGCTGGTAGGCTCCAGCCCCGAATCACAACGCAGCCGGCCTGTCCCTGAGGAGTCACCGCAGAAGAGAGAAACACATCTCCCGCAGGATCACCTGCCAAAGCGGGACGAATCTGGCAGTCTGGGTCGGGTGTTTGGTAATTCAGCAACGGAAACAGTTGCCCCTTTTGCATCGCCAAAATACTGGCAATGCATTCCACAACACCACTCCCGGCACCGAGGTTTCCAAAGTGGCTTTTAGCCGCCACAGTAGGAATTGAGCGAGCGACGGGCCCCAAAACGTCTTGCATGGCGCCGGCCTCATCGCGGTCGCCAACGCTCGTGCTGAGCCCGTGCGCATGAATATGCGAGAGCCGATTTGCCGGAATTGCCGCCAGAGCCAGTGCCCCCTGCATGGCCAGTCCCATGGCCCGACGGTTCGCGCCAACGCATGCAGTATCGCTGGCGTGCCTTGCCGCATGCCCCAGAATCTCTGCATAGATTCTCGCCCCACGAGCCAACGCATGCTCCAACTCCTCAAGCACAAGCACCGCCGAGCCTTCACCAAGAACCATGCCCTTTCTGGATTTTTCAAAAGGACGGCTCCAGCCAGTGGGATCTCCATCTCCCATCGCGACTTGCTCGCACTGAAGAGCGTGGACTGCTTTCATTGGATGCACACGGGTGCCCGTAGAGCCTGCAAGCATCACGTCGGCTGCGCCTCGCTGGATCGTGCTGGTGGCCTCCCCGATCGCCAAGTGCCCGCTGGCCTCACGCAGCGTCAGCGAATTGCTTGGGCCACGCAGGTCGTTAAAAATTGCAATATGGCTGGCTGGCATATTCGGTAGATATCTCAGCAACCACAGCGGCGTGAGTAGCGGCAACCCCTCGGTTGCCCACCGTTTAAAATTAAATGTGCCGTCGCTTTCCCGACACTTGGCCACGCTGGCCGTAAAATCCTCTGGCAGTGTCAGCATGTAGTCTGAGCCAAACACACAGCCAAACCGTTCGGGCTGATGCTGCTCGGGCGAGATTCCGCAATCGTGGATCGCCCATTGCGCGGCAGCCACGGCCATCTGCGTTTCTCGGCACATTACCTTGCATCCCTTGCGAATAGCCTTCTTTCGTTCTGCGTCGAGGGGCCCGTAGTTGCTGATATCGCCGGTAAATCCGCGAGCCTCGGCGGCGTGCTTGAGCGGCAGTCCGTCGGCCGGAAAGCCTTCGATGGGCCGCACGGCGCTCACGCCGTTACTGAGACCTGCCCATAGGTCGTCGAGCGACAGGCCGAGTGGGCAGACCACTCCCATTCCAGTGATAACGACGCGCCGCTGCCGGGGAGCACTCATGAACGTATTCCTACTCGTTTGGATCGAATCACTGTGGAATTGATACTGATGGTTGCCATTCGCTTACGAACGATTTTTAAATCCGATGCATGGGTTATGGCGTACCGCTCAAACGCGGCTCTACGACGACAACAACATCCGTACGATTGGCGGTCGAGAGCAGGGCGGCGGTGGCAGCGGCATTCTGCACTGGCACAGGCCAAGGCACCAACCCCAAGCCAACCACAAGCACCTGCGAGGATGGCCATCGGAATCGCTCCCCGATCCGTACCGCCGACATTTGCGGCACTGCGACCTGCACGCGGGGTCGATCAGCAACGGGCACCGTCACCGAGACCGGGGCCATCCGCTCCACCTGATCGATCCGACATCGCAGTACGGCCTCAACGCTCAATCCATCCTGCGACATCAGGGGGTGAACATCGAGAGCCAAGCCCTCGTCGCAGGTGGCGTTCACAACCTGCCACCCAGGGGGCACGTTCGGCTGCAGGACCACATCCTGCACGTACTCTCGCTGCCGGCCTCCCGAGAGGACCACCGGAAGGCCGTTGGCAGCCTGCACAGGGCCGGTTGGCAATTCCTGACAGTCCGTTCGCCGTCGGAGCGTGGCAACCAGAATAGCCGCCTCCTCGCGAGACATCAGCCACGCCTGCACGCCGGGAGTGACCGCGGGAATCGGTCGCAGCACCGCACGGGCGTCATTCCTCCACGCGGGGCTGCCAACCCCGAGGACTCGCACTGAAAATCGATGTGGAGTGGAGGCATCTTGAACGAATCGTTGGACGATCGCCTCGACTCGCAACTGCATCGCCGCGGTATGAAAACACTGCAGCGACTTTTCGTTGGCCGAAAGAGCAGCGACAGTTTCGCCGTGCCAGCTGCCGTATCCAGTGTCCTGGAGAATCCAATCCACGACGTGCTTTTGGCTGCCCTTGCCCGCCTCGGCCACATACGGACTAATATCGTACGTTTTCCACACCTGCCCAGCATCGGATGGGAGCTGCGCCGAAAGTTCCTGTCCGGCCAGCACGACCACAACGAGCAACGGCACAAACGATGCGGTCAATGACCGACTGGGGACCATCGCTGCTTTCCTCTGGTGTGGTGGAGCCTCTGTAAAAACGGCTGGGAGTATGACAGCCTAGCCGCACATCCAGTGAACAGGCGCGGCGAAGGTGGCACATCAAGCCAGCCGTCCCAGCACCAAGCTGGCATTGTGGCCGCCAAAACCAAAGCTGTTGCTCATGGCAACGTCAACCTTTGCCTGGCGGGCGACGTTCGGCGTGTAGTCAAGATCGCAGTCGGGGTCGGGCGTGTGGAGATTAATCGTCGGGGCGATCACCCCCGTCGTGATCGTCAGAGCACACACCACCAATTCGATGCCACCGCTGGCGCCTAGGGTATGACCAAGCTGGCTCTTGGTGCTCGAGATCACAAGCCGCTTGGCGTGATCGCCAAAGACGCGTTTCATAGCGATCGTCTCTGCCTTGTCGCCTAAGGGCGTGCTGGTGCCATGGGCGTTGATATACCCCACGGCATCAGGGCGAAGCCCTGCATCGGCTAGGGCCATCGCCATGGCCCTAGCAGCACCGAGGCCGTCCTCGTCTGGCTGCGTGATGTGGCCAGCATCGCCGCTGGCACCATAGCCCATGAGTTCCCCGTAGATGCGAGCACCCCGGCTCCGGGCGTGCTCAAATTCCTCCAAGACCACCACGCCGGCTCCCTCGGCCAGCACGAAGCCGTCGCGATCGGCATCAAACGGACGACTGGCCTGCTGCGGAGCATCGGCACGAAATGAAAGGGCACGCATGTTTTGAAAGCCTGCCAAACCCATTGGCGTCAGCGCGGCCTCACTCGCGCCAGTGAGCATCACGTCGGCGTCCCCGTACTGAATAGCGCGAAGAGCATTGCCAATGGAATTAGCCGCGCTGGCACAAGCCGTGGCAACGGCAAAGTTAGGGCCTTTGATTCCATACTTCGCCGAAACGTGGCCGCTGGCAGAATTCACCATCAGCTTTGGAATCGTAAACGGGGAAACCTTGTCGACCCCTTTCATAAGTAACCGCTCGTGTTGCGATTCAAACTCGGAAAGACCGCCGATGCCCGAACCGATCGCGACACCGCAGCGGTAGGGATCTTCTTTGGCGAAATCGATTCCTGAATCGGTCACCGCGTCTGTTGCCGAGGCCATTGCAAACTGAGTAAACCGATCGAGGCGGCGCAATTCCTTCACGCCGGCAATCCCCTCCTCCTCGGGATTCCACGGCACTTCGCCGGCAAACTGGACCCGATAGGCAGAGACGTCAAAGAGCGTGATCGGTCCTACGCCGCTGTCGCCGCGCAGAAGGCGATCCCAGAAAACTTCAAGCTTTCGACCAAGAGATGTGACGACACCAAGGCCCGTCACTACAACGCGTCGTTTCATTCACCGCACCATCAAACCTGATGCTTCTCGATAAACTCAACCGCCTGCCCAACGGTTTGGATTTTTTCGGCTGCATCATCTGGAATATTGATCTCAAACTCTTCCTCGAGTTCCATGACCAACTCGACCGTATCGAGGGAGTCGGCACCGAGATCGTTGATAAACGAAGTCTCGAGCGTGATCTGCTCCTTACTGACACCCAACTGGGATGCAACGATATCGACTACTCGATCTTGGACTGAAGCCACCTTTTGAATCCTCCTGGCATTCCGTCCGACGCTGTCAAATCAACAGGCATCGGAAGAAAAAAGTTTTGATACAGAAATCGTTTTTCGGCAATGGAAACAGACGTCATTCTGCGACTGCCGCGTGGGCGAAGATATAACCGCTTGTGGCCCAGACTGTCCAGACCGGACAAAACGGCCTGCACGACGCAGGTCCTACCCGATCAGCCCACCATCAATTGTGAGCACCTGTGCGGTGATGTAGCCCGACGATGGGGCCACCAGAAAGAGCACCGCTTCGGCGATTTCCCACGCCTCTCCCAACCGCTTCGCCGGAACACGTTTTTTGACCTCGTCGAGCAGGGCAGGGCCCAACGCTGCGGTCATGTCGCTGGCAATAAACCCGGGGGCTACTGCATTGACCGTCACTTTTCGCCCCGCAAGTTCCTTGCCAACCGTACGGGTAAGCCCCACAAGGCCTGCTTTTGACGCTGAATAATTAGACTGGCCGGGATTCCCAATCAGGCCAGAAACGCTCGCCACGTTCACAATCCGGCCGTAGCGTTGCTGCATCATCGGCCGGCTCACAGCCCGCATGAATAGAAACGGCCCACGGAGATTGGTGGCAATGACTTCGTCCCACTCCTCGTCGCTCATCCGAGGCAGGAGCGTATCGCGAGTCATCCCGGCATTATTCACGAGTATGTCGATGCGGCCAAACTTTGCATGAATCGCATCCACAACGGCCGATACCTCCTCCGATTTTGAGACGTCGCATGGAAATTCTTCGGCCTTACCTCCCGCATTCCGAATTCCCGCGGCCACAGTGGCCAGTTTTCCGACGCTACGAGCCACCAACGCCACGGTGGCTCCATTGGCTGCAAGCGTGGCGGCGATGGCTTGCCCAATGCCCTGCGAGGCTCCTGTCACAATCGCCACCTGGCCAGCAAGGTCGACTTTTAGCCGCCGCTCATCTGCGACACCTACCGTTTTTTTGATTTCCTCAGCCATCATGTGGTTCCCTTCTGCTTGCTCTGTGTCGTCAATCAAAATGAGTGCCGTCGAACTGCAATGAATTGCGGGCGTTGGGTTTGTCTTGCAACGCTCATGGATCGCTTGAATCCAACACGCCAGAGCATACAACGCTCCGGTCGATCCGTTTCATAAGGCCTCGCAACACGCGACCGGGCCCGACTTCCCAGATGGACCCAACGCCCACGGAAAGCATGTACTCGACAGACGCCTGCCACTCCACAACGCCTACCACTTGCCTGGCCAGAAGACGACGAATGTCGGCAGGATCGTTGTGCGGACGGGCATCCACATTGCTCACAACAGGAATCCGTGGCGAGCGAATCGTAACTGCTGCGATCGCATCTCTTAAGTGTGCCACGGCCGGCTCCATCATCGGGGTATGGAAAGCGCCAGCCACTTCCAGCCGCACGCACTTCATCGCCCCAGCAGCCTCAGCGGCCTCTGCCAGCCGCTGGCAGGCCTCTGCCGATCCAGAGACAACGCAATTGCCTGGACATAGGACGTTGGCCAACGCAAGCACATCGCCTCCGCGGACTTGGTCGCACAATGTCTGGATTGATTCGCGGGCCAACCCCAACACGGCCAGCATCGTCCCAGGCCGCAGCTCCGCGCACTCCTGCATGGCCCGGCCGCGAACGTCAACGAGCCGAACAGCATCGTCGAAATCGATGGAACCAGCAAACACCAGTGCCGTGTACTCGCCCAGCGACAAGCCCGCAGCCATCGACACACTTCCAAGCGGATTGTCGGCCCGGCTCTTGAGCACTTCCAGCATGGCTAGGCTCGTTACTAAAATGGCCGGTTGGCTTATGGCCGTGGTATTGAGATGGTCCACCGGACCGTTTTTACAGATGGCAGCCAGATCGTAACCCAGGATCGCACTGGCTCGCGCGAACAGTTCTGCAGCCGCCGGATTGGCATCGCACCACTTGCCTACCATGCCAACCGACTGCGAGCCTTGACCTGGAAAAAAAACGGCAGTCACCCCAGATGGCGGTGGGCTGCGATCTGATGGCGTGACTCTTGGCTCACGTGCCAACGGCCTATTCCTTCATCTTTACAACGGCGCGGCCCATGTAAAAGCCGCAATTGCCGCAGATCCGGTGCGTGGGCACGGCCTTTCCGCAGTTTGAGCAGAATGTCAACTGCCGCGGAGTAAGAAAATCGTGGGCCCGACGGGAGCCCGTTTTTTGATTGGATTGACGTCGCTTTGGAACTGCCATGAGATCACCTCGAAGCCTACGGACGAATGAGTGGCGTACTCTAGCCACCAAAGCCCACTGGGGTCAATCTGGGGCACAATTTCGACGGCATAGTCGCAAGGCGCACGGGGGCACAACGCTCCCTATCCTCGACTTTTACCGAGCACTCCACGTGCCGATCACAACGGCGGGGGATCCCCATCAAAAGTCAAACAGCCGCCGCTGACTAAAACAGCCGCCGCTGCGGGGCCGTCTGCGGCATCGCTCCCAAGTGCTCTTCACCGCGAGGCGTGAGGCGGCGGCCCCGCGGGGTCCGTACCACCAATTCGCACCGCAACAGAAATGGTTCGACGTCGTCTTCGAGCGTGTCGGTAGCGGTGCTCATGGTGTGTGCTATGGCCTCTACGCCCACAGGCCCACCCCCAAACACTCGCTGAATGGTCTCCAAGTATTTGCGGTCGAAGCCGTCCAAGCCCAGTTCGTCGATTCCCTGCATTTCCAAAGCCGTCTTGGCAATCTCGATGGTAAGTTCGCCATTGGCGCGGCTGGTCGAAAAATCCCGAATCCAACGCAACCGATTGTTGGCCAGTCGCGGCGTGCCCCGGCTCCGACGGGCGATCTCGTCGGCCGATGCATCGTCCATCGGCATCGAAAGTTTGGCTGCCGACCGACGCACAATCTCTGCCAACTCATCAAACGAATAAAAATCGAGGTGCTCTCGCATTTGAAAGCGGTCGCGGAGCGGAGCCGAGATAAGACCCGCGCGGGTTGTCGCGCCCACAAGCGTGAACGGCCTCAGCGGCATGTTGATCGTGCGAGCCGCCACACCGTCGCCCAATGTGATATCGATGCGAAAGTCTTCCATGGCTGGATAGAGAAATTCTTCGACGGCGATCGGGAGCCTGTGAATTTCGTCGATGAAAAGTACCGAGCCCTCGGATGCGTTGCTCAGATAGGGAAGCAGATCTTTGGGGGCTGTGAGCGCCGCCCCACTGGCAATTTGCAGGGACACTCCAAGCTCTTTCGGAATACAGGTGGCAAACGTTGTCTTCCCGAGGCCTGGGGGGCCGTCGAGCAGGATGTGACCGAGCACCTCCCCTCGCTTGCGAGTTGCATCTACAGCAATCATCAGCCGCTCAAAAACAGCCCGCTGACCGACCATATCGGCCATCCGCTGTGGGCGAAGCGCGCGATCCTCAACGGCAGTTTCCTCTGTTGGCTGAATCGTTGGCTCTCGAAAACTCGTCATGAACTATATCCTACTGACACGCATGTGTGAGCGAGAAGTCTATCCTTCGTAGCCGAATACAAAGGTCTATTTTGTTGCAATTCGTTGTGTTACGGCAGTGACAGCACCTGCGACTGTGATTCGAGTAGGGTGCGAAGCCAAGCGTAATCGATCTCCTGCACGCTGCAATGAGACCGAGCCGCCAACACAGCAGCACTCACTCATTCGAAAAGTTTTCCTGACGACGCCCCTGGGCTGGCGATGAACTGCGAACGGGACGACGGGCAATACGATGAGAGAGATGCTGTTCGACACACAACGATAGGTGTGGTGGGATTTTATCAACTCTGAAGGATCGCGTAGTGGTCTTCAACGTGGCCGGTGCATTTGACGGTAAATGGCTTCCAAGGCCTCTTGCACATCCCGGTATTTCTTCTTGCCTTCCCGCAACGCATCAACCAACCGCCGGGCATCGGTATCGGAGTGACCCAGCGACCGCAATACCTCAAACGTTTCCGTAAAGACGTCGGAGCCCTTTACGCATTCACCGGGCGACTCCCTGGCGATCAGCAGCGCAAACTTTGGCATCCGCCGCCGCAGTTTTGCGATCATCCGCTCGGCGGTTGCCGGTCCGATCCCGGGCAGCGTTGCCAAGAGAGTGGCGTCTTGCTCTTCGATGGCAGTGGCAATCTCACCCACGGCTCGCACCATTGCGCGAAGGGCCTTGCGTACTCCCACTCCGTCGACTTCGCAGATCAAATCAAAAAATTCCCGCTCCAGCTCGGATAGAAATCCAACCAGCCTAGGCACCAAGTTCCCTCTGCCTGGAGTGCCTTCAAGGAACTCCAGCGTGTGGAGCGTGATGGTCTGCCCCACCTTGCCCTGCAGTTCTCGTCGCACCATTTCCGGCACGAGAACCTCGTGCACCAGCGGCCCAACAGCCAGATCGATGGCCGTCAATTCGACCTGCCCAAGCACGCCGGTCATCTTCTTAATCAAGGTCGTTCACTCCCAAGGTGTCAGAGGCCTGCCCGTAGCTGACGCAGTCGCAGATGGTAGTCGGTAAGGGCCACCGCCAATGCGTCGGCAGCATCGGCGGGCTCCGGGCGGCCAGCCAGCCCCAGTTCGCGTTGCACCGCAACTTGGATCTGTTCCTTGCCGGCGTGGCCGCTCCCAGTGAGCATGCTTTTGACCCGGGTCGGCAAATAGTTGTACACGGTCAGATCTGCCTGTGCCGCAGCCAGACAAATCACGCCCCTCGCGTGGCCCATCAAGATGGCCGTCTTGGGAAACTTTGCATGCACAAACAGTTGCTCAATGGCCATCGACGAAGGCTGAAAAGCCTCGAGCACCTCCCTGACACCGGCGTAGATCGTCAATAACCGCTGCTCGAGCGATTCGCCCCGCGACCGCACGGTACCGGCCTCAACGAGCCTTACCGTCGGCCCCACGCACTCGATAACGCCATAGCCGGTGATGTTGAGACCAGGGTCAAACCCGACGATTCGCTGCGTATGCGGCTGACAATGCATCTCAAAAGCCTCATGCAAGAAAGCACTCGCAGAATGGGCGAGACAACCCACGAGAGATGGCCGCCTGCGGAACTGCCTATCGCACTGATTCGGTCGGGATCCATGCCGAGTTCTTTCGCATGCCCGCGCATCCAACGGATCGCCTCAGCGCGAAAGAACGCGAGCCCTAGGCCGTTGAACGTGAATACACCCCACTGGGCTCGAACCAGTAACCTTCGGTTCCGTAGACCGATGCTCTATCCAATTGAGCTAGGGGTGCGAACTCTGACAGACTCAGAATACAGCATCACGCGTTCGGCACCAATGCTGAAACAAAAACAGGCTCAAACGTGCCGTTCGGCCAATGCCATTCGGTGCGCAACTCGGGCTTCTCAACGCTCCAAAGCTGGCACCAGAAAACCATCCTTATCGACATCAAAAGCGGTGTCAAGAAGGCATGCGGCCGGAGAATCATCCTGCGACTGCTCGAAGGGCAAGGCAAGGGTTGCGCCGATCGCAAGCGTGCCCGACTCCTCCGCCAAAATCCCACGCGAAGCAAGCGATGGCCGGCCGAGCTTCTCCCGCATTGATGCCTGAGGCCAGACAACGACTCCATTGATCACCCGCCCGACTGTGTCGCGTTTGAACACGATCTCGTGATCGGCGACAGCACGGGCAGGCGGGGTGTTCATCGCCACAAGCCCGCCTGTGCCACGTGGTGCAAAAGCCACGACGGGCTCAATGCCAAAGGCCTCGCGAAACTCGTTTGCTGCCTGTTGTGTGCCACTGAGCTGCGCACAATCATCCAACGGCATCACCACGGCTTGGAGTGTCTGCGCTGGCCGCACCCGTTCGAATGCCATGGCCCGCACCTGCTCGGCTCGTGCCACCCAGATGGTGATGCCCTCGCTGGCGATCACTTCGGCAAGCAACTGCGTGGAACGTGCGCGGTCGGCCACAACGGCGCGGATCCCAAGCAAGGCCCCTCCGTAGAGCCCCAACTGGACGAAGAGCGGGTCGCCCGGCTCAAGCGACGTGAGCAACCGGTCGTCCCGCCGCACCAAACAGGCCCCATCAAAAGCCTCCGCACCAGCCGCCAGTGCGGCCCAGTCAAGGCCTTGAGAGCGTGCGCTATCGATGGCAATCAGCTGCCGAGTACCATGCCGCCGCAAGAGTTCTGGCGCGCTTGCTCGCAGCCCGGTTGCAAGGTCCAAAGGCACTCCCGCGAGCAGGGCCGAACAGGCCGCCAACAGATCGCCGGGAGCCGCTGCGTGGCTACCGTTTTCAAAAACAGCCTTCGCGTTGGCCCGCTCCAGTCCCTTGAGCACATCGGCTCCGGTGTGGCGTGATCCATCGGCACAGATCGCGACGACATCGTTACGAAACCGACGCAGCCACGCCATGAGTTCTCGGTCAGCAGAACGCGATTGACCCAAACGCTCGCGTACGGCCACTGCCGTGAGTTCTTGTATGGCCAGCCTGGCTGCGTGACCGGATGTGCCTATGGGCAAAGGAGAACCAAACGTGAGGGTCAGCGGCCGACGTAATCCCCGAGGCCATTTTGTAAAGTAACGCCCCTCCGAAAACGAGAGCAGGCTCCCCCACATGCCGTCGATGTGCAACGGTACAATGGGCGACTCGACTCGCTGAAGAATCCACTCCAGCCCGCGTTTGAAACCCAGAATCTGGCCGGTGCGAGAAATGCCTCCCTCGGAAAAAATCCCCACAGCATCGCCGTTGGCAAGCCCCGACTGAATCGTCTTCATCGCTGTGCCGATCGATTTTGGACGGGGATCAAAGAGAATAAACCTCCATTGGTCAGCCAGCATCCGCATGAATTTGCCCTGAATGTTCGGCGCGTAGACGACCAGCCGAATCGGCCTCAGGCCAGCCAGCACAACAATGAAGCCGTCCAACCAAGAGAGATGATTGGCTACCACCACAACCGGCCCTGTGGCGGGCATACGATCAGCGTGCTTCACGCGAAAACGGTAGAGCAAGCCGACCAGCGATGCCACGAGCATACGCAGCGATGCGCGGGGGGCCGCGTAGACGGCAACGGCAGCGGCTGCAAAAGCCATCCCACCAAAAATTCCAAAAATGCTGCGGGCTGAAAGGAGCGGTGCGGCCTCCACGCCAGGAACTGCCGCGGCAAGTGGGCTGCGGAGCAGGCCATAGAGCAGCGATGCGACGAAGATGCCTGCAAACGTGAGCAGGTTTGTGACTGCCAGCAGCGAACCGCGTCGGGCCGCGGGGCTCTGCTCCTGAAAATAGGCCTCCAGCGGCACATCAAACACGCCCGCGCCAAAGCCCAAGAGACTCAGCGCAACTGCCGCGAACCACCAAGCCAATCCATAGGAACCGTCCGCTAAAAAGATCGGCTGCGGCGAGTACGCCAGGCACACTGACGCCACTGCCATCACGATCGCACCAATCGGCACCAACCCTCGGTTCACTCCTCGCGGCGAAAGCCTACCGGCGCAGACACTGCCAAGGCCGATGCCGAGGACCAAGGAAAGCAAGAGCGGCACAATCTGGCTCTGCGAGGTGGCGCCTCCTTCGCTCGCAAACTGATCCACGTTGAGTTGTGCCACTGCGCCCAAAGCCCAGAAAAAAACGATTCCAGCGGCGGTTGCCGATAATTCCCTTCTGCGAAAAAGATCCGCCAGATCGGCTCCCGTGCGAGCCATGGCATTCCATGGAGGCCGCATGGTCGGGGCGGCAGCCACTCGCGGCACGAGCATCCATGCGGCGATCCAACCAGCTACAGCCAGCCCGATCAATGCAATGGCCGCAGGCACGGCGTGAGCCACCATGGCAGCCGATCGCACCACGCTATCGCTGCCTGGCACGGGCGTGGAATCGGCCAGCCAGTTGCCGCCGGCCATGCCCACCAGCGTCGCGGCAAGCGTTGCCATCGCAAAAATTCCGTTGGCGTGCGACAGTTTGTTGGCTGGCACTATTTCCGGGATCGTGCCAATGACGCTCGGTGCCAACAGCGCAGCCTGACAACCGATCACCACCACAGTGCCCAAGAGCAGCCAGAGTCCGGCGGGGAGGCCAATGAACGAGTCGCCCGACCGCACGCCCCATGCCACGGCAGCGGCAGCGGCAGCGGCAATCAGAATCTCCGCGAATTTGCACCAGATGATCACCGATCGCTTAGGGTAGCGGTCGGCTAAATAGCCAGCCAGCCATGCCAGCAGTACAAACGGCAGGACAAACCCTGCGGTGCCAACCGTCAGCACCACCGCCACCTGCCCGCCAGTTACGGCCTGCTTTCCGAGACCGATCGCCAGCCATCGCAAAACGTTGTCGTTGACAACCGTGAGCACCCGCAGTGCCACAAGGGCATTGAATCCCGAGCCCGCCCTCGCATCGTGTCTCTGCTCTTTTTGTTCAGTGTTTTGCGTGTCTTGTTTGTGGCCTGAGGGGGTCTGCTGCATGGACATGGTTTCCAACTGTCTGCTTCAGAAAATACGCAATGAACCCGAGAAAAGGGCTCCCAGCCCGATACGCTTTACCCATCTTCACCGTTGCAATGTTGAACTTTGCGGGCGGTTTGCAGGACGGGCCGGTTGGACGTATTCTCCATGGATCGGTCTGCTCGATGCAAGGCCGTTCTCAACACAGTCCTCAACACACGGGAATCCCATGAACACTTCGCACTCATTTCACTTCTGTGGCTATGAGTTGAACCGTTTCCAAACGGCGCAGCTCGCTGGCGCGAACCTCTCTTGCGCCACCTCGTGCATCACTGTTGTTGCTTGGATCGCTTCTGCATTCGGGTGCATGTCTGTGGCAGATGCCCAAACGGTTGTCTACCGGCCAGTGGTGCCAATGTTTGCTCCAGCCGCTGGCCCGTACGTCACCAACTACACGCCCGCTGGGAATTACGCAGCCGTGACGGCGTTCTCGCCGCCCATGATGGAAGCCATGCCGATGCCAGTCGCTCCCATGCCGATTGCAGCGATGGTGCCATCCAGTTCGAACGCTGTGACGAGCTATTACGCACCTCCGCAGCCCACTGCGATGACGGCCTACTATGCGCCGGCCACTGCCTACTATGCTCCTACTACAGCCTACTACGCACCCGCTCCTGCCTATTATGCGCCCAGCTATGCAACGCCGGTTTATTCTTCCGCCCCGGTGACAGCCTATTACGCCCCAACGCAGATCTACCGACGAGGCCTGTTCGGGGCCTACCGTCCCGTGCGTTCGGCGTACTACTACCCTGGGTATTGAACGTTCATCGAAACTGAACTCCATTTGAAACCAAGCTCAACGCTTGTGTTGGCACGCCTGACTTTGTTTCTTGTCCGTCCGGCGCTGGCCTCTATACTACGCAGTCTCAACATGGGATTGCGTCGGTTTTGTCGGTAGCTCATTTTGTTTTTCACCGTCGGCAGAAGTGTTCGGATGACTCATACGGTCACTATCATCGGTGCTGGCCCAGGCGGGCTGGCCTGTGCCATGCTTCTGGCGAATGCCGGGATCCGGGTGCGCGTGATCGAACGACTCGACGTGCCAGGAGGCCGCACCAGCACAATTTCCACGCCCGAAGGTTTTCGGTTCGATCTGGGCCCCACATTTTTTCTCTACCCGCGAGTGCTGGAAGAAATTTTTTCGACCTGCGGCTATGACCTACGGCACGAAGTGGAGATGGTGCGACTAGACCCGCAGTACCGACTGGTATTCGGCGCCGGCGGCGAACTGTTGGCAACCCCCGATATCGATCGCATGGAGGCCGAGGTCTCCCGGCTCTCCCCAGCCGACCGCGGATCCTTCACTCGGTTTATGGAGGCCACTCGCGAAAAGTTTGCGAGGTTTGCCCCGTTTCTTGAAAAGCCCTTTGAGAGTTGGCGGGATTTGGCAAACCCCGATCTCCTCAAACTATTGCCACTGCTCAAGCCTTGGAAAAGTCTCGACTCGGAACTCGGCACATTCTTCTCCGACGAACGGATCCGCCTCGCCTTTACATTTCAGTCGAAATATTTGGGCATGTCGCCCTTTCGCTGCCCGAGCCTGTTTTCGATCTTGTCGTTCCTGGAATACGAGCATGGCGTGTACCACCCAATTGGAGGCTGTGGCGCTGTCTCGACTGCCATGGCCAGAATCGCCCAAGAGATGGGTGTGGAGATCCACTACCAAGAGCACGTTGAGTCGATGCGATTTGAAGGCCGACGCATCCGAGCGGTACGCACGTCGCAAGACGAATACGAATCCGATGCTACGGTCATCAACGCTGACTTCGCCCGCAGCATGACGCGACTGGTGCCAGATCGGTTGCGTCGGCGATGGAGCGATCGAAAGATCGCTGCGAAACGATTTTCCTGCTCGACATTCATGCTCTATCTCGGCATCGATGGCCGGTACGATTCCATTCCCCACCACTCCATCTATCTCTCTGAAAACTACCGCGAGAATCTGGCCGACATTGAAACCCGGCATGTGCTCGGTCGCGATCCTTCCTTCTACGTTCAAAATGCCTGCGTGACCGACCCAATGCTCGCACCGGCAGGAGCCAGTACACTCTATCTGCTTGTGCCCGTCACGCACCGCCATCCCAATGTCGACTGGCGCCGCGAAGCCCCGCGATTCCGTGAAATCGCACTGGATCAACTCGATAAAATTGGTGTGTCCGACGTGCGTAAGCGAATCCGCTACGAACGGATGATCACTCCGGATCATTGGCAGGACGACTACGAGATCTACCGAGGCGCAACGTTTAATCTCTCTCACGATCTTGGGCAGATGCTGCACATGCGGCCACACAACCGCTTCGAAGATTTGGAAGGCATGTACTTGGTTGGGGGCGGCACCCACCCCGGCAGCGGTTTGCCTGTGATCTACTCGTCGGCCCGAATTACGTCACAACTCCTGCTTCAGGATCTGGGTGTGGTCGGCACCAGCAACGCTCCCAGCCGAAAAAAATCGGCTGCGATCTACGCCGAGGAGTCTGCGGCATCCGTCTCGTCTGCGGTCAGACATGACTCGCATGACTCGCATGACGCACATGACTCGCATGGCTTATCGCTCGGGCACCCGAGCACCACTCCAACACTCACCTGAGCCCGTACGAGTAAGCCATGCTTAGGATACCCCCCCGTGAACGCAACCGTGTGGCCGTCATTGGCGGCGGCCTCGGTGGCTTGGCTTCGGCCTGCACGCTTGCGGCCCGTGGATATGCCGTAACGCTCTGCGAGAAAAATGCGTGGGTCGGCGGAAAGGCAGCCGTCTTGGAAGAGCAGGGGTTTCGGTTTGACATGGGACCGACGATTCTCACCATCCCAAGAGTGCTCAAGCGGATTTTTGCAGAGGCCGGTCGAGAACTCGAAAGCGTTCTGGACCTCGTGCCGCTCGACCCACAGTGGCGGAGTTTCTTTTGCGATGGTTCGACTCTCGACCTGATTTCTGACGTCGAACAGATGCGGGCCGCGCTCGACACATACGCTCCCGGCACAGGTTCTGGCGATGGCTACGCCAGATTTATGTCGCTTGCAGAGCGTTTGCACAAACTCTCGAACGACTTTTTCTTTTGGCGTTCTGTGGGTGGCATGAAGGACATGTTCAACCCTCGCCGCGGCCTCACGCTCTCGCTGATCAAGGAAGTGATCGGCATGCGGCCTGGCCACAGTGTTGCGGGCACCGTGCGATCTTTTGTGAAGGATGCTCGCGCCGCGCAGATGCTCGATCATTTCACGCAATATGTCGGCAGCGCCCCAGATGCTTCGCCAGCTGTGCTCTGCGGCATCGCCCACATGCAGGCACACGATGGCGTGTGGTATCCGCGTGGCGGCACCGGCGCGGTGCCGCGGGCCCTCGCGAGCCTCGCTGGAGACCTTGGCGTGGAGATCCGTACAGGCACAGGAGTGCGACGGATCATCGTAGAAAACGGGGCGGTACGCGGCGTAGAAACAGAGCAGGGAGAAACCATTCACGCCGCCGCTGTCATCAGTAATTCCGATAGTGTTCGCACCCATCGCGAACTCGTTGAGGGGCTACCGCAGGAGCGTTTTCTCAATCGCCGAACATACGAACCAGCCTGCTCGGGCGTGGTCCTTTATCTCGGCCTCGACACCCGCTTCGAGCAACTCATCCACCACAACTTTGTTTTTTCGGCCGACCCGCACGAAGAGTTTGAGGCAATCTACCATCGCGGTGAGCCGGCCCCCGACCCCACCTGTTACGTCTGTGCCCCGGCGGTTACGGAACCGGACGTTGCGCCTGCCGGCGGCGAGTCGCTCTATGTTCTGGTGCACACACCCTACCTGCGTCCCCACCACGATTGGTCAAAAATGTTCCCCGCCTACCGCCGGAGGATCATTGAAAAACTAGAACAAACAGCCGGTCTCAAAAATCTTGAACGGCACATCGTGTTTGAAAAGTCGCTGACTCCACAGGACATCCACGACCGCTACCACGTGCTCGACGGCGCCATCTATGGCTTAGCCAGTCACGGCAGATTCTTGGGCGCGTTTAAGCCTGCGAACCGTTCCCCCGATATCGAGGGCCTCTATATGGCGGGTGGTTCCTCGCATCCCGGGCCGGGTATGCCGATGGTGCTAATGTCGGGATGGATCGCTGCAGACTGTGTCGATCAAGATAAACTCGTTGAAAAGTCTGACGCCCCGCGGCCGACTGCGTGCGCCGTCTAGCGTACGCCACCCGAGGCCAACAGCCGGCACAATGCCGACCCAAACGATCGACACGCATGGGCACGCAGAACGTTATTCATCCTCGAGAGGGCATGCACACTGATTCGTCCCGGCAACGACTGCCACCGTTCTCAGTATTTTTGAACGGTTGGTTTCTGTTCTATGTGCAGCGGTATCTGCGGCGGCATTTCCATGCAGTGCGATTGCTCGCGGCACAGGAACCTTCGAGTCCATCCACAAATGGCCTGCGCACACAAACTGTAAACGACCACCCCGATATTGGGAGTGAACCAGTCATTCTCTACACCAACCACCCGAGTTGGTGGGATCCGCTGGTCTTCCTCACGCTTGCCGCCAAGCTCTACCCTGGCCGTCTCAGCTACGGCCCAATCGATGCTCGCGCGCTTGGTCACTATCGTTTTATGGAGCGGATCGGATTTCTGGGCATCGATCAAGGCACGTGGAGAGGCTCTGCACGCTTTTTGCGTATGGCGCGCGCGGCACTCCATCGCAGCGACGTGATCTTCTGGATTACCTCCCAAGGCGAGTTCGTGGATCCGAGGCAGCGTCCCGTGGGGATCCGTCCGGGCGTTGGGCACGCCGCCGAAGGCGCCTCCCGCGGCCTCATCGTGCCGCTGGCTGTGGAATATCCATTCTGGACGGAACGTTTTCCCGAGGCTCTGGCCGCATTTGGCCCCGCGATGCGTCTTGCAGATGCGCCCAATCGCAGTGCGGCTGAGTGGAACCGCTTGCTCGCCCAAGCCCTTGAAGCCACTCAAGATCGGCTTGCAGAGGCATCGCAGCGGCGAGACCCAGCCGCTTTCCGAACGATTGTGTCTGGCCGCGTGGGCGTAGGTGGCATCTACGATTGGATCCGTCGCATAGCCGCGTGGTGCCGAGGGCGGACATTTGATGCTGCCCATGGAAATTGGGACGACAAGAGAGCGAGCCCACGAGTCGCACACAACGAGGCGTCTCAATGAACCCGCTGGCCCTTGGATTGCTCGCATCGCTGTCGCTGGCATTGGCCTCCCTTCCAGCATGCCTCACGCTCGCCAACCTGTTGGTATTTCGCCGCGCACCACAACCCGCAGCCACAGCCGTGCGGACTCTGTCTGTTCTCGTTCCAGCCCGCGACGAAGCCGCTGGGATCCAACGGATGGCCACCGCCGTGCTGGCCAGTCGCGGAGTCGACCTCGAACTCGTCGTGCTCGACGACGGGAGTCGCGATGCGACAGCCTCGATCGTCGAGGAATTATCCAAGAGCGACACACGAGTGCGTCTGGTGCGGGGCCGCCCGCTCGAGGCCGGTTGGTGCGGCAAGCAATATGCGTGTGCCCAGTTGGCTGAGGCAGCCAGACACGACCTCTTTGTGTTCCTCGATGCAGATGTGTCGTTGGAACCCGATGCGCTTGCCCGCAGCGTGGCGTTTCTAGACCAGTCGGGTAGATCACTGGCCAGTGGATTTCCACTTCAGCTCACTGGCTCATTTCTAGAATGGTTGCTACTGCCGCTCATCCATTTCCTGTTGCTTGGCTATTTGCCGCTGGGGATCAGCCGCAGCGATAACTCGCCGGCCCTCGCGGCCGGTTGTGGACAACTATTTCTTACGTATCGCGATGCGTATCTCAAAGCTGGCGGCCATGCCGCCATACGCTCGTCGCTCCACGACGGAATCAAACTGCCGCGTGCGTACCGCCGCGTCGGCCTCACAACAGACGTGTTTGACGCATCCGATATCGCCCGCTGTCGGATGTACACCCGTAGCTTCGATGTGCTTCAGGGCCTCTCCAAAAACGCCACCGAGGGCGTTGGAAGCCCTCGCACAATTGTGCCGTTCACGGTGCTCTTGGCTGGAGGCCAAGTACTTCCTGTGGTGCTCGTTGCGGTCGGAATGGCAACGGGGTGGCACCTCTGGCCAACGTGGGCCATTCCGATGGCTTGCGTTGCGGTAGCCTGCGTTTTTCTGCCCCGATTACTCGAAGCTGCGAGGTTCAACCAAAGTGTTCTGAGCAGTCTGATGCACCCGCTAGGAATCCTCCTTTTCCTAGGAATCCAGTGGTTTGCTTTCGCCTGCCGTCTGCTCGGCTTTCATACCAGTTGGCGAGGGAGGTCGCTTGTGCCGCAGTGATCGTCCCACTGCCTATGGTAGAATCTGATTCACTATGAACTGTGTGTATACCTACGATGTGATCGTGATTGGGGCCGGCCACTCCGGGGTGGAGGCGGCCTCAGCGGCAGCGCGTCTCGGGGCGAAGACGGCACTGCTGACAGCGAATTGTGACACTGTCGGACAGATGAGTTGCAATCCGGCGATTGGCGGCGTGGGGAAGGCACAGTTGGTTCGCGAAGTGGATGCTTTGGGCGGCGTGATGGGCCGCGCAATCGATGCTACCGGAATCCAGTTTCGCGTGCTCAACCGCTCAAAGGGGCCAGCGATGCACGGACCGAGAGCGCAGGCCGACAAGAAGCACTACCAGATGGAAGTGAAGCGACTCATCGAGGAGACCGATGGCCTCGATCTTCGTCAGGAAACAGTCGAGGATCTGCTTTTTGAAAATCTGCGTCTGCACGCAACGGGGTCGCCTGAACACACCGAACCGGCGTGGCGAGTGCTCGGCGTGCGAGTACGAGGCGGTGCCGAGTACCGGGCCGAAACAGTCGTACTCACGACCGGCACTTTTCTCCAAGCAGTTATGCACACCGGCGAATCCCAAACGCCCGGTGGCAGAGCAGGAGAGGGAACCACTTCGGGCGTGAGCCGGTCACTGGAACAGATGGGCATTCGGCTTGAGCGGTTCAAGACCGGCACTCCCTGCCGACTCTCGGCCAAATCGATCGATTTTTCCAAGCTCGACGTACAGGCTGGCGACACCGAACCGCAACCGTTTTCTTTTTTGACCGACCGGATTGACTGCCAACAACTCGCCTGCTGGATCACTCGCACAACGCCTGAGATCCACGATCTTATCCGAGCGAATCTCCACCGTGCGCCAATGTACACAGGCCAGATCGAGTCGCGCGGACCCCGATACTGCCCGAGCATTGAAGACAAGGTCGTGCGGTTTGCTGACCGAGAAAGCCATCAGCTTTTTCTGGAGCCAGAGGGCCGCCAGACACATGAGATTTACGTCAACGGCATTTCCACAAGCCTGCCTCGCGACGTGCAAGATCAAATGATTCGTATGGTGCCTGGGCTCGCCAAGGCGCAGATCATGCGGTACGGCTATGCCGTCGAATACGACTACGCGCCCCCCGATCAACTCACCACGTCACTGGAGAGCAAGCGGGTACGAGGGCTGTTCTTTGCCGGCCAGATCAATGGTACCACCGGCTACGAAGAGGCCGCTGCCCAAGGCATTGTTGCCGGAGTGAACGCAGCCCAGCAATCAGCCCGTCGCGAGCCGCTGGTTCTCCAGCGCGACGAATCATACATCGGTGTGCTGATCGACGATCTCGTAACGCGAGGTGTCGACGAGCCCTACCGCATGTTCACCAGCCGCGCCGAGCACAGGCTCTCCCTACGACACGACAACGCCGATCGCAGGCTCACGCCCACAGCGATCCGGCTGGGACTGGCCAACGACGAAAGGATCCGTCGCTTCGAGATAAAAACACGCGAGATCACCTGTGCCCTCGAAATGCTCGGTAGGAAGCGAGTCGACGGAGTGCTGCTGGAAGACCTACTCAAGCGGCCCGACTCTTCCTGGGAGCAGTGCGTGGCAGCGATGCCGTCACTGGCCGAGGTATCGCGAGAGTCGGTAGTGCAAATCGTCAGCGACATTCGCTACGCTGGGTATCTCTCGATGGAGCGGGAACAGATTCAGCGACGGCGGCAGCAGGGTGGCCGCGTGATTCCTGCCGGTCTTGATTACGCCGCAGTACGGCACCTGCGGGCCGAGGCTCGCGAGAAACTGCAGCGAGTGCAACCGCAGACATTTGCGCAAGCTGGCCGAGTGAGCGGCGTGACTCCGGCCGATCTGGCCCTGGTGCTGATGCATCTGGAGGGCCGCGTGGGCAGGGCATAAAGCCCAGCCAGACGACTCATGCGAATCGTTCATATCACGGCCGGGGCAGGGGGGCGGCTGTGCGGATCATGCCTCCACGACAACGCCCTCGTGCGGGCACTCCAAGCGAGGGGCCGCGATGCGATCCTTGTGCCGGCCTATGTGCCCACAATGACCGATGAAGAAAATGTCTCCGAAAAAAAAATTATTTTCGGTGGCGTGAATGTCTGGCTTCAGGAACACGTCCCGCTGTTTCGCTATACGCCGTGGTGTTTCGATCGGTTTCTTGACTCTCGTCGCCTCCTCGAATGGCTCTCCAGGCGCACCGGCTCGGTGCGGCCAGCCGATCTGGGATCGCTCACCGTCTCCACCCTCAAGGGGGAAGATGGGCACCAGCGCAAGGAAGTGGCCAAGCTCTCGGACTGGCTCGCCCGCAACGCGCAGCCGGATATCGTGCATCTCTCCAACGTGCTCCTCATCGGTCTGGCAAATCGGGTGCGGCAAGCCAGTGGCGCAAAGATTATTTGTAGCCTGTCGGGCGAGGATATTTTTATCGAACAGATCCCCGAACCGCATTACTCTGCGATCAGAATGCTGCTGCGTCAACGCGCCAGCGACGTCGATCGCTTTGTGGCGCTCAATCATTCCTTCGCCGACTTCATGGCCGACTATCTCGACGTGCCGCCCGCAAAAATATCGGTCGTGCCTCATGGGGTCGATCTGGCTGGGTTTCCACTCACGCCGCCAGATCTGATCGAGCGGCGACGAGCCAGGGGCGGAAAGTTCGTGATCGGATCCCTGGCCAGACTCTGCCCCGAAAAAGGGCTGGAACAACTCGTCCGGGCGCTGGCGATCTTAGCACCGCACGACAACGTGGAATTACTGGCTGCCGGCGCGACCATCGCGACTGAACAAGGCTATCTGGAACAGTGTCGCACCACGGCGGCCACGCTAGGAGTCTCTGAGAGGTTTCATTGGCTCGGGCAGATCGACCGTCCTGCGAAACTCAGATTGCTTGAATCCATCGATGTCTTCGCAATGCCAACAACACACCCAGAAGCCAAGGGCATTCCGGTGCTTGAGGCTTTCTGCGCTGGCGTGCCTGTGGTAGCTCCAGCGGCCGGTGCATTTCCAGAATCGATCGCCACACCCAGCCCTACGGGACTGCTTCATGCTCCCGGCGATCCGGTCGATCTGGCCCGCGCAATCAAATCGCTGATGGATGACCCCCACCTCGCCGCAACACTGGGCCGCAACGGCCACGCCCACGCTCGCTTGTATCACACGCTCGATACGATGGCAGCAGGTCATGAAGAGATCTACGCCTGCGTGATGGCAAAGCACTGAGGCCACGTTTTTAGGTGTCTTCTAACGGTGGCTTTTCTCTGCCAAGTTTCGCGATGATGAATAGTTCAAAAGCATGAGTCAATGCTCTTTTGTGTGCTTACTGGGCAACAGGATTGAGGCAGCCACGCTCGCGCCGATCAGCCCCACAACGATTCCAAGCGACAGCCATGGCGGGACGAGGTGCCCCGTGGCATGGTGGTCCCAGCCCCCATAACCAGCCATCCATTGGTTGTGTCGAGCCGCCTCGGCCATCATCTTGCTCCCTACAAAAACAAGCACAGCCGAAAGGCCATAGTTGAGAAATCGAAAGAGATCCATCACGCCCGCCAGTAGGAAATAGAGGGCGCGAAGGCCGAGAATCGCGAACACGTTGGATGTAAAGACAATGAACCGGAAGTACGGGGCATCTTGAGTCACCACACCAAAGATCGCTGGCACGCTGTCGACGGCAAAGAGCACGTCGGTGCTTTCCACCACAAGCAGCACGAGAAACAGCGGCGTCGCTAGGAGTTTTCCCCCCTCGCGAACGAAGAATCGATCCCCGGTCTGCTGGGTCGTGACGGGGATCACCCGACGCACAAGCTTGAGCAAGAAATTGTCTTCGGGATGCACCTCCTCGTCGCCAAAAGCCAACTTGATCCCTGTGTAGATCAGGAAGGCCCCGAACAGCCAGAAAAGCCACTTGAACCGTTCGATCAACTCGGCTCCCACAATCACAAACGTGAGCCGCATGAGGACCGCCCCAAGAATCCCCCAGAAGAGCACTCTGTATTGGTATTTGAGCGGCACCTTGAAGTAGCCGAAGACAACCGCAAAGACAAACACGTTGTCCATGGACAGCGACCACTCAACCAGATAACCGGTCAGAAACTCGATCGCAGCCTTGCTGCCCAACCACCACCAAACCAAGCCGTTGAACGACAAGGCCAACGCGGACCAAAAACAGGTCCAGAAAGCACTTTCTCGCAGCGAGGGCTCGTGGGATTGCTTGTGAAAAACAGTCAAGTCAAGCGTGAGCATCACGGTCACAAACACAGCAAAGCTGAGCCAATGAATCAATTGAATCTGGCTCGTGGAATCCAAGGGAAGGCTTTCTGAAGAGGGGCTCACTCGGGACTGAAAGGCCGTAGCATAAGAGACCACGGAGTCGCGGAGTGTAGCTCAAGCCAGCGATTGTTGTCGCGGGGTCTCATTCGTACTGCACATGGCAAAAAATTCAAACGAGCCAAAGCCACACGCTGGCTCCCAGAGGTGGGTTTTGAAAAAAATGCCGGCACACGACGCCCGTGGGCATCTCAAGCCTCCCAGCCGTTAGAAGTAGACGTTTTCTGGGGGTCTCCTACTCTGGCACGCAATGTGCACTCTCTCACTGCCGTTGAAGTTTGAACGGTATCGCGGATCTTAGTTGCAGTCAGTCGCCCCGGTGGGGCGACACGACGACCCACACCAGGGCATTGCCGTTTTCCGCGACCCGTTTCGACTGCGCGTTGTGGCTAGCCACTGGCTGCCGTTTATGAACGCTTTTGTCTGGCATGAGCCTCGTGGACGTCGTCCGATGCTAGGTCTGTATCGGTGCAGGCTAGCGAGGCGATGAAACTGGTCTTCATGGCCTCGAACACAGGGTAAATCCTCTCCCACTCGCGGTCTTCTGCCTGGCAGCAGACGAGATAGATTGCCGAGGGAGTGGCCAGCGTCCGCACCTGTGCTGTATTGGTGAGGTCGAGGCAGTAGAAGTTGAGATCAAAGCCCCGTAGCATGCGGCCGGCAAAAGTATCCACCGCGGGTTCGCTGTCGAGATCCCTGTATTCATCCCGCATCTGCTGGACAACGGCGGTAGCCAGTATGGCCGGTTCGCCTCCCGGCGCGTGGGCGCTCACCGACCAGAACGCCCCTCCTGGCGAATACACCGTGACAGCAGCATAGCTGCCACCCGAATCATCTGTGTCGACCACCCAGTTTTCTGGATAGTCGAAGGCGAGTCCAAACCGGTGAAAACGCATGGATTCATTCCGTGTTGAAGAAACCGCATGGACGCACGCGGCGTGCATGGCAGTGGCAAACAAATAAGAGCGTGGGCCACTCTGTGACGTTTGACCGCAGCATTATAGCGATTCAAAGCAGCCGCGAGCGGTCTGGACGGCAGGAAAATTCTCCGCTATCGTCCCCCCCCTGACACAGGGCTTTCTCGCAAACAGAGCCTCCATTGTGGTAGTCCAGCCCTCTGAAAGTTTTCTTTCAGTCCGTTTATAACCTGCACAAGTCGCCATGCCACCGTCCTTTGGAACCACCGCGATTGCACCCCGTGCCGCCCCGGCGCACGTGCTCGACTACGTGATCCCATCGGTGATTCTGCTCTCTGTGTTGGTCGTACTGGCGCCTGTGCCGCCTTTTATTGTAGACCTTTTATTGGCCGCGAACCTAACGGTGTCGGTGTTGGCGTTACTGGGGGCTCTGGCTGCCCGCACTCCACTGGAGATGAGTGTATTTCCAACGTTTCTCCTCGGCTCAACGCTGGTGCGTCTGGTGCTCAACATTGCCACCACACGCCTGATTCTCTCTCGAGCAGCCATTGATGGCGCGGGGGCCGCAGGGCAGGTGGTTCAGGCTTTCGGTGAGTTTGTCTCGGCCAATAATCTTGTAGTCGGCGCGGTGATTTTTGCGATCATCGCGGTGATCCAATGTATTGTGATCACTGCTGGTGCCACTCGTACCAGCGAGGTGGCCGCGCGATTTGCTCTGGATGGCCTGCCAGGCCGGCAGATGGCCATCGATTCAGATGTGCAGGCAGGGACAATCAGCCGCGATCAGGCGCGCCTCTTGCGACTCGATCTCCAGCGACAAGCCGACTTTTTCGCCAGCATGGATGGGGCCAGTCGGTTTGTCCGCGGAGAAGCGGTGGCGAGCATCATCATAACTCTGGTTAATATTTTTGGGGGGCTGGCCATCGGTGTTGTCCAGCATTCAATGTCCGTGCCAAAGGCTTTTGAAGTCTATTCTCGACTCACGATTGGGGATGGGCTCACCAGCGCGGTGCCTGCCCTTTTTGTATCGGTTGCCACCGGCCTGCTCATCTCGCGATCCAGTCAGGCGGTGGATCTCTCACGAGAACTGGGGCGTCAATTCACGTCTCGCCCTCACGTGTTGGCAATCACAGGCGTGTTTCTGGCCCTGCTGTCACTCACTGATCTTCCCTTCCTGCCCTTGGCTGCAATGGCTGCCATTACCCTCACTGCCGCGGTCCTGATCCACCGTCAAAAGCAACAGCCTGAGCCAGCGGCCGAGGGCGGCCTCGTTGTGCGAACAACCGCGGCGATCACTTCAACCGGCTCGCTGCAGGATCAGGTTCTGGCTGAGGAACGCATTGTTGTCGAGGTGGGCTATGGGCTTATTGGACTCATCTCAGGCCCGTCGGCAACGCTCCCTCGACGCTCCGGAGAGTTGCGAACAAAGGTGGCAGGCGATCTCGGGATTGTGGTGCCTGCGGTTACGTTTCGCGACAACCTTTCACTGCCTCCGCGAAGCTATCGCATTTCAATTGCCCAAGACGTCGTCTGCACTCCAGAGATTCCCTTGGGAAGTCTCTTGGCTATTCCCGCTGCCGGTGAGACGCTCGGCATAGAAGGAACCGAGGCGATCGACCCACTGAATAGACGTCAGGCGATCTGGATTAGCCAGGCACAATCCCAGACAGCCCGCCACCGTGGAGCAACTCTGCTCGATGAAACAGACTGTGTTGGCCGGTCGCTGGAAGCGGCTGTGCGAGGGCGGGCCGCAGAATTGCTCTCCCGCGATTCGGTGGCGCGGCTCATCGAATCGCTTCGGGTTACCCAGCCTGCATTGGTGGAGCAGTCCGTGCCAGGCATTCTATCGCTAGGGCGAATCCATCGCACGCTTCAATGCCTTCTCCGGGAGGGCGTGCCGATACGACCGCTGTCGGAAGTGATTGAAATCATGACCGATCATGCCACCGAAGCAGTGGAACCTTGGCAACTCGCCGAGCGCGTGCGTCGCACGCTGGCCAGGGCAATTTGCCGTCGGGTACGCGACCCGGAGGGCAGGCTCGTGGTGGTGCATGTGGCCGACAGCGCACTCGAATTACTGCTCACTCCGGCCACCAATCCCCGAGGGTTTTCAAAGCTCGTGGCCGAACTGCGTCGAGCGGTACGGCCGCAGGTGGAACGAGGGGCGGCGGCCGTCATCGTGGTGCCAGACGCGGTACGACGCAACGTGCGAGAAACGCTTGCCAGACAGATGCCCGAACTGCATGTGCTTGCCGATGCAGAGGTCGTTGACGAATCAAGTCTTGAGGTTTTTGCAACCGTCGGAGCAAAAATAGGAGTGATAGACATTCAGACGTCCCACGCGGCCTGACCAATCGACAGAAAATCGAGGAATGAGGTAGGGTGTACGGGCGTCCGAAATAAGATTGAAGGAAAAGCTGCTGGCTGGACGATCGTGTTCAGTTTGGCGAAAAAGGCCCGCACTATGAGGGTGCGAGTCAAATGAAAAGCGAGCCACGGATCATCGCAAGGGCGTTGGCCGATTGGCTCAACCGCGTGACCTTTCATGGAGGATGCCGTCGTGAACCAACTATCTGCCGAACAAGTCCTAGAACTCTGGAAGCAGTTTAAGCTCGACCAGTCGAACGAAGACCTACGAAATCGACTCATCGAAATCTATTTGCCGCTCGTGAAATACAACGGTGAACGGATCTGGTCGCGACTGCCCGAGGGGGTGGAGCTCGACGATCTCACGTCGGCTGGTGCCTTTGGACTGATGGACGCGATCGATGCGTTTGATATGTCGCGTGGCGTGAAGTTTGAAACCTACTGCGTGCCTCGCATCCGCGGGGCGATGCTCGACGAACTCCGCACAATGGATTGGGTGCCGCGGTTGGTTCGCTCGAAGGCAAGCAAACTGAACGAAGCTCTGAAAACACTCGAGGCCAAACTGGGCCGTACGCCGTCGGATGCGGAAGTGGGCGCGCACATGCAGCTTTCGCCAGTCGATTTTGAGAAACTCCTGGTCGAAGCCAAGGCAGCAAGTCTCACGAGCCTGAACAAAAAGTGGTGCGAAACAGACAGTTCAAAGGACGTGAGAGAGATCGATATTCTCGAGGATAAGAAGGGAGAAGACCCAACTCGCCGCATCCAAAAGGCCGATCTCATGCGACTTGTCACAAAAGGACTCAACCGCAACGAGCGACTGATCATCATCCTCTACTACTACGAGGAACTCACGATGAAGGAGATCGGCGCTACGCTCGACCTCTCAGAAAGCCGGGTCAGTCAGATGCATAGTGCTATCGTCGAGCGTCTCCAAAATCAACTCGAACGCCGGAGGCCTGAGTTTGCAATGTAATCGGCCTTGGCGGCACAGGACGCAAGGCCCTGGACCCGCTCGGTGCAACGGGGGCCGGGGGAAGTGGCGGCAATCTGGGAAGTCTGCGTAGCCTCCAAGCCGGCAGAATGAACAAAACAGGCAAGTATAATTTTTATTCAAGAAAGCAATCTGGATCTGTCGATGACAACAAATTGGCTGAGTTGAATCGATACGGCTAACACCTCCAAATTAAAACAAGTGGTGTCGCCACATTGCAACGGCACAGCAACAATAGAGTTTGGACGCACGGGAGTCCGAACGCAAAGGCCACGAAAGGATTTCGAAAAACAAACGAACCACCGCACAGCGACTCGCGTATTGGGTGCATGTCGGGGTGGTGGGGATCGAATTCGGAATACACAAGTCTGTAAGGAGACGTATTATGCAAATCTTGGGTGTCACATCAACGCATGCTTCGCATGCTCTCGCTGGCGTGAAGGGTGTTGAGTCAACCAGCGCGGCTCAGGCTGCCGTTGGGCAAGGCGTGACTGAAGTTCAGGATTCCGTCACCCTGTCGGTGGACGCAGTGCGGGCCGCTGAATCGGCTTCGGATATTCGCTTTGACCGCGTGCAATCGATTCGCACGGCAATCGCTGAAGGCACATACGAAACTGCAGAGAAGCTCGACATTGCACTGGAACGATTGCTTGAGCGGTTAGGCTAAACGAGCTGTCCGTGGAAAAAGTCATTCATGACCTTTTCCCGCTTGGTCGGCGCATCGTGCGGCGGCAGACTTGTTGCACGGTATGCTCGAGCGATTCTCAGTTAGCTGTAACGGCGACATGGCAAAACAGGAGTCGTAGGCGATGGGTGGACGAACGATTACGAGCGTTGGGGCCCCGCGACGAGACTGTTACCGCCCCGAAGCCGGCGAGAGACACATCCCGGATGGGCACTCGGTTTCCATGTTTGAAGGCCCGCTCACCGTCCCTCCGCACGATGCATGACGCCACCTGCGTGCGTTGGATCTTGCAAGCCCGAGGCGAAGCCATCGTGGAACTCGGCTGCCGTCTGGTGGAGCCGGGCGTTTCCCGCTCATTGAGCGCGAAACGCTACACTAACGGGTGGCCGCAAACCCCGAGGATACTTGTATGGCAACCGCACCTGCTCTCGCGTCAGACAATTTTGTGCCAGATGATTTTGCGCTGAATAAAGTCAATGTGGCAATGACACCGCGAGAACGGTTTGCCGAGTTTTTGCAGACCCGCGGCAAACGCAGCACAAGACAGCGACAAATGATCGTGGAACATGTCTCTAGCCACCACGAGCATTTCGACGCCGACCAATTGCTAGCTGAACTCCGCAGCACACCGGAAGGAGCGAGGGCCAGTCGGCCGACTGTTTACCGCACGCTGACTGAAATGGTTGAAGCTGGCTTGCTCAAAAAAATGGTGCTCGGTGGAAGAGCCATCTACGAACACGATTACGGCTATCCCCAGCACGACCACCTCTACTGCACGTCGTGCCATAACTTGATCGAATTTTCCAGCGATGAACTCACCAGAATCCGCGACGCAGTGGCCAGCCAGCATCAGTTTCGCGCGCAGTCACACAGGTTAATCATTGCGGGGATCTGCGCCCACTGCCGAAGTACTCGAAGCAAGTCGCGTCATCAAGACAGGGTCTAGAGCGATTCTCGGATAGCGGGAGCGACACCCTAGCACACCAAGGGCTTGAGGTGAGGCGAACGCTCAGCAGGAACATTGGGACGGCCCCGGTCCACGCGACTCTTGGCTGCCTACACCCTCAGCGTGGCATGACCAGCACGGCCTGGGTGCGAGGCGAGCGCTCCTGCCACTGGCCCGGCAATAAATTCCTGAACCTGCGCCGAGGCTCGGCCGGCCAAGCCATGCCTATCCATCGCCTGCGCCAGATCAATCCCCGCAAACAATGGGTCGACTGCCAATCGCAAGGCCAAATCGTTCGATTTACCCTCCCGCATACCAGCCGTGGCAGCATGACTGTGCTTCCTCATCGCCTCGTGTAACGTCTGGCGATCTCCACCAGCTTTTGCAGCTGCCATTAAAATACGTTCGCTGGCCAGGAAGGGGAGTTGGCTTTCAAGGTTGCGTGTGATGGCCCCAGGCAGCACCACAAGCCCACTGGCGATATTCGTGTACAGCACCAATTGTGCGTCGGTTGCAAGAAATGCCTGCGGTAACACAAGGCGGCGAGGCGCCGAATCATCTAGCGTGCGTTCAAACCACTGCACCGCGGCTGTCTGGCTAGCCGTCACAGATAGCCCCATCACGAATCGCCCTAGGCCGCACATGCGTTCCGCCCGCATGGGATTCCGCTTGTAAGGCATCGCGGAGGAGCCCACCTGATCTTGCTCAAACGGCTCTTCCAATTCACCCGAAGCTGCGCTGAGCCGCAAGTCGTTCCCCGCCTTGTGAGTCGATTCCGAAATACCCGCAAGCGCCGCGACCACCTGCGAATCCACTTTGCGCGTGTACGTTTGGCCGGTGACGTCGTACGCTGCAGAAAAACCCAACCGCCGCGAGACCATCTCATCCAGCGTCCTTACTTTGGCATGGTCGCCCGCAAAGAGCTCCAAAAAACTCGCCTGCGTACCCGTTGTGCCCTTGACGCCTCGGGCTCGCAACGACGTGCGCCGGCGCACAATCTCTTCGAGATCCAAGAGCAGATCGTGAATCCAAAGACAGATTCTTTTACCAATCGTAGTAGGCTGCGCTGGCTGCAGGTGCGTGAGGCCGAGGCAGACGATGTCTCGCGTTTCCATGGCTTTTGCAGCCAATCGCTCGATCACGGTGGCCAACCGATCAGCAATCAGGTCGAGTGAGTCTCGCATCAGCATCAAGTCGGTGTTGTCCGTGACAAAAGCGCTCGTCGCCCCAAGGTGCAGAATCGGGCGAGCCTGCGGACAGGCATCCCCAAACGTGTGCAAGTGCGCAAAAACATCGTGCCGCATCTTCTTCTCGTATTCAGCCGCTTTGACAAAGTCGATCGGCTCAAGATGGGCCCGTAACTCAGCCAGTTGAACCGGCGTGATCGGAAGCCCAAGCTCCGCTTCGGCTTCCGCCAGCACCAGCCACGTTTGCCGCCAGAGCTTGTACCGATGGTTGTCGCTCCAAAGCCGCGTCATCTCAGCAGATGCATAGCGGGTGGCGAGTGGGTTTTCCCAGACGTTTCGAGGGTCTGTCTGCAGTTCCGAATTCACGCATGGCCTCCTGATGCTCTCGCAGTTGACGTGCCGCCGGGCGGCACAACGAGAGCCGACTGCTTCGACATCTTGCAGAACAGCCGCTCTAAGGCCAGACGTCCCCGCAGACCGCGGGAGGCATCGCTCTTCAGCGAACGATCCAGCTCTGAAAGCCAGATTGGCAGCTGCCTTGCCCGTCGAGCGCCCAACTGTCCAAGAGCCTCGCGGGCCTGCGCCAACGCCTTGGGCCATGCGCCCACACCCGCCTCGCGAAGCGCCGCATCAACGCTTGCCGGCCGGCCATCGCCAGGCGGTAGGGCAAGCAGCCTCGCCGCTACGGCCAGCCGCCGCAGGACCGAAGCCATCTGCGCGCTGACACCAATCGGATCTTCACCCGACGCTAGTAATGCCGACAGGTGCGATACCGCTGAACGCGCATCGCCAACCGTCGCCAGATCGATCATGCCCCAGGCCGTGCGCTCCTGCTGACTCCAAGCCAAGCCATCCACTGCTTCTGGAGAAATCGCCTGACCTCGTGAAGCCGCGGGGATTGCCGCTGCCAGCCGAGCCAGTGACTGATCAATCTGGCCAAGGTTGCCGGCCAATCGATCGACGAGCCGCTCGGCCGTGGTAGCCGCGAGCGTGCAGCCGTGTTGTGTGTGCGCCCACTGGCGCACCCAGCTACACAAATCGTAGCGGGGTGGAATCGTCGCATCGATCGCCAGACCGTGCTTCGCTACAGCCTTGGCAAGTCGCGTATTCGAGGGAAATGTTTTCACCTCCAAGATCACCAAACCTCGCCGCCCACGAGGAGAATTCGCGAGCAACTCCAGTTTCTCTCGGGCACTGGACACGAATCCATCAGCACTTCGCACGATGGCCGCGCGAGTAGCCCCGGCAAAGAGAGGCACCGTGGCAGCCTCGTCAAAAACATCGCGGGGATCAGGTTCATCGCTACCGGAAAACTCTCGCCACGCCCAGGATCGGTCGGCCTCGTCCGGGCACAACCGCTCCCGGAGGAGGGCGAGCATATGAAATGTCAGAAATGGTTCGTCTCCAACCAGCGCAACGAGCGACGGCGTGCCGAGAGACCACGCGTCCGATTGTTTAAGGATTTCAAGGGCAGTCTTCGGATCAGCCACGTTCGAAAATACTCCTCGTGCTCTGTCGTTGCGAAACATAATTGGATTGTGAAACACCGAATCTGTTTCGGCAGTGCATGCGAAACTGCACAACGGGATTCTATCACGCGGGCGATATGCCGTTTTGCGCAACGGAGAGCCCGCGTAAAGAACCTGGGCGGGTGGCTGCTGGCCCACACCGGCGATGGGTGCAAGCTCAACTCTCCAAAGCCGTTCCTACGCTTTCGCGTTCTGCGGAATGCGCGGGGAAGAGGAGAAATCGTCACTTACTCGGGGATGGCCAGCGGCGGCAGGCTGCGAACCCCACCCAGTTTTCCGATGACCCGCGACGTGGAAAGAGAGACCTTTTCACCACTCGTGGCACTCCCCACGTTACCAGCCGCGTCGGTGGCTTCAACTCGCACAAATACTCTCGCCGGCACGCTGCGGGCTGGTTGCCATCGATACTCTCCCTGCGTTTCAACTGATTCGGCAATCGTCGCCCACGGGCCGTCCATGTTGGGCGAGTAGAGCAAGCGGCCGCTGCGGGGCACAAGCAATTGGTCGTGCGATGTGTATCGCAGCAAAATGCCGCCCGGTTCACCCGTCTTGGTACGAGTCACTTCGATCAACTCGACCTGCGGGGGTTCATCATCGATACCCACCCAGCTATCCGGCATGTCGCCGGAGCGTGGCCCGCCTTCTGGGTCTGGAATGTCGGGCACAACTTCCAATCGGAATCCGTAGAGGCCCGAAGCCGGCAGCGCGATGTTGATCGGGCTTTTGTCATCGTCATCGACAGCACTGCACTGCCACGTAACGCCGCCATCGCGAGTGCTCCAAAGCTCCACGCGGATTGGGTCTGTATCCGGGCGATCTGATTGAAATTCATAGTCCCATGCGAAACGCCGCGACCTGACTAATTGCAATGCCTTGCCTCGGTATTCCAGCGACTGACGGCCTGAACGAGGACCGATTCCCGAGGCAAACGAAGGGGCCGAGGCGGTGTCTGCTTCGGGATTCTGTGCGGCTACTCCCGCTGGCAATTGAAGTCCATTGCCCGCGAGAATGTCTGGCCGCTTGTGATCTTGAGCCGCAATCTGAGGCTCAAAGCCCGACAAGTCGCCCGAGCCAACTCGTTTGACAAGCACGCTCTGCGGCGCAAGTGTGCTCGTGCCGCTTGACGCTTCAGACGACCACGCCGTGGCCGACTCCGCCGCCCAACTACCCGGCGTCGCGGCAATGCCTGGAGCAGCGGTCTGACGCGCGAGTAAACCAGAAGTTTGGGCAGAAGCCGGCACTCCAGGGCCTTGGCCGTGCATCGGCATTTCTTGGGTTGGAAGCGGCATCGCCCCTAACTCCTTCGAAAGGGCCGCCTGATCAATGCCTGGGTCGGTGGGCTCCAGCGGAAAATTCCGCGTGGTCTTGTTGCCAGCGGAATCGGAGATGGCAATACGGACGGTCATTTCCTCGACTTTTTCACCTGCCCACCATATCTCTTCGCCCACCATGTGTGCTGGTGATTCACGCGCTAAAATACCTACCGCCGCAATCTTCTTCCAGCTTGCGTCGCCCTTGCCGCGGTATTCAAACGTGAGTGAATCCAGCCGCACCGAATCGTCAATCGCTGCGTAGCGACAGACGATCTCCCCATCGGTGCCCTTCCAGACACGAGCCGCAATGTGCGGCCCTGCAGCATCCACTAACACTCGCATGTCCGGCCCCTCGCCGCCGCGAGTTCGACCCTTGGCATCCACTGACCGCAGACGAAACCAGTATTCGCCGTCGGCGGTAGCGCGGTATGTAAAGGAGCCAGCAGAGGGAGATGCTTCGCTGGCCTGCTCCCAAGTGCCGCCCTGATCCTTGGACACGCTCAGCGTCACTCGCTGAGGTGCGGAGTCGGGGGACGGCTTGGCAGGCAAGCGGAAAGGAATCGAAAAAATAAGATGCTTGGTGCGGATCAATTCCGGGAGGCGATGTACTGCCGGTTCGCTATCGGCGGCGGGTGCGGACCGACTCACCGCGGTGAATCCATGACAGACGAGACAGACGAGACAGACCCGCCAGGCCGTCAACCACAACGACCCCACGCCGCATCGGCGGGAGTTATGAGGGTAGACGGATTGGGTGCGCATACAAACCATGTCGTGTAGATCGGCCGTTGCATGTGGAATATTGCGTCTTTTGAGTACATTCCGAAAAGTCCGTCACCCGGAGAGTTTTTTGAGCCACTTGTTCATCGAACCTGCGGGTTTTCGGCGGTTTGGGGGGGCTTTGGAAAACTGGGGGTTTCTTTCTAGACCTAGCCGCCCACCCACTGCCATACTGCAAAAGTTGTTGTTGTAGAAGGCTTCACAAGAGTTTCCGACCGTTGTCATACGAGGTCGGCTTCACGTGCAATCGTTTTTTATCAGCGCCCTGTTGCTCGGCCTCTTTGTTGGGGCAGGCATCGGTGCGATTGTCATAATGAGATCGTGGTATTTTGGCCGAACCTTGTGGGGCCGCCCAAGTTCGGATCGTGGCGATTGGGAAAGCTCGCTGGCTACCTATAAAAATCTGCGAGACAAGGGTGTCCTCAGCGAGGAAGAATACCGAAAAATAAGAACACTTGTGAATCCGCATCTGCAGTCAGGCACAACGCCCGCGGCCAACGTGGGACAGAGCGCACCTGTCTGAGATCACACTATTTGCTGAACCACGTTTTTTTGTAAATCACAGGGTCGCCCCCTCACCGCTCGTAAAACCTCAAGAGGAACTGAAGACATGCCATCTGGGAAAGACGTTACCAACCTCGGGCGCCGCGGCGCTGGCGGCACCACCAAGAAAAACGCCTTCTGTTCATTCTGTCGAAAGAGCTACCGGGATGTGGGGCCGCTTGTGGAAGGCCCTGGTGATGTCTACATCTGCGGCGAATGCATCGAGTTGTGCCAGTCGATTCTCGATCAAGAGAAGCGTCGCCGTGGAACCAGCAAAGAACTCTTTACATCGATCCCGACACCACGTGAATTGGTAGCGCATCTAGACGAATACGTGATCGGACAGGAACACGCCAAACGCGTGCTGGCCGTTGCGGTGCACAGCCACTACAAGCGGCTCACCCTTGGCAGCGACATCTCCGATGTCGAAGTGGAAAAATCAAATATCCTGCTGCTCGGGCCAACGGGCTGCGGTAAGACGCTGCTGGCCCGGACATTGGCTCGGATTCTGAACGTGCCATTTGCGATCGGCGACGCCACCACGCTCACCGAGGCAGGCTATGTGGGCGAAGACGTAGAAAATCTGCTTCTGAAGCTCCTCAATGCCGCCGATTTCGATATCGAAGCGGCCCAGCGAGGCGTGCTCTACATCGACGAAATCGATAAGATCGGCAAGACGAGCCAAAATGTCTCGATCACCCGCGACGTTTCTGGCGAGGGCGTGCAGCAGGCCCTCTTGAAGATGCTCGAGGGCACTGTGGCGAATGTTCCGCCGCAGGGCGGCCGGAAGCATCCAGAGCAACAGTACGTCCAGATTGACACGTCGAACATCCTATTTATCTGCGGCGGCACGTTCGTGGGCATCGACAAGATCATCGCCCGACGACTCGGCAAACGCACGATCGGTTTTGGGCAGCCCAGCGGCTACAAGGGGGATGCCGACTTGGCGGAACTCCTACCACAGGTCGATTCAGATGACATCCTAGAGTTTGGACTGATTCCAGAATTGGTCGGCCGATTGCCTGTGATCTCGTCGCTCAAGCCATTGGACGAAAACGCGTTAGTGAGGGTACTGCAAGACCCAAAGAATGCGCTTGTGAAGCAGTATCAAAAACTGTTCGGGATGGAGAACTGCCAACTCGAATTCACTGAAGAGGCGCTCTCCGCGATCGCTCGGCGAGCGATGGGAAAGGAAACAGGGGCCCGCGGCCTCCGGTCGATCATCGAAGACGTGATGCTCGACGTGATGTTTGATCTCCCCGACAATGCCGGCAGTAGCTATGTCATCAACGAACGAAACGTTGCTGGAACAGAGCCGGTGGCTGTGCGTCGGGAACCTCGAACCAAAAGTGCCTAAATCTATATCGGCTGACATCACGACACGCGCGAGTCAACTCAGCGAGGGCTCTCGAGCAGCCAACCGCTGGAGCGCTCGGATGCCCCGGTCGAGCATTGCTTCATCGACGGTGTATGCAATCCGAAAATGAGTGTCGGCCCGCCCGAATACAGTGCCCGGCACAATCAGGAGTTGTTCTTCTTCCACGGCCCTCGCAGCAAAGCTGCGGCCCGACCCGCCGGGGGCCTTTGGGTAAAGATAGAACGCACCGCCGGGCTGCACGAATGAGTAGTGATCTCGCAGGCCTGCCATCAGCCGATCCCGCTTCGCCTTGCATTCGGCCAAAGGCACGTCCATCGAGCAGTCGATCGCCGCTAGGGCCGCCCACTGGCCCACGTGCGGCGCGCACACGAATGTGTATTGCTGCAGTGTCGTGCAGGCATCCACAATCGCTGCAGGGCCGTGCACCCACCCCACACGCCAACCCGTCATGGCATGCGACTTGGAAAAGCCATCGATCACGACCACCGCATCGCTGTACTGAGCAGGGGAGGCAAATGGCGCGTCGTAGCAATACGAGCGATAGAGTTCATCGCTGACGAGCGTCACTCCACGCTGTTCGGCCAATCGCGCCAAATCTCTGACCGTTTCGGCAGAGGCCACCACGCCACTGGGGTTGGCTGGCGTATTGAGCAGGATCACACGGCATGCGGGAGTGAGAGCAGCAGCAACTGCATCGACGTCGATCTGAAAAGACGGCGATGTGTCGACCACAACACACCGACCACCCAGAAACTCAACCAGCGGCCGGTACATTAAAAATGCCGGCTCGAAGAGAATCACTTCATCGCCCGGATCGACGAGCGACATCAGCGCGAGCACCAGTGCCCCGCTGGAACCGCTGGTCACGCAGAGCTTTCTGTCGGGCTGGCCAAGTTCGCGGCGCACCTGCTCCTGCAGCCGATCTCTCAGGGGTGCAATTCCCTGCGTGGGCGTGTAGCCGTTCTTGCCGGCGTCAATGGCCGCCTTCGCAGCCTCTTGGGCCCCTGGCGGCATTGCAAAGTCGGGCTGGCCGATTGCTAGGTTAATCGGATCTTTGAGCGTGGCCGCAAGGTCGAAGACCTTGCGAATCCCAGAGGAATCGAAAGCAGCAGCCCGTTTCGAAATACCCAGTGGCACCGCGTCAACCCGCCTTTTGAAACAAGAGATCTAGCTGCTGGCCCAGTTTTTCGCCTCGGGCGTTGAGCGTGATCACATTGCCGTCCCGACCGATCAGAATCACAGTTGGGATGCCGCTAATGCCGTAGAACGTCGAAAGAGGGTGCTGCCAACCATCTCCCTCGGGCTTTTCAAAGAGGATCGGCCAAGGGACTTTCTGTTCGGCGACAAACTTCTCAAGTGCTTCGCGGTCTTGATCGAGGCTGATGCCGATGACCTCAAACCCTTTGTCGTGGTATTTTTCATACTGCTGAAGCACGTTTGGAATCTCGGCTACGCACGGGCCGCACCACGTCGCCCAGAAGTCAATCAGCACCACTTTGCCGACCAACGACTTCTGGTCAAAAGGCTTGCCGTTTAAAAGTGTGCCAGTAATTTCCATTGGATGGCCTGGCAGCGACAGCCGTCGCAGCGTGCCGGCAAAGCTATCGCCCATTGCACGCACACGCTCGTTGGTGCTTGTGGCCAGAATTGGTCCAAAAGCCTTATAGGCGGCCTGGGCGAGGGATTCGCCGCCCGGCATCTGTTCCAACGCGCCTGCCAGTTGCATGGCGAGGCCCGCCGACTGTGGATCGTTGGGATCCGCTGCCAGCATTGCGGCTGTCTTTTGAACCAATTCTGGGCCACGATCCAATGTGCCCGTTGCGAACATCTGCTGGGCTTCCGACACGAGCACCAATCGCTTCGCCTCTTTGGCCAGTTCTGGCGATGGGCTATTGATCAGCGTTTGGGCAAACGTCGCCATGTCGGCGGCTGCTTTTTCATCGCCCATTCTGCCGAGCATCATCAAGCTTTCCAGCTTGAGCTTGGCGGCATCGTCGTACAGATCATCCGATGGCTTGATCTGCGACAGGATCTGATCGGCGGCCTGCACTTGGACCTTTGCAACTTCTCCCAGATAACGCATCATCTCCTCTCGCGAGGATGGCCGCGGATTCACCTGTTTGAGTTTTTCTACAAACGCCATTAATTCTTGCGGCGTGCCCTTGGGCAGCGGCGGCACTTTCGGCAACGAAGTGGACTGCGCGCCCTCAACAGGGGCTTCCTCGGCGGCACGCTCCGTGGCGGCCGGCTGCAGGGCGATCGCACGGCTAGAGGGCACAAGCATGAGCCCGATCGCCAGAAGCAATCCTCGTGCTAACGTTGGAATGAACAGAACGTTTGCCGAGCGAATACTCGCTGAAAATGATGTGCTGAGCATAAATAAATGCCTTACAAAAAGCTCGGGATCGAGCGGTGAATAAAAAGATCGTGTTGAACGACGTACACGAGCTAGGAAGCAACCAGCGAAGTGCAATCTCTATTTCCAGAGATCAGTTCCAAAGATACTAGCGGCGATAGGGTTGGCTCGGCAACCGCTGACCCTACCCAACCAGACGTGGAACGAATCTGAGCCGAATCTGCCCCGAATCCGTGCCAGCCCCCAACCAATTTTGGGCACTGGCAAGGCAGTCGGAATCGCCTAGGCATTCTCACGCAAGACCGTCCGGCCGCGAAAGCCTGTGGGAGTGGATTTCGCGGCCAAAGCCTAGCTCTTACGCACGCTCCACAGGGTTGCGTTGGGGGTTTTGTGGCTCAGTGGACCACTGTGCGAAATCGCACAAACCCACCCTCGCCGGGCTGGAGCGTTTTCTGGAGCCGCCATGTGAGCACGACAGAGCCGTCGTCGCCCGTGGCGGTCGAAATATCCGCCGGCAGATTTGAGGCTACGCTCTTTGGTATGAGTTGCAGGCGTGTGGGGATTGCGTCGACCAGCACGATGTCTTGGAGCGGGCGGTCGCCTGAGTTGAGCAGGAAAATCGTGAAGTCGAGCTCCTCGCCAACTCTCGCCGTGTCGCTGCCTGCCCGCTTACAAAGCGTGAGTTCGCAGCGGCCCGGCTCCTCCAGCCGAAGCGTGGCGGTGCCCCGGTCGGCCGCGATGACCTCTGCAGCCTGCCCCATCACCATGACCTGGGCACCGGTAACGCACGTCCATGCAAACGGCACATCGAATCCAACGTGGATGCGTGGCCGATCGACCCGCTCTGCCACCATCGGCTGATCGTCTGCCACGCGAGCTGCCGGGCCCTCAACCCCGTCGGATTCGGATGGTACGTTATTTTGATCGACGGCCAACGCAGGCATACGTTCCTCGACTGCCAGACTGGGTTCAGCCCGACGGGCGGCAACAAGGGCGATGCGTTGGGTGCTGCCCCACACTGGCTGCCTCTTCACTTGAGCCCCGGCCAACGTATCCAGGGTGAGCCCCTTGGGTCCGATCGGCGACGCCTCTTCCGACGGACGGCTGACTTCCCGCACAGACGCAAAACGCGGCGCATACACGCAGGCACAATTGGAAACCGTGAGGCAGACTCCCTCTGCGTCATGCTCGTCCGCGTGTTGGCTCTCGCCTGGATCGCTCTCCGTGGAGCCGACAGAAACCGGCCGATACCGTGCGACGGTGTCTCCGGCAGTCACATTTTGGATACCAAAGCGTCCTGCCGGCCGAGCAGGGGCGTACGCGTCGCCACCGTCGCACACAACGTAGGGGCCAACCATCGGAACTGCGGCTCCGGGCATACACGCCACGGGCGAACAAGCAACACTGCCGCAGGCCCCGCTTTGACGCACTTGTGCGCATTGCTGCCTTGAGCCGCAACTGCCGGCTAGACACGGATGTTTGGCCAGGCGGGGAAGGGGAGGGCAGGGGACCTCGAGACCTGCCTGCTGAATCTGGTGGCTGTCTGGCTGCCTGCTTTGCTGATCTGGAATACTTGCCTGAATCTCTTCTGACGGGTGAACATGTCCTGACGGCTGGACCTCGGCGTCCAACTGCGCAACTGTGTGGTCCGAAAGAGGGGCGTCCACGCTCGAACTCTCAAAGAGCACTGCCAGCGACGGAATGGGTGGCACTGTGACGGCCCGGCAGGATGCCAAAATAATCGAACTGACGGCGATCGCAGCGATCCGCAGCCAGCGTATGGCTCGGCCGTTGGGTGCGCGACAATTGCGAAGGCCCATCATGGCACGCTCCCCGGAGATGGCGTGCGGTTGCCCACGATGAATTCCGCTACGGGATCGCCAAGCGTCGAGGCCACATCCAGACAGTCGTCGCCAGGCCGCACATCAAACCAGTTTGATGCCAGCACATCGGGTCTGTCTGATTCGCAAGAAGCATAGACG
>Ga0194051_1000024_pt1 | contig 69827 bp, 57 predicted proteins | sample SepL2320m_MetaG_FD_161275 | JGI IMG/M metagenome (GOLD analysis project Ga0194051, IMG submission 161275) | Anoxic zone freshwater microbial communities from boreal shield lake in IISD Experimental Lakes Area, Ontario, Canada - Sep2016-L239-20m | ecosystem: Environmental > Aquatic > Freshwater >... | reverse complement strand
CTTTTATGTATATGCCCCCGAGGATCCCCAGCCTGAAGTCAATGCTAAAAAAGCAATCATTGAGGTGGTGGCCTTGGAAAGCAAATCGCTGGCACGTGCGAGAATCCGTGACGATGTGATTCGCAATCCGATTCTCAGTGGCGACTTCGTTGCGACGAGTTTGTGGACGCCCGGTACCGTGTTTGAAGTGGTTGTCGTTGGCTATGTGAAAATTGATGGAGGAAAGTCTGACCCCCAACGACTAGAGGCCTTTGCGACGCGCGTCGGTGCCGTTGTTGAGCAGTCCGTTAGTCCGTCAACGACTATGCTTGTCGATGCGGGAATACCCAAAAAGACCGGCGTCACCGGCGAGCAGACGGCTGGCTGGAAGCCCGTTGACGAAACCCGCCGCAATAATCAACTCAAAGAGGCGAGGCGCCTAGGAGTGCAGGTGATTGGCATCGAGGCTTTTCTAGAAATGCTCGGCCTAGAACGCAATTCCCTCTAAATTGTTGGAAATGCCCTGTAAGCTTTCTGGCCCCGGTTCCAAGCCCTACTGGAAAGATGGCATACTAGCCCCGCCCAGAGTGAGCGGTTGGCGATCGGGCCACACGTGGATTTTAAAAAAACTGTTTGGAGCTTGTCAACATGAATGCAATTCAATCGTTTGCCCCGTCATGGGAGCCGGTTCGCGACCCCTTTCGGATTCGAGGTGCTGGTCTGCTGATTATTGGAGCGGTGCTGGGAATATCTCTATGTGCTTTTGTGTGCCAGCCAGTGCTCGCTGTCGATGCGGCAAAAGACGCCGGCTTTGTTCAAATCTTTAACGGTTCTTCGCTGGATGGTTGGGAAGGAAAGCCAGAGTTTTGGTCGGTGCAAGAGGGAGCCATCGTCGGGCAAACAACGGCCGAGAAGCCCACCAACGGAAATACATTCCTGATCTGGCGGCAGGGCAATCTGGATGATTTCGAACTGCGGTTGCTCTACAAAATCACGGGTGGTAACAGCGGGATTCAGTACCGCAGCAAAGACTATGGCAATTTTGTGGTGGGCGGCTATCAGGCCGACTTCGAGGCGGGCCCCACATACTCCGGCATTCAATACGAAGAAAAAGGTCGGGGCATTCTTGCCAAACGAGGTGAACGCATCACGATTGCCAGCGACGGAAAAAAAACGGCAGGTGAGCCGATTGATAGCACCGAAAATCTTCAAAAAGTGATCCAGCCTGGTGACTGGAATGAATATCGCGTGATTGCCAAGGGACCAAAACTTTCCCACATAATCAACGGCCAACTGATGTCTGAACTTGACGATTCAGAAGCAAGCAAGAGAGCGGCAACAGGCGTGCTAGCCCTGCAACTCCATGCTGGACCACCCATGAAAGTTGAATTTAAAGAGATTCAGCTCAAGCGATTTCCACAAGAATAAATGCGTTCCGAAAAATGAAAGGGTTTTATGCCGAAGCTGACTATTGAAAATGTCGGGACGTTTGAGGTTGCCGCTGGTAAGCGATTGGTCAATGCGCTTGTGGATGACTGCGGCATCGACCAACTGCACGCCTGTGGTGGAGCCGCCCGTTGCACGACCTGCCGCGTGACTTTTGTCTCGGGTGAACCAGCCCGCATGACAAAAGCCGAAAAAGATGTGCTGACGGCCAAGGGTTTGGCGGGGATGCCCGGCTTGCGACTCTCCTGCCAGATCACCTGCGACCTAGACATGACCCTGCAAGCCGCAAGTCGGCTGGCTGGCTCTGGTCGCGTTGATGCCGGCAAGCGGCCAGCCGACTCGCTCCAACCGCAACCGGTCGAATGGATCTCAACAACGCTCGCCAACGACACGCAAGGAATTCGTAATGATTGAAGTATTATCGGAGAGCTCGGGAAAGGTCGTGGGGCTGAAGATCAGCGGTAAACTGATGCACGACGATTACCACACCTTTGTGCCGCTTTTAGAACAGCACATCAAGGATCATGGCACGGTCCGTGTGCTGGCCATCTTTCACGACTTCGCCGGGCTTGAGGCGAGGGCTCTTTGGGATGAGATGAAATTCGACACCAACCACTGCCGCGATGTGGAACGCTGCGCCATCGTGGGAGAAACGGCATGGGAGCAGTGGTCGACCAAGCTCGCCAAGCCCCTTTTTCCAAAAGGCATGATCCGTTATTTTGATGTCGCTGACCTGGCCGATGCTTGGCAGTGGATTGTGTCCTAGAGCAACAAACGGCCTACACACCAAACACTTTCCGGACGATCCCCGCCACCTCGTCCATCCGCAGTCTGTCGCCGTCGACAACAGAGCGATGTGAGGCAAGAAAGATCGTTTCATAAGGCTCAAGGGGATCGATCGCTCCGTGGGATCCTTTCACAAGCGAAGTGTCGAGCGGAATGCCGGGCATGCCCCCCGGCGTCGGCTTGGTCGTGCGATCAAAATGCAGCTCCAGTGGGTCGTAGCCGGGCTTTCGATGAATGTCGATCGTGCGGGCAAAACGCGGGGCCTTGGCATCGTCGAGCCAGTAAAAATAACTCTGCCAACTGTCGAGCGTGCTGATCACGACCACATCGCCGCATAAACTTTTTTCTCCCGGCGGGGACATCGTTGACAGTTGAGACTGCACGAGTTCCTGACCTGTCAGCACCTGCCCCACCCCTGCCCTACCACGAAAGAGCGCTGCCACTTCGTCGACGCTCTGCTGGGAGGCGTTCTCTTGAAGATAGATGTGGCTCACTTGATGATCGGCCAATGCCCAGGCAAAGCTGCCTTGCTGGTCAAGAATTTCGCCATCGGGTGTGTCGATCACCGAGAGCAGGCCGGCTTCTCGTAGCACGCGATTGGGGAAAAGCGTCTGGGAAACGGGGCGTATTTTATACTCGCCAGCGACGAGCACGATGAGGCTCTCGCGGCCAACGATCTGGGCGTAGCTGGCAATCATTTTTTCAATCTCAGCATCGAGTTCGCCACAGGCAGCGTGAGCTGGCGGACTGTCGGGGCCTGTCCGCTGTGCGGCGTAGTCGAGGTGGGGAAGATAGAGGTAGGCGAAGTGTGGAGGCAGATCGCGAGCGGCCTCGATAAAGCTCTGCCAGATCCAGCGGGAGGATTCGATGCCAGCAATCGGACCCCAAAATTTATGGAGTGGGAAGTCGCCCAAAGTCTGCCGTAGTTTGCCGTAGAGCGGTTCCGGCCGAGTGTGGCACCACATTGTTTCGCTGCCGTCTGGGTTATGCTTGGGTGCGGGCATGCAGACGAGATCCGCCGTGGCATGCTTGGATTGCAGGGCAAACCAAGCTGCGGTGCGCAGGTCGGGGCGAGCCGATTTGAGTTGATCCCAGAGGCGAGTGGCTTGGTGCACGCTGTCGGGGCTAATCCACATTTCCAGATGGCGAGTCGTGCGATGAAAGACACCATTGGCCACAACTCCGTGTCCGCTTGGGCGGGCCCCGGTTGTGAGCGTGGCCTGCACAGGACATGTCAGAGCCGGCAGCCCTGGCGCCAGCGGGACGCATGCTCCGCCACCAGCGAGTGCTGACAGCGCAGGCATCCGTGCCAAATCTTCCAGACGCAGGCCTGGAATTGAGAGCAGCAAAACATGAGGGACAGCGGGAAAGGGGAAATTCATAGACTGTTTCCTAATCTGGGTGTTGCTGCGATTCTAAGTACTTGGGCGATGCAAAGGCAGGCCCAATGCTGAATCAGGCGATGCAGGCCTTACGGATGGAGGGGTGACGCCGGTCCCAATGACGATCCCCCGTTTTCTGTCATACCCATCAAGAAGCGACGCAATACCCCGCCACAGAACCGAGTCATCGTGCGTCGACAATAGCGGCTCGCAAGAATGCCGCTGACTGACGGGCTGTTTCGATCCAGCGGTGAGATTGTCGTGGCAACTCGATATGGAGACTGCCAGCGTAGCCACAACTGGTGAGGGCTTTCAGGATCGATGGAAACTCCACATCGCCTGAGCCTAGTGGCAGGTGTTCGTGGCGACAGGCCAGCATGTCGTCGATGTGCACATTGATGATCCGATCGGCCCAGGCCCAAAGCAGGTCTGAGGCAGGTCGCTCTCCCATACACTCCATGTGGCCAATGTCGACTGTCAGTCGCAGAATATCGGGACGATTGAGGCGGTCCAAAAGTTGTTGGTATCTCGCCAGCGTGTCGATAAACATCCCGGGCTCAGGCTCAAAGCCAATCTGGATGTCGTGCAGAGCGGCATGAACAAGCACAGGCTCTAGACTTGTTATCAGGCGATCCCACAGCGACTCTTCGTCGGCTGAGTCACGCGCGATGCCCGACCAAAGCGAGACGCACGGCGAGCCTAAGGCTTTGGCAATGTCAATCGAGCACTTCAGAAAGTCGATGCGTCGCAATCGCCCAAGGCTGGCTGCTGTGACGAGCGTCGGCTCGTGTTTTTGCAAGGGATCAAGCAGATGCCGGGCACCCGTTTCAATCCCACAGGTCATACCAGCTTGGCCGAGCGAGGCCCTCCAGTGAGCGATCTCCTGAGCGATGCTTTCCCCGTACGGATTGAGCACAGCATGGTCGAGCGTGATGGCGACTGAGGTATACCCCATGTCTCGCAAAATCGGCAATGAGTCCCGCACAGATGTATCGCTGATGCTGTTGGTACTGAAGCCCATTCGCATGGAAAATTCCCTGCCTTAGACACGACTCTCCGCCTACGACTCAATGCCACGTCAAACAGATTCTGACTGAGACTCCTGACCCCCGTGCTAGGTGGCAGAGACCAGTTGTCGACCACATAAAAATGGAGCCAGCAGCATGATCACAACAATCGCCCACTGCTCGCCGCAGGCCGCCAGCACAAGCACGGCATCCAGCGTGATGATGGCCATGATTGCATTGCCCACCGCTGCCCGCACACGACCAGGACTTGGATCAATCATGCCGAGCACCGCGCGAACAAGGATCGAGGCCGAAAGCAAGCTCCAGAGCAAAATCCATGAGGGAAGGCGGTTGCCGGCAAGCCACGTCGAGCCACCGTGATTGATCGCCAGGCAGTAGGAATGCGCTCCCGCAGTAGCCAGTCCAGCGAGCATGAAAAGAGTGGCTAGGCCGAGCACGTGCCTGCGACTTTCCCCCGCTTCGTCCCGGGCGTAGAGCGTGATGCCTGCCACATAAATTGTCATGCCCAGCGGCAAGAGCCACTGATAAGACGCGGTCGGTCCACCGGCAGCAGCCATACCTAGAAGCCAGTTGAGACCGCGGCAACTGCCCATCACCAGCGGCCCCAAAGGCGTACGTTTGGCATTTCGATTGTAAATCCAAATGGCCGCTGTCAAAGCCGCGCCGACGAGGGCGACCGACGAATACCCCGACACCGCCGCTGTTGCACAGCTCAAGATGCTGCCCAGAGCCAATAGGACGTTAGCAACTCTGGCGGCGGTGGACAGACTGATCCCGCCCGAAGGCAGCGGTCGCTCGGGTCTCTCAATGCGATCGAGCTGGTAATCAAAGACGTCATTGAGCACCATGCCAGACGCGTAAAAAGACACGCTCGCCGCAATCACTAACCACAGCGACGGGGCCGGCCATTCGATGGTTTGGGCTTGGGAACAGATCAAAAACCCTGCCAGCACATCGGCCACCGCTGTCGCGTGATTGGGAATCCGCACCAACCGCAGCCACGCCAGCACTGTTGCCATGGGTCAGGCGAGCTCCACGTGAGCTTGTCGGGCCGCCGCAAGTAAGAAAGCCCGCGCGCTTTGTGCGGCGGCGTCTGGCTGTTTGCGATAGGGGTAGAGCTCTACAGTGATCCACATGTCGGGAGTGTGCTGGGCGATTGCCTTCAGCACCGCGACAAAATCGATGGCCCCCTCGCCCGGCACCAAATGGTGGTGGACGCGGGTGGCTGCGATGTCTTCAAAGTGGTAGTGCTTTGTGTGAGCCTGCATTCGCGGCACCCACTCGGCAGGATCTTCACCAACGCAGTACGCGTGGCCGATATCAAAATTGAGTCCCAGCGATGGATGGCCCACTCGGTCGGCAAACTCGAGATACTGTTCAAACTTTTCAATCAGCAATCCCGGCTCCGGCTCGATCATCAAGGTCACGCCACACTCGGCGGCCACATCGAGACAGGGCATGATCTCTTCGTAAAAAATATCGGTGGCATTCTGCCGACTTTGACCCGGGGCCAGTTCTCCCCCCGGTTCAGTTGAAATACCCGGCGAGCCGAGTTCGGCCGCCAGCGTAAGCGCTCGCTTGGTGTGCTCGCGGCGGATGGCCCGGTAGTGAGGATCGGGGTCAGTCCAACCGGGGTGCCAGTAGGGTTGCCGTGGATCGGCAATCGCGTTCATCATAAAGGCGTTGATATTTGAGATCGTTAGTCCACTCAATTGAATCGCCTGACGAATGGCTTCCTTCTGCACTTCGAGGAAACCCGCTGGCCACGCATGGGGCACATCAGCCAACAATTCAATTCCGCAGTAGCCTAAGCCGGCAATCTGCGAGATCGCCTGCTCGACAGGCACATCGAGATACGCATTGGAACTAAAGGCAAGCTGCAAAGGCATCGATTGAACGCTCTTGAAGGGTAAAGTGGGGAAGAATAAGGGATGAAAGTAGCACGAGTCTCTAGGTGAGTGTAGTGTGAGACCGCATCGTGAAAAGACCAAGCCATGATTCCGGCACGAGCGTGCTTCTAGCTTGAGGCACTGCGGTAACGGGAGATGGCTAACTGAAAGACAATCCGGGAGATGAGCAGCGATGCCACCGCTGCGAAGACTGCCGCGAAGATCATGCCCCATCCCTGCCCTTCCAGCGGCTGTGCGATGACTCGGGCAGGCACATTGACCACCAGCAGAATTGGAATCACAAAGGTGCAAAGGGCACGCAGCGGTGAACCCCACGGGCCTGCATAGATCTCGGCAGGATAACGCGAGAAATTTGTCAGGTAAAACCAGAAGTCGTACAGGCTCTGATTGCGTCCCATCCAGATTGTGGCTGCGGCGAGCATGATCACAAGGCTGTAGAGAATCGCCACGCCGCAGAGGATTAAAAGCGGGTAGAGCAGCCAGACCACGAAGTGCGGCGCGCGATCGATACTCTTGAGAGCCCAAGCGAGCAATCCGATACCAACCAATCCGTTGGCAAAAGCCGAAAAATCGATCCTGTGCATGGAGAGTAAAAATTGTGCATCGAGGGGTTGTACGAGCACACCGTCGAGGCCACCAGTGCGGACCATTTCTGTGAGCTCTTCAGCACTTGGCATGAAGAGCGCTTGCACAATCGAGTTGATAATCAGACCCGTTGCGACAAAGGCAAAAAAGGGTTCACGAGTCCAGCCGGTGCCTTGGCCGATCTCAGCGGTAAATGTGAAGACGAGCAGATAGAAGGCGAGATTCATCGACATCCAGCCCAAGCTTGTGACGCACTCCAATATAAAATTGGTACGAAAAGTCATGTCTCGCACAAGGCAAGCGCGGGCAAATGTGGCGAAGATGGTGGCATACCGATTCATAGCACTGAGCGGCTCGCGACGCTCGTCTCCTCAAACACTATCCACCAACAGCACTGTAACGCCGCGTGCCTCGCCACCAGGCAATCCGACACGCCACTGCCATCACAATAACCCAGCCTGCTTCAATCACCAGCGAATAAACCAGTTGAGTCCCTTGCACTTTACCCAGCCAGATCGCGGCGGGAAAATAGGCGGTGTATTCAAAGGGCAGCCATCGCACAACGTCTGCGAGGCTCAAGCCCGGGATGCCGGTGCCGATGCCAGCGAGCATGTCAAGTGGAAACATGTGGCCAGAGAGGAGATACTGCACAAGCATGTAGCCAAACACAATGCTCGACACTTCTAAAAACCAAAAGCCGAGCATGCCGAGCGTCGCTTCCAAAAAAAATCCTAGCAGAAACGAGAGCACCAGCGCAAGCACGAATGAGGCAATCGTCAGGGCGTCGGGGATCGGTGGGAAAAAATGCCGGCAGAGAAAAAATACACCCGCAAACGGCAGAGCAGCCACGATGTAGTAGACGAGTTTGTGCGCGATTCGGGACGCCAGCAGGAATGACACATAGTCGACCGGCTGCACTAAGTATTTCTTTACCGACCCATCACGCACGCTGCGAGCAATGCCGCCAGACAGGCCAGGCATGCTGGAGAAGGCCCGCGTGACCATCGTCAGGAGGTAGTAGGCAACAATGTCGTTTCGCGAGTAGCCCGCGATATCTGGGCGACTCGTTGCGGAGAAGACAGCCGTCCACAGAAAGAGTTGCGTGACGATCGGCAGAAAACGCATCAGCGTCCCAAGCACAAAATCGCCTCGGTATGCCAAGCGTTCTTCGAGTGAAATGACCAGCATCATCCACCATGTCCGCAAACCTGCACCTGGCCACCGCACAGCCGGGTTCGACCGAGTTTCAATCATTCGCTCTCCCGTGTGTGGATCTCGGCTTCCGACCGAAACAGCGACGCGACGATCTCCTCCAGTGGCACATCTTCAACCGAGATGTCCCGCACGGTCTCGCTGCGAAGAATTTCCGGAAGCACATCGGCAATGCGAGAGCGATCAATGCGGAGGATTGCCTGTGGCCCACGAATCTCGCAGGGAAAGCCAAATCGCTCCATGCGTTCTTGCGACGGTTCGTGATCCAGATCGAGTGTGACGATCTTGTGCGTCGTGAAGCGGTCGACAATCTGGTCCAGCGATCCATCGTAGAGAATGTCACCGTGCGTGATCACGACCACCCGCTGGCAGAGGGCAGCCACATCTTTCATGTAGTGCGTTGTGAGCACAACGGTCATCTGACGTTCGGTTTGCACGTGGGAAAGAAAGCGGTGGAGCGTGTGCTGAGCAACGACATCAAGGCCGATCGTTGGCTCGTCCAAAAACAGTACCTCGGGTTCGTGCAACAGCGCCGCCACTAATTCTAGCTTCATCCGCTCACCCAGCGAGAGCTCACGCACCGGTTGCAAGAGCAGCTTTCGCACGTCGAGCATGTCGACCAGTTCATCTCGCGTGCGTTCAAAGCGGGTGGTCTCGATCCGGTAGATTTCCTTGTGCAGCCGAAAACTCTCGGCAGCGGGCAGATCCCACCAAAGTTGATTTCGCTGCCCCATCACCAAGGCAAATCGGCGGCGAAAATCGTCGGCTCGCTCCCACGGCACATGGCCCAGCACGCTGGCGGTGCCCCGAGTGGGCGTAATGATGCCGGAAAGGAGTTTAAGAAACGTCGTTTTCCCAGCGCCGTTGGGCCCAAGCAGGGCCACAAACTCACCTCGTCCTACGGTCAGATTGACGCCCCGCAGGGCCGGCACCAACCGACTCGTGCGGCGAAACAAGCCCGATACGCTGGCCAATAAGCCCTCAGGCTTATCGTACACGCGGTATTCCTTGGCTAGTCCCTCGACTGCAATCAGCGGGGCACTGGTGGCGGCGAACTGGCGGTTGGCAAGCAACGGAGCATCGCCTAACCGGTTGGAGTTGTGCATCGGCGGAGTATAAGGGAAAACGGGGCAAATCTTTTTGTGTTTTTGTTTTCGGATGGAGCTGGTCATGTTTCGCGTCGGCCTTGGTCACGATACTCACCCACTGGTCCCTGGCAATGCCCTCCTGCTCGGCGGCATCCGCATTGAGCACGATCAACAGGCTCTTGGCCACAGCGACGCCGATGTGCTCCTGCACGCCATTACAGACGCCCTCTTGGGGGCGGCCGGGCTGGGCGATATTGGCGAGATGTTCCCCGACACCGACCCAGCCAATCGTGGCCGGGACTCCGCGGAAATGCTGGCGGCGGCAGGCTCACGGATGACCCTAGCAGGCTGGCAGATCACCAATCTGGATTGCGTGATTTTTGCCCAGCGACCAAAAATACTGCCCCACCGCACGGCGATACGGGAACGCATTGCCACCATCCTCAGCGTCGATTCAAGCGTCGTCTGGCTCAAGGCTAAGACGGGTGAAGGCCTCGGGCCGATTGGCCAACAGCAGGCGATTGCGGCTGAGTGCGTGGTCCTCATCCAACGCACATCCTGAAGAAACGAAACGGCTTTTCACATTTTCAACTTTCCAAATGACAGATCCCTGTCACTCGACACTTCACGATGGAGAAAAAAAGCGTCATGACGATGACTGACATGGACTCCCCGGCTGGGACAACAGACGCCCTGCCAACCATTGAGATTTACAACACACTCACGAAAAAGAAGTCGGCGATGGTCACGGTGAAGCCCGGCCATGTCGGGATCTATCTCTGCGGCCCCACTGTCTACAAGCCCAGCCACATCGGCCACATGGTTGGGCCGGTGATTTTTGACACCGTGAAACGCTATCTTGAATATTCCGGCTGGCAGGTGACATGGGTCGTGAACATCACCGATGTTGACGACAAGATCATCGCCGAGAGCACCGCCCGCGGCACCACCATGGCAAAGCTCGCCACGGAAATGACGGCTGACTACCTGGCTAATTTAGCGGCACTGGGCGTCGAATCGATTGACCACATGCCCAAGGCAACTGATTTTATCGGCCCGATCATCACATGCATTGAAGGCTTGATTGCCAAGAGCGCTGCCTATGCTTCCGATGGCGATGTCTATTTTGATGTCACCCAAGATGCCGACTATGGCAAGCTCACCAACCGCACGGTCGAGAGCATGCAGGGTGAGGGAGGATTAACGGTTGAACGCAAGCGATCGGCTGCCGACTTTGCCCTCTGGAAAAAAGCCAAGTCTGGCGAGCCTTTTTGGGAAAGCCCTTGGGGCCCTGGCCGTCCGGGCTGGCACATCGAGTGTTCGGCAATGAGCCGCGCAATCCTAGGAGAACATTTTGACATTCACGGCGGCGGACTCGATCTCATTTTTCCACACCACGAAAACGAAATTGCCCAGAGTGAATCGCTGCACAACTGTCCGATGGCCACCTATTGGATGCACAACGGCCTGATGCAGGCTGCGGGCGCTAGCGGTAAGGTGGGGGGCCGCGCCCGTGATGCGGCGATTGGTAGCGAGGCTTCGAGCCAAGATGCTGCTCAACAAGCTGCCAGCCAGGCCGCCACAAAAATAAGCAAATCGACTGGAGCAGAGCCCTTCAAAAATCTTCTCGAGCGACACCGCCCCGAGGCGATCCGCATGCTTCTCCTCTCTACACACTACCGCAGTCCGATCCATTTTGGTGAAGAAGCCCTGAGCGAAAGTGCCCGTGCAATGGAGGCGTTCGAGCGGCTTTTTGCTCGCTGCCAACGGGTGACCGGCTTGTCTTTCTACGCGCTGCCGCTGCAAAATCGCCGCCAAGGAAATGCTACCGTTGCTGCGGCAGGTGTCGAAACGCAGGCTCTCCGCGAAAAATTTCTGGCTGCCATGGATGACGACTTCAACACGGCCGTCGGCATCGCCACGCTCTTTGATTTTGTCCGCGTCGTGAACAAACACATCGACCAGCAAGGACTGGAAAAAAGTCCTTCAGACGTTGCCCGTACCCTGCTCGACGCAATGCTTTTAGTGCTGCGTGAACTCACCGGCATACTGGGTCTATTTGTAAAAGAGCCAGAAGCTACTCGAAGCAGCGCTGATCAAGCGACTGTCGGAAAACTCATGGAGCTGGTGATTGAGATTCGGGCCCGAGCACGAGCCGGCAAAGACTTTGCTACAGCCGATCTGGTGCGAGCCAAACTGACAGAGGCCGGAATCACGCTCGAAGACCGCCCCGATGGCACCCACTGGACGCAGAAGTAGGTGCGGCCAAGGATTGCTCGACGATTTTCAGCGTTCGTAAAAGAGGCGTTTCTTATGCCTCCTGCGGCAAGGCAATCGCCACGGGCTCGCTGGCCACGCCACCGGCAGCGTCTCGAGCGGCCATGTCGCGGATGTCCTGCGTGATCTTCATCGAGCAATACTTCGGGCCACACATGCTGCAAAAATGAGCGCTCTTGAACGTGTCCTGCGGCAGCGTCTGGTCGTGGTAGCGACGGGCGGTTTCGGGGTCGAGTGAAAGCCGAAACTGCTCGTTCCAATCGAATTGAAAACGAGCGCGGGAAAGCGCATCGTCACGGACGCGGGCATTTTTGCGATGCCGGGCCAGATCGGCTGCATGCGCTGCGATCTTGTAGGCGATCACACCCTGCTTCACATCCTCGGCATCGGGCAGGCCCAGATGCTCCTTGGGCGTCACATAGCAGAGCATGGCAGCCCCACTCCAACCAGCAAGCGCTGCGCCAATCGCACTGGTGATGTGGTCATAGCCCGGGGCAATGTCGGTGACCAGTGGGCCCAGCACATAAAACGGTGCCTCGTCGCACTCTTCCATTTGTCGCTTGACGTTCATGTCTATTTGATCCATCGGCACGTGACCAGGGCCTTCGACCATCACTTGGCAACCCTTCTTCCATGCCCGCCGCGTGAGTTCACCAAGCACATGGAGTTCAGCAAACTGCGCTTCGTCGCTGGCGTCGGCAATCGAACCGGGACGCAAACCGTCGCCTAGGCTCCATGTCACATCGTATTGACGGAAGATATCGCAGAGATCTTCGAAGTGCGTGTAGAGCGGATTCTGCTGGCGATGCGTCATCATCCAACGTGCGATCAGCGAGCCACCGCGACTGACAATGCCGGTGACTCGCTTCATCGTGAGCCCCAAGTGCTCCTGCAGAACTCCCGAATGAACCGTCATGTAGTCGACCCCCTGCTGGGCCTGTTTTTCACACATGTCGAGAAAATGCTGCGGCTTCATATCGTCAATATCGCCACCAAGTTCCTCCAGCATTTGGTAGATCGGCACCGTCCCAATCGGTACAGGTGAGGCGTCGATGATCGCCTGTCGAATCGTATCGATATTTTTGCCGGTGGAGAGGTCCATCACTGTGTCGGCTCCATGGTGGACGGCCATGTGTAATTTTTCGAGTTCCGTTGCCTCGTCACTGGTTACCGCAGAGTTGCCGATATTGGCATTGATTTTGGTGAGCGATGCAATGCCGATCGCCATTGGCTCAAGGCGTTTTGTCAGATGCACGCGATTGGCCGGAATCACCATGCGGCCGCGGCCCACCTCGGATCGGATCAACTCCTCAGGAAGATCTTCTCGCTCCGCCACAAACTTCATTTCAGGCGTGATCTCACCATTTTTGGCACGTTCAAATTGCGTCACAAAAAAACTCCATCGAGAGGCTGATTGGCGTAAAGGATAAGTCGAGACAAAGGGTCGCAATCCATACGGTAGCAAAAATGAACGCTGACGTCTGGAAGATTAGCCACGCGCGGGCTTCCTGCAACCTAGACGTACCCGGACACTAACCAAAATGGTATCAAAAGAAACGTCTTCGGGCGGCAGTCCCTAGAGCGTTTTGAGGTATTCAAGAACGGCCTTTTTTTCCTCCTCGTCCAGAGCGTCTGGAAAATCGTGACCGGCAGCGCTCTTGCCCGGCTTTGTCGTGTTAAAAAAAGCTCGCCGTTCTGCTGCCGGAATTTTTCCAGCAGGCATACCCTCAAACAAAACCACTTCGAGTCCGACGCGGACAGGATCGTAGCCTGTCGGAGTGCGTTGCCAGACGACCGGCCGCTCGGCAGGATGCAACACGTGCCAGAGCGTCGGCACAGAGCCGTTGTGGAAGTAGGGTGACGAGGCCCAGATTCCGTCGAGCGGTGGGGCCACGTAACCAATCGGATTGGCCGTGCCCTTGCTGTCGCTCGATGCTGATTTTCCAAACCAGCTTTCGCTGAGATCGCGTCGCTCGCGCACCGAGAGCGAATCGAATCGAACTCGGTCGGTGCCAACTTCATCAATCGCGACAATTTTTTCGGGATAGTCTTTGGGAGATTCATAGCGACCGTGACAGGTGGCACAGTGAGCGGCAAAGACGCCGCGGCCCTTCTCGACCAAGACCGAGTCAACGGCCCACGGCCAACGTGGTGGCTTGATCGACTCTATCCAGGCTTCGACGTCACGAAACTCCTCCTCCCATTCTCGAAATTTCTCTGGGCCGTTTTCTTTGACGAGTAAAAATTGCATCAGCATGCGGTGGCCCTTAGGGGCAAACGCATCCGCGTAGAGATTCGTGCGACGGGCGTAATGCCACCATGCCGGAGCATCCATATCATGATGAATGAGATCAAATCGAGGCGTTCTGGCGATGATGTTTAAATCCCGATCGCGATGTCGCATCAAGGCCACGCCGAACATCACTGCATTGGTTGTGCCGTTGGTTGAGCCCAGCGGTAAGAAGAGCGACCCCATATCCATGTGACCAAACGGCTTGCGCTGCTGTACCTTCACCAGCCGAACCTCTTCCGTGAGGGTTTCCAAGGCATAATTCGTATTGGGAACCCCAGGGATCACTTGGCCATTCACCTGTCCCTGATGGCAGGCCAAACAACTCATGGTCCAATTTCCATTGGCGTCAACAACATACTGGAGCGACCGTGATCTATCGACAGGATCACTCGTCAGACCGTAGCGTTGCATGGTCATTTTTCTCCGCTCCTCCACCGGGGCCTGCTCTGCAAGACGGCGAAGCGGCTCATTCCATGTCGTCCAGAGACTGTCAAATACCGCCTGATCGAAGTCGGGGGGCAGGTAGGCTCTCGATCGCAGCATTTGCCAACCGCGATCTGCCGCTGTCCGCTGCTCTTCCGCTGGCTTGACTTCAGCCGCGGTGGCCGCTGGTGGCAAACCACACGCCCACACTCCCAAAGCAACCACCATCCAGCGGCTTTGGAAGCAATGGCACAATAGGTTGCGTTCGACTCGGAATGCTTTCATGGCATACTAGCTCGGCCCATGCTTTGGAAGATCCACTCGACGATAGTATAGACCACTGCCGCCCGCCGACAGCTTGGCTCAACTGCGATCCAGCCACTCCCTGCGACGGTCAACTCCACCAGCCTCTAGTCATCTCATTGCTCTTTGGAAATTCTTGTATGGTCACGGCCAATCCAATCCTGATTCCTGAGCTGAAGCTGATGTTCAGCGAAGGCGATACAGCAGGCCTCCGCGAAGTGGCCGAGGAGCTTCATCCGGCCACCGTCGCAGAGTTTTCTGAGGGCCTCGACGATCAGGAAATCTGGCAGCTGCTTCACGTTGCGGCCATCGAGCGTCAGGCAGAGATTTTTCCTTATTATTCGATGACACGGCAAGTCGAACTCGTGAAAGCAGCCGATCGCGTTCACTTGGGTTCTTTGCTTGAGTGGATGGCTGCCGACAATCGTGACGACCTGTTGCGAGAGCTCGACCCGGAGCTGGTTGATGAAATCTTGCCGCTCGTAGCAAAGGCCCAGCGTCACGACATCCGTATGCTCCTTTCCTGCCCAGAGGATTCCGCCGGAGCGCTGATGACGACAGAGTATGCGTCACTGCCCGCTGAAATCACCGCCGGCGAGGCGGTCACGCGACTCCGCTCTCAAGCCCCCAACAGTGAGTCGATCTACTACATCTATGTGCTCGATTCCGACCGCACGCTGCTGGGATTTGTCTCCTTGCGAGATTTGATCATGGCACGGCCGACGTCGCTGGTGTCGGATTTGATGCAATCCGATCCAATCAGCGTGCGAGTGGAAGAACCGAGCGAGCAGGTTGTGCAAAAACTCGCTCGATTCGACTTTATCGCGATCCCTGTTGTCGACGACCACAACCGGCTCGTCGGCATCGTCACGCACGATGACGTGCTCGATGCGGTGCGGCAAGATGCCACAGACGACGCTCAACGCATCGGTGCCATTGCTCCACTTGGCGAGAGTTATCTGGAGGCGGCGATCGTCTCAATGACTTGGAAACGCGGTGTCTGGCTGATGATTCTGTTTGCCACGGCTGCCGTCACGGCGATGGTGCTGGCCCGATCCCCGGCAGCCTTTCAAACCCACATGTGGCTAGTGGCCTTCATTCCACTGATCATTGCCAGCGGCGGCAATTCGGGCAATCAGTCGGCCACGCTGGTGATCACGGCCCTTTCCACCGGCGACTGCCGCCTCGCCGACTGGCCGCGAATCTTAAAGCGCGAGTGCGTGCTGGGTCTGCTGCTGGGCACGCTCTTAGCCGTGCCGGGCTACTGCCTCGCTTTGGTCTACGCGCCTGATCCAATCGCCGCGATCGTGATTCCGCTGACGATCTTTGGGGTTGTGATGCTGGGCACGATGGTCGGATCGATCTTGCCACTGCTATTTCGCTCGGTTGGCCTCGACCCGGCCCTCATGAGCAATCCATTTGTGTCGGCAATCGTCGACATCGTCGGCATCGTGCTTTACATGCTCGTGGCCATCCTGTTCCTTGGCTGATCTCCCCCTCGCAGAAAGCCAAGTGAATGCCCTCAGTTTTTGACACTCTGGCACTTCCCGTTTACGCTACATCAAAGCGGGATCCCTCAACCGCGTCCATCCTGCCTGACACCTTGGCTGCAATTTTAACCGGAGATTTTTTGATGAAACTCTATCGCCAGCGTGCGCTCGCCTTGCTGACATGCATTCTTTGGGGCCTGCTTGCCGGGCCGACAACCGCTGAGGAGGGCAAGAAGAAAATCGTCTTTATCGCTGGCAATCCCAGCCACGGTTACGGCTCCCACGAGCACAACGCCGGATGCGATCTTTTGTCACGGCTCCTTAGAATGGCTCTCCCGGAGGCACAGATTGAGGTGGTCCACAATGGCTGGCCGAAAGATCCATCGATTCTCAGCGGCGCAAGTGCCATTGTCATGTACTGCGATGGTGGTCGCGGCCACATGGTAGTGCCGCATAGAAAAGAAGTTGACGCACTGGCCAAAAAAGGGACTGGCATCGTCTGCATCCATTACGGTGTCGAAGTTGAAAAGGACAAAGGCGGAGTGGAGTTTCTCGATTGGATCGGCGGCTATTTTGAAATGAATTGGTCGGTAAATCCGCACTGGACCGCCACGTTCGACGCATTTCCAGAGCATCCGATCACGCGGGGCGTCAAGCCTTTCGAAATCAATGATGAGTGGTATTACCACATGCGGTTTCGGCCAGAAATGAAGGGGGTTGTGCCGATCCTTACGGCCCTCCCGCCGGCGAGCACATTGTCTCGCGGAGATGGCCCGCACAGCGGCAATCCCGATGTGCGACAAGATGTGCTCGAAAAGAAAATCCCACAGCATGTAGCCTGGGCCTCAGAAAACGAAGGGGGTGGTCGTGGCTTCGGTTTTACGGGTGGCCACGATCACTGGAATTGGGGTGAACCGAACTTCCGTAAACTCGTCCTCAATGCGATTGCTTGGACGGCCCAGATCGAGGTGCCAAAGAACGGCATTACAGATGCACCGGTCACGCTCGACGATTTGGTCAATGGTCAGGATGAGCCGATTCCCGGTAATTTAGATCGGGCTGGAATCGGTAAAAAGATCGGCCTACCGGTCGAAGATCCGAGCAAAACTTCCCCTGAGAAAAAAACTTCCTCCCGTAAGAAAACAGCTGCTCAGGTAGGCGGCGGTAAGGCGTCATCGCACGACGCTGCACATGCTGTTGCCCATCTTGACGTAGCTGATGGTTGCCAAGCCACTCTTTTCTCAAGCGAACCGCAGATTTCTAATATCACGAGCATCGACATCGATCACCTCGGCCGCATCTGGGCTGCCGAAGTAAAAAATTACCGTCGACATAGGAATAGTCGCCCAGAAGGCGATCGGATCCTTGTGCTCGAAGACACAAATGGCGATGGAAAAGCAGACATCCAAACGGTCTTTTACCAGGGCCGCGACATCGACTCGGCTCACGGCATTTGCATTCTCGGCGACCGCTTGATTGTTTCAGCCGGTGACAAAGTTCAGGTTTTTTATGACGACAATGGAGATCTGCAATCCGATCGTAAGGAGACTTTATTCAGCGGCATTTCCGGAACCCAGCACGACCACGGCATTCACGCATTCGCCTTCGGCCCAGATGGCAAGCTCTATTTCAACTTTGGCAATAGCGGCGAACGGATCAAAGACAAAGACGGCAAGCCGCTGATCGACTTGGCAGGCAACGAAATCAACAACAGCCGCAAGCCCTACCAGGAGGGAATGGTCTTCCGCTGCAATCTCGACGGCAGCAAGATCGAGACTTTGGGTTGGAATTTCCGCAATAATTGGGAGGTGGCTGTCGATTCCTTCGGCACCCTCTGGCAGTCTGATAACGACGATGACGGCAACCACGGCGTCCGCATTAACTATGTGATGGAGTTTGGAAACTTTGGCTACAAAGACGAACTCACCGGCGCCGGCTGGGGGGACAAGCGAACCAACATCGAAAAGGAAACGCCGCTCCGCCACTGGCACTTGAACGACCCGGGCGTCGTACCGAATCTGCTCAACACCGGAGCCGGATCCCCCACCGGCATCACGGTCTACGAAGGTTCACTCTTACCCCCGGAGTTTCACAACCAGATCATTCACTGCGACGCCGGACCGAATATATGCCGCGCCTATCCGGTCACTAAAAGTGGCGCAGGCTACAAGGCCGAGATCATCGATGTGCTGTACGGTGCTCGCGACAATTGGTACCGTCCTAGCGATGTTTGCACCGCGCCTGATGGTTCGCTGTTCATCGCCGACTGGTACGATCCAGGCGTGGGTGGCCACAACCAGCAAGAAGTTGATAAGGGCCGTATCTTCCGCGTGGCCCCCCTCGATGTAAAATACCACGTGCCGGCGTTTGATTTCAGCACGGCCCAAGGTGCTGCTCAAGCGCTCAAGAATCCAAATCTGTCGGTACGTTTCCTGGCCTTTACATCGCTGTGCAAACTGGGCAAGCAGGCCGCTAGCGCGCTTCAGCAACTCTACAACAATGACAAGTCTGACCCACGCCTGCGGGCTCGCGCCTTGTGGATTTTGGGGCAGATTGAAGGCGAGTCTCAAACGGCCATCGCTGCCGCGCTGATCGATTCGGACCCCGATATTCGCATCACAGGCTTGCGTTTGGCTCGAGAACTCAAGCTTGATATGACGGCCTACATCAAGCAGTTGGTCAACGACTCCGATCCGGCAGTGCGACGCGAGTGCGCCATCGCCCTGCGTCACAGTAAGTCACCTCAAGCCGCCGAGTTGTGGGCTCAGCTTGCCCAGCAACACGACGGCCAGGATCGCTGGTATGTGGAGGCCTTGGGAATCGCAGCTGATCAAAACTGGGATGCCTATCTCGCGGCCTACTTAAATCTATCCGGCGACCTTTGGAATTCGCCGGCCGGCCACGACATCGTCTGGCGCAGCCGCGCTCAAAAGACGCCCGAACTGCTCGCCAGAATCATTAAGGACCCCAGCACACTCAAAGACGACCAGCCCCGCTACATGCGGGCGTTTGACTTTCTGACCAAGGGGCCTGAAAAAGACCAAGCCCTGCAAAGCTTGTTGGAATTGGAATAAAGACCGGTTCCCCCGGCAGTCTCCATCGATCTATGCACAAGACTTTCTTTTGCCTCGCACCGCAGCATCTGCTCAGGATTCTGGCTGGACTGTGCATCGTCACGGCCATCGCTTCAGCCTGGGCACAAGATGCCAATCCAGAAAAAGACGCACTGGTTGTTGAGACGCTCTTGCGGCTCGAAACTTTTGATCTCGACTCTAAGCCCAAGACCAAGGCCGCGGTCTTACGCCATCTGAAAGCCCATCCGGGCAACGAGTCTTTTTTTCAATTGATCGAGCGGTTTGGGATCAAGGATGCCGGCGATGTGCTTTTAGAGCTGGCGATTGCCACGCCGGGGGAAACGGTTGGCGTTCGGGCGGCGGAGTTGCTGCTCAAACAGGACGATACAAACCGAATCGCCACTGTACTCGCCGCAGAAGATTCGCTCCGAGCGGCAGCATTGATTGTCGCCCTGGGCAATGTCGGCGGCAAAGCGGTTAGCGACAGACTGATGTCTATTGTGACCGCCGCCGACAAATCTCTGGCGGTACGCTCTGCGGCCGTAACCGCTCTGGGTAAGTCACCGCATGGCGAAACGTTTCTTCTCGAATGCGTCCAGGGCAAGACGGTCGCCGTTGACTTACACTTCACGCTGGCGACTGTACTCTTTGCCTCGGCCGATCCAGCCATCAAGGCCGCAGCGGCCAAGCACCTGACGCTGCCTGTGACAGCGACGGCCAAGCCGCTGCCACCACTGGCCGACCTACAGAAGATGGTCGGCCACACCACCCACGGCAAACAACTCTTCGACGGCACGGCCACATGCAGTAAGTGCCATGTCGTCGATGGCCAAGGCAAAGACATCGGCCCGAATCTTTCCGAAATTGGCAGTAAGCTAGGCAAAGACGCTTTGCTTGTTTCGATTCTCGATCCGAGCGCCGGCATCAGCCCCAGCTACGAAACCTTTATCGCCCTGACCCGAGACGGCAAAGCAATCACGGGCGTGCTCGTGAGCAAGACCGACAGCGAGCTCATCTTAAAAGATACCAGCGCGATCGTGCACACACTGAAGGTGGAGGAACTGGAAGAAATGAAGTCGCTCTCCACGTCACTGATGCCCGATGACCTGCAAAAACTGCTGAGTGCGCAAGACCTCGTCGATGTTGTCGAATACCTGACCACGCTCAAAAAGCGGTAAGACTTTCGCGACCATTCATGTTTTCGCGAGCATTCACGTTACCGACGGCCTGCGACTTGCCGGCAGATTGCTGCTCCTCTGGCTCGAGGACTTTCTTTTCCAGATAGTCAAGGCCCTTGCGGCTTTGCATGACCGACTCCAGCCACGCAGCCATTTCAGCCTTCATCGTGGCTGCGATCGCTGGCTCTTCATCGATCAGATTCTTCTTTTCTGAAATGTCATTTATAAGATCGTAAAGTTCGTAGGTGTCTTTGCCGCGGCGGTGGAGTTTGTATTGATTGTCGCTCCACACCACAGGGCCATCTTGAAGCCCACGTTCGCCGTGATGCCAGAATCCGATCGGCCGGGGTCGCTCCGTCATTGTGCCGTCGATCAGCGGCAGAATATTAATTCCGTCGATCGGCAGATTCTGGTTGGCAACCTTAATCCCGAGAAGTTCCACGATGGTGGGATAGATGTCGCTGGTAACGGCAGGCACGTGGGTGATCGACGGCTTGCAAATGCGGGCTGGCCATTCGATGATGCCGGGCACCCGGATACCGCCTTCCCAAAGCTCCCCCTTGTGGCCGCGCAAATGGCTGTTGGAGCCAAATGCATCCGGTTCCACAGTGTCATCCATCCAAGCACCATTATCACTATTGAACCAAATCATTGTGTTATCGGCGATGCCGAGCTTGCGAAGTCCTTGACGCAGCGCCCCCATACTCCGATCCACGCCCACCATCTCGCCATAGTAAGGCGAGCCACCTGCCGCCTTAAGATCCGCGGCCGTTGGGGCAAGAGGCACATGCGGGCTTCCAAACCAGATGACAGCAAGAAATGGTTTCTTTTCTTGGGCATTTCTTTTGATGAATTGAAGGGCCTCGGTCATGATGGCATCGGAGCCGTCACCCTCGATTTTCGTCGGCTCACCATTGCGGCTGAATGTCCAGTCGGTGTCGAACCAGTTGGAAACCGTGAACCACTCATCGAAGCCGAAGTGGCCCGGATGCAACGGGTCACTCTCAGGCAGCGCCCTGCCGCCCCCTGGCTTACCGCCGCTCAAGTGCCATTTTCCGAAATGCGAAGTCGAGTAACCAACCTGCTTCACCGCACGGGCAATTGTCTGTTCCTGAAGCCGCAGCGACATTCCCGGCCAGTCGCACTGCATACGGTAGGGATGGCGGCCGGTCATCACGCTTGCACGCGTCGGCGAACAGCTTGGGTGGGCTGAGTAAAAACGGTCAAACCGTAATCCATTTGCGGCCATCGCATCGAGGTTGGGAGTCTTGATTTTCGTGAGGCCGTTGTAGCCGACATCGCCCCAGCCTTGATCATCGGTCATGCAGAGGATGATGTTGGGCCTTTTGTCGGATGGTGTATCGGGTGATAGAGCGGCAGCGAACCGGCAGGCCACTGCCAGAAAAATCATGCCGATGCCGGCAGCCAGTCGCGATTGGGGAGAACGCATGTCAATTTCTAGAATAAGAGTTTTGGGAGAAACAAGTCATTGGGAAATCACAAAGAATAATCCTGCTCAAGCTAAAATCTCGGTCAGCATCGCTGTGCTATCAGCGTACGCTTTTCGTTCAATGCCGAGAGCATGCAACTGGGTCAACCAAAGGTTAGCCAGCGGGGTGCCGGTCTTGCAGTGGACATGCTTACCCAGCTTTAGCTTTCCGCCTCCGCCGCCGGCCACCACCAGCGGTAAGTCGTTGTACTGATGCGTGGTGCCGTCCCCCATGCCAGCTCCGAGCGTGAAAATGGTGTTGTCGAGCAGCGTTGTGCCGTTGGCTTCTGTGATAGTGTCCATCCGCTCCAGCAGTCGTGCAAACGCCGAGATATGAAAGCGGTCCAGCTTCAAAAGATCTTCCATGTGTTCATGTGGGGCATGGGTCATGGCGTGATGGCTGTGCGGCTGGTCGAGGATGCCCTCCCAATTGGTTGGCGTTGTCCATCGTTCGGGGCCCACCATCAGCGTACCGACATTGGTCAGACCGCTTTGCAAGGCCGTTACCATTAGATCGCCCATAAGGTGGATATAGTCGTTGCGAGGCAAGTGCTCTGCTGGACGCTCGACCTTCGCAGCCGCCAATTCAGATTTCATGGCATCGATGCGATCCATGCGTTTTTCGATCGTGCGAATGGCCTCGAAGTATTCGGCAAATTTTTGCCTGTCATCAACACTCAGATGGCGTTGCAACTGCTTGGCATTGCTGAGTGCCAACTCGGTGATGTTGCGAATTCTCGCGTTGGCATTGGTGCCAAATAATCGGTCGTATACCTCTCGTGGGTCTCGCATTGAGGGAGCGACATGGCCAGTGCCGTACCAGGACATGTTGTCAAAGTAAATCGACTCGATGTTGTTTTTATGATCGTTGCAACTGAGTTCAAGCGTCGAGTACGGCGTTGTCTGCCCGATACTATCAGCCGCGACATGGTCGAGCGTACGCGCAAGGGGATACGCAGAGTTCTTCACCTCATAAGGCGCAACGTTCGTCAGAAAGCAAGACGCGGCTTGTGCATGGGAATCAGTTCCGTGCTGGAAGGTGCGATCGAGGCCCGTGATCAGAGAGATTTTATCCCGCATGGCGTGGAGTGGAGCGAGTGTCGGAGTGAACGTCAGGGGATGACTGCCCTCTGGAGTCACCTGGCCTGCGAAACGCCAGACATTGTTTTGGCCAGCAAAACCCGGCAGGGCGCGATCTCCCTCCCCCGGGAAGAAGCCGCGACGCATGATCCCATTTGGCAGATAGAAGAAGGCCATTCGCTGTGCCGCGGGGGCAGCCTTGCCCTGATTGGCCCTTGCGCGACTGGACAAACTCTCCAGCCAAGGGAGGCTCAGGGCCACTCCACCGCTGACTGCCAGAAATCTCCGTCGAGAAATAGGGCGGGCTTTTGTGTCGTGACCCATTGTAAAACTTTTTCCGGTTGAATGACTGTGCTGACTGTTCTCAATCAATGGTTGTCATCGCAATTGAGTATTAACCTTCGTCTGCGGCCTGGCAAATCCTCTCGTATTTTTCTGCAAAAACGGCTCACTGGTCGCGATACTCTTGAGGATTGCCCGCAACTGATCCTCGCCGGCCATTGCCTTGGCAGTTATGTCATCCAGTGCGAGTGAGTCTGCCGGCCCGAGTTCCCGGCCCAGCGAGTAGGACAGCACGTGAGCGATAAAGCCGCGGATAAAGCGTTGCTTCTCAGCCAGAATCAGCCCCTTAAACTCGATCAGGGATGTAAACATATGCTGATTGAATAAGATCCCGCTGGGATCGACTTCTCGACCATTTTCGTACTGCTCGCGCCACACACCCGTGGGGCCGAAGTTTTCGAGCGCGAAGCCGAGGGGATCGAGTTTGTTATGACAACTGGCACAGTCGGCCCGCTTGCGATGTTCGGCCAATCGCTCGCGAATTGTCAGTGTTGATAGTTTTGCCTGATCACCTTCTGGGAGCGGCGGGACATCTGCCGGCGGCGGCTCTGGTGGGTCGTTGAAGATGACTGCATTGACCCAAGCGCCGCGGGTGATGGGCTGGGTCCGGGTGGGCGTGGATGTCATCGTCATAACGGCTGCGTTGGTGATCACACCGCCCCGTCGCGGATCGTCGACTTTTACGCGTTTGAAAATCTGCACCCCAACATCATGCCCTGCATTGGCATTCCCCTCATAATTTGCCCGCAGCATATCGCTCTGCCAGGTGAACTTCGGGTCGAGGAGTTCGACGATGGACCGGTCTTCGATGTAGATGGTTTCAAATAGAAGGAGCGGCTCGGCAATCATGTGCATGCTGGTGCGGTAGCCGTCACCCTCATAAAAGTAAGCAAACTTCCTCGGATCCGGCACCGACGTAATCAATCGCTCGAGCTGCAACCATTGGGCGGGGAAGTTGTCGCAGAAGCGACTCGATTTCTGATCGTTTAACATCCGATCGATCTGCTGGCCGAGCGTTGTGGGATCGCTCAGCGTGCCGGCCTCGGCAAGATCAAGCAATGTGTCGTCGGGGATGCTGGACCAGAAGAAGTGAGCCAGCCGCGACGCCAGTTCGAAATCATTGATGCGTTGACGGCCGCCGCTCTCGTCATCTAAGTGGCTGTCCTCTGCATGGGTCTCGCCAGAGGTTTCGATGAAGTAGAGGAAGCCTGGCATGCCCAGGATCGCCCCCACCGCTGCACGCATGGCGTCTTCAAACGATCCTCCAGCAGCCAGCTTGCCTTGGGTAAACACAGCCAATTGATCGAGTATTTCTGGATCGACAGGACGACGAAACGCCCGACGCAACAATTTTGCAAGCCGCGGTCGGATTGCCTCGATGTCAACAGCCGTCGAATCTACGTCGGCTGGCTTTGCCGGCGATGCAAACAATTGATTCCAGACTCGGCATTCCTGGGGGTTGAGGTCGGGGCTTGCCACAATTGCCTGGCTGAGTGTCAGAAATGATTCCATCAGGAGTGGCGAAAGCGTAAGGTGATCGGCGCGGTTATCGAAACCGTGCTCGGCCCGTTTATCCTGAGCAAATTCTGCCACACCTCGAAACCCCTCAGGTCGCTCATTGTCGATGTCCTTGCTAAGCGGACGGCTGGAGACCCGCACTTCTGCCGGCATGGTCTTCGTCTCTGGATGGAAATAATCCTGTCGCCTCCGCAGCAATCGTTCGTTGATCTGAAAGATGTCGCGATCGAGTTCAAGAAGATCCACAACGGCGTTGTTGTACTCAAACCGATTCATCCGTCGGATCGGCGTGGGGTTGAATGGCTGGGTCTTGACGACCTTACCGAACATCAACTCGAGTTCTTTGATCATTTGCTCACGATCCACCGCCGGAACAGGCGGCTGGTCCTCGGGGGGCATCTCACGATCTTTCAAAACCTGAATCAGTCTTTCAAGTAACTCTGGCCTCGCCTCGAGTGCCGCGTTGGAGGAAAGGCCCAGCAGATCGACATCTCCTTCAATCGTGTCGGCTTTCCCGTGGCATTTGACGCAGTGCAAAGTAAATGCCGACGGCAGCCACGTCGACTGATCCGCCACCAGCGCTTGACCTACAAGGCCCGCCAGCAACACCGGTACAAACGCAGTCACAAAGTTTTTCATGATCCACCTGTTATCATTCTCGGTCTTGCCGGTACTGTCCCTAAGGTTTACCGGGCTTTTCCTCTAGGAAGGGCTGTTTCTTTTTTTTCCTTCGCTGCAAGCGGATGTCGTCCTCACTCAAGCGGCCGGCATTTTTTCTGTGGGGGAAAATCGTAACGACATCAAGTGATTGACCGGTCAAGCGCACCGGCAACCCGGCGGCAGACGAGCATCAGTTTTTCAAACGCCACGAAGTCGAGCGTCTGCCCGCCATCGCTGGCCGCGCACTTGGGATCGGGATGCACTTCAACGATCAGGCCGTCGGCCCCGGCGGCGATGCTGGCAGCGGCCATACTTTCGACCAGGTTTGCGTGGCCGGTGCCATGGCTCGGATCAACAACGACCGGCAGATGCGTGCGGGCGTGCAACCACGGAACGGTGGCCAATGGGAGCGTGAATCGCGTGTGGGTTTCAAATGTGCGGATGCCCCGCTCACAGAGGATCACCTGCCGATTGCCGGCATCCAGAATATATTCGGCCGCCAAGAGCAGTTCTTCGACCGTGGCTGCAGGGCCTCGCTTTAAGAGCACGGCCACCTGGGTTTTTCCTACGGCTTCAAGCAGCCTGTAATTTTGCATGTTACGAGCGCCAATCTGCAGGACATCGGCATAGCGGGCAACCAGCGTGACATCTTCAGGAGCCACCACTTCAGTCACGATCGCTAGCCCCGTCTCCGCCCGGGCCTCGGCCAAGAGTTCGAGCCCCTTCTCCTTCATGCCCTGAAAGCTATAGGGACTGGTGCGCGGCTTATAGGCACCGCCCCGCAGGCCAGTGGCCCCAAGTTGCTTGACGGCTCGGGCTGTTTCCAAAATCTGCTCGCGACTCTCCACCGAGCACGGGCCGGCGATCACGCCGATATTTTTTCCACCGATGACAAGCGACCCCGCCCGCACAACCGTCGGTTCGCTTTGTACTTCCCGGCTGGCCACTTTATAAGGGGCCAGAATCGGCAGCACAGAGGCCACGCCGGGTAGCGTCTCCATGCCGGAGGATGTCGCCTCGCGTTCATCGCCGACAACCGCCACCACCGTTCGCTCCGTGCCCACGATCACATGCGGCCGCAGGCCCATGCTTTCGACGCGGGAAACAACATGGGCGAGATCGTTCTGAGAAGCCTTGGACTGCATGACAATGATCATTTTTGAGTCTCTTTGGGTTTTTCTTCTGTCTTGGCTTTTTCAAATCCCGGAGGAAGTTTGTCGCCACGTTTGGCAACCGCCGCCCGCGTGGTGATCTCAATCGACTCAATCCCACCCTTGGTGCGCACAACATACACAAGTTTGCCATCTGTGTTGCTTCGAGCCAAGATGATTTTGAGGATTGCATCTGCAGTCTGATCTTTTTCGTCAAGGCCGAAGGACTGGTTCTTTGTGATGCCTTCAAGCTGCAAGTCGCTGCCCATGATCTCCATCGGCACGCCCGTCTCTTCGGCCAACATCTGAATCGATCGCTCCAGATTGTCGCGGTTGAATGTGAGCGTGATTTTTTTCTGGAGCTTGGCGAGCGCACCCTGCGCTGCTCCGCTGCCATCGCCCCCATTTTTTGCCGGCGTGCTTCCGGCAACTGTTTCGCTGGCAGCACCGCCAGACTGTTCCAAGGCCAGTTCGGCAGCCAACACGAGATTGTGGCCGGCATGTTGGGGTAGGTAGCCGTTGAGCACCACCCCCTTGCCCTCCGCTCCCGAGCGAGCGTTCGCCGAGAGCACACGCATCATGGCCGGCAACCGCAAAACAAGCTTGCGTCCATACGCGTGCGGATTCAGGTGGGCACAGTAGGTCTCGATCGTATCGGCCAACGCAGCCACTCTCTCGGCAAGGGTTTTGGCCAGCACCTTGGCCGGTTCATCAAGCGTGGCAATGGTGTCGATTTCAATATAAAAGTTTTGGCCACAGTGCAGTGATAAGGCTGCTGCCGCCGCTACTTTTGGCGATGTTGTTTTTGACGCTGAGGCTTTCCCGGTCAAAAAAAAATCTCCTAGAGGTTCCACCAACTTGACGAGCGATCCAGCCATAACGGCTCGGCCGTCGTTGAGCAAATAGGTGGGAGAACCAAAAAGCGTGAGGTGGCGTTTGCGGTCAAGCATGCCAACAAGCACCTCCAGATCGAGTGGTAGGCTGGCTTTGATTGTGTCGGACCTATCAGCCTCGCGGCCAGACTCAACCATCTCCTTTAGAATTGACTCTCCAGCCACCACAAGCACCTGCCCCTGCTCGGCTGAAGGCAGCCAATACGACAGGGTTTCGCCCTTATAAATCGTCTCTGATTTGAGCGTGACTTCTTTTGTATCGCCCCACGCATTTTTCCAACTGGCAGGATCGATAGGCGTGGGAATCGGCGCGGTAAGCCGAAACATAAAGCCGCCGACAACCTGATCGCGGCCATCTGCCTGCCAGCCAGCTTGTAAAACTTCGATCCCACTCAACTCACAGCCGCAGATTCCCGTTAGCTTTTTAATCGCCTCTTCCACTCGAGGTCCCAGCGACCGCACAAAGAGTAACCCTTCTGGATCGTTATGGATGTCGGCGGGTCGAGCCAGCAGGATCAACTGCGACCCCGGTGGAAGATACTCTAAGTTGGGCGGTAGACCAGCTGTCGGCGATGCCCACGGCAGATCGGGGTCGCTGACAAGGACTGGCTGCGCAACACTTTTTTCACCAGCAGGTGGCTTGGGGGCGGGCGGAGGCGGATCGCTGATCGCTCCAACAACTGGCTTCTCAGGCGCTGGTGTCGGTGGCTTTGTGTCGCCAGCGGGCGGCGAATCGACCGCTGACTTTTTCTTGGACGCGAGGGATTTCCCCTTTGACTTGGAGTCAAAAGCGGGGGCCGACCAGAAAAGAATGGCTGCGATTGAGACGACTGAAACAACACCCACGATGCTCATTCCAATCAGGCGCAGCCGGGCCGCCCGCCGCCTCGCGGCAAGCGTGCCCTTTTGGATCGCCAGATCGAATAGGCCGGGCGGATTGCCAGCGCCGCTCAACATTCGGGGAGTCGCTAGCGTTTCGACACCAGTAAAATCTGCCGCCCCTTTAACGATTGCGACCGCTGGGGCAATTTCCGGGGCCGAAAACTGACTGGGAGCAGCTTGTGGCAGAGCGGGGCTGAGTCGCATCGCCGGAGTGTTTTTCGATGGCCCTCCCAGCACAGCACCTGCAGAAATATCGGCCAAGCCAAAACATTCTGCGATCGCTGCGGCGGCCTCTTGGGCAGTTGCATGGCGTGCGGCTGGATCGCGTGCCACCATACATGAGATCAACGCAGCCACCGGCGCCGGCACGCGGGGCGGGCCCAGCGGTGCCGGGCCCAAGAGGGCCGCCTGTGCAAGCGTGTGCTTGGGGGTTTTTAGCCAACACGGCAGTAAACCTGTCAGCAAACTGTGGAAGACACACCCAAGGGCGTACACATCGCTACGGGCGTCGCACACTCCTCCTGGCACCATTAATTCTGGCGCAATAAACGAGGCCCTGCGTCCCAGTTGCGAAACCCGCTCTTGGGTGTCGAAAAGCACGCTACGAGTTACCTGATGCGGATCAACTCCCTGTGGAAACTGCAGCAAGCGAACGCTCCCTGATCGAGGATCTTCATCGTCCTTTGGTGGTTCACGCAGCAGCGTATCGAGCGAGATGGCGCCATGAACGGTGCCGAGGCGATGCAGTTCAGCGACCGCCTGGGCAATCGCCAGAATCAGCGCGCCAGCGGGACCGCTCTGGAAAGCCCCGAAGCGAGCCAATTCATCAGCCAACGGCATCCCTTCAATCTGCTCGCAGACAATAAATCGTTGGCCTTGCGACTGCTCAAGCGCCCAAGTGCGACTGAGCATTGAGTTTTTAGCTTGATGTGCGATCGTCGTCTGCTGCACGATTGAGGTCCAGACTTCAATTTGATTGCAGCGTGACTTGCTCAGGAGCACCAGCCGGACTTCTCGTCCAGAGGGATCGTGACGGGCCTGGAAGAGTAGTCCCCGACCATCGTATTCGAGCCTATCGATCAATCGATAATCGTCAATAAAGTAAGGCCCACGTTCACCCCGCGCAAGCCTTTTGGCCTGCCAGAGGCTGAGCACACCTCGGTCGACAAGCCTCTTGGCGACCACTGCTGTGGCAGCAGATTGCGACGGCTCGGCCGCTCGTCCGGGCTGGGAGGGCAATCCCTGAAACTCCCGACGCAGACTTTCCAGCATTCCCGGGTCGATCAGTTTGCTGGCAGCAACAAGCTTCCAGAACTTCTCTACACTGACAATTTCGGGGGTTGGCTTCTGTTCTGAGGTTGGCTCTGGCATCGGCCTGCATCCTGCTAAGACTCCATCCTGCTAAGACTCTTTGAAGAAAATCCTAGCGGTTTTCCCTGTTGAGAGATAAGCTGCCGCAGTCCGGTCCGTTTGTTTCGCCGTTCGTTTCCCTCAAAGAGCTACCCCTTCATGCGTTCCAGTGAAGCCAGCAGAATCTACTTTGATCGCGCGGCTGACCAACTCGATCTCTCCGACAATATGCGGAGATTGCTGCTCACGGCCAAACGCGAGGTACAGGTACAAATTCCCGTCGAGATGGATTCAGGGGATGTTGCCACTTTTATTGGCTACCGTGTGCAGCACAACAGTGCCCGAGGCCCGATGAAGGGGGGACTTCGCTACCACCCGCAGGTTGATCTCGAAGAGGTGCGGAGCTTGGCAGCCTTAATGACTTGGAAAACGGCCGTCGTCAACATTCCCTACGGCGGGGCCAAGGGGGGCATCTCACTGGACCCGTCAAAAATGTCGCCACGTGAACTCGAACGCATCACCCGTCGCTTTGTCGATGCAATCCACGATCTCTTCGGACCCGATGTTGACATTCCAGCCCCCGACATGGGCACAACTCCGGATGTGATGGCTTGGATCATGAATCAGTATGGGAAGTATCATGGCTTCTCTCCCGCCTGCGTCACCGGCAAGCCGGTGGAGTATCACGGCATTCCCGGTCGTGACGAAGCCACCGGCCGAGGGGTCGGGAGCTTGACGCTCAAACTCCTCAGCCGCCTTGGCCGCAAGATCGCCGGCACGTCTGTTGCGATCCAGGGCTTTGGCAACGTCGGTTCGCATACGGCGAAGTTTCTGCACGATGCGGAGTGTCGGATCGTAGCCATCAGCGATGCCTTTGGTGGCTTCCATCGCACCGAGGGTTTGGATGTCCTGGAATTATTTCGTTATTCCAATTCTCACTCCGGCCGACTCGAGGGCTTTAGCGGAGGAGACCACATGACCAATGCCGAGCTCCTCGCGCTCGACTGCGACGTGCTGATCCCGGCCGCACTCGGCGGCGTGCTCACCCAAGAAAACGCCCGTGCCGTGCGGGCACCGATCATCGTTGAAGCCGCCAACGCACCGATCCAGCCGGAGGCCGATCTCATTCTCGACGAGCTGGGCATCGTTGTGCTGCCAGATATTCTGGCCAATGCTGGCGGTGTCACGGCTAGTTGGTTTGAATGGGTGCAAAACCGCCAGTATTACCAGTGGGGAATCAACCGGGTGCGGCAAGAGCTGGATCGGATTCTGGGCGAAGCCTTTGAACAGGTCTGGCAGCTTTCGACATCCCGAAAAGTGACGCCACGCACGGCTGCCTATATGTTGGGTGTTGGCCGCGTGGGTCGAGCCACAGTCCTCGGAGGAATTCAATGACCACTTCTGAACCCCTAGGCAAATCACTGGCCACTGGCTCTCTCAAAACCATCCCACTCTTTCAAGGTTTCAACGACACCGACTATTCGCAGATTACCGATGTCTCCAATGTCGTGACATTTGAGACTGGGAAGCTTGTCTTGGAACAGGGCGCTGTCAGTCGCGATCTCTGGGTTTTGTTGGAAGGCACCTGCGAAGTGTCGCGACGAATCGATCCTCACAAGCCCGATTCAAAGCGAGTGGTGCTAGCGATGCTTGAACCGCCCGGCCATTTTGGTGACATGTCTTTTTTCAGTCCCTCACCGCATTCAGCCGACGTGACAACGGTAACGGCGGTGAAACTCTTGCGAATCACGCATCCCGACTACAAAGAACTGATCGCCGAAGGTGTGCAGGTGGCCTATAAGTTGGCGTACAATGTGACCGAGTCGCTGGTGCGTCGGTTACGGCGAATGGACGACTGGGTCGCCGAACTAGCCGCTTCATCGGGCTCTCATGAAGAAGCCCATCATCCCGAGTGGCAGAGTTTTCGTGAAAAACTCTTCGATCGCTGGAATCTCTAGCCACATCTAAACTCAGGCAACGCTTGAATCTTCTCCCGGAAACTTGTGGGGAAATCGATCGACGACACTCGCTGGTTGTAAAGGCAAGCGATCGCGGGAAAAGTGCTGGTCAAGGGGATGACTGAACGGCCACTGCCTGTTTCGTCGCACGAGGGCGATACCATTCGCCCCGCAGCCAGTCGACGATAATTTCGATCTGGCCTTCTTTTTCAGTCTGGCCAAACCTCGGCATGCGGTCGTTTGTGTCGCCATAAAAACGTTCGTGGGTTGGATCGGTGATCAACCCGATCAGCCATTCTCGTGAACCCCATCCCGTGATGTCTGGGGCACTGCCAAACTCCGTGCCATTGTCACGAAAGGTATGGCAGGAGCCGCACCGCTGGGTGTCGGCAATCAGGCTGCGACCCGGCTCGATCAGGGCGGCCGTACCCTCGGTGAAAGACTGATCAGGCAGGCCCGCTTCGGCGTTCATGGCGGCGATCACCGCTTCGATATCGTTAAGCTTCCACGTGTCGCGGTCCGCGAGATCATTTTTCACAAAGTTGACCATGTCGCCGTCCTTGTGTGCTGTGTTGCCAAAGTAGCCGGGGCCATCCACCTGCAAAGGATCGAGCAGCCCCCGCACCCAAGCGGCGGAGCCAAAGCCAAAAAGATTGGCGGCCGACGACTTGGCCATCTGCTCGGTCGCTTGCGGCAAAGCAGGATCAACGTGGCTGTGGCAGCTTGCACATTTCTGCGCAAAGAGCCGTGGGCCTTGGCTCTTGGCATCGCTTCGAAAAAGTTCTAGCGCCCCTGAGGGGGGAATGCGTTCGGGACGGCTGGCTAATTCGATCGCCCGCACGCCAGCAACTTCGGCCTCTGCTACCGCCGCCAAAAACGATTGCGAGTGGCGGAAGGCGGCCAGAGTGGCAAACTTTTTTTGCATGGCGGCAATTTTCGCTTGATCGCCCCCCAGAGCCTCGGCCACTTTTTTTGAATCTCCTTCTGTCTGGCGGTAGAGCGCGTCGGCTTCGGCCAGCGATGCTTTATCCATCCAGAGTGAGCAGTAGTCTTCGTTGAGCGCCAGGGCTGTCAGTAATCCAATCCCTGCCATCAGCGACAGCGTAAAGACGATGTTGAACCTATGCCCCAGATTCCAGCGACCGATGATCGGCATCAAAAACATCGCTCCCATCACAAGCCCCGGTACGACAATCGCGCCTAAGAATTCCCCGCTAGCACCCCAGCCCTCAAAGACTTTAAGAAACTGAAACAAAAAGAGGAAATACCACTCCGGCCGGGCCGCAGCGTACGGTAGGGATGGATCGGCTGGAGCGGCGAGTTCGGCACCCAGTTCGCCCAACACAATCGGCCGGCCCTCCAGCATGGCAACCAGTGCGGGCATCAAGATCACGCCCAGCACAACGGCCATGACCGCCAAACAGGCAACAGCGTCTTTCAGCACCTGATCAGGCCAAAACATGCCGTCTGCCCGCACGATTGGCTGCCTTGCGCAAAGGCCGTGCTTGCGAAACAGTGAGAGATGCACCACCAGCATCAGCACCAGCGTGGCCGGCAGAAAGCCAGCGTGCAATGCAAAAAATCGCGTCAGCGTGTGATGCCCGTAATCAGATCCGCCCACCACCACCTGCTGGATCGACGGCCCCAGGACAGGCACAAGCCCCGCTAAATTTGTGGCGACGCGAGTGGACCAGTAACCCTTCTGATCCCAGGGCAGCAAATAGCCCGTCAGGGCCATTCCTAAAACCAGCATCATGAGCACTAGACCCAGCCAAAAATTCACCTCGCGAGGCGCACGGTAGGCTCCGTCGATCACCACCTGCATCAGGTGCAACGCCAGCAGCACCACCATCGCCTGCGCCATCACATGGTGGATACCACGAAGCAGCCAGCCACCGGCCATTTCATGCTGAATAAAGTAGACGCTTTCCCACGCGCTCTGAGCCCCAGCCGAATAACTCGACCAGAGCACCAGCCCCGTGATCAGTTGAGTCATAAAGGCAAACACCAACGTGCTTCCCCAGACATAACGCCACCTAGCCCCACCGGGCACCCGCTCGTAGAGCGTCTCATGCACAAGGGCTCGGTAACCTGTGCGGTCATCAAAAAAATTGGCCAACTGTCCCAGCAAGCCGGGCTTGCACTGAACCGAATCGCTATTTTTTTGTTGATGGATCGTACTCACAGACGAGGCACCTTTCCGGCAATCCCTGTGTAAAAGTTTTCCCACTTCACAACCACGTCGCCGTTTTTTTCAATCCGGCATTCGAGAGCATCCATGGCCCGAGGACTCGGACTCGGAGCCACCATACTGCCGTCAAAAGTAAATTTGCTGTTGTGGCAAGGACAGCGAAAGCACTTTTCAACCGGATCAATCTCAACAAAGCAGCCGGCATGAGGACAGGTTGCCGAAAAGGCCTGCACTTCGCCGGAGCCCTGTTCTGGGCCAGAGACTTTTTGTCGGCAGAGATAGACAGCGCCGATCGGTTCGCTGGCAAAGCCCGTCCAGGCATCTAATCGGTCGGCCACCACGGGAAATTGTCGGGGCACGCCATCGGCCGGAATAGACGATGCTTGGGCAACGGGCAAGAACTCTGCTGCGGCACTTCGTTTTCGCAGGGGATCCAAAAACATCCACAGTCCGGCTGCCACTGGCGTAAGCGTTGCTAACCCTCCGCAGACAAGGGCCAACACCTCGGCCCCAAAGGCTCGTCGGCCACCGACCGCATCGCCAGCCGATACTCTATCGCCCGGAGACGGTTTGGCTTGAGAAGAATTTTTGCCGGTGGGTTCTGACATGTTTGGATCCTGCATTTGATTTTCGATCCCGCTCCGCTGATGACTCTGCTGATGACTCTGCTCTACGCGACGACCACGTCTGCCAACCAGGCTTCGTCAACCGCCGTTGCGACCCGATCACGGGCCGCATCCAGCGGTCCGTCCAAGATCGCACCGGCCGCTGCCTTGTGGCCGCCGCCTCCGAACCGTGCCGCCAACACACTGGCGTCGACATGGCTGCGACTGCGAAAGCTCACTTTAATTCGTCCATCGGTTTGCTCGATGAGAATGATAGCCATCTGAGTTCCCTTGACCGCCAGCGTGAGGTTCACCAGGTCCTCGGTGTCGCTGGAAAGTGCCCCGGTTTCCTTAATATCGCTGGCACGCAGAAGCGATGTGATGATTTTTCCCTCGTGGGATGTCAAAGCGCCCGACAGGGTGCGGCCGATAAGGTGCAGGCGGGCAATCGAATCCTGCTCGCAAATTTCGCAATAGATTGCCGGTGGACTGGCCTGCGCATCGACAAACCGTGCCGCAATCCGAAACGTTTCGGCAGTCGTCGATGGAAAACGAAACCAGCCTGTGTCGGTGGCCAAGGCTGCAAAAAGAGGCGTGGCGATTTCCTTGGTCAGCGGCACTCGCAGTCGCTGTGCGACCTCGGAGACAATCCGACTGGTGGCCTCGGCGGTGGTATCTTTAAACCAACGGTCGCAAAGATTGTCTTCGCTCATGTGGTGATCGATCACTACAACTTTTTCACGCATTTTTTTGACCACATCTGCCATTGCACCAAGCTGGGCCCACGCACTGGTATCCAGCACAATGAGTAGATCCCGATCAGAAAGATCGGCCGGCTTGACGCCGGAGGCGAGCGATTCAACCTTTCCCTGCGGATCGATCCACGCCAAATTAGCTGGCGTGGCCTGCGCATTAACGATCCGCACATGCTTGCCAAGCGATTCTAAGATGGCAGCCATGCCCAACTCACTGCCGAGGGCATCGCAATCGGGCCGCACATGGCTGGTGAGCACCACCCGCCGTGACGCCTTGAGAATCTCAAGCAGACTGGCCCAATCGAGTCGCATCATGTCTCCATATAAAGGGTTCTAGGGTTCGCTACGCACGGCAGCGATTCGAGCTGCGCTGGCAACATCGTCGGCTAGCTGCGACTTAAGCTCATCGATCGTACCGAATTTTTGAGTCTCGCGCAGTCGCTGCAGGAAGTCAATATCGAGCGACTCGCCATAAAGATTGCCGGAGTAGCCGATCAAATGGGCCTCGACGGTGGTCACCGTTCCGCCAAAAGAAAGCGTGGGTCCGATGTGAACGGCCGCCGGCCAAAACTTTTGACCACCGACCCCCACGATAGTATCGGCCCTCGACTCGGCCACAGTCACGCGGGCTGCATAGACGCCCCCGGCCGGCAGCAGGGTTTGAATCTCAGCCAGATTAGCGGTGGGAAAGCCGAGCGGGCCTCCTCGCTTGGCCCCCTCGATGACGCGTCCGCTCAAGCGGTAGGGAGCTGTCAGTAACGCGGCAGCCTCACTCACATTCCCAGAGGCAATCAAGCCTCGAATCCGCGAACTTGAAACTGGCTCTCCATCCACCAGCACGGGGTCGACTGTTTCAATCGCCACGCCATCAGCCCGGCAGAGTGCGGCCAATAGGGCGATATCGCCCGTGCGATTAGCTCCAAAGCGAAAGTCGGGGCCTTCGACAATGCCTCTAGCCCGCAGCCTACCACGGAGAATCTCCGCATAAAAAATCTTTGCTTCCAGACCCATCAACGCCTTGGTGGCCGGCTGCACAATCACCGCGTCAACGCCCAGCGAGAGGAGCAACTCGGCTCTTCGATGCGGCGTTGAGAGGGGGATGGGTGCCGTTTGAGGCCGCACGATGGTGGCCGGATGGGGATCAAATGTGAAGGCGGCGGCCGGCATGTCGAGTCGATGAGCCATCGCCAACAGTTGCTTAATGATGACAGCATGTCCCAGATGAACGCCATCAAAATTGCCCACCGTGACGGCGCAGGCAGGATCTCCGGCCTGCGAATTGGATTGCCAGCGACTGCTTGCCGCCAGAACTATCGGAGAGAGGATGCTATTCACAATACGGGTGCTGCTGGGCTCTCACAAAAAAGCGGCTGTCAGGACATGACACGGTATTCGTTGGATAGGAAAAAAGGCATACTGAAGTGTAGTCTACTCGTCGGGCTGCCGATGCTCTGGCTAGCAAAAGCAGCAGTTTGCTGTAGTTTGTTTGATAGCCTCTCTTTCCCTGCATAAAAGGAACCCACGACCCGTGCCAAAATTTGTCATTGAGAGAGAGATTCCAGGGATCGGCAAACTCTCTCCGCAAGAATTGCAGGCTATCTCACAGCAGTCCTGCGGTGTCTTACGAGGCATGGGCCCGCAGATTCAGTGGGTAGAGAGCTATCTCACCGACGACAAAATTTACTGCGTCTACATCGCGCCGAACGAAGAACTCGTGCGTGAACACGCTCGCCAAGGTGGGTTTCCCGCCAACCGAGTCTCACTGGTGCGGGCCATCATCGATCCGACTTCTGCAGAGTGAGAAAGATAGGAAAGCCACTTCGAACTTCGATTGAGCCTGATATTCTTTTTTTGGAGACCGTTCTCAATGCTTTTTTCTTGCCAACCCTCCCTCGCGATTATAAATATTGGATCGGTCATTGCCCTTTCTTTTCTGCTGCTGCCAGCCGCCGCCGCTGAGCCTGCCAGTGATGCAGCAGATTTCCAAACAATTTTTACCGGCACAGATGGCCTCGACGGCTGGCATGTTTCAGCGCAGAGTGGACATAGCAACGCCAGCGGCAAGAAGAGCGGGGGAAGATGGGTTGTCGAGGCCGGCGCCATCACCGGCAGTCAAGACATCCCGGGCAATGGTGGCATCATTCTCACCGACAGAAACTATGGCGACTTCGAAGTCCGACTAGAAATGAAAAATGATTTCGGGCCGGATAGCGGCCTCTTTTTACGCTCCACCGAGGATGGCCGCTGCTACCAAGCCATGATCGATTACCACGCCAATGGAAATCTGATGGGCGTTTACGGAGAAGGCCTCGGTGGTAATCCACACTTGCGAAACTTTAGCTTCCTCGACACCGTTGAGAAGATTAAAGCCAATAGCGCTCCGGTCCCACTTCCGGTCGCCCCAGAGGAGTGGAAGGATTTCTGGAACCCTCAAGAATGGAATGAGTTGGCGGCACGGATCGTTGGGAATCCTCCCACAGTCACCACCTTCATTCGGGGAAAAAAGTTTATGGAATACACTGATACCCAAAAACGCCTGCCTGACGTTGGTCGGATTGGTCTTCAGGTACATGGTGGCGGCAATTACACCCAGCAATTTGTTCGCTATCGCAATGTTCGAGTCAAGGAACTGAAGCCTGAAACCAGCAACTGATCGCTGGCTGACTGAAAAGTTCGCGGGGCAGCCGATACTCCTCGCCGTTCCCAAGGTATCATTGCCAAAGGAATTTCAATGACTCTTTGTCTAGACTCACAAGGCGGCGACCATTGAGCGACTTGATTGAAGACAAGCAGATTTATCTGTCGGCTGAAATGGCCGGTCGGCTCGCTGCGATCGACATCGGCTCCAATAGTGTGCGGTTGCTTGTAGCCGAATCGCTGCGTGGGGGAAACTACCGGATTCTCGATGAAGAACGCGAGCCCACGCGACTTGGTCGCAGCGTGGCGAGCAATGGCCAACTCGATGACGAATCGATGGAGCGGACGCTGGCGGCTTTGCGGACATTCAAAGAAATCGCGGCGGGCTATCAAGTAACGACCCTCCGCACAATTGCCACCTGTGCTGTGCGGGAGGCCCGAAACGGTCCAGAGTTTTGTCGACGGGTGCGAGAGGATATTGGCCTCGAGGTGGAGGTCATCACCGCCGATCGGGAAGCAAGATTGGCGTTTTCGAGCGTGCAACATGCCTTTGACCTTTCGGGCAAGAATGTGATCGTGGCGGACATTGGGGGTGGCAGTACAGAAATCGTGTTCGCCACCGGTAACCTCATCGAGTCGATCTTCACCACTCCCTTGGGCGCTGTGCGGCTGACCGAACAATTTGGGATCCGCGAAGGCTTGTCTGCGGAAGAATTACAGCGGTGTCTCCTTAAGATGGACGACGAGATTGGCTCCTGCCTCAAGAAACGCACAACGCGGCCACTCTTTGCTCCCCACTTCCTCGTCGGCTCTGGCGGCACCTTCACGACTCTTGCCGAACTGGTGATGGCTTCCAAACGCCAGATCGACATTCCCGTCGCTGGGTACAAGGTATCGCACGCCGAACTGCGACACCTGCTCGATCGCCTCCGTAAGATGCCGCTGCGGGCCAGACGCAGCATGTCTGGAATGACGCCCGACCGCGCCGACATCATCGTTGCCGGCCTCTCAGTCATTGACGGCTTGATGAAGCGATTTCACGTCAATACGTTGCTGATCCACACCCGCGGCGTTCGCGACGGACTGGTGCGGGAGTTGATCGATGATTCCCTAGTCACAAGCGACGACGATCCTGCGCAGCGTGACCAAGCAATTGAGCGGCTGGCTGCGGCTTGCTCGGGCGAGCCTGAGCACGGCCGCCAAGTGGCAGCCTTAGCCGGGCGAATTTTTGCACAACTTGCTGAGCCCTTCAAACTTCTTCCGGGCGACAAACTGCTGCTGGAGTGTGCGTCGCGATTACAGGATGTGGGGTATGTCATCAATTACGAGCAGCACCACAAGCACAGCTACCACTTGATTCGCAACAGCCGTCTACCAGGCATTCGCGCACACGACCTAGAATTGATTGCCAATGTGGCGAGGTATCACCGCGGCGCCCACCCCAAACGCAAGCACGAGAACCTCGTCAAACTCGCCGTCGAAGATCAGCAACGCGTGCAAAAAATGGCTGCTATTCTCCGTATCGCAGGCGGTCTTGACCGCAGTCGTTCGCAGCAAGTTCGCGATCTGCTTGTGGGAATGGAGGAGGACACAATCACCCTCGATGTGGTTGCCGACCAAGAACCGCTGGTTGATATCTGGGGGGCTGAACGCCGCAGCGATCTGTTTGAAAAAGTCTTTGGCGTTTCACTGGTCATCCGCTGGGCATCGGCACCCCGTGTCGTAGCGATCACAAAAAAGGATAAGTCCGATAAAGTTCGTGGGACACACAAACCCAAAAAGTCACCGCATTCACATGAGTCAAACGGTTCTGTTTCAAAGTGATTCACAAAGGGACCGAAGAGACCACAGCGGGATCATGCGATAGGCCGCCACCTGCCGAACGGCCCTCGGATCGTGCCGGCACCCTTAGGCCCATTTCCCTAATCCCTCCCACCGGACTTTCTACCGTGTCGGATATTTTTTAAGAAAGAACCCGCCGATAGTCGATACAAAGGCATTTCGCTTTCTCGGACGTTTTTTCATGGAGTGCATGTGAACCGAGATTTTCTCAAAACTTCTGTCGCCACAATCGGGCTGCTAGTGGCTCTGGCCGTCAGTCCTTCTGCAAGCTTTGCGGAACTGCCCGAGATGCGCTGGGTCAAAAGACTTGGCGAACGAAAGCCTCTTTCACACGGCACACCCCGCAAGCAGGCCCCCTTTGCGCCCGGTGCCACGCCCTATGTCACGGGCAAAGACAATCGTCCTAAATATTTTGTGCCACCAACCAACCCCCGCACGCCGACTTGGAAAATGTACGGCACGCCACCGGGAGTCGTGCCGGGAGACTGGCCCAGCTATGCTCCGCTGGGGTTTGGAGGCTACCGCTTTCCAGCAGTCGGCAGTCAGGCTTACCGCTAAACAGGCGACGTCCGCTCGTGCTTGGTGGTCGGTCACCACTGCGACCGCTCAAAAAGCGTGAGAGTTATGCGAGACCTGCTTACGTTAAGTCCCTCGGGACTGTACTGCGCTATTGGGGAATTTTACATCGATCCCTGGCGACGGGTGCCACGAGCCATCATCACCCATGCCCATGCCGATCATGCGAGGTCAGGATGCGATCGCTATCTTTGTGCCTCTGTGGGCAAACTCATCCTCCGCACGCGACTCGGCGGCACTGCACCGATCGACACGCTTCGTTACGGGGAAACAATCTTCATCAATGGTGTCAGCGTCTCGCTTGCTCCGGCCGGGCATGTGCTTGGTTCGGCACAGGTGAAAGTGTCACATGGGGGCGTGACATGGGTGGTCAGCGGTGACTATAAAACGCAGGCCGATCCAACCTGCCAAGGCTTCGAATCCATCAGGGCCGATGTGTTCGTGACAGAGTCCACGTTTGGTATGCCAATCTATCGCTGGCAGGATCCAACGATCATTGCCAATGACATCAATCGGTGGTGGCGTGACAACCGCGACGCCGGACGCACCAGCGTGCTCTTGGCCTACGCGCTGGGCAAGGCGCAGCGACTGGCAGCCATGGTCGATCCATCGATTGGCCCAATCGTGGCCCATGGAGCAGTGATGAAGATGGTGCGAGCCTATCGCGACAGCGGCGTGCGACTGCCAGCGATCGACGGCGTGCCGCCGCGCGCACGGAAGGTTGGTGGCGGCCGGTCGCTGGTGATCGCGCCGCCATCTGTGGCGGGCAGTCGCTGGCTGAATCTATTTGGCGACAAGAGCGTAGCGATGGCTTCAGGCTGGATGGCACACCCAGGCGTGCAGCACCAGCGGGGTTTTGACCATGGATTTGCTATCTCCGACCACGCCGATTTCCCCGGTTTGCTCTCTGCGATCGAAGCCTCGCAGGCGAAACGAGTTCTCGTCACGCATGGAGCCACTGAGTCGCTGGCTGGCTTTCTGCGAGAACGCGGTTTGGATGCCCAAGCCCTACAAACGCCAACTCAAGACGAGCCGGCAACTTGGGGCCCATTGCAAGATCCCGAATGATCCCAAGAGAACGAGAAGGATCGCGAGGCAGAGCATTTCCGTGCGATGCTACTGCGATTGAATCTGACAAAAAGCAGTTGGCAATGCGTCGAGTAGATCTCGCGCCGTCATGGAGATTTCACCCATTGCACAGGCGGCGATATCACCGGCGCGGCCGTGAACCCACGCAGCCAGTCGCGCCGCGGCGAAGGGCTGGAACCGCTGCGCCATGAGTGCCGCGACAATGCCCGTGAGCACGTCCCCCGTGCCGCCCGTCGCCATTCCCGGATTTCCTGTTTCATTATGAGCCTGCTGGGTCGCATCGACCACGAGTGTGGCTGAGCCTTTCAGCACAATGACAGCTCCGACCGCGCGGGCCATTTGAACTGCCGACTCCTCCAGCAGTCTTCGATCGTTCTCGATCGCCTCAGCAGGATCGCGTGATAAGAGTCGCAGCATCTCGCCAGCATGTGGCGTAAGCACTCGGGGTCCGGCGTGCTGCGAGAGAGTTTTGTGATCCAACTGAGCCAGGGCCCAGAGGGCATCGGCATCGAAAACGGCTGGCTGCGGAAGTTCCCTCCAGAGCCGTTGCACAAGGAGCGAGACTGCCTCGCATCGCCCCATTCCGGGCCCAACAGCGACAGCGTCTGCGAACTTCATTCGAGCTAGAATCCCGGCAAAAGCCTGGCTGGAAAAGGTGCCCTCAGCTTCAGCTGGAAAGCCCCGCGTCATCAAGCACGGATCAAAGCTGGCTGCAATCGCCACAATCGATTCGGGCACGAGCACTTCCACAAGCCCTGCACCGCTGCGCAAGGCCGCCATGGCTGCCAGTGCTGGGGCCCCGGCCATTCCAGCAGCGCCACCGACCAAAACAACCCGTCCGTAGTCGGCCTTGCTCGTCTCCGACCTACGTTGCAAAATTCTCGGCAGATCGCCCGGCAGAGTCGCCGTCGGCAGTCCGGCTCGTAAGTGGGGAAGACGCCACACGACAAATTCTCCAAAATTCCAGTCGGTAAATCGACGCGATGCCGCTGCAATCCGATTTATCTTGACTGCTATGGCGGAAAAGGACTACCTTCGGCCAGCAGGTGGATTTTTCAGCCTGTCAGTTTGGTGGTCCAGGAGACGGTTTCACGCCATGAGTGCCGCACAAAATTCGGGCGACATTTTCGATGTCAAAAAGGTTCGACGTTTGATCGAACTGATGAAGGAGCACGATCTGGCCGAAATCGACCTCAAGCAGGCCGACCAGCGGGTTCGCATCAAACGCGGCCAAGAGGTCGTTGCGCACTCAGGTGCGCCAGCGTCACGGCCGGTTGTAACTGCCGTCGAACCGGCCGCAGAGGCCCCTTCCCGGATGCTTATCATCACCAGTCCGATGGTCGGCACATTCTATCGATCGTCGAACCCTGAATCGCCCCCATTTGCCAAGGTGGGCGACCGCATTGGGCCCGATAAAACGGTCTGCATCATCGAAGCGATGAAGGTGTTCAACGAGATTCCGGCGGGCGTTTCCGGACAGATCGTAGCGATCTTGGTCGAGAACGGCGTCGCAGTTGAATTTGGCCAACCGCTGATCAAAATCGATCCAGAGGCGTGACGGGCGGTTTGTCGTTGATGCAACAACCGTTCTTTGTGGCCCGAAGTGGGAGTCTATGTTCAAACGGATCTTGATAGCCAATCGCGGTGAGATCGCACTGCGAGTGATTCGCGCTTGCCGTGAACTCGGCGTTGAAACGGTGGCCATTTTCAGCCAAGCCGATCGCGATGCCCCCTACCTCAAACTTGCCGATGAGGCAATCTGCGTCGGTTCAGCGCGGGCAGCCGACAGCTATCTGCGCATCGACCGCGTGATCAGTGCTGCCGAAATTGGCAATGTGCAAGCCATCCATCCCGGTTACGGATTTCTTTCTGAGAACGCACACTTTGCTGAGGTCTGCCGGTCGTGCGACATCAGCTTTATTGGCCCGACTCCAGAAACAATGGCCCGTGTTGGCGATAAAAACTCTGCCCGCGCTTTGGCTCGTGAGGCAGGCGTACCCTGCGTTCCGGGAAGCGACGGACTTCTTGCAGACGAGCAGGAAGCGCTTAAGATCGCTCATGAGATCGGCTTTCCAGTTCTTCTCAAAGCGACGGCCGGCGGGGGTGGCAAGGGAATGCGTGTGGCTGCCAATGATCTGGCTCTTGCCTCCGCATGGCAGCAGGCCTCGGCCGAGGCACAAGCTGCTTTTGGCAATGCCGGCATCTACATCGAACGCTACATCGAACGGCCACGGCACGTAGAGGTGCAAATCCTTGGCGACATGCACGGCACCATCGTGCATCTTTGGGAACGCGACTGCTCGACGCAAAGGCGGCATCAAAAATTGATTGAGGAAAGTCCCTCTCCTCGACTTGCCAGCGAAACCCGCCGTGCGATGTGCGATGCAGCGGTGAGGTTGGCCCAGGCGGCTGGCTACTATTCGGCCGGAACCGTTGAGTTCATCGTTGATCAAGCGGGTCATTTCTATTTTATAGAGATCAACGCCCGCATTCAGGTGGAACATCCTGTCAGTGAGATGGTCACGGGCATTGATCTGGTCAAGGCACAGATTCGCGTGGCGGCTGGCGAAAAACTTGACCTCAAGCAGTCCGACATCACCGCACGTGGCGTCGCAATTGAGTGCCGCATCAACGCCGAAGATCCTGCCAACGGGTTTCGCCCTTGCCCCGGCCGGATTGAGCAAATCATTGCACCGGGGGGTTTTGGCGTGCGGTTTGATTCGCATGCCGTGGCCGGGTACGTCGTGCCACCTCACTACGATTCGCTGATCGGCAAATTAATCGTGCACCAACCGACGCGAAGCGAAGCGATTCAAACGATGATCCGGGCGCTCAAGGAACTGCGCATCGAGGGCATTAAGACAACCGTTCCGCTGCACTTGGAAGTGCTTTCAAACTCGGCCTTTCATGATGCTCAAGTCGATACCACGTTTGTCGAGCGCATGCTGGCCGGTTAACCTTTTTCGACTGAAACCTTTTTGAGAGGGTATTTTTGCTGTGACTGAAATTCGTGATACGGGTGCGTCGCTCTCGCGACCTCCAAAGGCCGCACATCAGTTTCGTCGCGTAGCGATTCTCTTTGCTGGCGGACCTGCCCCCGCCGCAAATGCTGTGATCTCTACAGCAGCCATTTCGTTTTTACGCAACGACTGCGAAGTCATCGGCATGAAGCATGGCTATTCGTCTCTGGCAGAGTATTCCGCCGATAGCCCGCTTGTGGAGGGCAGCGACTTCGTGCAGGTGACCCCCACTTTTCTCAAGCGATCGCGTTCCAGCCAAGGCATCTTACTGGGCACCGCTCGCACAAATCCCGGCCGCTTGATTTCATCGCCAGCTCACTTCGATGATCCCACTCGCGTGGCCCCGCTGAAAAATGTTTACGACGGCCTGCGGTCGCTCGGCGTTGAAGCGCTGATCTCAATCGGAGGCGACGATACGCTCAAAACGGCAAATAAATTCAAGCTCTATCAGGACAGGCTACCCGCTGGCAGCGTCAAAATACCGGTCGTCCATCTGCCTAAAACGATTGACAATGATTACATGGGGATCGATTTTACGTTTGGTTATTTTACGGCAGTTGACACGCTAGGCACTGAAATCCGTAATCTGCTTTACGATGCCGAGGCAGGCCGAACCTATTACCTCTGCGAAACAATGGGTCGCAGTGCTGGCTGGCTTTCTTACGGCGCAGCCATCGCCGGCGAGGCGAGCCTTGTGATCAGCGTCGAGGATATTTACGGCAAGTTTCGCGGTGAGGAAACCGTGACTCAGGCTAATGGGCAGACTAAAACAAAGCCCGTCATGAACACCGAAGAGGTGGTGAAACGGATTGTGAAGACCATGCGGGCTCGCGAGGAACGCGAAGACAAGCAGTTTGGAGTGATCGTGATGGCTGAGGGGCTCGCAGAATACCTTCCCAGCCGTAATCTCGAAGGAATTCCACGCGATGATCACGGCCACATTTCCATCGCGCATGTCCAGTTGGGCCGCATGTTCGCCAAGCTTGTTGCCGATGAATACCAGCGACAGACCGGCCGCGTCCGCAAAGTGGTGGGCTTGCAACTTGGCTATGAGGCCCGCTGCGCCCAGCCCCACGCCTTCGATATTATCCTCGGCAGTCAATTGGGCGTCGGGGCGTACCGGGCCTTAGCGGAACGGGGGTTAAACGGCGTCATGGTCAGCGTGTCTGGGCAGTTTGACTTAGACTATGTTCCCTTTGAGGAGCTTGTGGACCCCAACACGCTTGTGACTGTCGTGCGTTACGTCGAGCAGGGAAGCGATTTCCAGAGCCTGGCACGATTTCTGGAAACGTTCGTCAACGAGTGACGACCCGCTCCTCGATCCATCCATCTGGTCCATCAGCATTCTCGGCTCGCGAGCGTTGATCGCTCTTTTTTACAGCGCATTACAGACCTTAGCCTTGAGTCAGCGTGCCCTTCGTGCTTGGAATCCCGGACTGACGAGGATCTTTCTCGACGGCAACTCGCAAGGCTCTGGCAGCGGCTTTAAAGATCGCCTCGGCGATGTGGTGGCCGTTACGACCGTGATGAATAATAGCGTGGAAGTTTGCACCGGCAGTGGCAGCGAAACTTTCCCAGAAGACTTCCACCAACTGCGAGTCGAATGTGCCAATCGTCGGCACGGGAAAGTCGACAGCGAAAACAATCGCGGCGCGGCCGCTGAGATCGATGGCCACTGTCGCCAAGGCCTCGTCCATGGGGATGACCGCATGACCGTAGCGGCGGATACCCCGGCGGTCACCCAAGGCTTGACTCACCGCCAGCCCCAAAGCGCGGCCGACGTCCTCTACGGTGTGATGGCCATCGACATGAATATCTCCGTCACAGCGCACAGCTAGATCGATCAGCGAGTGACCGGCCAAAAGCGTCAGCATGTGGTCAAAAAATCCGATGCCTGTGGCGATATCGGCGGTGCCCGTGCCGTCGAGATTGACTGAAATCGCAATTTTGGTCTCTACAGTTTTGCGTTCAACACTGGCTGTGCGTGGCATGGAATTATTTCGGAGGAGGCGTGGAGGAGGCGTGTGGCAGTTTTTAGATCGTCTTCATACAGTTCACAAACGCATCGATCTCGGCGTCTGTTCCCACCGTGATGCGGAGGCCGTCGCCCCAACCGGCGTAATTCATGTACCGAATCAAGATGCTGTTTTTCTTCAGAAGCTCATACACTTCACGGTGCGAACGCTCGGGGTGTGTGCACCAGACAAAGTTGGCTTGACTCTCCTGCACACAATAACCAAATGATCGCATGGCCAGCGTCAGTCGCTGACGCGTGCGAGTGATCGCGGCGCGGTTGGAAGCCCGCCACTCCTGATCATCAATGGCTGCCGTGGCGGCGGCAATAGCCAACGCGTCGCAATTATAAGAGTCTTTGACCTTAGAAAGTTGCTCGATGACCTGCGGCTGAGCGACGGCAAACCCAAAACGTAATCCAGCCAGTGCATACGACTTGCTTAGAGATCGCGTGACAATGATGCGGGGGTTGTGCTTGACAAGATCGAGGCAGTGGGTGTCAGCGAAGTCGCCGTAGGCCTCGTCCACAACCAGAGCGCACGGCAGTCGAGCGGCAATTTCTGTAATCCGTGGCGGCGACAAGAGCGTGCCAGAGGGGCTGTTGGGATTGGCGATGATCGCTAATTTGAGACCACCCGGTCCGCTGATTGGAGGGGCGGCAAAGGCATCGTTCAGCGACCAGTCGGAGTTGTAGTGAAACTCATCGCACACAGCGCCCTGAATGCCAACCAGCGTGCGATAGAGGATGTAGCTGGGATAGGTCATCCGTAGCAATTCGCCGGGCCCAACGAACGACCGCACGAGGATCGTGAGGATATCGTCACTGCCGTTTCCACAGATGATCCAGTCGGGATCCACGCCCAGAATCTCCGCCGCCCGCATACGAAAGACCGTCGCGAGTGGATCAGGATATTTCGCCAGCGTACGACCAGTGGCCGTGGCCACGATGGCGCGGGCCACTGCCGGCGACGGGGGATAAGGATTTTCGTTTGTATTGAGCTTTATCCACTTGCCCCCCTGCGGCTGCTCGCCTGGCACGTAGGGCTCCAGTTCTGCAATTTGCGGGCGGACAAGCTGCTGGGCTTGCAGAGCAGAAGGATTAAGCGTCGTCATACCGAAAGTCTACCTCACACCACGCCGCTGCTTGAGCAAAACTCCTGCCTCGAGGCCTCGGCACAGCTCGGATAATCGGCCCGACTGTTCCAGTCAAACATTGCCTGACAAATCCCTGCCTCTTGGGGTCCTGCACCCAAGCATCCCTGAGCGATCTAGCGCACCCACTCACAGAGCCCCCGAGTCTCGATTCAGACGCACTTCAACGCTGCGGCGATGGGCAGTCAGGCCTTCGGTATTGGCGAGGATCGCAATGTCGTCGGCCATTTCCGCTAGGTCCGAGGCTGACAGCTTGATCACGCTGCCACCTCGCAAGAAATGATTGGCCGAAAGCCCCGTGGCAAAGCGGGCGGTGCCACCAGTGGGAAGCACATGCGACGGTCCAGCGGCGTAATCACCCGCTGCAACGGGACTCATCGGGCCGATAAACACTGCGCCCGCATGGCGAATCTCAGCCAAGAGAGCCTCTGGATCAGCCGCGTCGATTGAGAGGTGCTCAGCGGCAAAATCGTTGGCCAGTTGCGTTGATTCTAGAGCGTCTCGCGTGATCACAATGGCACCAAAACGGGCGAGGCTATCTTGCGTCAGATCGCTCCGCTCCAGCACTGCCACCCGACGCTCAAGGGCTTCGGACACCCGGTTGGCCAGATCCGCGCAGGATGAAAGCAGGATCGCAGAGCCGGGAGAATGCTCGGCCTGTGCCAGCATGTCAGCAGCGATGCATTCCGGATTGGCAGTCCCATCTGCCACGATCACGATCTCGCTCGGCCCTGCAATTGAGTCAATTGAAACATCGCCGTAAACATATTTCTTTGCCAGAGCCACAAATAAATTACCCGGGCCAACGATCGTGTCGACTCGCGGCAAGCCCTCGATTCCGTAGGCCAGTGCCGCCACGGCCTGCGCACCGCCAGCCCGTACAACCTGCGTCACGCCGAGCTCGTAGCATGTTGCCAACACATGGCTATTCTCCGAACCAAACTTTGTCGGCGGGGCGACAACAACAATGTCAGGCACGCCCGCCACACGCGCCGGCACAACGGTCATCAAAAGCGTTGACGGGTAGGCCGCTGCACCGCCAGGTACGCAAACGCCAACTCGATCCAAGGGCAGATAACGCTGCCGAAGTTCACCACCACCGGCGAGCGGTATGGCTGTATCGTGCACGAGCAGCGACTGCTGAAATCGCTCGATCCGAGCGCGAATGCGGCGCACCGTCGCAAGAAACGCTTCGCCCACCGCGGCGTGGGCAGCAACGAGGGCACTCGGCGAGACAAAAAGGGTTTCACGCGTCACTCGCACGCCATCGATCCGCTGCGTATAGTCGAGCACCGCTTCCAGCCCTTTGTCGCGAACGTCTGCACAAATTCGCTCGACCACCTGCCGGGGCGTCAGATCTTCGCCAAAGACATCCTTGGTGCGCTGTCGGCCGGCGGGGCTCACCATCTCGCCCTGAGAGGCAAGCGCTGTGCGAAGCGCATCGAGCTGTGTTCGTCCCGTCGCGGTTCTTAAATCAATCCGTTGGCAGAGCGGTCGGTCTGTGGGTGGCATGAATGCAAAGTCAGAAAATACGAGACAAGACAAAAATGGAAACCAATTTGATACGGAAGATTGCTACCCGTACAAACCTTCTGAATGGATCAGAGTACCAAAAGCATAGTTGGGTAGTCCATATTTTTGAGTCGCAGCAAACCCATGCCACCTTTTGGACAACGCTTGGAGTGTAAACCGTCCCAAGCCGCTTTTATCAATTCCGGCACGCACCCGTTTGGTACACTTCCTGTTCGCTTTTTAACCAGCTATGGATCTTTTCCTTCAGTGCCCGCTCAAACTTTGGCCATCTGCCAAGCGGATCACCCTTCTATGAATCCTTCCGCACACTGTGGCTTAATGCTTGGGCTTCCCAGATCCGCCGTCACGGCTCTGATAAAACTCCGGACACCCGAAAGCATTCAGGACTTCGTCGGCGATTTAGTGTGGAACTTTGAATTGGAAGGCGGGACAGCCTTTTGTGTCAACGAAGTGCTGAGACGAAGAAGCGCTCAGTGCATCGAAGGGGCTCTGGTCGCAGCCTGCGCCCTCTGGCTCCACGACCAACCGCCTCTGCTGATGGATCTGGGCGCGGCACGAGGGGACGTAGACCATGTCGTTGCACTCTTTCGCCGGGGCCGTTATTGGGGGGCAATCTCGAAAAGCAACAGTCCGTTTTTGCGGTATCGCGATCCGATCTACCGCTCGCTCCGCGAACTGTCCCTGTCTTATTTTCCACAATACTTTAAGCATCGTCGTAAAACACTGCGCACCTATTCAATCCCGCTTGATTTGCGGCGTTACGACCCGGCCCTGTGGGTGACCCGAATTGGATTTTGCTGCGAAATAGTCGATGCCCTGACGGTGGCTCGGCACTACTCGATCGTGCCTCCCGAAATGGAAAAAAGCCTGCGGCAACTCGATTGTATGGAAGCACAGGCAAATCTGATCAAGCAGTGCAAGGCTCCAGCCAAACGCTCTGGTGTACTACGGCGCAAGCTTCCCTTGCGAGCATAGGCTTTCACGGTTCCCTCGCGATCAAATATCCGCGTAGGCCAGCTTACGAACTCCGCACTGATGGGATCAGCCAGCAGACAATCGGCCAGAGAGTTTTTTAAAAGTCGCTCTGCATGGCCGCCAAGCCTAAGAGTCGGCGGAGGCTCGTCATGGCAATCTCGCCAAACTGTCTGGGCGGCACGCGCCAAAGCCAAGGATTGTACACCTCCACGCTCACCGATCCTGTGTAGCCAATCGCCACCAGCGTGCGCACCAAGTCGTCTGGCGGCGAGGAACCCTCACCGGGCAAAATCCGCTCCGAGTCACTGGCCATTTCGCGAGGCACATCGGCAATATCGGAAAGCTGCACATGCGCGAGGTTCTCGCGAGAAAGCAGACCCAAGTCCAGGGCCTTACTGGGGCCGACCGTGAAGTGAAACCAGTCGAGACACAGTCCCAGTGACGGGTGGCCGACATCTTCGACGAGGGCCACTGCCGACTGAAGATTATTGGGGAAACTAGCTTTCGCATCAAACTCTAGGGCCAACTTTAATCCCGCATCGGCCGCGCGTTTGGCAGCCTCGCTCAGACTCGTGCTCAGCCGTCCCAAATCCTCTGGACCCAGCGGCCCCATCGTATCACCGGCAATCACGAGAACTGGAACTCCCAGTTCCGAAAGGAGTGCGATCCGTGTTTCAAAGTGCTGCCAATGTTCCCGACGGGCGTCGCCCTGACTGGTGAGCAAGCCACCTTGAAAACTTGCCGCCAGCGGCGCAATTTTATTGGTACTCAAACAATCTTTGAGTGCGTTGACACTCTTTTTTTCTAGAAATGCTTCCGCGTGCCCCAGCCATAGATCAATAGCCTCGCAGTGGCCAGCGGAGTATTCCTCCAAAATCTTTTCAAGTGGAGCATCAAGCGAACAGATCGTGGAGAGAGTGGGACGCATAACGTGAGTATGACAGGCTCGATCCTCACTGCCAAAGCCGTTTCGGTATTGACCCTCGTTTCACAGCCTCCGTAAATACATGGCGAAGCCTCGTGGCGTGCAACGAATGAAGCGTGCTCCTATTTCCCCCCAAGCCGCTCGCGGAGTTCTTCAACACACTCGCTCAAGGGCAAACGACTTTGCGCAAGCGAATCGCGGTCACGAAGCGTTACCGTTTGATCGATCAGGGTTTGGCCGTCAATGGTTAAGCACCACGGCGTGCCGGCTTCGTCCTGCCGGGCATAACGACGGCCAATCGACCCCTTTTCGTCGTACATGCAGGCCATCTGCGACTTAAGCTTCCGATAGAGGTCGATTGCCACCTCAGGCATGCCATCTTTTTTTACCAGCGGCAAAATAGCTGCCTTGATCGGCGCCAGTCGTGGATGCAGTTTGAGCACCGTACGACTACGGGCCTTGCCGTCTTCATCAGGCACCTCGTCCTCGTGGTACGCATCGCAGAGAAATGCCAAAACAGCCCGATCAGCTCCAGCCGACGGCTCAATCACATGCGGCACGTACCGCTCCCTACTGATGTCGTCAAAATAGCTGAGGTCTTTACCGCTGCCGCGATATTTTGGCTTACCATCCGGCCCCTGCTCAACCACTAATACACCGTTGTGCCGCACCAGCTTGCCTTCGCTGTGACTCCGCAGATCGAAGTCGCCTCGATGAGCAATGCCTTCCAGTTCTCCAAATTCACCCGCGACCAGAAATGGAAAGGCGTACTCGATATCGGCAGTTCCAACCGAATAATGCGAAAGTTCCGCAGCGGCGTGTTCACGCAGTTGCAACTTCCCTGGACTCAAACCCAGATTCAGATACCAGTTCCAGCGGCGATCCCTCCAGAACCGATACCACGCTGTTGAATCAGCGGGGCGACAGAAAAATTCGATCTCCATCTGCTCAAATTCACGGGAGCGAAATGTGAAGTTACGGGGTGTGATCTCGTTCCGAAAACTCTTGCCAATCTGTGCAATGCCAAATGGCACCCGTACCCGTGAAGTATCGACGACATTTTTAAAGTTCATAAAGATGCCCTGCGCCGTCTCCGGTCGCAAAAACGCCCGGTCGTCGTCTCCTCCAGCCAAGGCCCCAATGCGAGTTTCAAACATCAAATTAAACTCGCGAGGTTCGGTGAGTGTGCCCAATTCACTGGCATCGGGGCCGAGGGCCTCAGCCTGAGTGACCTCGCCAGAGACGATGCTGCTCGCCAGCGACCGTAGGTCGCCCTGCCACTCAATTTCATCGATCTGCTTGGCCCGTAGGCCGAAAAATTTCTGGGCCTTTGCGGCTGTATCAGGCAGAGCATCGTCTCCGGATTGATCGCTGACGACAAATACTTTTTTGCCCCGATGGCTGGCAAAGCGGCCGTTGAGGTGGTCGTAGCGGTAGCGGCGTTTTGACTGCCGGCAGTCAACCATCCAGTCATGAAAAAGGTCAAAGTGACCGGAACATTTCCACACCTGTGGATGCATAATGATCGTGCAGTCGAGGCCTGTCATCTCGTAAGGGGACGCCGCCCCGGCGAGTGTTGCCAGTTCGTCGTGGCCGCTCACCATGTCGTGCCACCAACAGTCTTTTAGATTGCGCTTCAGTGCCACTCCCAACGGTCCGTAGTCCCAAAAACCGTTTAATCCCCCATAAATTTCGCTGGACTGAAAAATGAATCCGCGGCGCTTGGCCAGCGATACGATCTTGTCCATCCGCGTTTGGTCGTTTTGCTTTTCCATGAGATCTCAGAGGAACGGGGCGGAGGAATAGGAAAGGGTGAGTCGGTCTCTAACCGATTGCCCAGTGAGCGGGAGTCTAGTGTTCAAACTCCGCTTCAGTCCACCTCACGCCCCTCCGCCGCCGGCAGCGATCAGCCAGCCGGTTTCATGATCCAAGATCGGCACCACCGCGAGCGAATCGATCGCGGCGGCAGCAGGCAGATCGCGATCCATGCCAAGTGCAACGAGATTCCGGCCACCGATCGACGCTTGAAGGGCCTTGAGAAGGGCTTGTTTAATTGCAGCGTAGCTGCCGTCCGGCCCTTCTTTTATCAGAGCACAATAGCGTGCAATCGCGGTGTGGGATGCCGTGTCGAGAATATCGTGATCGCTCGACGGGGCCTCCATAGAGGCGGCCCAGAGCATCGCACCAGCGGCCAACAGATCTTCTTCTGTCACCTCGCCATCAGTACCCGCGCAGACTAAATGGATATCACGTATGTCGCGACTGATTGCTGTCGCTCGAGCCAGCCTGACAACGGCCAAGCGATTGACAAGCGCGCCAACAAAAATGACAGATGAATTTCGACAGGCATCGATTGCGGCCGTGCCGTTGGTGGTTGTGATCACGATCCAGCGACCCGTAACACGGTCGGGAGTATAGTCCAGCGGAGAGTTCCCAAGATCAAAGCCCTCAATTTTGATCCCTCCTCGCTCGCCGCCCAAAAGCGTGCCGGGAGGGCCTGGTCTAGGCGTTGCCGCTGCCACGCGGGCCTCCTCAATGCTCAACGCCGGCCGGACGCCAAGGGCCCCGTGCGTTAAGGCCGTTACGATTGTAGTTGATGCTCGCAAAACATCGATTACGATAGCGATCCCTCCTCCAGTTCCCTCTGGTGGCATATGGTGAAATGTAGAATGGCAGTGCCATCGTAGAGACGGCGGGAAGCCTTTGGTGTCGGGGCGGCTGATGTGAGGAGAAAGTGTCATTTTGGGAGCGCGATTTGAGTCAGCAACAGTCCGTCACGATAATGCAAATGCAACCGCCAACAAGACCTCCTGCTGTTGATAAGAGCGGCGAGCGGGTGCAGGGTATGTTTGCCCAAATCGCCCCCCGTTACGATCTGGTCAATCGGATCCTTTCTGGTGGCATCGATATCTGGTGGCGGCGAGTCGCCGTCAAGCGTGCCCCTCCACCCACCACAGGCGCTATGCTGGATGTCTGCACAGGCACAGGCGATTTGGCGCTGGCCTACGCGGCCCACTGCCAAGCGGGCGTCCGCGTTGTAGCCGCTGATTTTTGCCAGCCGATGCTCAACTGCGGGATTGAAAAGTCGAAGCGGATCGGCACCCCGCCTCACGGAAAAGGAGTTGCTGTTGAGTGGATCGCGGCCGACGCCATGGACCTTCCATTCCCAGACGCAACATTTGATCTGGTGACTGTGTCCTTTGGGCTGCGTAACATTGCCGATACCGCTCGCGGACTCGCGGAAATGGCCCGCGTTTGTAAGCCGGGGGGGAGACTAGCGATCCTCGAATTCTCACTCCCGACAAACCCTGTTGTGCGATCGGGGTATCTTTGGTATTTCCGCAATGTTCTACCCTGGATCGGTAACGCCGTGGCTAGAAATGCGGCCGATGCTTATACCTATCTGAACCAGAGCGTCGAAGCATTTCCCTCGGGCATAGCGCTCACCGATTTGATCCGCACTGCGGGATTTGACCGCGTTGAGATCGTGCCACTGACATTTGGAATTGCTGCGATTTCCCTGGCTCGTCGTGCTCAGGGCTGATAACACTGCCACCCCCACCACTCACTCATAGCCAGAAACCCCATGCAACACTCAGAGGATCTCCCGATTGTTGTCGGCATCACCGGTGCGTCAGGGGCAGCTTATGGCGCGCGTTTACTGGAAGTGTTGCTGGCAGCAGGTCGTACAATTCATCTATCGATCAGCCCCTCGGGGCAGGCTGTGATCGAGGAGGAACTGAACCGTCGCATCGACCTCGATCATTTTGTGTTGCAAACGCTGCTGGGAGCCATGCCACCGGCCACAGGCCGGGTGCACTACCACCACTACAAGAACTTGATGGCGCCGATTGCCAGTGGTTCGTTTCTTACCTCCGCGATGGTCATTTGCCCCTGCAGCGGCAGCACGCTGGCGGCGGTCGCCCACTCGATGGGAAATCATTTAATCCACCGCGCCGCAGAGGTGCATCTCAAGGAACGCCGCACGCTTGTGGTTGTGCCGAGGGAAACGCCGCTTTCCCTCCCACAGCTTAAAAATATGCAACTCCTCCACGAAGCCGGGGGAGTTGTGCTGCCGGCCTCTCCGGGTTTTTATCACGGCGCAGAGTCGATCGCTGATCTCGTCGATTTTGTCGTGGCGAGAATCTGCGACCAGCTTGGGGTTTCCAACTGTTTGATGAAGCGATGGGGCGAGGGGAAGTGATGGCCGCAACCCTCCGCACCTACCTAGAACTCGTGCGATTTAGCCACACGATTTTTGCTCTGCCATTTGCCATCATGGCCGCACTGATTGCGATCCACTGGGCCGGAGAACCGGGGACGCTCGCAACCGGGCTGGCCGTGTGGGCCAAGCCTGCGGCCGGAATTTTGATCTGCATGGTCAGCGGTCGCACCGCGTCCATGGCTTTTAATCGTCTCGTCGATGCCGCCATCGATAAAGCCAATCCACGCACGGCCTCCCGCCACCTGCCCAAAGGCGAATTAAACTTTTGTGATGTTCTAGTATTGGTCGCTGTGTGCTGCGCCATCTTCATAGCGGCCACGCTGCTCTTTCTTCCTAACTGGCTGCCGCTGGTGCTCTCAACGCCGGTGCTGGCATGGATGATGGGCTATAGCTTCGCCAAACGGTTTACGATGTTGGCCCATATCTGGCTGGGAGCAGCGCTCGGACTCGCTCCGATCGGAGCCTGGCTGGCAATTCGAGGCAGCATCGTGCTCATCGATCCGATCGATCTGCTGCCAGCTCTGATTTTGGGCGCTGCCGTGATGGCTTGGGTGGCTGGTTTCGATACGATTTATGCGTGCCAAGACGCAGCCTTTGATGCCGCGCACGGCTTGCAAAGCCTTCCAGCGAGGCTGGGAGTGCCCCGAGCCCTGCGCGTGGCTGCACTCCTTCACGGGTTCACGCTGCTGTTCTTGGCCCTATTGCCGCTGGTCGTTCCGGAGATGGGGACGATCTACTGGCTGGCCCTCGTGGCAATTGCCGCCCTACTCTTCTGGGAACATGCACTCGTACAGCCAGACGATCTGTCCCGCGTCAACGAAGCCTTTTTCAATGCCAATGCGATCGTAAGCGTGCTGCTTCTCGCCGCAATTGCCCTCGATTTATGGCTCTGAGGAGCCTATTTTCTGTCGGTACTCGAGTTATGAAAACTGCTTCTCTACGGTTCCATCGGTGGCGTTGAGAGTGTCTTCCAGATTGACACGAGACGCGTCGCAGGCTGATTTTCTTTTCATGGCACCGGAAAAAAAGTGTGATGATTCGCATTCCAACTCCTTCGCTTAAGCCAATCCGTGAAAAAGTCGAGGCCTCACAACGTCTCTCGGCCAGTGAAGCGGAGATGCTCTGGGACGAACGCATTGACCTGCACGAATTGGGCGAACTGGCCAACCTCGTGCGAGAACGCAAAAATGGCAACTACGGCTTCTACAACATCAACACGCACCTCAATCCGACAAATGTCTGCGTCTACCGCTGTACATTCTGCGCCTTTCGGGCAGATCTTCGTGATGCCCGTGGCTATGCGATGAGCGATGAGCAGATTCTGGCGAGGGGTCAAGAAGCAGTTGCAGCCGGTAGCACCGAGATGCACATTGTCGGCGGACTGCACCATCAACGTGATTACGATTGGTATTTGAATGTCATTCGCTTGCTGCACACTCACGCCCCTTCCCTGCATCTCAAGGCTTGGACCCCTGTCGAAATAAACTGGTTTCAACATCTCACAAAACGATCGATGCGGGACATCCTTGCGGAGATGATGGAGGCGGGCCTTGGCAGTCTTCCCGGGGGCGGTGCGGAGATTTTTCACCCAGAGGTGCGGGACAAAATCTGCGAGCACAAGGCCGACACGGCCGAGTGGTTTCAAGTGCACCGCACGGCCCACGCGATGGGACTGCGAAGCAACGCCACGATGCTCTACGGCCACATTGAAAACGCCTACCACCGCACCGACCACCTGCTCCGCCTGCGAGCCTTGCAGGATGAAACAAATGGCTTTCAGACATTTATTCCACTGGCATTTCACCCGGAAAATACCCGACTCTCTCACATTCCCAAGCCCTCGGCCGCAATGGATCTACGCACGATCGCCATCGCCCGACTGGTGCTCGACAATTTTGCTCACATCAAGGCCTACTGGATCATGCTCGGAATCGGCACAGCACAGACGGCACTGGCCTACGGGGCCGACGACATCGACGGCACGGTGCGACACGAATTGATTTACCACGATGCCGGAGCAACGACCCCCGAAGTGCTCACCGTCGAACACATCCAGCGACTGATCCGTGAGGCCGGCCGAGAACCTGTCGAACGCGACACGCTCTACCATCGTGTTTTGCGCAGCGGCACCGAATGGCATTCCGCAGAACCGCTGCCGACGGTCTAACGGTAAAACAGTCACAAAAAAGCTCACTCTTTTTTTTAGCTGATCTGACCCAGACCGAGTTTTTCTCCCCAGCGGCGTAAGATTAACGCTCGTAGTCGCTGCCAACTCGGACCAGTAATCGCGGGATCGCTTTCAAAAAGGGTAATCGCATCCCGGCGAGCTTCGGCTACAACTGATGAATCGCGTAAGAGATCGGCCAAGTAGAGTGGGGGTGCGCCGCTTTGTCGCGTGCCGACCAAGTCTCCAGGCCCACGCAACAGCAGGTCCTGTTCGGCGAGTTTGAAGCCATCGCTTGTTGCCACGAATGCGTCGATCCGCGGTATCGGTTCGTTGATCGTGGCTGTCACCGCGCCGCAGATTCCCTGCGTGGCCCCTCGCGCCACGCGGCCGCGCAGTTGGTGCAACTGCGCGAGCCCAAAGGTCTCCGCATCGAGAATCGTCATGATCGTGGCGCCCGGCACATCGATACCCACCTCGATCACGCTTGTGGCCACCAGCACATCAATATTTCCTGCTCGAAAATCATCCATCACCGCCGCCTTGGCCTTGGCTTTTAATCGACCGTGAACAAGTCCCAGTCGAAAGGCCTCCAGCGGTCCGTTGGCAAGGTTTTCAAACGCGCTGGCAATGCTGGCTAGATCGCGTTTTGATTCCTCCACTGCCGGCACGACAACATACCCCTGCCGACCCTCCGCGACTTTCTTGCCAAAAAACGCCCACCACTTATCGAGTTGTTCCGGCCCCACCCGATAGGTCGCCACGGGCTGCCGGCCCGGTGGTTGTTCGTCGAGCACAGAGACAGCCAGATCGCCGTAGATAGCATGGGCAATCGTGCGTGGAATCGGCGTGGCTGTCATCACCAGCGTATGTGGGTCGGCTTGGCCTTGCTGCAAAAGCGACCGCTGGATCACCCCAAACCGGTGCTGTTCGTCAATCACGACAAGCCCTAGATGCTTGAACTTGGCCATTCCCGCCACAAGCGCCTGCGTGCCCACGACGATCCCCACTTGCCCGGCAGCAATGCGCGCCACAATTCGTTCTCGCTGCTTTGCTGGTTGCCCACCCACCAAAAGCGCTACCTCCACGCTGACGCCCTTTCCACTGAGCATCTGCTCAAGCGTCGCCACATGCTGCCTTGCCAACAATTCCGTGGGTGCCATCAAGGCAGCCTGATAGCGATCTGGGGCATCGCCGGCAGCAGCAGCCGGCTCCAGAGACAAGGGCACTTTGCTACCGACCGTGGCCAGCATTGCGTAGACTGCAATCGCCGTCTTACCACTCCCGACATCTCCCTGCAGCAACCGGCTCATCGGTTCGGTGCGGCCAAGATCGGCCGCGATCTCGGCGCAGACTCGGCTTTGTGCGGGAGTAAATTGAAAGGGAAACCTGGCTCGAATCCTGTTATCGAGACGGGCATCGATCACAATCGCCGGCGCCAATCGCTGCTGTTGCTGCTGGCTACGGTGCATCCGTAGCGCCAGTTGCAGCATAAAAAGTTCCTCGTAGACAAATCGCCGGCGGGCCATGGTAATCATGGCGTGGCTCGACGGGCAATGAATCTCGCGGATCGCTGCCGCGATTGGCAGGAGCGACTTGGCCTTGAGTATCTCCTCGGGAAATGCCTCTGCCGGCAGGTCGGCCGCATGCACAATTGCAGCCTGCACAGCGGTGCGCACTAGCGACTGATGCACGCCCTCAGCCAGTGGATACACCGCCAGCCACTCTGAGGCATTGGCACTTTCATCTTGGGCCAGCCAGCGCACCTCCGGATGGGAAAATTCCCAGTTCAGCCCGCTCTTTTTGGCCTGACCGGCAATCACGATGCGCATTCCGATGACAAATCGCTTGGCCATGAATGGCATATTGAACCAGATTGCCCGCACATGACCGCCGACTACTGCCACAAGCACCGAGAGCATCTGCCGCCCTGCTCCAGTCGTGCGCAAGGCGACGTCTTTCACCTCGCCGGCAATCGAGGCGTGCTCTCCCTCGCGAATGTCAACGAGCGTGTGGGCACCGCTAAAGTCACGATACTCGCGGGGAAAGTGCATCAGCGCATCGCGGGCCGTAGCAAGCTGAAGCTTGACCAGTTTTTGAGCTCTCGCAGTCCCCACGCCCGGCAACCGTTCCAGAGGTGTGGAGAGGCTGCGCGGACGCTGAGAACTCAGCGGCACGGACGGTGGCGATGCTGGCAATGGTTCATACGAAGAAGACGGTTCCATTTCGGCAGTCTATCGGGAGACCAGAAAAGCCGGTGCGTGAACAAGAGGCGGGGAGCAAAAAAACGCTGTTGCAGACCTATTTTTGGCCTACAACTCAGGCCAGATTTTCATCGCGATAGTCCCCAACATCATCCCGGACGCGAACTGGCCACGCCACCATTTTTTTTGAGCAGCGGCTGATAGGCGGCCACCGCCATTGCGTCACACTGTTCATTTTCTGTGTGACCAGCGTGGCCGGCCACGTGCGTAAAAACAATCGTGTGTGAAATCGCCAAGCGGTCGAGTTCCCTCCAAAGATCTTCATTCTTTATCGGCACAAATCGGCTACCGTCCTTGCGTTTCCAACCCTGTCGTTTCCATTTTGGCATCCACTCAGAAAGCCCTGTGCCGACATAGACACTATCGCTCACCAATTCCACGCGGGTCGGCCGCTTGAGTTGCGCAAGGCCCTGTACGGCCGCCGTCAGCTCCATGCGATTGTTTGTCGTGTGGGGCTCGGCGCCGGATTCACTCGTTTCGCGACCGCTCTGGGGGTGCTTGAGAATATAGGCCCAGCCGCCCGGCCCCGGATTGCCGCTACACGCACCGTCGGTAAATAGCATCACTTCACACTCTGCTCGGGAACTTCCACCGCTGCTTGTCGGATCGTTGGCCTTATCCATTATCTGCTCCACTTTTTTCTACGCCATTGAATAGCATCGCATCGAACGCATGGTGCGACCGCGCTTTGTCGCAACCCGTCTGAAAATGTTCTGAGAGACTCCATCCTCTTACGATCCTGTCGGACTTATCGCCAGCGATGCAAGATCGTCTGCCGATTCGGCTCCTGCACCCCTCGACGGATCAAAGGACAGCCGGAGCGGGAGCCTAACGGTAAACCGACTGCCCCGGCCCAATTGGCTTTCCACAGTAATGTCGCCTCCCAGCAACCGACAGAGTTCGCGCACAATCGAAAGCCCTAGCCCCGTGCCAGAAATTTCTCGCGTCATGGCATCGTCGCCAGGCTGAAAAACTTTCCCCTGACGAAACTTTTCAAAGATCGACTGCTGCTCCTCTTCGGCGATTCCAACGCCCGTGTCGATGACCTCCAGAACGATCTCCCCAAGATCACTCTTTTGTCCTTCCAAATGACCGTCCAAGAATGCCCGCACTTCAATCCGCCCACCTTCCGGCGTGAACTTCACGGCGTTGGAGATCAAGTTTGCCAGTATCTGCTGAACTTTTGCCTGATCCTGCTCCACCTGCTCAAGCCCAGGCCCAACCTCAAAACCCACGTCGATTTGTTTCTTCTCGGCCAGCGGCCTCGCCATGTCGCACTGCGCCGAGACAACCGACTCCAGCCGGAATATCCGCGGAGAGACCTCCATCTTGCCAGCTTCAATCTTGGCCAGATCGAGGATGTCGTTGATCATCTCCAAGAGCATTCGACCGGAAGTGCGAATATTTTGCACATACCGTCGCTGCTTTTCATCGAGCGCGTCGATTGAGCCAAGGACATCTGAAAAACCTAAAATGCTATTGAGCGGTGTTCGTAGTTCGTGGCTCATGGTAGCCAGAAAGTCACTCTTCAGGCGGTTCATTTCATAGAGATGCAGATTGGCTTGCGCCAATTCGTCGACCTTATCGTCGAGGCTCGTGTTGGCCTTGAGCAACTCCTCCTGTGAGTCAACAAGCCCACGAAGCATGCGGTTAAAGGCTATGCCTAATTCTTCAAACTCATCTGCTGTATGGATTTCAGCGCGGGCCTGCACATTGCCTCGCCGCACTTCATCGCTGACCTCCCGCAAATGTTCCAGCGGCTTCACAATCACGTACCGCACGATCGCATACGCGACAAGCATCGCCAGAAATACCGTGATGATGGCTGTCGCCAGGAGAATGGCCCGGTTCCAATTGATTGCCTTCTGGGTGGCTGCATCGGGCATCACGACTTTCACAACAGCCATCAATTCATTCTCCGCCAAGGGTTGCAGAGCGCCATTCTCCGGGCCTGCCACTGTCTCGCCGACTGCCGTTTTGTATTCGTGACAAATCAGGCAACTCTTCCGCGCTCGAATTGGCTGGTAGTAGTGGTATTCAGAATTATCTTGTGTGCGAAATTCGCGATATTCGCTGGCCGTCATGGCTGCCAAGGCAGGCGGAATCACGGGCGTTTGACCCGTCACTGGCTGCTGGCCGCCTAAACCATCTGCAAATGTCTTGGACTCAGCAGTTGCCGGTGCGGAACGCTTTTGAAAATAGTCAAGGACCGCTGCATCGAGTCGCGTGTAGCCCGCCTGATTCTCTGCGGATTCATAGGGAGAAAGCAGTCGCCAGCTGTAGGGCTCGCTTTGCAGCGTGCGGCCCAGAGTTTCAATGAGGCTCGTGTATTTCTGGTTGGCTTCGAGAGTCTTCCAGTGGTGCTGCAGCATGATCGCGTCGACCAGATGCCGGCCGGTGCTGCGAGTGGTCGTGTAGACGAGCTCTTCAGTGCTACTGCCATACCACCAAAAACTGCCGGTGATCAGCACAAACAAGCAAAGACCGAACAGAAAGCGGCACTTCCGCTCAAGGCTTGTCTCGCCGAGGATGTCTTTTAAGGATCTGTATCTCATGCCATGCGACCTTCTCACTCAATCGTACACTGCGTGTGCCGCCTTCCAGAAACACTAAAATCGAGACCCACACTACCCAGAGTACCCATCGCCTCTGCCGGTCATAACCAGCCGCTCTGCCGACAATGCCTTGCGGGCCTAACCCAAGTATTTCGATCGCCGCGACGCCCTGTTTTCATCTCTAACAATCTCTCCGCCCAATCGCTTCTCTCTTTTAGAGCATCTCCACCGGATCAACATCGATGATCCAGGCAACGCTGTCGGGCGTCTTGAGTGTGGCGGTGGCGCGTCTGACCAGATCGCGTAGTGCTTGGCTGTCGGGCCCTTGCACTTGCAGGTGCCAGCGAAAGCGGTCTCGCAGTCTTGTGATTGGCGCGGGGGCTGGGCCGAGAACGCGAATCGCCGGGACCGCTGCGGCGACAAGAGAAGTCACGGGCGGGATCGCCGCAATTTCTGCCCGCAATCGGCTCACGATGTGGGCAGCCCAATCGGCAACGGCCTGTTCGTCAACGCTTCGCACCACGATCCGCACAATGCTGCCAAAAGGCGGATAGAGGAGCGTCTCGCGGATCGGCAGTTCACTCCGCACAAAGGCCTCGTAGTCGTGGGCCGACGCCGCCACGATTGCCGGATGCTCAGGGGTGCTGGTCTGGACGACAACGCGACCTCCGAGCGGCCCTCTGCCGCTACGGCCCGCCACCTGCGTGACGAGTTGACAAGTTCGCTCCGAAGCGCGGAAGTCAGCCAGATGGAGCGCGGCGTCAGCATAGATCACGCCGACAAGCATCACCGATGGAAAGTCGAGGCCCTTGGCAATCATCTGCGTGCCTACAAGGATATCGATTTGGTGGGCGCGAAAGGCGTCGAGCGTGCGTTCGTGGCTGCCCCGAGATCGCATGGTGTCGGTGTCCATGCGAGCCACGCTGGCGGCCGGAAAGATCGCCCGAATCTGTTCCTCCAGTCGCTGCGTGCCAGTGCCTTTTTGCACAAGAGCAGGCGCTTTGCAGCTTGTGCAATCGGCGGGCAATCGCGTGACAAGACCACAGCCGTGACAAATTCCCCTGTGACCGGGCTGGTGCAGTGTGAGGGCAAGATCACACTGAGGACATCTCAACGTAAACCCGCAATCGCGGCACTGCACATGCGTGGCGAATCCGCGCCTATTTAAGAGCAGCATCACTTGACCGCCACTGTCCAGAGCCCACTTGATGCCGGCTAGAAGTCGCGGACTGACAGCGCCCCGCGAACGGCTGGACGGATCTCGCAGATCGACAGTGATCACGGCGGGCATCTGTGAGCCACCGACGCGATTGGGCAACCGGCACATGGTCCACTCGCCCCGCAGGCAGCGCGAAAATGTCTCCAGCGATGGCGTCGCCGAACCGAGCACAAGCGGCACTCGCTCAGCCTTGGCGATCCATTCAGCCACATCGCGGGCATGGTAGCGAGGTGCTGTGGCCTGCTTAAATGACGTTTCGTGTTCCTCGTCGATCACGATCAAACCCAGCCGCGGCGCAGGTGCAAAAATGGCGCTGCGGGCACCGACAATCACTCCCACGCGGCCAGTGGCAATCTGTCGCCACTCGGCGTGGCGTTCTGCGGCTGTCAGGTGGCTGTGTAACACAGCCACACTCCCAAATCGAGCACGAAAGCGATCGCAGGTCTGCGGCGTCAAACTGATCTCCGGCACCAGCACAATCGCCTGCTTGCCGTAGGAAAGTGTCTCCTCGACCGCCTGTAAGTACACTTCCGTCTTGCCGCTGCCTGTGACGCCAAACAGCACGACAGTTTCGTGGCGATTCTGCCGCAGCGGATCGAGAATCGCCTGCAAGGCTTGGGCCTGCGCGGCAGAGAGGGCCTCCGGCCGATCGTGGCTGATAGCTTTGCGGGTGCTGGCTGCCACGCCGCTTGCCTTCTCGATTGAACCTGCCTCACAGAGCAAGCCCAGTTTACACAGCCGTCTGATCACGGCTCGACTGGTCCCGCTGACGCGAGCGAGTTCCTCTGCCGTTACTGGTTTGGTCGCTGCCGCGAGGACCTTCGCCTGCGATGGCGTGGGAGTGCTAACCTGGGCCGCGCCGCTGGCCATCAGCAGCGGCGTTATGCGGGTTGGTCTCTTCAATCGCACGCCTGCCGGCAGCACTGCTTCCAGCACTTCGCCCCACCGGGCCAGCCAGCGATCGGCCATCCACTGAGTGAGTTCCAGCATCCGCTGTGAGAGTAGTGGGGCATCGTCTTCCACGCCCATCAGACTTTTGAGCGGCGATTGCGGGAGCTCGTCATTCCGCACCGCCACGCAGTAGGCAATCCGCTGCTGATTGCTGCGGCCCAGTGGCACTCGCACGCGACGGCCCGGCTCAACGGTTGCAGCCAGCGACTCGGGCACCAGATAATCCAGCGGCTTGGCCACGCCGTCTGGCAGCACAACGGTTGCGATGATGCCGCGACGGCTGTCATCTTCGACCCACGCTGGCTGGCTTTCGAAAAAATATCGCTGGCTATGCTGGTGTGTCATAGTTTTGATTAGACAGGGCTGGTCCGGCCTCCGTCCAACGGGCAGGACGCCGACAGCAGGAAACCAACCGGAAAAGGGGCCCTCGATGCGGATTGGAATTTTTGGTGGCAGTTTTGATCCCGTGCATAACGGCCACCTGCTGGCGGCCGAGTGCTGTCGCGAACAGGCCAAGCTCGATCAGGTTCTCTTTGTGCCAGCAGCGATTCCGCCGCACAAGCAGACCCGAGGCTTAGCTTCGGCAAACGATCGACTGGCCATGCTGTCGCTAGCCATTGGGGGTCACAATTCCTTTGCTATCTCGACAGACGAGATCGATCGCGGGGGTATCAGCTACACCCTCGACACCCTCACTCATATCGCCCGCCAGCACCCCGGCGACACGCTGCTCTTGATTTTAGGCCCCGATGCACTGGTTCAGTTTCCCTACTGGCACCAACCGCAACAGATTCTTACCCTGGCAGAACTGGTCGCCGTGGCATGGGAATCGCTCGACGGCAGTCCGACGGGCGGTGGGCTGGAATATGAGCCAGCACTCGAAATGCTGCTAGGGCCCGAGCGATTCTCCAAACTCGTGGCAGGCCGAGTGAACATTCCGGCCATCGGCATCCGTTCGAGCGATCTCCGGGCCGCCATCGCCGCTGCTCGCAGCATCCGCTACCGCATGCCCCGCGCGGTGGAGCAATACATTGTCACGCACAAACTTTACGATCCGCCTGTTATCGAAGGTGTCCAACGCGTCGAAGGTCGATAAGCTCCTCCGCTCCCTCGGTCAATTCCCGGGGACTGCGATCCGGACTCGATGAACCGGCTCTGGCTTTTTTCGACAGGCACTTACCAACGGCTTTTACGTTCACAATTCCCTGCGGACAGCCTCCAGCCTTTTGGCTAGCAGGCGACTGACTGGAAACTCTGCTGCGCTAGAATCCTCGGCCAACAATCGCAACAGGAGATCGAGTCGCTCGGCAGGAGCGTGCTCCATGTTGATCAGAATCTGACGCACTCCACCCAGTAAACACGCCCCGCCGGGCAGATCGCCGAGGGGCTCCTCTCGAATTGAGTAGCCCAGATCTCGGGCCAACTGCAGCGATTCTTCAAGCAGTCCAAGCGTGTCTCTCATAAACGATTGAGGGCTTTGCGTAAAATTGCATTCAACTCGGGTCAGAAAAAACCGTCGGCCTGAGACCGCTGACAACAACCCTATCGAGGCCCCATGGACGGCAAGCCGAGTTGAGTACGACGCTGATCCATCGCGCGACGGTATTCGATATAATCGGCCCGCTGCTCTGGCGAGGTGCGATCGATCATGTCCTTACGCCACTTGTTTCGAGACTCCTCAGACCCACCACTTGTCGGACCGCCGCTTGGCCGCCCACCGCTTGTTGAGTTCCCGCTAGCGGTTTGTCCTGCTTGCGGAGTGCCACCCGACTGACTAGCACCAGTGATTGCATTCATGACCGCCCCACCGGTCTCCCATGCCTTTCTCATCAATTCTTCCTGTTTGATCTGTCGATCGAGCTCAGCATTTCGTTTCTCTGGAGGCAGCGCAAAATAACCCTTGATCTTTGCCTGCATGACCGAGCGAAACATGCCTTCCCCCCCTTTTTCTGCTTGGGGCCTCAGGCGTTCTGGCAAGGCCTCAATCTTCTGCCGAATCTGTCCCATCGCCACCACTCCAGAAGTTGCTTCTACGAGCGTCGAGGGGCCCCCTGTGGCGGAAAACTTTTGCCGCATATCTGCCTGCAACTTGCGAATTTCAAGCACGCGAGGGTCTGTTGCGAAAAAGCCCGCCAGCCACGCGATGCCAAACGCGATCAGTCCCAGAAGCAATAGCGCCATCATCCACCGCCCGGCCGATCCGGAGGTGCTCTGACCATCTCCTCGCGGCGTACTGGCCATCGATCGCATAGAAATTGTGCTCATCAATCACCTCCTCAAATGATTCCATCTACGAATTATAGATTATCGACGTGGCCATCGAAGTAGAGAAAGTTTCTAGCTCCCTCGGTGGGAATCGGCCGGTTGACATCTGGGTCATTGAACTCGTTTTCGGCAGGGCTGCTCAAGAATGCAAATCCCGACGCATGGAACGCTTCAAACTCATAGAGCACCCAGAGCTTCGAAGATGCCCCTTGATTGCCACGGTAGGTGAGTGCCTCGATGCGGGTTTTGCCCACCGCTGGCGAGACGGTTTCGTTGATCAATCGCCTCGCGGGGTATTCGTAGCTTATGCCCTCATAGCCTTGAGTTTCGTACTCCTTAGGTCGATCGGCGGTGGGGATCGTTTCTAGCTTGGACTTGATCAGATCGGCCTTCTCTCCCGAACGCAGGAAGTAGATGTTGTCTGAAGGACATCGAAAAACCTCTCGGGAGTTTTCAATGTACGACCCCACAACCGATGCCACGCTGGGCCTGATGGGCCGATCCGGAGCATAAAAAGTGAGTTCCGCACTGGGTAAGACAGCCGCCACAGGAAACTTTCCCTTGGTTTTCCTGTCAAGGTACTGCTGGAAGGCAATCCCGATTTGTTTGAGGTTGGATTTACAGGACGTACGCCGAACGGCCTCGCGGGCCGACTGCACTGCCGGCAAAAGCAGGCCTATTAAAAGCCCGATGATGGCGATTACGACCAAGAGTTCAACCAGGGTAAAGCCTCGCTGGCTGCGGATCCGACCGCTTGATCGGCTCATTGTTTTTTCCAAAAGTCGGTGCATAGATCTCCCTGACGAGAGTGGCCAATAGGTCTGGAAGGCTACAGGAAATGCGAGGGTTATAACGGGGTTTCGGAAATCGAAGGGCTGGGTATACCGGGCATGGATAGTGTGAATTGAACGGTCGAGTGATGCAAAAGGTGCAATCTCCCGAGTATAGAGTCCCTAGCCGAGGTTGGACGATACCCCTGAAGAGCATGCAGGAATGTGCGCGGCGGGCTTTTCTCGTAATTCATGCCTGAAAAGTCGGGCGATTGGGGTAGAAGTGCCGCCTGAGTCGAGCAACCCCTTGCAGGCTGAACAGGTGGTTTTTGGTGCTGCTCTGCGGGGTCTGGCCGGCTTACGGCACGAAGCTAACAGCAAAACCGACGAGAACAAGTAGACGGATTCAACCGGTTTGGAGACTCGCGATGGGGCTAGTTGGAAAACCTAACACTGAGAGTCCTCTGCCGGGAGCTACGGCTCTGGGCACGACACTCTTGGGATCGTCGACCGCTCCCGCTCTCGGCAGTGTAGAACTCACCGCCATGCTGCAACGGCAGTTGGAGGTGGCCCGCCTGCGGCATGCCGCTGAGGTGGCGGCACTCCGGCGGCAGGTGCTTGATGCGCAAAAAGCAGCCAGCCTCGGAGAATTGCTGGGCACCACAACGCACGAATTTAATAACGCCCTGACCACGATTCTCAACTACGCCCGGATGGGCCTGCGGCATCGCGATCAGCCCACTCGCGACAAGGCATTAGAACGCATCCTCTCGTCCGGCACCCGCGCAGCCAAGATCACGGCCAGCATTCTCAATATGTCGCGGCACGGCTCAACTCGATTCGAGCCGACTCATTTGGAACTGCTGATGGAAGATGCACTGGTTTTACTGGAACGGGAAATGATGAAATACCGAGTTCAAGTTGAACGCGAGTTTTCCCCTGTCCCTCGCGTTTTAGCGAATCCCAGTCAAATCCAGCAGGTGCTCATCAATCTGCTTGTCAATGCCCGACAGGCCATGGCTGGCGGCGGCCGACTGATCCTCCGGCTTTCGCAACAAGAGTCGCTCGGAGTGGTGGATCTCTTGGTGCGAGACACGGGTTGCGGCATGACGCAGGATGTGATGCGGCGGATGTTTGATCCCCACTATTCAACCAAGAGCGGCCCTGATGAAACTGGCAAGGGGGGCTGCGGCCTTGGCCTTTCGGCCTGCCGTGAGATCATCGAAGGCCATCGCGGTAGAATCCGCGTTGAAAGTGCTCCCGGCAAGGGCACCGCCATCACGATCCGTTTCCCCGCGATCAAGGCCGCCGTCGCCTGAGCGTGTTTGGGCCTTGAGTTCGTCGGGCTGAAGCCCTGAAAATTGCCCTGTGTCGGGGAAGGGTTGGGATTGCAGAAGACAGAAGACCCACAGCCAGTCCATGACGCAAGAGTCATAGGCTGCCTCCACACTGTGACATAGGGATCGTGTTCTGGCCGTTGCCAGCGCCTACACTTAGGCAGCGTTCCAAACTAGTGGCCGCCGCAAACGAAACTCCTCGGGATCATCTCTTTTATGACTGCTGCTCCAGAACAATATTCGCCCCCTCCGCACTTGCCGAAAACCCTAAAGACGCTCCGTGAGAGCGGCTGGAAAAGCCGCCCCGTCAAGGATGAGGTCCGCTTCAATTTCTTACGGTTGCTGCAGGATCGGGCCGAACTCTTTCCGGGCATCGTCGGCTACGACGACACTGTCATTCCCGAAATTAGTATTGCAGTCTTGGCCGGTCACGACATGCTTTTCCTCGGCGAGAAGGGGCAGGCCAAGAGCCAGCTCATGCGGTTAATCGTCAACTTTTTGGATGAGTATCTACCCTACCTTGATGATCCGTCGATTCCCCTACACGACGATCCCTACTGCCCCATTACTTCTGCCGGCAGACGGCTGGTGGCGACGCGAGACGAGGCCGATGTGCCGATCGCGTGGTGGCCGCGGGCCCAGCGGTACGCCGAACGGCTCGCCCCGGGCACCAAGTTTGCCGACATCATCGGTGAGATCGACCCCGCCAAACTGGCCGGCGGCACAAGCATGTCAACCGAGGAGGCCTTGCACTTCGGACTCATTCCCAGACTCCATCGCGGCATCTTCGCGATGAACGAGTTGCCGGAACTCGACGAATTGGTGCAGGTCGGCATGTTCAACATCCTAGAGGAGCGGGACGTGCAGATTCGCGGCTATCCGGTTAAGTTTGACATCGATGTGATGCTGCTTTTTTCAGCCAACCCAGCCACCTACAACCGCTCCGGCAAAGTGATCCCGCAACTCAAAGACCGGATCGGCGCTGTG
>Ga0194051_1000023_pt1 | contig 70078 bp, 74 predicted proteins | sample SepL2320m_MetaG_FD_161275 | JGI IMG/M metagenome (GOLD analysis project Ga0194051, IMG submission 161275) | Anoxic zone freshwater microbial communities from boreal shield lake in IISD Experimental Lakes Area, Ontario, Canada - Sep2016-L239-20m | ecosystem: Environmental > Aquatic > Freshwater >... | reverse complement strand
TGAAGTTTAATGGCACCAAGAAGAACTTCCCTCTTCACCTCAAAGAGTGTGAATGCAGATATGGACGGAATACTAATTCACTGTACCGATTTCTGTTACAAATTGTGAAAGTGCTGGTCTAGAGCCTTAGCAAATACCTTGACCCAATTGAGCTGAAGTTGATATTGGGCATGGTCATGGGATTACACACAAAAAAAGTAGCCTTTGACACTCAGATTCAATCTGTTGGACTTACGCACTTATTGGTGCTTTCCGGGTCTAATATCACATTTTTAGTCAGATTTTTCCAATCCACTCTACCTGTAAAGAGCTTACGAAAAAAAACTTGGTTGTGCATCGCTTACATTGGCTGTATTCCATTCGTGTTTGGGTACGAACCCTCAACGATACGAGCTGTACTAATGGCCATACTGCCATTGGTTTGTATCATTACTCAACGTATCGAATCAATATTACACATAATTATCATTACGTCCCTTGGAATGTTGGTTTATGACCCTACACTTATTACAAACATCTCATACCAACTTTCATTTGCAGCTGTTTTGGGGATATATCTATTTTCATATAACGGCGAAGAAAATGAGGGGTTCATTGGATACGTCAAATCAAGCATAAACACAACGCTTTCTGCACAAGTATTTACAACACCTCTGATTCTCCTCCACTTCAGCACATTCTCTACAGTGTCTCTTCTTGCAAATATACTAGTTGGTTGGAGTGTTCCTCTCATTATGATCATAGGAAGTATCTATATACTAAGCCAACTAACGGGACTGGGTCTGTGTAGTGAAATAAGTGCATATCTGTTACATTTTCTCCTCGGATATTTCAAACTAGTAGTACAACTACTGAGCAAAATCCCATTTGCACAGATTGACATATAACAATCAAAGAATACTATATCCAGACTAAAATAAGTATTAAAATAGAAAAAATATAAGCACAAAGTACGATTAGGATTGGTATAGCAATATAAAATAGGATGTGATTATGCTATCATACAACTAGTATTACTGCTAGCTCACCCACAAAAGTAGCTCGAACAAGGTGGAAAGTGGATCAATTAGGATAGTAAAATCCAAGACAAAAGAGCACGCGATAGAGTGAAAAGGACTACATATACAATAAATTGTAACTAATTAATTAATGAGAGTTTACAACTCATATGAGGATCATATAATTCAGCATGTACAATCACTCGAGGCTTATTATAGCCTTATGAATATGTAACAATGTAAAGTTATTCGGATTAATGCACAGATCCATGAGATTGAAATTATGGTTCTGCTCCCTCTCACTAGTAATATTCTAATGCCCTTGATTAATTTTAGTTTTTTCACTAGTATTGCATGTATGGATCTTGCTATTATTTCTGAACACGAAGCTCTCTATAGAGAACATTTGCGTCTTGGATCATTTGCGCCTAATTCAATTCGTATTATCCTCTCAGACATCAAGTACTTCATCAAATGGTTGAATGCACACAACTCTGGTACAACTCTCTCCCTTGATCAGATTGATTTTGTGATTTCGAAGTTTTCAGAACATATTCGGTCTGACCATAATGACATGCCCAACCAGAAGAGAAGAGAGACAGCAGTCCTGAATTATTTCAATTGGTTAGGTGACCAACTCGGAACTGATATACAGCGACATGGTTTAAGAGCAAGAGACAGATTGCCAGAACATACTGAATCAAATCACATGCCGGATCCGAACACACTCTCATTATATGATTCTTTACTAATGAAGAAGTATATGTACCTTGTTTTGTTCCTTGCCTTTTCTTTTATTACCCTTTTCTTGTATTTATTCTCAAAATCATTCGATTATTCTGCTTATTCGAGGAAGAGTTTTGTCAGTGATTACTTTGTAGTTAATTTTAACACTCAGATTGTCAAATCATACTTTATGGACTCTCAAGAACAAGTTATCGTGTTAAAATCATCTCCAGATCCAGGTTTTGCAGAAATCAAATCTATGTGTACTTTTAGATTTACTGTAGAGGATTTACTATACTCAACTTTGTCTGTTCCCTTTTCTTCATGTAGTCCAAAAGTTGATAGTTTTCACGGTTTTCTGAGGATTGAGCTTAATAATGTACCAATTCAAGATTTTGAAATTAGTGGATTAGCAGCTGTATCTATTTCTACTGACACTTTGGACCGTTACAAAGCTATTCAATCTCCTGTTTCTGATGTAAGCAATACAGATAGTGAATTGCTAAAATCGTCTTTTTTTGATGAAATTCCTTTGGTTTCGCCTTCTTCTACCCCTTCTTCCCTTTAAATTCGATGGATTTTTACAATTTTGATATAGTATCCTTTACTATGTCATTATTTACTGATATATGCCCTTTGTTTCCTTTCGAGCTAGTTTTCAGTACTGGTGATCTCTTGCAGCTATTTTTTCAGCTAAATTATTTAGTCGTTTAGGCTGTACACCAACCCTTTATTTTCTAATTGTATATATTCCTTGCACGACTTGCCATATCACATAAGTCTATTGGCCTTGCCAGCATAATTTTGCTGTCCTTTAATTATACTGGAATTATCACAATCATCATCTCATTGCTAGATGTCGAGCTTATTTTATTAGTCTACCGTGAGGCTGCAATCGCTCATTGCCTAGTACTTTTACTAGTGAGATCATTATTTGTAGTATTTCGTCAATCATTCCCTTTGATTCAGCTAGGGTTACCTTCTTATCATTGTGTGGAAAGTAATGGAATATCTCGTTTCTACACTTTTTCCATACACTCCATACTTCTGTTGCGAGATCTTGTGAGTATCGTTCAGATATGAGCTGATATATGGTTTTTCTTCCGCTTGTGGGGTAATACTCTGGAGAAAGCAATTTGCCAAGTCTAAGGTGGTTTGATTCGTACTCCTTTTCATTTAAAAATCCAATATCGTAGAATATCTTCTTTAAAAATCCCTCAAGACACTTGGCAAATGGAAAAACGATAAATGAGTAGTCACTAAATGCATACTTGCCATCGGCAAAGACTTCCTGATATAGATATCCTCCTTCGCGTATCAAATCCTTTTGATTGGAAGAAAGGTAATCCCAGTATGATTGCGCAGAGTGATCAATCCCGCTGTATTGGCTCATCTATTAGTTATACCACAATCTTGAGTGATGGTGACATAGTCGTGCAGATATACGCTGACTTGACTGACTGTGCTGGAAATGAACGAAGAACAGCCTCAATATTTGCGATAAGTTCTGAGTCGGGGTTTGATTTTTTACCAATGAGCACATGGACGATAGGGGTTTTGCTTTCAGTCTTGTATCTCAATGTATTACCGGTGAACTTCGCTATGAGCTCTTGTGGGTTCGCTCCAATGGTGCCAGCCTTTGGGCTAGGCATAAGTCCTCTTGGTCCAAGGAGTTTGGCAAATTTGGTCAATTTTGGCATCATTACAGGTGAAGTAACCAAAACGTCAAATTCAATGATTCCTTTTTCTAGTTTTTCAATCAATGAATCGTCTGCAACAGCAACCTTTACCTGCTTTCCGTTTGAAAATGGAAGTGATGCCTCTCCTTTTACTCCTACCTCACTTGTGTTGATGTGAAGCTCAAAAGATTCGTCAAATTTTACAAACGAGGCCAATTTTAGCTGTTTCACTGCTTCAGACAGAGGGAGGAGGATCTTTTTGAATTCCTTGAGCTTCTTGGCTGCGTTTGTGTAGTTTTTACCAATTTTGCGAACCTTCTTGGGTTTTTTTGACGCTTTTACGGTTGGATTCGCTGCTGCGGGAGCTTCTGCTTTTGCAGTATCTAGAGCTTTCACTTCTTCGGGGTCAATTCGTCCCGCTACTTCATTTTCTGCGATTTGTGCTGGTGTTAGTTTTGCTTTGGTCGACATACGAGTGTGTATAAGAATTAAAATTGAATCACTGATTAAACTACATCAATGCCCATGCTTCGGGCAGTGCCCGCAACGATCTTTGAGGCTGCGTCGATATCGGCAGTGTTTAGATCTGCCAACTTTTCTTTTGCTATCTGCTGCACTTGGGCCATGGTCATCTTGCCAACTTTTTCAGTGTTAGGCTTTCCAGAGCCTGATTTTAAAGAAAGCATCTTCTTGATCATCGCTGCTACTGGAGGGAGCTTGGTGATGAATGTAAATGATCTGTCATCAAACACAGAAATCACCGCAGGAATGATGTTTCCTTTTAATTTCGCTGTTCTCGCGTTGTATTCTTTGATGAACTCCATGATGGGAACACCGTGTCCTCCCAATGCAGGTCCAACAGGAGGTGCAGGAGTTGCTTCTCCCGCAGGAAGATTGAGTTTGATGAGTGTCTTTAGCTTTTTTGCCATAGGTATTTGTGGTAAGTATTAGATTTTGTTTACTTGAAGTAGGTCTAATTCTAAGGGGGTCTCTCTATCGAATATAGACACAAGAACTGTCAATTTACCAGCATCTTCATTGATCGATTGTACTGAACCAAGGAAATCAGAAAAGGGTCCATCGATGATCTTAACAGCCTCGCCCAGACTAAAGTTTGCCTTAAACTTTGGCTGCTCCTGGGACACGAACTTCATGATCGCTTCAACTTCCTTTTGGGAGATCGGGGTAGGTTTCTGCCCTACTCCAATAAATCCTGTCACTCCTTCAGTGGTTCGGACAACAAGCCACGTTTGATCATCGAGTGACATCTGTACGAGAATATATCCAGGAAAAACTCGCTCGAGTTGTTTGGACTTTTTGCCTCTTTTTACTACCATGGTCTCACGAGTAGGCACGATGACATTAAAGATCTTGTCTCCTACTCCGAGCGACTCCACTCTCTGTTGGAGGTTTTTTTTGACACGCTCTTCATGCCCAGTTTGGGTATGGATGACATACCAACGAGCAGTGCTAGGAACAAGCTCTGTGTTTGTGCTGTTTGCTTTGACGTCGACCATAGCGATATTCAAATTACTTTGTTAAAAAACCCAATATTCGTGTAAGTCCCAGATCAAGTATACCTACGTATAAACCTACAAAGAGACTTACAGCCACAACAACGAGTGTAAGGCGTATAGTCTCTTGTCTTGTTGGCCAGGAAACCTTTTGGATTTCATCAAAAAACTGTCTGCCAGTGGACAACTTGAGCGCATTAAACGAGGGTTGCATCGCGATATTGTATCACAAACAACGATATTTCCAATAGATTCCTCTCGGTGAGAGTAGTTAGTCAAATCGAACGGTGACTGGGTCTGATTCATGGACTCCTTCCTTGAGTGAGCCATACGTCTCCTCTACTGTTATCTTGAGCTGGTTTGGAAGAAGCTGTAAACCAACAGCTACTGGCTTCCTAGAGAGCTTGTGTTTGGACATCGCCTGACATCTCAGTCTGCCTTGTTCACATACACTGATACCTGTGCCATTTCCAGAACTAAGTGCAATGGTAAGTGGTTTATCAGGATCAACCAGCAGATCAGTCTTCTCGAGGTGTGCACTCGTGCTCGCATAAGATGATACGAGATAGAATCCAGCTTTCATAAAATCGGTCGTTTGCCGCTCGTCTAGAAGGGTTTGTGGCACCTTGTTCGCTTCGTTATTTGAACCAAACTGGAGAGTAACACTTTCGATTAGGTTTTGGACTTGACCCACAGGTGGGGCGTACCGTTGACGAGATGCATTTCTGCCTAAATATACTGTAGCTCCCACATTGACTAACAGGAGAATAACTATTAAAGTACCAATGATGGGTATGATTCGAGGGATGTGATAGGTGGGACTGTTCATGGCTATTTTAGGAAGTTTTGAGGGTTCAATAGTGTGCTTCCTTGGCGAATCTCAAAATGCAAATGAGTTCCCGTAGATCGGCCCGTTGATCCCATTTGGCCTATCTGTTGACCTTGTGAGACAGTATTTCCTTGCTCTACATCTCTTCTTGAAAGATGTCCATACAATGACCTGTATCCATTATTGTGATCTATGATGATGTGACACCCATATCCCCATGAGAAGCATCCTGAAAATATAACCGTGCCTGAGTCAGCGGCAATCACAGGTGGATTGGAACCATTGGCTATGTCAAGCGCCATGTGATATGAAGCAGGATACTGAGTGATGATGCCGTTGGTTGGCCAAATAAAGCTTGAGGATCCCTGCAACCCTGCCACCACCTGGGCAAATTCATATGACTCTTTGATCACTGGAGCTTTTGGTTCGATTATACTCCCCCCCGGTATCATGAGCTCGGTGCCAGCAATCAGGGTGAATGACTCGTCTTTGAACTCGTTAAAGGGAAAGTTGACTATGTTTTGAGCATTGATCTGATACTTCTTTGCAAGTACGTAAATATTGTCACCCGCCACAACTGTGTGGACCACTCCAGTGACTGGTGCGATACGGAGGCGCGTCCCCGGAGTGGGTGGATCAGAGGTACCAGGGTTTGCCCAAGAGATAGATTTTTCGCTAATACCAAATTTCTCTGCTATGGACTTGATCGTGTCACCTTTGACCGAAAAGTAGATAGTCACTTTGTCACGGGCCGAATTTGCACGCAGAGTGTTGACTGATATCTCCTCATCACTGAGGGCAATTTCGTTTTGACTTGAAGATTGAAAGTTTGATTCGTCAGTCAGAGTACCCTGCGTGAGCTGGTAGTTTTCAGCAATAACTGGTGCACTAATAAGCACGAATGAGAGTAAAAAAAGGAAGGAGGTGTTTATAAAATGTGACGAATATTTGCCCCTATTGTTCAAAAGGAATGAGGTAATAGCTTTCTTTGCTATCACGAGGCCACTCAGAATATACTCTCCGCGGGAGAGTATATAACCTCGAAGAAATAGGAGAAAATCAGACTGTGACGACATGCTAAGAAGTAAATTTATACTAGAACGGTCGTTTAGTGTTGTAGGTATCGCTCAATATCCAGTGATGCAGCCACGCCCATACCCGCTGCAGTTGCTGCCTGACGATACCATCTATCAACACAATCCCCTGCACTAAAAATGAACTCGTTGGTGGTTTGGGAAAAGGGTGATGGTTTTGTACGCAATGACTCAAGTTCTGTAGGGGTCAAATCCATGGAGCCTTGCAAATACTGCTGCGCGATAGACTGCATAGTGAGGATATACCCAGCCGCATCTCTCTTCACCAAATCAGCGAACAAGTCAGTGTCAGGCTTGTGCCCTATGGCCACAAAAAGGCCCTGAGTGGGAATGTCTTTTAGTATGGGTTCTGGTGAGGAGGGATGGCTCTGCTTCACACGAATCCCTTCAACTTTTTGGTCGCCGAGGACTTCGACTATTTGTGAATTCAGAACTACCTCAATTTTTTCATTTGCAAAAAGTCGCGTTTGCATGATCTTACTCGCTCGCAAGGTATCACGACGATGTACAAGGTATACCTTGGATGCATATTTTGTCAGGTGCATTGCTTCTTCGATAGCGGTATCTCCACCTCCTGCAACAACCACAGTTTTGTTTCTGAAAAAGAACCCGTCACACGTGGCACAGGCACTCACTCCTTTTCCACGCAGACGTGCCTCATTTGGTATATCGAGCCATAATGCTTTTGCACCTGTTGCGATGAGGAGAGTCGCAGAGGTGACGCTTTTGTATTCGCCCTCATGCTCAGTCTCCAAGTAGACGACACTATCCTTTGTGGTGACTTTCGTGACGTTTGAATCTATGATCGTTGCTCCAAATGACTCAGCCTGAGTACGCATGGTAGTAATGAGCTCAGGACCTAATTTTGAGGGAACGCCAGGATAGTTCTCAACCTCGGAAGTGAGGGTAAGCTGACCACCCGGAGGTGAGCCCGCAAACACCAGTGGTGTCAGTTGAGCACGCGCAAGGTAAATGGCTGCTGCAAGACCCGCAGGTCCTCCGCCGATGATAACTACGTTCTGTGTGCGGGTGGATGACATAAGAGGAGAGGATTAGAGCGATATCGCACGGTGAACCATTTCTAATATTTCCTTTTGTTTGATAGGAGGGATGTATACGATGATATCCTTCATCACCACTTCTTCGGTGAGGCTATCTATGGCATGTTTCACCGCAGAGACTTGTTGGATGATCTCATTGCAGTCACGGCCTGCATCAGACATTTTTTGAATGCCTTTGAGCTGACCGATGATGCGGTTTATACGCTTTGATATCTGGTCTCCGGAGATGGTGATTGGACGAGGTTGTGTGACCATAGTTGATATACCTCGTATATCATACCATCATCTCGCAAGCTGGTCCAGAAAGTCTTTGTTTTGCTTTGTTTTGGAAAGCTTGTCCGTCAAGCTGATGAGCGCTTCTTCTGGAGTGAGTAAGGCTATCATGCGTCGCAACGTGATGATGCGCTTGTACGTGACTTCATCAAAGAGCAATTCTTCTTTGCGAGTACCTGACTTTAATATATCAATGGCAGGGAAAATACGCTTCTCTGCAAAATTTCTGTCAAGATGTATCTCCATGTTACCAGTTCCCTTGAACTCTTCATAAATCAGGTCATCCATGCGACTTTCTGTACCGACAAGGGCAGTACCTATGATGGTGAGAGATCCTCCCTCTTCACAGTTGCGTGCCGCTCCGAGGAACTTTTTTGCGGGGAACATGGCAGATTGATTCATGCCTCCTGACATTGAGCCACGGTTTGACTGAGAGTATGATTGCTGACGGTCTTCATATCCACGGCCTGAACCTCCTCTCTGACGCCCATATCTATTGTCTTGACGTCCATATCCCTGCTCTCGAGGGGCTGACTCCTCTGGCATGGGTCCTGCCATATTATAGGCACGTGCAAGTCTGGTGATTGAATCAAGCAATATGACTACGTCTTTACCCATCTCAACCAGTCTGCGTGCCCTGTCAAGCGCGAGATTTGCTACCTGTACTTGTTTGCGAGGAGGCTCATCAAAGTGCGATGCGGCAACTTCTCCCTTTATAAATCGTTTTATTTCAGTTACCTCCTCGGGCCGTTCACCTATGAGGATGGCCATGAGCACTGCATCTGGATGATTTGCGGCGATTCCCTGTGCTATCTCTCGAAGGAACGTGGTCTTACCAGCTTTTGGCTGGGAGACGATCAACGCGCGTTGACCAAAGCCAATCGGCGCAACCATGTCAATTATGCGGTTGCTGAGGACATCTTGCTTGTATTCGAGTCTGATCTGGCGATTTGGGTGAATTGAGGTAAGTGCATCAAACTGGGGACGGTTTTGGCTTTCTACCTCAGTCATAGCTTTGCTATTTATCTTTTGGACGAGAAGCAAACTGTGATATCTTTCGCCATTTTTTGGTGCGCGTGCAAGGCCCTCGACCACGTCGCCTCGGCGGAGCCAAAAGCGTTTGATCTGTGAAGGAGAAATGTAAATATCATTTGCCGAGTTGACATCGTAATCCGCTCGCAAGAAACCATATCCCGCAGGCGTGATCTCGAGGATGCCCTTGGCATCATAACTCACCTTTAGATCTTCTTCGAGTCTATTGTATGGCTCCTCAGTCTGCTCTTCTCCGGATCTTTCAGGTTGCATTCCAACAGTGCTCATCCCTTCGGTTGGCACAACGGGTGGCTTGGTGGGGGCCTGTTCCATCTTGGGTTCAGGAGCTGCTTTAGGATTCTCTTTGGAAGTTTCCCCAGGAACGGGAGCGAACTCAAGTGTGTCGAGAATATTATCAATGTTCAGAGAAGGAGAGGATGAGGAGCTTTTGTGTAATAGGGACATAGGAAGTGAATAAGTAATTAAGAAAGGGCTAATCGTATGGGCATCTGGTAAAAAATCGACTTGTTTGACAGACTATGCTCGCGACGAGTACATGCACTGTCGTGCAAAAAACGGTGTAACTTTAGAGAAAAGTATGAAATCAGGTACGTGATTCGTAAAAATCAATAGCTCAAAAGCTGTATATGCAGTCCGAGGATATGGAAATCATATCAATAGTTTGCCGAACTGTCAACTATAATCGGCTATATGATCTCAAATAAAAACCGGTTATCGTACCTGTTCTTGGCTGCGCTGGCACTCATCTGCGTGGTGCTCGTTTCAGTGAGGTATGGAGTAAAGGTTCAAAAAATAAACGGCGCAAATGAATATATACTGGCTGTCCAGCGGCACCTTTCCCTCACTCCAAGTCCAAAACCATACGCGATCCCTCAGCTGTCCAAAGTCAGTGATGCTGAGTGTGGCATCGGCTATATCATCCCAACAGTAGCTACAGAATCAGCTCAAATCACGTGTATTGATCCTCAATCGACTCTGAGTGCGGAGCTCGTCACGTCTGGATACAAGCGCGTATTGAGCGCACCCACCTATCTCCATGTCTACCTCAAATCAGACGAAGACATTATGAGGCTTATATCGGAATCACTCGTGGCACAATAAGGTCGGCTCAACGTTCCGATCGCTCATATCTCATTCTCCTCTATTCCGCGTCTGATACGAGCCATAAGAGATTCCATCACCAGGAGGTTGTGAACAGTAGCAATGGTATAGCCCAAAAGCTCCTTTTGCTTGAATAGATGATGAAGATATGAATAGGTCGGCTGTATGCCTAGAATGGTTTGCGGTATAGGTAGAAGGGTAAAGTCACTTTTAAATTCATTCTTTGTCATGTCCAGCTCGCTCCACTTCAGCTGCGAGAGTGGGCCATGCAGACCCTCAATCATGAGCAGTATGCCCATGCGTGCCAATCGAGACGGCTCTACACAATCAAATGTATCGATGCCATACGCGACTAGATCGAGAATATCATCCATATGTCCGACACCAAGCAAATGCACTGGTTTATCTTCGGGCAAATAGGGAGAAATCCATCGCACTTGATCCCTCATTTCGCTCTTTGACTCCCCCACACTCACTCCCCCTATGGCGACTCCATCCACTTCGCGAGTCCTCAGGTGTTTTGCAGATTCGATGCGCAGATCTTCAAAACAACCACCTTGAATGATGCCATAGAGAAACTGTATATGAGTTGGGTGAGAATGGTCCCTGCGATAGGCGATGCAACGATCAAGCCATCCATGAGTCCGATGCACAGATTCCACAGTGTACTCATGAGTGGCACCATTGTAGGTACATTCATCAAACGCCATGTGAATATCTGCACCAATATCAATCTGATACTCCATTGACTTTTCAGGTGAAAACTCAATAAGTTGCCCATCAAATAGAGATCGAAACTGTACTCCAGATTCAGATATCTTAACGAGCATGGGGTCCTCATCTCCCCTCACCGACGCTCTCCGACTCTGCTTCGCAAGGGAAAAGACTTGGAATCCTCCCGAGTCGCTCATGAGAGTGCGCTGCATGCCTGAATATGCATGTATGCCCCCTGCGTTTTTTACTACTTCGTGGCCAGGATGAGTGACCAGATGATAAGTATTTACAAACGAGAGCTGTGCATGCACAGAATCAATCTGAATAGGAGAAAGACCCTTGAGTGTGCCTTTTGTCGCCACGGGTACAAATGCGGGTGTTTGAACAGTCCCATGGGGTGTGGTGATGATCCCAGTCCGTGCTCTACTCCCAGCTTTGGTAGATGTGTGTGCGGCTTTGTAAAAGGGACTCATTGGTGATGTGGATCATGCTATTGCTAACGTGAGTATTATATACTGTGCTTTCACGTTCTTATGAAAACCTACTCCTATCTTGATGAAATACAAAAATCTGCACGGATAGAAAAGTCAGTATTCACGCGGGTTCTAAAGAAGACGAGGGTTACCGAAGATGACATCATCATCTCTCAGACGGGTGAGGGGGATATAGAGGAATTTGAGCGTATTTTTGAAGATCAAATTAATGGGACTGAAATGGGAGCGCTTTTTGCTACGTATCTCAATGTGCCTCTAAAAGCCCTCTACGAAGGACTTGCACGTAGCCCAAACATTGCCCCACGCATACCTCCCTACTTCTATTCTTGTCCTGCTATAGACGATATGTTGTTGGGCCATCACCCTAAAACGTACTACTTTGACATCAGCCGTGGTGGTCCTGTGTCAGTGATTCGCAGATCTCTCGGATACCTCAAGCTTGCCCAAGAAAAACATGCTAAGTCTGCCAACCCCCAGATGACTAAGTGGGTCGCAGAATATGGCATCGGTACCTGTATACCTGTCATCACGTTTGACAACCTAGTCTCATACACCACAGAAAATAATGCAAAGATGTATGCGATCCCCGCCACATCGGTTGCTGAGAGTTTGACTGCGTGTGCCGTGTACTTTACTGGCATGCGTGGCGACATCAGACGTATCACCATGCGAGACGACTGGATGAATAACAGTGGACAAAGCAGAAACAAAGGGTCACTCAAGATATATGAGGCTCTACATAAGTATATTATCGAGACTCGTGGGTACAACTTTTTTAAGAATCTCATTGCAAATGGGAGTAACTTGGATGAGATAGCCCAACTCTATATGGAAATGGCAGATCGAGTATTCTGTCTAGGTTCGCAACGGGAGCAAATGTGCAACACATTTGCAGAGATTATGTTTGATCCCCAGTCAAAACGATCTCATCCAAACTATGGTGCACAAGCAGATTGCAGCGAGATCGTTGTTCGGAGTCGGCATCTCCTCTCGCCAATACCTTGGGAGCTCGTATTTCTCTTGGGAGACACGTATGGCACAACTCTCGACCAGTTGATCGCATTTGGAAAGCTCATAAAGAAAAATGCGCCTGAAACGGTGGTTATTATCCCTTGCGACGACAGCGACAAACCCCTCCTCCCCAATGATGTGGAAACCATGATCCCAAACATATCTGACTATGTGGTGACCGCCTGGAGCTCATATATTTTGGGTAGGAAAATAAACCGGCAAAAAAGCCAGCTCATGATGCAACAGTCTGCTACACGATAACCATCGCATCTCCAAAACTATAGAACCGAAATCTTTCTTTTATCGCTCTTTGATACAGCTCTGAAATATTTCTTGGGGCTCTTTTATGCTCTAGAAATGCCTGTACCAGCATCATAAGTGACGATTCAGGAATGTGGAAATTTGTTATCATACCAGTGATGCACTGGAACTGATATCCGGGCCGAATAAATATGTCTGTGATATCAGTGCCAGACCTCTGTTTTCGCGCAGACCATGACTCCACTGCACGAACTGCAGTAGTACCTACTCCAATCACCTGTTGATGTCTCTCTATGGCACTTTTTAATAATTGTGCACTTGAGTCTGAGACTTGGTAGCGCTCACTGTGGAGTTTTCCAGAGTCTAGATGGGCTTGTTGCAGGGGAGCAAATGTACCCATGCCTACGTCCAGCCTGATAGGAACCTGAGTAACATTTTTTGCGCTTAGTGAGGCAAATACTCGCTCGGTAAAATGTAAGCTTGCGGTGGGCGCAGCCACAGAGGTGCCCTCAAATGGTAAAGAGGAAGATTTTTCTGCAAACACAGTCTGATATCTGCTCCTGAGCTCTCCTTCGCTTAAGGCAGACTGAGATAAATACGGAGGTATGGGAGTTTTGCCCTGTGACTCTAGGAGTCTATCAAGCTCAACTGATGAAATGGACAACTCAACCATAAATAGGGAGCCATCAAGATGGGATGTGACCGTGCCAAACAGCGAGTGAGACGTGGGATCTACAAACAACGCTTCGGTATCCCCTATTTTTCTGTCCACCATCACTTTGATATGGTTTGATACCAGAGAATCTTCATTGAGCAATAGAAGGCAAACTACTTTCCCACCCGTTTTCTTATACAGCGTGATTCTGGTTGGTTTGACATAGGTGTGATTGAGTACCAGTAGTGAATCAGAGGGAAGATACTTATACATGTTATAGAAGTAATCGAGTGAAATCTCATCCTTTGTGGTGTCATACACTAAGATGCGAGATGAATCACGTGGTTCAGCTGGGGTTAAGGCAACGAGCTCGGGGGGTAATTGATATGTATAGATGCTCATAGATGTATTGGCAGCGAGGTCTTTGCTTGCCTATAATGCGTACATGCGAGTTCAAACAGTTGGTATTCTACCTACAGAAGCAGCAAAACAGAAGGGCAGAGTCGCCCTTACCCCTGAACTGCTTGCATCGACTGGCGCGCGGTACTCACGAAACAATGAGGGGCTTGAGTCTATAGTCCAAAAAATCGACTGGTCCAACACAGATAAAGCCGTGGATGGGATCTTTCGCATGGTGGATTATGGACATGCTTCGATAGCGGATATGGCGCCCGTGGCTATGTTTATAGACGATGTCTCACTCTATGCAGCTTTTTACCTATGGAGTCAGTGCCCTACTGCATCTGGTCAAGAATCGTCAACACGGTATATCAAGGTAAACAAGGTGGTTCCTGCCTCAGTCACCGGCATTCCGGCCAACATATACAAACAGCATGTAGAAAAATCGTTCGCGCTCTATCATAAGGCACTTGATCTCTGGACTTCACTCTCGATCCACGATCCCACTCTCATGCAAATACCTCAGTCAGTCATAGACGATCAGAGTGAAAAGGGACAGAAAAAACTCGAGAGAATGCGTAGAAATTTTGCGTTTGATCGCGCGCGCGTCTTCCTACCCGCATGTGCGAAAACTAACCTCATGATGCTTATGTCTGCACGTAGCTGGGTAGACCTCATCTCGCTCCTCCTTTCCCATCCATTGGAAGAGCTGCAACAGATTGGCAAAAAATTACGCTCTGAACTTGATCTCGTCACCCCACGGCTCACCAAGCACGCAAATGCAAAAGTAGATTCTATGTATATGTTGCATCTTGATTTTGAGGCTCTAAAGAGCCTCAAATCTCCTATCGCTCCGAATGATGGTGCTCATCTAGAGCTATATGAAAAGCCCAAGAAACACCTGGGTGCATCTGCAAAAAACCGAACAAATAGATACTCGATGTTTGCAGCAGATATTCGCCAGACGCTGGTGCGTTTTGGATGGACAAAAATTGCATTTGCAGAACTCAGAGATCTAAATCGGCATCGGACGGGCAACAAGCTAACTTCTTTTAAACCAAACGATTTCTATAATGCACAGGATCAAGCGCTCGATACAAAGTCACAAGCTCATCTTGATGCCTTGTCCAAATATCCCCTATCGCTCATAAATAAGATTGATGCGATGATCCAAAAGGATGATGCGCGCTATGTGTACTTCACACTTCTGGGGCACACGATGCAGTTTGAGCATGTTACCACGATGGATAAATATCTGTATGAAGCTGAGCTTCGCACTGGCACAGGATCTCACTATAGATATGCCCAACACCTCAGAAATACACTCAAAATCCTGTATAAAAAACATCCAGAACTCAAAGGCCTTATCCTCGAAGGTACCGCCGAGCCAGAATGACAGTCGATCTCGCCTTTCCACTGCTATAATCCCACCCAACATGTATTACATTTTCATAGTCATTGCAGCAGTACTCTGGGGAGTAGATGGACAACTTCGGAGTAGTTTGTACTCGCTTCCTCCTGCTATTATTGTGTTTTGGGAGCACTTCATAGGATTTATCATCCTCTCGATCCCCCTTCTTTTGAGTAAACAAGCTCCCTACAAGAAACTGCACCAAGGCAATACTGCGCTTTTGGTTATCGTGGTGTCGATACTTTCGGGATTGATCGGCACGCTGGCGATCACTGCTGCGCTCGCACGCGTGCACTTTATCCCCTTGAGTATTGTATTTTTGATCCAAAAACTCCAGCCCATATTTACTATCCTTTCTGCTTGGATCGTACTGGGCGAGCGACCACAGCGACAGTTTTGGATATGGTCATCAGTAGCTATCGTGGCTGGGTATTTTATGACTTTTCCAGGAGGGCAGGTGCACATTGATGGGAATACTCCCTACATCACGGCTGCTGTATTTGCTTTGATTGCCGCAATAGCCTGGGGATCTTCAACCGTATTTTCGATTCAACTCCTTCAAAGGAAAAGTCTGCTTCCCGCTACGTTTATGCGCTTTTCAACTACCACGATCTTTGCACTTGCGACTGTGTTTCTCTTTGGACAACAGTCACAATTGACCCAAATCACCCTACCTCAGCTAGGCACCCTCGTATTTATCGCTTGCAGCACTGGGATGGTGGCGCTTTTGATCTATTACAAGGGCTTACAGCGCGTGCCAGCACATATCTCCTGTATCTTGGAGCTTGCATACCCGATCACCGGGCTGATCATCGACAGCAGGATCAATCATGTCTCGCTCGCTCCATCGCAATATGCAGCTGCGGTACTACTGGTCTACTGTATATACAAAGTAGTTGATACAAACAGATCTCATCGATCCTCATGAATATATATACCACTCATCAAGTTGGCGGCCATAAACGAGGTTTAAAAATGGGTGTGCCAACTATCAATCTACAGGTCCCCACGCACTTTGACTACGAGCATGGTATTTATGCGGGAAAGATCGGACTCGTGAGAGTTGGTGCTGCTGCTCGCACCTGGTATCCAGCTGCTATACATTTTGGATTTAAACCCACATTTGACGAGGATGATGTGACTTTAGAGGTGAACATCATTGATACAGAGCCTCAAAATATCATCCCCTACGATCCGGGCAACATCCAAGTGTGCCTGACTAAAAGAATTCGAGAAATAGTGAAGTTTGATACCCCCACATTTCTTGTAGAGCAAATTCAAAAGGACATTGCCCTCATCAGGTCACTGCTTCGGGATGATAAATGATCGTATAATAGTGGCATGAAATCTGTCTATATCGTTGAGTCAAGCTCGAATAATTCTGCTGCACGAGGTGTCGGGAGATATGTCAGTCTACTGAAGCAATCTGTGCCTTCACTCATCTCTGTCCCTGAATATGCATCGATTCCTCGAGGTTCAATACTGATTGAGCCATTCTTTAACCTTATTGGTCGGGTGGCCTGGAATCTATTGGGCGCACCCTCAAGACAAATCACTGTCATTCACGACCTCATTCCTCTAAAGTATCCTGACGCGTTCCCGCTCGGATTTTGGGGACGCATTAGAGCTACTGTAAATACATTTCTGGCGCGAAGAGTCCCCATCGTGGTAACAGATAGTCATGTATCCCAACGAGACATATCCAAAATATGTCATATAGATACAAAAAATATCAAAGTGATCTATCCCTATGTGAGTGAGACACTCAAACTCAATGCGTCGATAGAATCTGCCATCTTTGAGACATTACGTATACAAAAAGGATCATACTATATCTATGTGGGCGATGTGAATTGGAACAAAAATATTGTCACCATGGCAAAGGCATTTTTACAGACCTCAGCTACGCTCGTGTGCGTGGGCAAGTCATTTATGACTGATGAGTCAAATCTCTCTCATCCCTGGCAAACAGAACTGAATCAATTTCTGAAACTCACCAAGGGGTCTGCGCAGATTGTGCTCGCCGGTCACGTATCAGACGCTGATCTGGCGCAGCTGTACAAACATGCCTATTACAATGTGCTCCTGTCGCGTGATGAAGGATTTGGGTTTTCTTACGTGGAGGCAGGTCTGTTGGGCACTCCTTCGATATTGGCAAGCACACCCATATTCCACGAAATAGCTCAAGGAAAAGGATGTGTATATGTCAATCCCCAAAGTGGTGATGAAATAGCGAAAGTAGTCAATGACCTTCAAATGGATACAAAGGAACGCGATAAAAAAGGCGCCGAGGCTGCCGCGCGTGCAAAAACCTTTAGTCAATTGGCTTTTGCTGAGGCGTGGAGTACACTGATAGGATAATCCTATGGATCCCCTTCTCCTCTATATAGCTGCGAGCGTACTCTTTATCATGGTGATTCACTTTGCAGTAGGGATCAGCAAAGAGTTTGACACATGGATTATGACGGGCATCTTTGTATTGGGTGGAGTTTTGGGTTGGTATTTTGAGGGATACGCCATCGGCTTTGTATTTGCGGTCGTGTTTACCTTTCTATTTTGGTAGATGATATAGATTGGTAGCGTTTGTGGTTGTCTGTTCTCCCACTTCTGCCACGGTGACATGCTTCAGATTGGCTACTGATTGAGCGATAAGGGGAATATATGCGGGAAGATTTGGGTATTTTTTCTCTGATCTCATGGGTTCTGGCAATATGTATGGTGCATCAGTCTCAAGTACAAGCATCGACAGGGGAACTTTTGAGATAAAATCCATTTTCGCAGTATCATAGGTCACATCTCCATCAACTCCGATATAAAACGAATACTGGGTCGCGAGGTCAAGTAGTCTCATATCAGGTTCACAACAATGCAAGACGAGTCTGCCACGCAGCGCATCACACTGTGGTTTGGAAAGTGAGGCAAAGAATTGCAAAATATCTCCGGTGCTCTCGCGATTGTGAATCACCACTGACCTATCATGCGTGATGGCAAGCTCAATCTGTTTTTTGAGAGCCACGAGCTGTATATCAAAATACTCATCCGATACCAGTATCTCCGGCCCATATTTTGAGGTTCGGTAAGCATGTCTATCAAGGCCGATCTCCCCAACCGCTACAACCTTCTCACGAGTAAGCATGGATTCGATAATATCCAGGTCTTGCTGGAGAGCCTCAACGGATCCAATATACTTTTGGACATGATGTGGGTGGAGTCCAATAGTCGCAAAACAAGGTTCGTTGCGCTGTGCGATATCGATAGCCAATCGAGATGTCTCAATGTCTGTACCAGGAATGATGATTTTGATGACACCTTGCTCTTGTGCTCGTTTCGCAATCTTCGCATCTCCACCCGCAAATGCGTGGAAATTCAGATGGCAGTGGGTATCGATAAACATGGGAGACTAGCGAAGTGTGTCAATAAAGTTGGTCTGATAGCCAGATCTCGTATAGAAGATAAATCCAATAGCTATGAGTATGAGTACCAAGAGGATGAGTGAGCGTGATCGTTCTGACATAACTAGATCATTATACTATCAGTTTTTTGGTATAGGCATGTGCACTCATCTCGAGCGTGTCGTCCAGCTTTTTGAGGGACACTTTTTCGTTTGGATACTTTGATTTGAGCGCCAGGTCGATCAGATAATCAGCAAAATGGGGATTTTTGGGAAGGAGCGCTCCGTGCATATAGCAGCCAAAAATGTTTTTGTGGATGCATCCCTCGACTCCATCGTGCACATTGTCACCGTACCCTTTGACGACTTTGCCCAGCGGAGCAAGTCCCTCTCCGAGCTTTGTTTGGCCTCCATGATTTTCAAATCCTACGAGCGTTTGAGGCTCTATGTCTAGCTTTGTTTGTATCACGATATTGCCTATACATCTATGCTTCACCTCGGATCCAGGAGCAATGGTGGCTATGTTTAGGATTCCCAAACCGGGGATATGGACCCCGTTTGCATCGAGAAATGAATTGCCAAAAAGCTGGTACCCTCCACAGATCAGGAGGAAAACAGCACGAGCATCTATGCGCTCGTTGATCAGGTTGACGAGCTGTTCTTTAGAATTCGCAATCTGTTCCCACACATGCATTTGATCTCGATCTTGCCCGCCACCAAAGAAAAATAGGTCACCTCGAGAAATAAGCTCAAAATCACGCTGATCATCCACAGCAAGCACCTCAAGATCTATACCGCGCCATTCACAGCGCTTACGCAGAGCAGTGATATTACCCTTATCTCCATAGATGTTCATGAGTTTGGGGAAAAGGTGGACGAGGGTGAGTTTCATGTGGATGAATAAGAAGTGATAGGACTGTACTCAGACAATACATCTCTGACATGATTCATGGCTGTATAGGTGACTAGGAGGGTATATTGCACCGACTCTTTACTTGCAGAGATCACTCGATCTATGGCCTTTTCTATATCTGTCTCTATCGTCGTGTCAAAAGAGGTGATCTCTGCATATTTATAGCGGAGTGCCATATCCAGAGCGCGTCTCCCTGTAAACAAGAGTGATTTTATTGTGGCGGTTTGATCGTAGTACCGCTCAAGATCAATATCCCATATCCAGCTCACATCCCTTCCATCTGCAACTTGGTCGTTGAGACCCACAATCAAGCGAGCATCGGGCACACGCTGGACAAGCTGCCATACCTGACCAAATCCTGCAGGATTTTTTACCAGAAATAGGTGAAATGTGACGACGTGTCCTTGGGTCAAAACCTGAATCTTCTCTCCTCTCCCAAAAGGCGGATTGACGGTCTGTATTGATGCGGCAAGACGAGCAGGCTCAATATCTAATATACGTCCAACCGTGTATGCAGCAAGTGCGTTGTAGACATTATAAATGCCGGGAGGTTGGAACTTTATTTGTGTGTGGAGCGTGTTTTTTGACTCAATGCAGTCGTCAACCTCGATGAACGAGGTGAGATCCTGATTGATCTGTATGCGTGTCGCCTGCACGTGCTTCTTTGAATCTTGGGACTCGCCCTCATATGCAAATGTCTTGCGATGCTCAGTCGCCACTCCATAGGTGATGAGATGGTGAGTGAGGTCTTTTACCAGAGACACAAGCTGTGGATCATCACCATTTACTACTAGTTTTGCATGGGCGCTCTGTTTACAAGCTTCGTTTATATATCGTGCAGTCGTATGAAGCTCGCCATAGGCATCAAGTTGATCCCTATATAGATTGGTTATCACGATGATGTCTGCGCGTACTTGTTTGGTGAGCCGGGGCATGGTGCCCTCCTCCACCTCACATAAAAAAACTGCCTTCCGACTCCGCTGTGGACCAGCAAGGAGTAGGGTAGCTGCGATACCCCGCAACATGTTTGATCCGCTCGCATTACTGACGAAAGGTATCTTTGCATCACGCAAGATGCTAGCCAATGCATGTTGGGTGGTGGTTTTGCCGTTTGTCCCCGTGATCAGAATGACTTTTTTGTACTGCTTTGCGTAATATTTGATGAGTGAAGGCATGTATCGTTCGACCCAGAGTCCGGGGAGCGCAGTGCCATTTCTGCCGAATAGCTTCAGCACGACGACAAAGAGTCTGGTGAGGTATGTCAGCAGGTATAATAGGACAAACATCTACAGATGATTATAACAAGTAGCTGGATATTTATAGTGGTTCATATTTGATACAAACTCTATGAGAATTGGATTTTTTGACTCTGGTATCGGTGGCACCACTATCCTCCGCCAAGTGATGCATGATTTGCCCCAATACAGCTATCTATACTACGCTGATAATGCTCATCTGCCCTATGGGGAAAAGTCACCCGAGGAGCTCTATGTGCTCACGACTAATGCACTGAAGGCTATGTTTGCACAGGATTGTAAACTCGTAGTGCTCGCCTGCAATACCGCGACCACCGTGCTCCCCCGGATCCAGCAAGAATGGCTCCCCCACCACTTTCCTGATCGAAAAGTCCTCGGCATCATCAGGCCCACCGTCGAACACATGATCGTCTCGGGTAAAAAAAAGATCTATCTCCTCGCTACGGTTGCGACTGTCAATGCCGACTCGTATGGGCACGAACTCAAGAAGCTTGGGAGCAACATCGAGCTCGTGCAGATAGCCTGTCCTGACCTGGCGACCGCCATCGAAGAAGAAGCTGATCGTGAGAGCTCACCACGAATCAGAAAACTCCTCACGGAATATCTCTCTTTGGTAACCGATACAAATCCCACCCTCTATACCGCCTGCACTCATTATGAACTCGTGCGCGATATGATCTTCCAAATCAGCGGTATTAAAGCATTTACGCAGGGGTATTTGGGGGCAAAAAGCCTGAATGAATATCTTAGCAACCACTCCTTCTCAGTAGATTCGGTAAAGGGAATGGATATAGAGGTTATAAACACCAATCGTTCTGGCATGTACTCAAACGATATTATGTCCTTTCTTGACTCTGTCTGACAAATCTATGTATGTCCCCAATTCTGACAGCCTTTGCTCTTTCCAGTATTTGTTCGTGGCTTAGGCTGGTAATTTGCTTATAAACCTGTCGCACACTCTCAAAGTTCACTGTGTCTGTGCTCGTGCCGTAGTTCTCGTGATGCAAGTGGAAAGCTACTTCTGTTACTGCTGCTGTTTGATAGGGTAGCAGCTTGTATCCAAATGCAGTATCCTCTCCGCCCCATCCCTCAAACTCCTCATCCCATCCTCCAACATTATAAAAAAGATCTCTTCTTATCAACATATACCCTCCTGGCACAGAGAAATCCCTAAGTGTGTGTTTACTCAGTTGAGCACTGTTGATATCAACAGAAAGCTGATTGGTTTCATCATTTGTGAGTGCATACAATCTATCGTAACAACGCACAGCATCAACTCGATCAAGGAGTTCAAATCCTGCTTCAAGTGAAGCACGTGGCAATATAATGTCATTGTCAATAAAATTGAGGATGTCACTCTTCGCCATGTTTGCTCCAATGTTGTATCCCCAGGATTTATTAAAATATCCGCTTTTTTGAACAAACAGGTAGCTTAATGTATATGGCAAATCTCTATAATTTGAAGGGTCAAGTGTTTGTTTTTCTCCTTGTTCGACAATTACTATTTCTATATCGTCTTCTGGTTGGAGAATTTGCTTAAACCACTTAAGCACTATGTCAATATTGCGCTCTCGCTCTATTGAAGTGCGTTTGTGGGATATAATAAAAGACGCTTTTTTCATACGTCACATTATACCAGTCTATGAATGAAAGCTGTTTTGTCTGGCAAATAATTATATTATTCAACCTGATAACCTATGCACATCTCCACCCTCAACGCCCTTGAAATCCTTGACTCTCGAGGCAAGCCAACCGTTCGTGTATTTTTGACGCTCGAAGATGGTCGACAATTCCGATCTTCGGTACCCTCTGGAGCATCCACAGGCGCACATGAGGCTGTTGAGCTGCGCGATGGAGATATGAAGCGCCACTTTGGCCAAGGAGTCCTCACCGCTGTCAAAAATGTAAATGAGATCATCGCCCCCGCACTCAAGGGCATGTCTGTACTGGATCAGCGAAAGATCGATGAGAACATGATCGCGCTCGACGGGACCGAAAATAAGGCAAAGCTCGGCGCAAACGCAATCCTCGCCGTCAGTATGGCTGTGGCAAAGGCTGCAGCAGCTGTCCAGGGTAAAAAGCGCTGGGAATACTTGCATGATGCATTTTTTGCAGATCGTACGGCCAACTTTCCTCGACTGATGGTAAATGTAGTCAATGGTGGTAAACATGCCGGATGGAACTTTGACATCCAGGAGTTTATGATCGTGCCAAAGTCGAACATCCCGACTGTATCTACGCGAATAGCTGCTGAGATCTTTCAACAGCTCGGTAAAAATCTAAAGAAAAAGAAGCTCTCGACGCTCGTAGGTGACGAAGGCGGCTACTCTCCTGCCCTCTCCAGCAATGAGGAAGTGTTGGGAGAGATCACACAAGCCGCGCAAGATGCAGGATATGTGAATACCAAAGATTTTGGCTTTGCGCTCGACTCCGCCGCGACTGAGTTTTTCAAAGAGGGTAAATATGTGATGCAAAAGACAGGTGAGATCTTGACCCCAGATCAGCTCACTGAGTTTTATGCGAAAATAGGGCAGAAATACAATATAGAGTCTTTTGAGGATCCCTTTGCCGAAGATGATTGGACTGCTTTCAAAAAGTTTACGGAGATGGCAGTGAAGTACCAGTTCCAGGTGGTAGGCGACGATCTCCTCGTCACGAACCCCAAAAGGATCAAAAAGGGCATCGACGAAAAAGCCGCAAATGCCGTGCTGGTCAAGGTAAATCAGATAGGATCACTCTCGGAGACTGTGGATGCCATCCGCATGGCACAAGACGCCGGATGGAAAATCGCTATATCGCATCGTTCTGGTGAGACAGAAGACAACTTTATCGCAGATCTTGCGTACGCGTGTGGTGCTGAGTTTATAAAGACAGGCTCGATGAGTAGGTCTGATAGGCTGAGTAAGTACAATCGGTTGCTCGAGATCGAGGCGGGGTACTAGCTGTACTTATTGAACCCTTCCCCGCAGTGTCCATCGATAGGTCATTCTCGCGTACGCGAGAATCCAATCTACAAGAATACATGCCTTTGGATCCCCTCGTTCGAGGGGATGACTGACAGGTGAGCCGGGAAGAGTTTAATATGTACTAGTAGCCCTCAATCAATAAGTCAAAATAGCTATGTCATCGTATATCCCCTATTTTTTCCTCCTAGCTGCACTTCTTCACCTGATTCGACTGTGCAAAAAACACGGGAAAAATATAAATGAGATGCCCAGTCCGATAATGCGGTTGTTTTGGTGGATGATCTTTCTGTTTTTTGGAATCGCGTATGGCTATATCGCATATCTGATAGGATCAGGCGTTGGCATGGTGGTGAATTGGTTTGGTGCCTAATGAATAACCATTGAGGGTATACTATTCTTGTTGGAAGTTGAAGAAAACTATGTATAAACTCGTCTTTGTCCGTCATGGCAAAACTTCGTGGGCCGATAAGTTCACGGGGTGGACGGATATAGATGTCACTCCCGAAGGGATTGAGCAGACGAAAAAGTTTGCACCTCGACTCAAAGAAGCGGGATTTACCTTTGATCTCGCCTATACATCGTATTTGAAACGTGCTATCCGTACACTCTGGACCGTACTTGACGTCACCGATCAGATGTATATCCCCGTCAAAACAACCTGGAGACTCAACGAGCGTCACTATGGTGCACTCCAGGGTCTGAATAAGGCAGAAACCGCGGCGAAATATGGCGAGGAACAGGTGCAGATCTGGCGCCGGAGCTATGATACCCCACCCCCCCTATTGACTGATGATGATCCTCGAAACCCCAAGCTTGATCCGCGTTATGCAAGTCTCTCGGCTGCAGAGATACCCCTTGGTGAAAGTCTCAAAGATACCGTCGCACGAGCGGTGCCCTATTGGACTGACGAAATCATGCCCAGCATCAAAGCGGGTAAAAAAGTCATTGTTTCAGCTAGTCACAACAGCATGCGTGCTATCTGTATGCATGTTGAGGGTATGACACAAGAGCAAGTCATGGGCTTCAATATCGCCTACAGCATCCCCCTCGTCTATGAGTTTGATGATCAGATGCAGTTTGTGAAAAAGTACTATCTCGCCTCAGATGCAGAGGTTGACACCGTCATTTCAGAGATTAAAAATCAGGGGAAAGCCAAGTAATCATTTGCTATAAATTTTTTTTAGTACCTCAATCCCCTTCCAAAACGTCCCTTCATCAAAGTTCTCGTTTGGCGCGTGAATGCAGTCATCGGGGAGTGTGAATCCGGTGAGAATCACCGGTTTACCAAACAAGTTTTGTAATATCCCCGCCACCGGGATCGATCCTCCTGACCTATTGTAGATGGTGGGATGTCCAAAAACGTTTTCGAGCGCTTGTGAGGTGTGTGTCGCCCACTCACTCTGGATATCGGTGATAAATGCAGGCTCGGCACTCAGCACCTTTAGATCCCATTTGATCCCTGTGGGTATGAGGTGGTCGAGAAATGATCGGAAGGACTGCTCCACCTTGGCTGGATCTTGACCCGGGACCAGCCGAAAAGAGATCTTAGCAGTGGCCTCACGAGGGATCACTGTCTTTGCTCCCGGGCCCACATAGCCGACCTCGATACCATGCACATCGCATGAGGGAAGGATTTTGGAGAGAAGCGTGCGTGGGATCCTAGATCCTTCGTCATGCTCAGGGTGACGGTGGTCACTGGGGGGCAGCGCAAACTGTCCTGATTCGTGACGCACAAGCTCATCTTCTTCTACTATTTTCAAAAGCTGTTCGTACTCGATCTCGTTGGGATAGATGATGTCATCATAAAACCCAGGGATGAGTACGTGGCCTGTCGCACTGTCTTTGATATCGCCTACGATTTCACAGATGAGATTTGCAGCATTATAAACTCGATTTCCATACACTCCAGAGTGGAGATCGCGGGTGCCTGTCGTGATAGAAAGCTCGGTATAGAGCAAGCCCCTGAGCCCCGTATAGATTTGTGGGGTATCAGCATCATGCATGCCGGTATCTGTGACATACCATACATCGACCGAAGAAAGATCTACCACAGTGACTTGAGCCAAATAGTCAGCGAGATGAGCACTCCCCACCTCTTCCTCACCCTCAAAGAGAAATACGATATTTGCACGAAGCTTTTTTTCATCGATAAGTGCTCTGATAGCGGTGAGATTTTGGATCACGTGACCCTTATTATCAGCGACACCACGGCCAACGAATTTGGCATTTTTGATGGTCAAGGTAAAAGGGTCAGCGTCCCACTCATCCACGGGATCTGCAGGCTGCACATCGTAGTGACCATAGATACCGATGGTTTCAGTGGCACCCGCGACAGGAATAAGTCCACAGATGAGTTGATGTGTCAGCCCGATGACCTGCACCTCAGCACCCAAGCCAGCGAGCTGCTTTTTCAAAAAATCTACGGCCTTTGCCATTTCGCTCGACCGAGCAGGATCAGAGGAAACGGATTGGATTTTGACAAAATCTGCGAGAGTTTGGATCGTGGTATCCATGGGTCAGGTCACATCTCAATATAATTATTAACACAACATGCATGAGAAATCTGACACAAAGGGCCGTATACCAAAATAGGTGGATAGATTATTTTGGTACGAGCCCTTAGTTGGGAAGTAATAGTTTGACCTTTTCCCCGACTGAGAGGTTGTCCTTGCCCGAGCTGCTAAACAGTCCAATAGCATCAGCGAATGACAGTTTCCCATCACGATTGAAGTCAAGAGGGATCATTTTGTCAAAGGTGATCTTGTTTGTACCAGTGAGGATCGTGAATACTTGCTGACGAGGGAGATAGTAGGGCTTTAGCAAAACAGCACGGTACTGCTTGCCCGGCACGATATTTTTGATACCTTCGATGTATCCTCCGCCCAGGACGATGCGCATATCCTTTTGGACGTACACTAATTTTTCATTTTCATCGTAGAGCTCAAACTGAAAATCATGAGCGGTACTCAAGCCCTTCACATAGAGGCTCGCTTGGATGGAAAGTGATGGCTGTTTGAAGATGTGTATCGCATGCGCTGCGGTCGCTACCACCTGTGCTGATCGTCTGCCCCACGCTAGACTGAGTGATCCATCAGACTCGTCAGATTTGCCGGTATAGATGGCTATGTTTCCCTTCCATGTTTGGAATGGTTTCAGATCTGGGATCTGGGACGAGTACAGTTGGAGGTCGAGTGGGTGGCCAGACGGTTGAACGAGACTAAACAAGTAGTCATCGGCAGTCCAGATCTGCTGACCTTCGTTTGTCAACGTCACGGGAAATTGGTAGACAGAATCCTCAACTAGAGTTTCTGGTATTTGGATAGACAGAGTGGCAGAGTCTATGATCGTCGGGGTGCCCGCGATTTTGGGCATGAGCTGGAGGGCGGTATATTGAGGATAGGGCTCTGCAGCATCACGAGAAAGAAATGAGAATTGCAAAAATGGCTCGCCTTGATAGTTCAGTACAAATGGTGTCACCGCTTTGACTCGCGTATCGGCGAGCCAGAGATCGCGAAATGCTGCGGTGTAATAGGAGGAGACTGTAGGTTGGCCGAGTTTATACACATCCCACCCTGTCTCGGTGATCATGACGGGGTACTCGCGCCCAAAAAATTCGCTATACCACCCTATCTCGTGCGTATATCCGCGGATCGAGTTGCGCGCCGTGTCATAGGGGCTCCCTCGAAATCCTGGATTGGGATAGGAGTGAGATGAGATGAGATCTATATAGTCACTACATTTTTTCTGCTTTTGAGAAAGGGCAGTGCAGAATGATTTCGATGACTCACTCAAGTACTGATAGGCATCATAGTAGTTTGGGGGTGCCTGAGGAGCAGCGAGGTCAAATCCTGCAAGCATAATCCGAAAATCTTCTGACTTTTGTTTGAGCTTGAATGCAAATTCAGCGGCAACTTTGCCGTACGCCACTGGGTCAGTCGCACCTCCCCACTCAGCAGCGTGATTGGGTTCGTTAAAAAGGATGATGTAGCGATCTTTGACAATCCAATTCAGTGTTGAGAGAAAGTTAACCCAGCCATCGACATCATCAATCTGTGGGATCCTCCAATGCTCCCCTTCTGCTTTTGTGGCGATACGTATAATGGGAATGAGTTTTTTTTCCCGCAGTTTTTCAAATATCCCTTGCCAGTAGCTCACATCACGGTTATTTTCTTGGATGACAAGGGTGACATAGCCATATGATCCCCCGGCACTGTTCACCAAATCTGCTGCTTTTTGAATATCCTCATCACTCGTCACTGCTAAGTGAATTCCAAACTTGTTATTTGCCTGTGCAGAGGTATGGGAGGGAAAAAGAAGCAAGGTCATCACCACAACAAAGATCATGATTATATACATAGTCCTCTCTCTTGCTCCATGATTGCCGTCATCCCCGCGTACGCGGGGATCCAATAGAAACACTCTAAAGTGATTTGTGCGCGTACTCAAAAGGTGATTCATACTATCTGTATGCATTTTACTTCAAGAACGTATAATGTGGTCATCTATGTCGGCACTAAAACAAATCAAGCTGCTCGCATTCCTCCTCCTGGTTTTGGCAGCGGGATATGGCTGCTACACGCTATACCAGTCGACTGTACCTGCGTCTCGTTTCAGCGAGAAGCCCACCCCCGATGCAGTACTCAAAAGCGTGAGATCCCTCGCACGCCTCGAGACGGTCACCTATACGGTAGAAAAAATCATTGACATATCCTCCACTGCCCCACAAGGTGCCATAAAAGACTTCCTCTTTGGGGACAAGCTCCTCCTGATCGCCACCGGTGATGTGGTCGCGGGCATCGATCTAGAGCGTATAAACCAAAGCGATATCGTGGTATCAGGTGATCAAGTCTCAGTCAGACTCCCTCCTGCTGAGATATTTAGCGTGGGGCTCAATGAGCCACAGACACGAGTGTACGATCGCAAAACTGGTATCTTGAGTACGCCCCAAACTGACCTCGAGTCCGAGGCACGCAAACGTGCTATCGTGCAGATCCGTGAATCAGCGTGTAACGGAGGAGTTTTGAAAAAGGCGACCGACCATGCAGTGACCCAGATCACGAGACTGATACCAAATATCTCCCTCACCGTCACTGAGCCAACCATCTGCAAGTGAAAACTCGAGGAGCATATTTTGCTATACTCATCCTCGATGGTTAAAGTGTTTACCTATGCCTTCAGAATACTGCGGATCATGTGGGATGCCGCAGGCTGGCTCGCAGTCCGAAATATTTTTTCAAAGGTCTACAAGAGTAGCCTCTTCCCTTTTTTGCAGGTATTTATACTCTCACAGGTCATCGACCATATCCAGCTCCATAAAACCACTCAGTTGGGCGAACTTGCTCCCTACATCATCGTATATATAGGTGCCGCTATCGTCTATGGGTTGGTGACGACCAGTATGCAGCAATTTGTACTGGATGCGCGCGTCGAATCACACCTGGAGAAGATGATCATCACGAAGCTAAACTCTCTCGACCCTCAGACATTTGAACAGGTTGCATTTCAGGAGCTACTCACACAAGTCGAGGGGTCAAAGGGGGCGCTCATGGCACAATCCGATCGAGTAATAGGATTTCTGGATGGCCTGATCAGGGCAGGTACTGCATCAGTTGTACTCCTCGGCTCAAATCCTCTCCTAGTACTGCTCATACTCGTCTCCAGCTACCCCACTTTTCACCTGGGCAATGTCTCTCGAGATAAGCTCTGGCCATTTCTTTCCACTCGATGGAGCTCAGTCCAGCGCATATCTCAGTATGTCAAAGGGCTTCTCTCTCAAGATGGCACTTCCAAAGAATCAGTGATATTTGGCACTGGCCCTGTGCTTTTGAAAAAGACTTCAGAGGCGCAAGGATCATTTTTTAGAGATTTTAGTAAAGAATATGATCCCTTTGTGGCCAAAGTCGCCGCTGCAAATCTCATAGAGATGGCAGCGAGCATCTACGCGCAGTACTTCCAGCTTCGATCACTCATGGATGGGGCAGTGGGTTTGGGCAAATTTACCCTCCAATTCCAGCAAACACTGCGCCTCTCTTCGGGGACACACATGCTATATGAGCAGTACTCGAGCATGCTCATGCGGATCAAGACTATAGAGCGGTTTTACGAGTTTATGGACTATCGCCCCACCATCACCTCCCCTCTGCGACCGGACGCCATACCCTCACTGCCCAACCCCGCCACCATCGAGTTTGTAAATGTGACTTTCCGGTATCCAGGCACAGACCGGGATATACTCAAAAACTTCAACGCCATCATACGGAGTGGAGAAAAGATTGCTCTCGTAGGTGAAAATGGAGCGGGAAAAACCACCCTTATCAAACTCATTTTGCGATTTTATGATGTAACCGAGGGCGAGGTGCGTATCAATGGTATACACATCGCAAAAATCAATCTAAGGCACTGGCATCACCTCGTAGGCGCGCTCTTTCAGGACTTTATAAAGTATCAGTTCACCCTAAAGGAAAATGTCCAGTTCGGAAATCTCAAGCTAAAAAATGATAAAAAGCTCATTCTGAGCGCGCTCGCCAAGTCTGGCGCAAAACCCTTTGTCTCAGTACTCCCTGAGGGGGTAGACCAGATGGTGGGAAAGATGTTTGCAAAGGGAGTCGATTTATCGGGAGGTCAGTGGCAAAAGCTCGCACTTGCGCGAGCCTTCTTTCGTGATGCTCCCCTACTCATACTCGATGAACCAACCAGCTCCATCGACGCAAAGGCTGAGTATGAGATCTTTGAAAACGTCCAAAAACTTCAAAAGGGTAAGACGGTGATCATCATATCTCATAGATTTTCGACAGTGAGAAATGCCGACCGTATCCTCGTCCTCCACCAGGGACGTATCATCGAGGAGGGTAGTCATGAACAGCTCATGACAAAGCGGGGACACTATGCCGAGCTCTTCGAAATCCAGGCGAAGGGGTATAAGTGATCGTGTGGTGATCCTCATCTACCTCTTCGCCTCGCTGGGGTAGGTACTCGTCGTTTTTCCCGCAATGCAACATGAAACATATCTATGACTTTCGATGGAGTACTCCTGTGGGACGAGAGGGTCCTACACTTTGGATCAAAAAATATAAATGTTAAGTATGAATCTCCCGGCTTCACCTGTGCAAGCTCCGCCCACAAGTCTCCCTGCCTCTGTCTCACGCTCATACCAGAGGGGAGCTCAGTCCGATTTCTATTTTGGAAATGTATCTCATCGTCTATGCCTTTTATAAATATTGAGATGTGCTCTGCTCCATTTGTGGGAAATAGGAGTATGTTCGCTCTATCCAGAATGATGCCACAGGTGTGACCTGCAGTCACAAATCCCTTATTGAGGATGTCAAGGCCTGGAAAGTTTCTCTTCTCTGTGTGCAGTGGATAGCCCGTCGCTCCAGGCCAATAGCTATGAGCTGGATAAAAGATCCTATGTATACCAGTTTCTTCGTCAGAGTACAAAACGGGGACTTTATGATAGGGCTTTTCTGCATCTGCATTAGTGTGATTCCATAATGCATCTACAGCGTCTGGCAAATCCCCGATATTTACAGCTATACCATGGTTCTCAAAAAGCGTTCCTTGCCCGCCATGCTCGATTTTACTCATTTGTATCCTTTCTTCATGCCCAGGACGCAGAGGGGATGAGGATAGAGATGACTTCGAGCTTGGTTGCTTTGACACTAGGAGTCCTTCTCCAAGATCTGTATTGAGCTTCCATTGCCAAGTGCTAGTTTTTTTTGGTGTTTTTGACTTTGTGACGGGTGGCTCAACTTTAGCTCGTGACCGACTATCTCTTCCCATATCAAATATGGTTATCTGGGACAGACTTTGAGGGAGTTCCTCCTGAGGGGGAGAGTGGTGTTTAATAGTAGGTTTGTTGGGAGGTGGAGTGGTAAAGGTCACATACATGGCCTCTTTCTCTCCCAAGCCTAAGACCCGTATTTTTTTTGGGAAAGCTGTATCCTCTGCATAAGTCGGCCGCACAAGTGTGCCGGCTGAACATGGATAAATAAGATGTGTTCTAATTAAGAGACCATTGAAGGGATTGTCAACTATAAGATAAGGATCAGGAGCATCAGGATCAACAAATGATACTCCTGAACCAGTTGTTACACGTACGATCGTTGGGTGCAGAGACTCTGGAGCTAGGGTAGGATGAAGTGTAGGTGCTTCTCGCTTCATATGATATAAATCATGTGATTCGTGCTCCAGCAAATACTGTTTGTGTCGGGATAGCGGGACTTGAACCCACGGTCTCTGGACCCCCAGCCCAGCGTTTTACCATCTAAACTATATCCCGATTCGATCTAAGTCTACCTGTACTCAGTCTATCAACTGCGTTTTACCATCCTCCGGGCGTAGTCCGCCCTACGGACGGAGCCTAAACTATATCCCGATTCGATCTAAATCTACCTATATTGAACTAGCTTCAGGAAATCATTTTGCATTTTACCTTTTGCATTTTGAATTCAAAAACATCCCGAATTTGCGAAAAATATAAGATATTATATACTGTCTCCCTCAGAATATGAGCACCGACAACCGTCGACCTACTCTTCTTTTTATATTTGCCCATCCTGACGATGATGCATTTGGCCCTTCTGGGTCGCTTGCAAAACTATCCCAGACTCACGATGTGTACTTCTTATGTGCTACCAAAGGTGAGGGTGGTGAAAATCACACTGATGATAAGGGCACACAGCTCACCATGCTTCGTTCTGCAGAGGTAATTGCATCTTGCAAAACAGTTGGGGCAAAAGGTGTACACTTTCTTGGATTCATTGATGGGAGCCTTTGTAACAGTCTATATCATCAGATCGCCGATGCGGTCCAAGTATATGTTGACAAGTACCAACCATCTATCCTCATGTCTTGGGAGCCACGTGGCATAACAGGACATATAGATCATATAGTGATGTCTATGGTGACACACTATGTCTATCACCGATCGCCATGCGTGAAAAAACTCATGCTTTTTTGCAAAAGTGAGAGTCAGACTCGTGATTTTATGAATGACTACTTTATTTACCGCCCCCCTGGCTATCCACGCGACGAGATCGACGAGGTGATTGAGGTGTCTGATGTCTGGGAGACAAAGATTTTAGCCATGCAGTGTCATAAGACGCAAATCGGGGATATGCAAAAGGTACTCAAGCGTCCCCCTGTCATGCTCATGGAAGAGTGCTTCTTGACAGAAGAAAAAGGTGAAAAAATAAAGTCATCTCGCCTCAGCCGCGCTTTGCATCAGAAGTGAAGTGCTACAATAGATCTACCTATGCAACTTGTATGGCTTGGATACATTTTTCTTCAGTTTGTACTGTCTACACTTGCAACCATTCCAAAGGAGTGGTGGACAGTGGGCTATACCTCTGAAGAATCTGCGTACTCGGTGGATTTGCCCCGCTGGCTCGGCTCCCATGGTAACTTTGATGGCCTTCATTATATGGCCATCTCCAAAGATGCGTATGAGATCTATCGACATGCTTTTTTCCCCCTCTACCCCTCACTCATGCATCTGGTGACCTTCGTGACTCCCGGGGGAAGATATTTTGCAGGACTTCTGATCTCGCTCCTATGTCTGGGGATACTTTTGCACATATGGAACAAGTTGTATCTCTTGCTTGATGGCAAAAAAGATCACTGTACGATCTCTCCTGCGATGTGGTTGTTACTCGCCAGCCCGTGCGCGTTCTTTTTTACTACGCTGTACACCGAAAGTTTGTTTCTAGCGCTCCTCGGAGGATATATATGGAGCTTGATACATAAAAGGTACCGACTTGCGATGTTACTCGGGTTTTTTTTGGGACTGACACGACTCGCGGGTGTGTTTACTGCTCTCATTCCGCTCGCTATTTTTGCCCATCAGTACCTGGTGAATGGGAGAAAAGTACTTTTGCAGAGCCTCAAATCAGCCGCTACTCCCATCCTCGGTCTCGGGTGCTATATGCTCTACCTCTGGTATACGACGGGAAACGCGCTCGAGTTTATCTCGGCTCAGCGAGGGTTTGGAAATAGCAGATCTACGAGTCTGGTACTCCTACCTCAGGTCCTCTATCGCTATACCAAAATACTCACGCGGAGCGCTCTCGATTTGGGTTACTTAGTCGCCCTGGTGGAGCTGTGTATATTTGTAAGTTTTGTGGGTGTGCTCGGGTACTATCTCTACCGCCTGGTTCCCACCAAGCAAAAATTACGTGAGCGTATAAAAACTATGGATCATGCAGAGGTCATCACGCTCGGCCTCGTACTTTTTTCCTTGCTCAACCTCATCCTACCCACTCTCACGGGGACATTGAGCTCCATGCCTCGATATGCGCTCGCTTCTGTGGCGGTCCCACTCCTTCTGAATAGGTATTTGGGCAAACACATGTGGAAGATCTACGTGGCGATAGGTGTGGTGCTTCAGGTGGTGTTTGCGCTGGCGTTCTACTCTGGCCACTTTGTGAGCTAAGGCCCCTTTGGCTGGTATAATAACGTCGCTAATATGTGCATGGGCCTGTAGTTCAGTTGGCTAGAACGCCTGGCTGGCAGTCAGGAGATCAGGGGTTCAAGTCCCCTCAGGTCCACTAAATTTCCTTGTTGTTAAAATCTGCCGAGCAAACTGCTATCATACCCTATGAGGACATTTACACCCAAAGGAGCGAGACTCCTCCCAAAAAACGCAGAGCGCGTTTTCAAGGGAATGATCTTTGATGCCTACCAATGGAAACAAGAGCTCTATGACGGAACATTTGCGACTTTTGAAATGTTGAAGCGACCGGATACGGTCAAAGTAATTCCTGTCAAAGACGGGAAACTGCTCGTTCAAGAGCAGGAGCAACCCACACTCGGCATTTTCTACGATTTTCCTGGTGGGCGCCACGATGTCGAGGTTGAGACAGAGCTGGAGGCTGTCCAGCGTGAGCTGCTTGAGGAAACCGGAATGCGTTTCAAAACGTGGAAATTGATTGCTGCAGTGCAGCCGCAGGTCAAGATCGACTGGCTCGTGTATACGTTCATAGCAACCGATTTTATAGACCAAACCGTACAAACACTTGATGCGGGAGAAAAAATCAAAAATGAGCTGAAAGATTTCGCAGAAGTGAAGGAGCTCATCAAGAATCCCGACTCTCGCTATCTCGCAAAAGACATTCTTGATAAAATAAGCTCACTCGATGAACTGTTATCAATGCCTGATTTACTTGTTAACGAATAAAACTATGAAAACAATCCTCGTAGACGCTGTGGATGCCTTTGTCGTAGAAGCCACCAATGGGTTTGAGATTTTTACTGAAATGCGCGACCTTTTGGACACTCTCCCGAACAAAAAAATCATTGTAACAGGTGCGAACGACGAGCAATACAAAAAATTTGGTTTGGATAAAATGCCTTACGAAGTGTTTACGCTCAAGCATGACCCTGAAAAGACCGATCCGAAATACTTCGAAACCTTGCTCACGCATTTCGGCTTAAAAGTAGACGATGTAGTCTATTTTGAGCACAACCCTGCAGCCGTTAAAAGTGCTGTCGTGGTTGGTATCACGTCGTATCACTATGACCACGAAAAGAAAGATCTAGCTGCACTCAAGACCTTTTTGACAGATAATCTATAGATCACCGCCTGACTATAGAAAAAATACTTGGTCTTGTTCCCTTTGGATCCTCGCGTTCGCGAGGATGACGGAAATTAGGAAGCAATTTTGAGAGAGTTGTATATATAGGTCCACAGATTTCTTCAATACCAAAACATCCTCTTGAGTCTGGTGGTGAGTGAAGGGTCATCGGCACGGCGTTGACGGACGATCTTGTCGCCGATTTTGCGCAGCTGGATGTGCGCCTTCCAGAGGATATAGCTCGCCAGCTCAGCAAGCCAACGAGTTCCTGTCAAGGGACTCGTCTTGAGGTCTTCGATGATCTGCTCGTCAGTCAGCAAGGGTACTTTTACATCATATACACTTGGGAAAGGAGCTGCCGAAGGCGCTGTCTTGAGTCCTGCAGCCGCAGCGTCTGCGGGGATCTTTGGGTCGATATTTTTGATCTTTATGCGCTTTTTTTCACCTGATTTTTCGGATTCTTTAGAGTCTTCGGCACTCGCCTCCTCTTCGGGCACATCCTCTACCTCACCTGCCTGCTCTGGTGCGAGCCTGATGGGTGCCGACTCTTTGCCATGTGACGTGACGCTTAGTGGCTGACTCACCACAGGCGGTACTTGATCATCGGGTGTGTATTGGAGAGTAGGACTCACTGCAACTTGATCGTCAGCGAGTGTATTCTCAGGAAGGAGGTGATCTATAGGAGTATGGGACATACAAAAAGTATATCAATTCGCATCTCGATAAGAAGGGCATCTCAACTTTGGTGACCCTGATGCTCCTTTGCGATAATATTTGCGGTGCAGTGCATGCAGATGTTGCAGGGGCCTACTGAGGCGGTTCTTTTACACATTACACACTCGTTTCTCTTGTCAAAGCTATAATCCACCGTCACATATTTTCTTAGTTGTGAAACCCAAATAGATGTTTTTTTGTTGGACTCTGAGCGAACGTTACCAAATGCGGCCCCGGCGAGCAACCCAAATGCACCATATACCGATCCCCCTGCTTGTGAAACTGCATTCTGTAGGTATGCTGAGGGACACTGGGTGCTTTCCACAAGCGGTTGACCAAATTGTCCAATTTGGTGAAAATAGGCCAGTGCGCTACGCTGTGCAAGGGTCATCGAGGTGGATAGATTCGCTGTTTGCCTCTGGATAAATGCCGTTTCTGATTGGTCGTATGCATCTAGAGTGGTGAAGTCGCCACTTCTCATGGTTTTTGCCAGTTGGACACCATACCCGAATAACTTGTTTTTGAGCATGTCTGCCTCAGATGTAAATTTGTTGAGGCTGGCCGAGTCAGTAAACTTAAGATCTTTGTATTCATAGAGCAGTTCTGCGTACCGATTCAAATCATCTACTCTACGCCTGTACAGCTCAGTTTTAAACTGCCGAGAGAGTTCTTGCTCTGCGGGAGAGATTTGAAATAGCTTTGCCCAATACGTATCGCCCTCTTGTTTTTTTAGATGGAATGGCTTTGTTAGCAGATCCTCTGTAGATAGACTATCGATAGATTGGATATCTGGTCCAACTCCTCCCTGAGATTCAAGGATTTTTTTGAGGTACTCCTTGCTTGCATCATTAAATCCATACTTTTCTGCATATGAGATGATTTTTTGGGTAATCTGTCGATTGCCACCAGCATCCACATAGCCAGGCTCAAAAAGGAATGCGAGACCGTAGCTCATCTGTTGCTCCCCAAAATTCAACTTTGCCGGTGAAAATACCAGGTGGGATCCTGTTGGGTCCGAGTGAATTGACTCGATTAGGTTGATAATGCTGTTTAGTTCACCGCGCAGTCTCAAGTCGGTAGGGTTTTGAGCTAGTGACTTCTCAGCAAGCTCACGAATATCCATGCCACCTATCACAACGCGTCCATCTTTGGTCATGTGCCCTGTGAGCTCAGTGATTCTACTGCGCGCGCCATGCTCGTCTACTGCGGTAAGCTCTTGGTCTATCGCATACGACCTGATTTGCTCTCTGCTTTGGAGCCGGTGTTGTTGGATTGCTCTAATATCTGCCCACGCAGGAAATACCTCTGAGGCCTTTTTTCCTGCTCCTTCTACAGATAAATGTTCCTCTCTGTGATGACTTGAATCAAATACAGTACCCCCAATTCCACTGTTTTGCCTCCCTATCTCATCTGCTATTTCTTTGGAGTCCCAGTTTATGGTGGGCTCGGTTTGAGCAGGTGTGCGAAGGGATTCAGCGACAAACATATCTGGGTGCCCTGCGACGGGGCGGGAGGCTTCACACTGTAGACCCGGCTTATTCCACCCAAACGGCGGACATCACGGTAGCGGCACTGCTGGGGAGTCTCACCCCATTCCTTCAGTGGAAAGCAATAAGTAATAACAAATCAACAATCTGCAATCTGCAATCTGCAATCTGCAATCTGCAATCTGCAATCTGCAATCTGCAATCTGCAAATAATATCAATACAAATTTGAATTCAAATTTGTATTGATTGCACATTGGGATTTTCTTACACATGTCAACTTACTAGTCATGCTCGTGAACACGAGCATCCAAAGGCATCAGAAAACTACTTGTCCCATTGGATCCACGCTTTCGCGCGGATGACACATAGACACAAATTTGAATTTAAATTTGCACTATTTGCACATTGGACACTGCAAATTGCACATTTCTTCTCAGGTTATTTTTTCAATCTGCGCGTACTTACGCGACAAAGTGAAAAAAAGATCTGATAATCGATTTAGGTATTTTATCATGAGAAGGTCGTTTTGGTTGGTTTTTGATTCTGCATACTTAGTCTTCTCGCGCACGTATCTGACGACGCGCCGCTCTGCAGACCTCACTATCGTGCGTGCGATATGCAGACGTGTCGTCGCCTCGCTGCCTTGGGGCAAGATGAAGCGCTTCAGAGGAGGCAAGGCTGCTGTTGTGGTATCAATTTGCTTTTCAAACTGGGTGATTTTTGCCTCGTATTTCTTCGTATCAAGGAGGGCTCCTGCCAAGTAGCCCATGATCTCATAAAGATCGTGCTGGATCTGACTGAGCATATCGCGAACTTTCTCATCCTCTACCTGCTCTCGCGCCCAGCCGACAAATGAAGTTGCCTCATCGAGAGCGCCATTTGCCTCAATAATCAACTCAGACTTTGGGATGCGTTTCCCTGTCAAGACACCCGTCTCTCCTAAGTCGCCCGTTTTTGTATATATTTTCATCTGTGAATATTGTTTAGGTAAACTTTTAGTCTTGCTCTCACTGGACCCTCGCGTTCGCGAGGATGACTCGAAGGTTTTGGAACATTCATGCATTTAATTTGTGTTGTTCTTTGTTATACGCTATAGATTATCAGCTATTCGCTCTCTTTTAACATGCGCTGTATCCACAGGTATAACATTTTTTACATCCTTCCTCATGTACGAGCGCTGCATCTCCACACTTGGGACACAGGTCAAAGGCTGCCTTCTTTTTTGGGAGGGTGAGGGTGGCTGTTGGCTTGCTAAATGCATTTGCCTCAGCGGCTTGGACAGCGGCGATAGCCGATGCGGCATCCGCTACCACTTTGGTGTCCGTCGCTGCTTGGTCTGTACCGTTTGCATGACCATTCCCGCTTGATACTTGATCAGACTTGTGCAAACTGTAATGCATTCCCAACACCTTGGCGATTGCATCAGGGAGTGATTTGACGGTGTTTTTGCCAAATCCCAGTGTTCTGCTACCCCCAATACCTTCAAGCTCTTCAATGATACGTCTAACTCTATCAGCTGGAGTAAGTTGTGTATTAAATCTGAGCGACATGCTGATGGTGCGTCCAAGCGCCTCTGCCATCGCATATACATCCGCTCCGGGCTTGCCAACGTTGATAAAAACCTCAAGCGGCTCTCCGAGTGCATTGGTATTCACCGTGATGTATGCCTTACCGACGGGGGTATCTATGCGGTAAGTTGATCCATTTGCAACCATCGGTCGGGGGGTACTATGCGGCATTACTGGCGCCACAGGTGTTGCAGGAGTGTTTGCCCCTTCTACTTTTGAGACCGAATTTGCACTGGTGTCACCGCGCTCGAGCACTGCTTCTCTCGATCCGTCGCGGAACATAGTGATTCCTTTGAGACCCTTTTTATATGACTGCATGTATAGTCGCTTTACATCTTCGACCGTAAATGAGTTTGGGGTATTTACTGTCTTTGAAATCGATGCGTCTACGTATTTTTGAATGGTTGCCTGCACATCCACATGCTCTTCAGGAGTGAGATCTGCAGAGGATACAAACCAGGCTGGACGCACGGTGACTTCTTCACCCTTTTCATTTTTGATGGTCAGCTCATCCTTGTGCGCGGTGTAGTACTTATCCCAGAGATGGTGACGAATGACGTGGGTACCGATGCGGTCACGGCGGGTGAACTCAAATTCAAACACAGGTTCTATGCCTGAGGTGGTGTTTGCAAGGAGGCTGGTAGAGCCTGTTGGCGCTTGCATCGTCAATATGGAGTTTCTGATGCCTTGTTTCTTGATCTTTGAGAGAATTTTTTCAGGGAGGTATTTTACATATTCTCCTGCGGGATACAGTTTTTTGTCAAACTTGCCAAATGCTCCCTTGGTCTTTGCAATATCTGCTGATGAGTCATATGCACAGTCTCTGATGACCTTCATGATTTTCTCAATCACCACGAGTGACTCGGGTGAGCCATAGCGCATGTGCATCTTGATCAGCGCATCTCCCAGACCCATGGTACCTATTCCGATTCGGCGTTCACCCTCGAGCTGAGTTTTTCGAATACCCTCAAAGATATAGGGATCCATGTCAACTACGTTGTCTTGGAATCGTACTGCAAGTCTGGAGATTTTTTCCAGCTCTTTATAGTCAAATACACCAGGGCCATGGACTCCATCGCCCTTTACGAGGGCTGAGAGGTTGATAGAGCCGAGGTTACACACTCCCCAGGGTGGAAGACCTTCTTCGCCGCATGGGTTTACACAGTTGATACGGTTCCAATAGTAGTTGTTGTGCAACTTATTGTATCGCTCCATAAATACGAGGCCAGGCTCAGCTGAGCGCCATGCGGCCTGACAAATCAAGTCCCACATCTCGCGCGCTTTGACTACTTTTTGCACGACGACCTTTTTTCCTCTCTTTTTCCACACTTCCATGTCTCCATCCCACAACAAGTCGTATTCTGGATCTTTGGTGTCGGGGAATACGAGTGCCCAGTCGCCATCGTTTTCGACCGCTTCCATAAATGTGTCTGAGACACATACGGAGAGATTTGCGCCAAGGATCTTTGAGAGATCTTGCTTCACGGTGATAAACTCATAGATATCTGGATGCCAGTCCCAGAGCATGAGCATGAGTGCGCCACGGCGCGTCCCACCCTGTTGGATGATGTCTCTCGTTGCAAGTGAGAAAAGCCCCGCCCAGTTGATGGGACCTGAGGAGGTGCCGTTTACTTTGAGCACTCTGTTGCCGCGTGGGCGAAGTGTAGAGAGGTTGATGCCTACTCCTCCTCCATGTGCCATGATCTCTACCATATTTTTCAGCGTGTCGATGATGCCGCCGCGTGAATCTTTTGGTGAGGGTATGACAAAACAGTTGTAGTAGGTCACATCATATCCAGTGCCAGCTCCCGCGAGGATACGTCCGCCCGGCACATATTTGAAATCAGTCATGATGTCAAAAAATTCGGCTTGGTACTTTTTTCGGAGCGCGGGAGTCTTCTCTTTTGCAGCAACTGCCTTTGCAATGCGTGCCCATGCCTCAGGCATGGTCTTTTCAACGAGCTCACCTTGTTTACCTTTCATTGCATATCGATCAAGAAAGACTTTTTCTGAGACGCCGGTGAGTTTCATAGGTGATATAGGGAAATGAAGTTATAAATAATGATGGGGAACGAGATTATAATCTTTTAATTTCTTTTTCCAACTGCTCAATGTCTTCGAATCGTTTGAATACGCTTGCAAATCTGATATAGGCAACCTTGTCGATCTCTTTGAGCTGTGCTGCCACGAGCTCTCCTATCTTGAGCGATGACACTTCGTTTGATCCTGTCGAGCCAATTTTAGTGGTGACATAGCTCACGATGGTATCAATCTCTTCAAAGGTCACCCGTGTTTTCCCTACTGCTTTTACTATCCCACTTTTGAGTTTCGCTGCATCGTATTGCTCTCGTCTCCCATCTCTCTTGATCACCAGGATGGGAACCTCTTCAATACGCTCATACGTGGTAAAGCGCTTTTCACACTTCGCACACGAGCGCCTGCGCCTGACCGTCGATCCATCCTCGCTGATACGAGTCTCAATGACATCGGTGTCTGGACATTTACAAAAAATACATTTCATTTTGTCTAGTGTATGGATGTCATCGTAGACACTAGCGATGGGGTTTGCAACAGTATCTTTATATATCAATATATATCACTCTTCAGTTTTGGTGGGGGCCTGTATGGCTTGTAGCATTTGAAAGGCCGTGTCTACAGAAGGTATACACATCTGTGGTTTTAGCATGTTGCTGCAGGCAAGAGAACTTGGAAAGAATCTCTGGACTCTGTTTTACTAAAAAAAATATAGGTTATATGAAAATGCAAAAAGTGATGTTTTGCTTGGTAAAAAGCCTTAAACAAAAAAACGTGGGAGAGAGGTGTCTCAGAGAGATCAAAGAGCATTCAAATCCTTGCGGATGGAGGTAAGTTTTTCGAGCGAAGAAAGTACTGATTCCTGCTCACCTTTAGGTAGGGTGGTGAGGAGACTCCTCAACACCTCAGCATGTTTGATATTGCTTTGTACCAAGTTAAATCGTATATCCTTCATGTCATTTTTTGCTGCCTCTTCATCTTCAGATATGGACTGCGGTTTCATCTCTGCAAGTATTTTGGAGGCATCTTGGTCTTGGTCTATCGCATCCTCCACAGCCTGTATGGCTGCGGATGGTTTGTTTTGTGAGGCGAGGGTTTGTGCATACACTATATGAAGATCTGCCTGGCGTAGCTTGAGTTTGATTTTTTGCACCGGATCACGGGTCAACACATTCTCGATACTATCTCGAATCTGCTTGATGATAAAAAGTGGGTGGGTGGGGATTACTTGACCTGCTTCGGGGAGTGTATAAATTACTTTTTCATCTTGGACGAGCTCAGCCGCAGTGGTTGAAGTGCTGTTTCCTGCACGAGAAATGCCTGGCAAAATGAGGAGCGAAAATGCTACGGTCAGAATCCAAACTTTGAGGCTCTGCATATATGGTGATATTATACCAAATTTGCACCAATATATCAAAAAAATCCGTCCCACCGAAGTGAGACGGATCACAAAACAAAAGGGGACTTACTTTACCATTCTCTTGAGTGATTTACCAGCTGTAAATCCTGGAGTCTTGGTAGCAGGGATTTTGATCTCTGCTCCTGTTTGAGGGTTGCGTCCTTTACGTGCTGCACGCTTGCGTACTAAGAAAGTACCAAATCCTGTTACGACAACTTTTTCGTTGCGCTTCAGTGCTGTTGCGATCGTATCAAATACGATTTGAACTGCTTCTTTGGCTGCCTTAGCAGTAAGTCCTGCTTTTTTTGCGACGTGGGCTTGCAAATCGTTCTTTACCATGTGATGTTCACCTCCTTTTCCTATATGTTGGAAAGTTCTAATGCCTTCGATACGTGCGCATGATAGTACTCGCACCGCGTCCTGTCAAGCCTTCTATAAATCGTCTTTATATAACAATCCGTATCAAAAAAAAATATCTGGTGGTTGTTGCAGTAGGATTATCATGTATAAAAAAATATTTCTTATACATTTGTGCAAAAAAAATCCGAGCAATGTGGTGCAACATTGCTCGGAAATAATTACGTTATTAGATTCGTGTCGTCGCACTGGTGCGCGTTTCGCGGATGATAGTGACGGTGATCTGTCCGGGGAATACTTCAAATTGCTTCTCAAGGTCAGCACGGATCTCTTGGGCCATGATGGTAGCCTCAGCATCGGTCACCTCATCAGGTTTGACGATGACACGGAGCTCGCGGCCAGCCTGGAGTGCGTATGCTTCACGAATACCTTTTTTATCCTTTGCGGCTTTTTCGATGGTTTCCATACGCTGTGCGTACTGCTGGACATCCTCGTGTCTCGCACCTGGTCGTCCTCCTGACACTGCGTCAGAGATGTATACGATGACCGCCTCAATAGATTTGAATGGCACATCTTCATGGTGAGATGCGACTGTGTCGATGACTGCTTGTGGGAATCGATATTTGGTCAATAGTTCAACGCCGAGATCTATATGATTTCCTTCCTTATCAGCAATGACCTTGCCGATGTCGTGGAATAGACAGCCAAGTCTCACGGTGTTTACATCACACTTGAGCTCTTGGGCGAGTGCGATGCCGATCTTTGTCTCCTCCATCGTATGAAGGATCATGTTTTGTCCATAGGAGAATCGGTATTTGAATCTACCAAGTAGTTTCATCAGATCGATGGGCAGATTAAATACTCCACACTTGTGACACAGCTCCTCGCCAGCTTTTGTCATCTCTTTTTCTATCTCACTGCGCGTCTTGTGTACGATCTCTTCGATACGAGCAGGTTGAATGCGGCCATCTTGGATCAATCGTTCAAGGGAAATCCGCGCGATCTCGCGTCGGACAGAATCAAAACTAGAGAGCTTCATCACTCCCTCCTCGTCGAGATTTACGTCCACGCCGGTGGCGAGCTCAAAAGCGCGGATGTTGCGTCCGTCTTTGCCGATAATGCGCCCCTTGTAGTCCTCACTAGGGAGGTGAACTACTGAGAGTGTGTACTCAGTGACGTAGTCAACAGCTCCAAATCGCATAGAGTCGACGAGAATTTGCTTTGCTTTTTCTTGTGCCTTCTCCTTGAACTCGGTTTCAAATGTGGTGTAGCGCTTTGCGACATCCTCGCTCATGCGATCTTCAACACCTTTTATGATCATTTCACGAGCCTGTTCTTTTGAAAGCGCAGCAATGTGCTCGAGCTTTGTGAGTAATGACTCCTTTGTCTCATCAAGCTCTTTTTTTGTGGTAACGAGTGTGGCTTTTTCGGCAACAACGAGCTTCTTTTCTGTTTCAGTAAGTTGACGCTCTTTGGCGATCTCGGCCTTTTCCTGTCCAAACTGGGAGCGCGCCTTATTTAGCTCCTTTTCAGCATTGAGTGCATCGGCGGTGATTCGACGACTGTCTTGCTCTGCGGCTTGTCTGACTTTGACCGCATCTTCTTGGGCTTTGAGTACGATCTCGCGAGCTTTCTGTCGCGCTTCATCGGTGATTTTGGTAAGTGCTTCTTGAGGGAGAAAAAGCTTCTGTAAAAATTGGAACATAGGTGGACGGTGACTCACGGAGTATACGAGCGTAGCTGACCACATCAAACACGACAGCCTCAAAAATCAATGCAGGTGAGGTAGGAACAAGGCTGTTTTTGGGTGTTTTTTGAACATATCTAACGTGATGTGCCAACTAAAGTGCTCTAAATCTGTCACCTTCGGAGCGAAAACGCCCGATATACTATGTGAAAATAGTAATCGTTGGTTTATTGTACCAAGCAAGACCCTATTTGCAATGACACATCCTATGCGCACACAACAAATGAAGGTGGTCGCCCACTCACAAATTGCACCTGGGATACGCGAAATCCGCCTGGATTGTGAGGAGAATTTTGTATTTCAGGCTGGTCAGTATGTACTCGTGCATATCGGCGGCACGGTTGACCCTACACTCAAAAAACCCTACCCTCGCGCCTATTCTATTGCCTCATTTGAGGGTGAAATCACCTCAGATGGATCTGTATCCGCGAATCAAATCACGCTCATATATAAAGATACGGGCGGAGTGGCTACTAGCTATCTTTCTCATTGTGTGGTGGGTGACATGGTGACTATACAGGGTCCCGCGGGATACTACACCACTACACGACACAGTGATCAAAACCACGTGCCCCTCGTGTTTTGCGCTACAGGCACCGGCATCGCACCTATCCACTGCATCCTCAAGTCACTCTCTATTTTAAATTCTCCATTTCCCATTGTTAATTCTCAATTATCAACTATCAATTATCAATTTCAGCTCCCTCCCACCATACATCTCTTTTGGGGCCTGAGAACACTATCAGATTTGTATCTGGTCTCCTCGTTTGGGGAAATTGTTGAAAGTTTATTGCAAAAAGGAGTGCGCGTGGAGTGCTCGCTGTGTGTGTCTCAAGAAAAGGTAGCGGCGGGTACAACTTATGAACAATGGAATGTGTTTGGGTCGCGGGTACAACCTGTCCTAATTGAAAAAATCGGCACTAGTGCCAATACGTTGTTTAGTTTGTGTGGATCTGGAGAAATGGTCACACAAACTCGCCAACTGCTCCTCGCAAATGGGGTGAATCCAAAACAGATCTTGTTTGAGCGATATTCATAGTCATCTAGTAGATGCATCAAAATCCCTTTTTGTCTGTCATCCCGGGCTTGACCCGGGATCCATGGCATGGGTTGCCTCTACACCCCCATCCTGTCCCGTCTTGGTGGAACAGGATCACCCCCTCGTTGCTGAACGCGGCTCCGCCCGTAGGGTTACGCCCGGAGGGAGGAGTAATAACGGAGCCGAATTGAGGGAATTCCTTATTACTGGTTCAAATGAAAACGCTTTCTCGTGCTGGCGGTGTGGAATGAAGATTGCGCCAATCTCAAAATCTCGTTACAAAGAACTCCGCAGGGATTTGTGGGTATGGTTGATACACCTGGACAGTTTTTTGCGATCCGCTTGTGGTGCGTGCAGTAGCAGAAACCAGAATACTTTGAGTTGGTATTGCTTGGTTCACCCCGATCTTGGTCGCTCCAAAAAGTGAACGGACAATGAGCATTTTTGTGTTTGGTGGAACCGTATATTTTGTAGATTTTGTAAAGTTGGTTTTGTTTATTTCTTGTGTGACAGACTTCACTTCTAGCCCCGTTAATTCTGTGTTTGCTACCTCATTCTTGCTGTTGGTACAAGGTTTTTTTGTTACTGTTCTTTTGAGGGTGGTTGGTGAGCCGGCGACAACTGCAGTGAGTTCCAAAACCGGGCAGGTTCCCTCAGAATCAAAATAGACTGTAAGATCTCCTGTAAAATACTTTGTGCCAAACTTGTTTGTCTTGAGATCATAATCGGTCATATATATGCTGTACTGGCCATCTTTGGGCACCACATCTGTGGTAGAAAATGAATCTATAGACTGTTCTACAGAAGTCGTTGTGTTTTTACTAAGATTCTTAATGTCTGCTCCCGCAGACACTCCACTTAGTGCCTGGGCGAGGATGCCCTCTGCGGCCTGAAATGCGGTCTTGCTGTCTTGGGCGTTCGCAGTTACTCGTGTTTGACTCTGTCCACGAAAAGCTATGGACGCTCCAATGGTCGCCAGTGTGGCCATCAACATAACTACCAGGAGAAGGGTTTGTCCAGATTGGAAGGATGACTTTTGTGATATCACAAGATTAGTGTACTGGTTTGTAATCTGTTTGTGAAGGGGTTCATATCATTTGTCGGCATACTCATGTGAGCGCGCAAGAAGTGTCGAGGGATCCATGTCGATTTTGGTACACACACCATCTATGCCATATCTGCGCATTTCATAATCTTTGAGCTGTTCGGTGGCTCCATCAATGAGCATGATTAGTTTTTTGGTCTTACCTCGGAGAGCAAGATTTTTTATAGAGTTTAGGGTGCTCCAGAAATCATTTTTGGTTATGAGTAGGTCTAGGTACATGATCTGGAAAGGCTTTTCAATATCCATGGCGCGAAGTGTATCCTCGCCCGTCTTGGTGGCTACCACCTCAAATCCATCGTTCTCGAGTATGGTCTGAAATGTCTCCCGTAGATTTTGGTCGTGTATCGCCACGAGGATGCTCATGCCATTTTGGTAGTTCATAGCACTGCAGTATAGTACAGAAAGAGTGAGTATTGAAAATGGTTGCGCACCTCCATTTTAATAGATGGGCCACTCCCACGTGTGAATTTAGATCCTGGATTGTACTCGTCGATAAATTCACTGACTAATCCTATCCAGTCATTCTGATTCGCCGACTTAGCAGACTTGTCTGCAGAGGCGAAGAAGAATCTCATGCATCTGGGATCTTTCGACTCCGCTTGCGCTTCGCTCAAGATGACACGTAGGGGAGATACACACAGTATCAGGCACCGCCCTGCCCAGAGGGATGACTCGCTGTTGCTCGTCATTTCTTCATTTTCTCCCGCACCTCTTTGACGATTTGCTGTCTGAGTTTATCATCTGTCACCAATATCTCACGAAGTGTCTCTTTGCCCTGCGCAAGTGTTTTGTCGGCGAGCTTTATAAATGCTCCCGCTTTTGTCAATACACCAAGTGCTACCGCAGTATCAATAAGAGCCTCAAGACGATCTATGCCACTGCTATTGATGGTAAACTCAGCCTCTTTGAAGGGTGGTGACACTTTGTTTTTGACGACCTTTACTCTGACACGAGAGCCAATGACTGCATTATCTTTTTTGATGGTCTCGATCTTGCGCACATCCATGCGCACAGATGCATAAAACTTCATAGCAAGACCTCCGGGGGTTGTCTCTGGATTACCAAACATGATGCCTATTTTGAGACGGAGTTGGTTGGTGAAAAGTATGGTGCATTTTGATTTACTCACGATCGCCGTCAACTTACGGAGCGCTTGTGACATAAGGCGCGCTTGCATGCCCATGACAGAGTCTCCCATCTCTCCCTCTATCTCGGCCTTTGGTGTCAACGCAGCGACAGAGTCAACCACAATGAGGTCAATACCTCCAGATCTGACCAGTGTCTCAACTATCTCGAGTGCTTGTTCGCCGGTGTCGGGTTGTGAGACGAGGAGATCTTCGAGCTTCACGCCAAGGGTGCCTGCCCAGGTGGGGTCAAGTGCGTGCTCAGCATCGATAAAGGCGGCTACTCCGCCACTTTTTTGCAGTTCAGCGATTATGGAAAGACATACAGTAGTTTTACCTGATGCTTCAGGACCATAAATCTCCACTATGCGTCCCTTGGGTATGCCCCCCACCCCGAGCGCGGCATCAAGCGGCATGATTCCGGTGGATATGACCTCCATCACCTCAGCAGGCGCATCGCCCAAGCGCATGATGGAGCCTTTGCCAAACTGTTTTTGAATTGCCTCAAGTGCAGAGGTAACCGCTTGTTGACGAGGATCTTTTGGGGGGGTAGTCATGGGAAGAAAATGAATAATGAATAATGAATAATGAATAATTAAAGATTAAGAGGGGATACCTGAATAACTGACAAAAGACAATTATTCATTGTTCATTCTTAATTATTAATTAAATTTATCTGCAGAGCAGTATGCAAAAAATAGGTCCCTAAAAGCAAGAGGTCAAAGTGGTACACCAAAAAAATCACGTTTTCACAGGAGGTATATGATGGAGATTGTCATGATAGCCCAAACGATCATGGTGCCCGCAAGTGGGATATCGGTCACGATAAGTTTTTCTGGTCTCTCTCCTTGGACACGGGTGTAAAAGAGTTGTCCATAGCGAGCTATCGCATACACAACCACTGGTATGGTGGCGGTCATGAGCTTGCGGTTTTCAATACCTGGGATAATGGATGCTATAAAGGAGTTCGCCGCTGTACTGACTTGGGGGGTTTGCTCGATATAACTATACAGACAGTAGGCAATAATGGTTGCTGTTGCAAAGGTGTAGGTCAAAAAGTCGAGAAAGTGCTTGTTATATTTGGCAAGTGTGTCTCGCGCCTCAGCTCCCATGACCGCGAGTTCGGCATTGCGTTTGATCGAAGCGATAAAAAGTGAAAGGAAAAATATCGTAAGTCGGAGCCACACAGGGATGTGAAATCCAGTCACTACTTCTCCTGCATAGGCGCGAACCATAAATGAGAAAGATATGGCAAAGATATCTATCACTGCATATGATTTTAGAATCGTGGAGTAGGCGACGTTTAAACAAATAAACAAAAGACACAACAGAAAGAATGCAGGGGAAAAATACACTGCGGTCGTAAGCGCTCCGATAAATAACGCAATCGCTATGATAAAAGCAGCCCTCACTGATACCTCACCTGAGGCAATGGGGCGGGCTTTTTTGACTGGGTGTCTGCGATCTGAGGGAGCATCAAGTATGTCGTTTATGATGTATAGCCCAGAGGAGAGAAAGCAAAACACAATACAGGCGGTGAGAGTAGCAAGAAATGGCTCGATTTCAAATAACTTACCAGAGAAGATGATAGAAACAAAGATGACCGCATTTTTCATCCACTGATTTGTCCGCAGAAGTCTTGCGATGACATTGAATGTGTACATGTCTGTTGGTTGCATTATACAGGTCGTTTCGCTACTATGACTACATATGTCACACCTTGAGTTTTCTGCCTCAAAAAACACTCTAAATGGTCAGCGCGCGTCTGCTCAGTATCTAGCTCAACTCCAAAGTCTGGCCCATCAACAGGCATACTCCGATCCAGCCTGCTCTATCAGTCTCCCCCACGATTCAACCCACCTCCATAATGCAAGGGTTCTGTGTGATTCGATTGTTGGTGAAGCAAAACTAAAGTACGTAGTAGTTGTGGGGATCGGAGGCTCAAACTTAGGTACTCAAGCTGTGTATGATGCGCTTCGTGGTCTCGCTGACTCCTACCCCACCTCTGATGATGCTCCTCGCTTGATTTGTTTGGACACTGTACACAGCGCTACACTCACCCATGTGAGACAACACCTACTCTCTCATACCTCCAGACCTGAAGAGGTGGTGATTTGTGTCATCAGTAAATCTGGAAACACGACAGAAACCATCGCAAATGCAAATATTCTCATCACAGGACTCGAGCAACAGTATCCCTCGATATCCAGCAGAGTGGTCGCCATAACCGATCCAAATAGTCCACTTGAAAAGATTGCGATTGAAAAAGGATTTCGAGTGTTGCATATGCCTCCGTTGGTGGGGGGGAGGTACAGTGTGTTTTCTGCTGTTGGCATCTTTCCCTTGATGTGTTTGGGGATTGACGTCAATGCTCTTTTGGCAGGTGCGCAGTATGCGATTGAGGATATGAAAAATGCTGATACTTCCATCTCAGTCGGTTGTGCCAATGATTTGTTGGGTGCGCTCAGTGGTGGGCTCGTCATCCATGATCTATTCCTCTTTGATCCACGGCTTGAAACTATGGGCAAATGGTACAGACAACTCTGCGCAGAGAGTTTGGGCAAGGATGGTAAGGGTATCCTCCCCACCGTGTCTATTGGATCCACAGATCTGCACTCGGTAGCCCAGCTCTATTTGGGAGGTCTCAACAATAGATTTACCTCATTTGTATGGGCAGATCAAGAACAAGATGAGGCGCTGGCGATACAACCTGGTATCGATCTGGTTACCAATATCGGAGGAAAAAAGATCGCTGATATTTATCATGCAATCTTCTCGGGAACTGTCGAGGCATATAAAAAAACAGAGAGGTTGTACAATACATTTCACTTTGATGCACTCAATGAGTGGCACCTCGGTGCCTGGATGCAATCTCAGATGATCTGCACTATGTTGGTTGGTCACGCAATGGGCATCAACCCTTTTGACCAACCTCAGGTAGAGATATATAAAAAGGCAACGCGTACAGTTCTCCAACAATCATGAACCCCTCACCACTCTCTATCGTCACATACAATGTGCAGTTTAATAAGGCGCTTGAGGATGTGGTGGAGATTGTGAAGCGACACTCACCAGATGTGGTTTGTCTCCAAGAGATCAATTTGGGGAAGCGAAATTTGTACGAACCACTCCTCCCAGGATATGCACTGGCTGCTACGTCAAACTCGTTTTATCGTATGGGCAAGACATTTGGACTCGCCACCTTTTACAAAACTAGCTCTCTCTATCAACGTGGTTCAAAAAGTGTTTTTTTGCCCCGGACATTTTATGAGATCCTCATTTCGATCCTCACTTGGAGAGGGCCTCGTACCGCACTGCGCACTGATTTCACCATAAAGGGAAGCGGAAAAAATCTCTCGATATACAACCTCCATCTCACAGCCTTGGTCGCGACAAACAAAGCCCGCAACAAGCAGCTTCAAGAAACTCTTGAGGATCTTGAGCTCTATACCAAAGAGTCTGCGGTGGTGTTGGGTGATTTTAACTATCCATTTCGTAAGCGCGGACTTGAGAAGATCATTCATTATCACGGACTCTTTGAGGCGACGGCAAGTGTGTTCTTTACATGGAAAATGAATATCTTGCGTTGGAAACTACGATGGAAATTTGACTATGTACTTTATAAAGATCTTGAGCTAGTTGACTCTGTTAGACTCGATGATTTTAGGCGTTCTGACCACTTCCCTGTACTCACCACCTTCATGTCGTAGCTTGTGAGAGTGCTGCTACCTTGTTTCCGAGAGCTACTGCATAGTTTGTCCCCCGATCATAGGGATACGTCATGTCCAGGTTTGCTACAAAAAAGTTTTTTGATGAAGTTTTAAATGTGGGGATTGATGATACAAACTCCTTATCAAAGATGGGCTGAGCAAAGTGTGCTTTGAAAGAAAACGTGTTTGTGATGACAAAGTCTGTCTGAGCAATTTCTTTGAGATGTGGAGTATATAGGTCCATCAGCTCCGCAGTGCTCATGCTCAATAGTTTGTCTGTGGGCTCCAAGTAGTTTCCGATATACAACAGGTGCTTGCCCCCATAGTGCACACTGTCTATGTAGTTTGTGTGTTGAATCACCACGAGCCCGGGGATCTCGGGCACACACAATGATAGCCAGTAGGTGTCTTTGAGAATGGGTTTATTTGTCTCAAGGATGAGGGTCATAGCCGAGAGGTGCTTGAGGCCTGAAAACCGGTCCTTCTCTTGTTGGTTAAAGAGTGTTCCACAGACCTTACCCATGGTGGGGGTGGGAAGTGTTGAGATAAGTTTGGTTGCGTGGATTGGCGTATCAGATTTGTCATATATGATCTCATATCCCTCACCCACCTTTGTGGCACTGGTAATGGTAACTCCGGATAGAAGGGTGACTTGTGAGTTTGTTAGGGATCGAACCAGCGTGTCTATGAGCGATTGAAACCCCCCTTGCGGATAGCCTAGGGATTTGCTCCGTTTGTTGATGCGCGTCCATATAAACGAGGCGAGAATATTTTCCGCATATTTACCGTATTTTTTCCTCATTAGCTCTCCAAACAGGGTTTCGTATGCCTTCTCCCCTACTGTTTTTCGCATAAAATCAGCGAGGGTGAGCTTCTCATAAATAGTGGAGATAAAGGGCGATATTTTGAGGACCGCAAAAAGTATTCCCACCCTAAGCCTGTCAAACATATTCAACAGGGGAAATCTGAGTAAGTCGAGTGGGGTATCAAGCGCAAGTGATTTGAGCTTTCCACCCACCCTATACAAGCTGGCCGTGATGGGCGCGCGAAACTCCATGGGGTGATTGAGTTCGCGTGCGAGGTCTAGGATATCTGTGTCACTCTTAAACAAGTGATGATATGCATACTCGAGGGACCAGTCCCACCCTGGAGCTTTGAATCCACGGGCAAGTCCTCCCAGCGTCTGCTCCTTTTCGAGCAGGATCACTGATTTGCCCTGCTGTGCAAGTCTATATGCAGCAACCAGGCCAGTGATTCCTCCACCGAGAACTGCCACGTCATAGGACTTTGGTGGTTGGGTCATAGGTATTGATTAGGTGGTGGGTGAGTTTTTGTGCTCGAGTCGGTAGGCAAGAAGCGCGTAGATACACACATAGGTGGGTACAGCGAGCAATACTCCGAGTGGGCCAGCCAATCTCAAACCTATAAAAATACTGAGCATGGTGACGATGGGACTGATGCCTACTGCACGCTTCATGATATATGGTACAAGGAGATTGTTTTCGAGTTGTTGCACGACAAATCCCCACGCAAGTGCCGCAAATCCTACGATGGGCGAGATGCTAAATCCGATGAGTACCGCAGGGATCGCGGCTATAGTAGGTCCAAAGGTGGGTATGGCTTCCAAGAGCCCCGCGAGGACTGCAAGGGGGAGCGCATAACGAAGGCCAATCACGAGAAAACCTATATAGGATAATGAGCCGACTGCGAGCATGAGAACCAACTCGCCCCAGAACCACGAGCTCAGTCCCTCTTCGAGGCGAACCATAAATCTGCGGAAGTGATTTTGTGTGTGTGCCGAAACATATCCATCAATGAGTGGGCTCGAGATCTTGTCTTGGGCGAGGAGATAAAATCCAAATACAAGGGTAGTGATGACGAGCATGGTATTGCTAAAGATGCTTCCAACTATGAATACTAGATCTTTGGTGAAGTTGGGTATGTACTGGGTGATTTCTTCGAGGCGTATAAGTTTGAGAATGTTGGGAGGGAGGCTGGAAAGCGTTTCGGGAAGTTTTTGGATGAATATCATCGTCTCGGTGATGATAGGGGGCACGATGGTGCCCAACACCACGCTCAAAAATGTGATAAATCCTACATATACCACCGCAGCTGAGATGTGTCGTTTTATGCGCTTTTTGTGGTGCAGGTAGTTCACTGCGGGACGGAGTGCAGACATGAGGATAAATCCAATAAGGAGTGCAAACAGCACATCTCTATTCTCCCATACTACGTACCCAATGAGAGGTATGAGGAAAAACTTCACAATAGTTCTGGTGGATATGTTGTGGGAAATCATAAGTATGAAACCAATTGATGATGGCTTAGTTAGTATACCATCGCGTGGCTTTGGTGGTGGCGGTTTATGCTCTTTTGGTGCGCAATTGAGTTGACAGCAAGGCAAAAACGGTCTAGGATAGAGCCACATTATATGGAAGAATCTGTGGATCAAATTTTACTTTCGTGGAAGGCACCCCTCCGCCCGTTTAAAAAGCAGTCGGCTGGTTTGTTGAGGTTCTTTTTGGCTGTTGCACTGCTCCTTTCTCTCATACTCTTTTTTGTAGGTGACATGGTCACGCTTTTGCCTATGTGGGCGCTCCTTTTCCTCTTTTATGTATTTGCGATCACCCCTCCTCCCCTGACTGAGACTCACGTCACTCGTTTTGGAATCGAAAGTGCGGGGATCCTCATGCGATGGGACATCCTTTCGCACTACTACTTTGTGAAGCGGTTCGGCTATACCGTCCTGGTGACGGTGACACATGGACCGTACTTTGCTCACAGCTATTTTGTGGTACCTGACGAAACGACAAAAAGGCAGCTTATGGAGATTTTGAATAAGCACCTCATGTATATGAACCAGCCGCCACGAACGTTTACCGACAGGTTGATTGATCTGTTTTCAAAACTCGTCCCTGAAGATGAGGTAATGGTCACGCAGCCTGTGTGATGGACTTGCCAAACACAGCTCCCGTCATCTCTGTCGCTCCCAGAAGTCTTCCCCAGGTACGCACACCTTCATCCTCTGTCACCAGTGTGGCGCCCTGCTCGACTGCGAGTAGGATCAACTGGAGATCAGCGAGACTATCTAAATATCCGGTGCGAGTGGCATTGCGATAGCGTGCACGCATGGCTTCCTTTGGTTGTTGGAGGGATTTTTGCCACTCCATCCGTGACTGGGGTGGTTGACCCATAGATGACTGGGTAGTTTTCTCCAGAATCTCCTCGGCCACATGAAGTCCATCGAGCGAGCGTCGTCTCCCCTCAGATATATATTGGGCAAATACCGAGGCGGGGATGGTCATGCGGGATAGTTGCGGAGATTGTACGGTAATACGCGCGAGGAACTGTTGGGCTCGCGCAAAGTCCTTTTTTTCAAACATGGTGAGGAGCTCCTCCGCTATCTCGGGAGGCATACAAAACTCTGCTCCCTTGCGTTGTATGGCTCCCTCCAATGCATCCATAACCTCAAATGGTCCCGCACCCAGGTTGATGTCTTTTTGAAAAGAGAAAAATATATTGGTGTCGATGGCGTATTTCATAAGCATAGTATACCGAATGTGCCCCATTTAGAGGGGGACATAGGAGGAGGTGCTGGAATAATGCGGTAAATATGCGGTTATATCCACCTTGAATTATTGATGTTTGTGCGGTACTATACGCCTAATCGCGAAGCTTCGTCTTTGCAAAAGGAGATTTTACTCTATGACAAAAAAAACCACCGCCACATCCAACTCAATCATGTCTCAACTGATGGGGAAGAAGACCGAAAAGGCTCCCATCCTCCAGAAGAATGCTGAGATGCTTGCAGAGATCGTGGGTATAACTCGGAACAACGTACAGTTTAATGTCGGAGGCAAGGCGCTTGCAGTCCTTGGTGATCGCGAAACTCGCGAGATCAGTACCTACCTGCCCTATCTGAAGGTGGGCGAGTCGATCAACGTCCGCGTAGTGTCCCCTGAGTGTAAAGATGGCTATCCAGTCGTCTCACTTGCGCGCTTCTTTAGCACTGGCAAATGGAAAATCCTCGCGGATAAAAAAGCCGCTGAGGAGTCGATCGACGTCATGTGTGGCGAATATGGCAAAGGTGGAGTATTTATAGACTTTATGGGTGTCCGTGGTGTCATCCCAAAGATCCAACTCATCCCTGAGCACATGAACTCACCTGAGAAACTGACTGGACAAAAGATCAAAGTCCGCGTCCTCGAGGTAGACGAGGTTAAAAACCGCCTCGTAGTATCTGAAAAGGCTGTCCTAAGCACTATGACCAACAAAGAGCTGACTGCTCAGTTTGGTGATGTGGCAGTCGGAGGTACCTATGACGCACTCGTCCTGGGCACTTCTGACTTTGGTATCTTCTGTGAGGTACACGGAGTCGAGGGACTCATCCACATATCTGAAATCTCATGGGAAAAGGTCACTGATGCGTCAGCATTTGTTCGCATCGGCGAAACCATCAAGGTATATGTCGTCGAAAAGAATGATGTGGATATGAAGCTCAACCTCTCGCTCAAGAGATTGACCAATGATCCATGGTCAAACATCGAGGAAACCTATCCAAAAGACAAGTTGTTTGAGGGCGAAGTAGTGCGCAAAGAGCGCTATGGATACTTTATCAAGCTTGCTCCTGGAGTCGAGGGACTCATCCATGTATCTAAACTCCGTGGAAATGAGAATCTGAATGTAGGACAAAAAGTCTCAGTCTATATCGAGCGCATCAACACCGCCGAAAGACGCATGAGTCTGGTCCTCCCCGAGGCCCAAAAGCCAGTGATGTATCGATGACACCTTGTTTGAATTAAAATGCCCCTCACGAAAGTGGGGGGTTATTTTTTATTGTTGTTGCGCATTATTGTGTCTACATGGGTGAATCAACGGGGTGGATGGAGGTGGTGGGGGCAAATAGATCACCACCATACACGTTGGACGATTTGTTGGTTGTGCTAATGGAAATCTCGAGTTCTTCCCAATTGGGGAGGTGTGGGGTGTTTTTTTGCTCAGGGTTAGTGGGTCTCCACCCCGCAGGGTGATTCATTCTTTCTTCTACTTGTAGCAGCAACCTCTTCCCTAGAAGTTGGGCTTCTCTTTCTAACACCTGCTCGAATTGTGCATCGTACTCTTCGTTTGAGAGCTCTACGTTTTTGAGGGTTTCCACCCAGTGCTTCCAAAGAGCATTAATAGAGTTGATATTAGTAAGTGGTCCCTTTTCTCCTGGCAACCTTAATGGGTGTGTGTTGGGGCCGAGCATTCTGTGATACGCTTTGGCCACCGGGGCAATTGGTCTAGAATTTCTTGTTGACCAGTAAATAAACTCGGGAATATGTATATTCACTGTCACTTCTGCCGCGGCTCCTTATAGGAGAAGGCTGCTCTCTAGCTCAGATATTGTGGGGGCTGGGAGATTGGCATCCTGAAAAGTACTATTTAGTGCTCTCAACATCACGTCTTCAGAGCTTTTCTGATTGGCTGGGGAAAAACATTCTTTTGACATTCCTATAGTATACTTGATGAAGCGAGTTTTTGTGTGATATAGATCACGCTTGATGCTTTTTGATATGTTTAGCCTTCACTCTTACGGCTTTGAGGCGACTAGCCTCGGATGATTTATTTTGCTACACTGTGACCGCATCCTATGGAACAACACGCGATCCCCCGTGATATTACCGGCTTTCAGTTCAAACTCATTGGTCCGATGACTTTGAGGCAGTTTATGTACCTCGTGGTCGCCGCTTTGTTCGGCTACCTTATGACTATGATCGTGGGGAGCATTGTCACTGCTTTTTATATAGACATCATATGTGGGCTTTTGGTCTTTGGTGTGGGGTTGGCGTTTGCATTTATACCCATAAACGACCGTCCACTCGACTACTTTCTCAAAAATCTCTATAAAAAGCTGGTAAACCCTACCCAGTTTATCTATCACAAGGAGAACCTGCCCCTCAGGGTGCTGGAGGGAATGTATTACGAACAAGATCCTCATGTCTTGTTGGCACATGTGGATAGTCGCGAAAAGCTGGCGGCATATATAGCTGCTAAAAATCCACCCCCACCTGTTGAAGTAAAAAAACCCCTCCCACTTCCTCTACCTATGAGGGGTGCAAAGCCTGTAGCGAAGGTGGGGACAGTGGCCCAAGCGGCACCACAGACTACAGCCACAGCGACACCTGCGCCTACGGGTGAGCACCCCTGGATCAGTGGAGTGGTGCAAAACCGCAAACTTATTCCGCTTCCTGGAGTCCTCATCTATATCAAGGATGTGGCGACTAAAAAGAGCCTGCGCATACTCAAAACCAATCCACATGGAGTATTTGCGTCGTTTCATCCGCTACCGCCTGGTGAATATCTCATTGAGGTGACAGACACGGGCAAGAGCTACCAGTTTGATTCTAAGACGGTGACCATCGATCCAGCCAATCACCAATTTACCTTCACCTCACGAGAGATGATGTGATTTGTGATTTCAAAATGTCGACTTGGGTTGATAGTTTGATCAGTTTTGTATAGGATATAGCACTTATGCCCGCACCAAAACCAACCAATCCAAACAAAGGTTGGACACAAAAATTTATCGAGCTTGAGGATGTGGTGGATGACATCGTCCTTTTGCATGGCAATGGAGCAGCGTGCGTCGTCGAAGTGGGCGCGGTGAACTTTTACCTTTTGTCTTCAGAGGAGCAAAGCTCTATCATCTACGCATATAGCAACCTGCTCAACTCTCTCTCGTTTCCGATTCAAATCGTTATATTGTCAAAGAAAATGGACGTGTCCAACTATCTCGAGTATCTCGAAAACAAGGTGACAACGCAGCCCCAACAACTTTTAAAAACATATTTGCAGCACTATCAAGACTACATAAAGACGATTATCAAAAAAAACACCGTGCTTGAAAAGCGGTTCTTTTTTGTCATTCCATTTAACCCTCTAGAAATGGGAGCGTCGGGGATGGGCAAACTACAGAAGGAGTATGTGGTGACTCGCGCAAAGACATCTCTGTATCCAAAGCGCGACCACCTCCTGCGCTTGCTCGCAAAGATGGGTCTGCGTGCCACTGTCCTACACCAACAAGAGGTGGTGGAGCTCTACTACAATATTTACAACCCCTCCTCCACAGGTAGACAGCTTGCGCCGATCCCAACCTATACTAATGTTGTCATGACCCAATAACTATGTTTTCACTCTTTCCCCAAAAAAAATCCGCTCCGGTGGTACCCGAGAGTCAGTCTGCAGGCGCAGTCATGGCGCAGGGCCAGGTGTCTGTCAAAGATTTGATTGCGCCTTCGTTTATAGAAACAGATTACTCGCACATCAAGATTGATTCGCGATATTATCGTACGTTGTATGTGGTGGGGTATCCTCGCTATGTGTCATCAAACTGGTTGTACAACCTCATCACGTTTGATCACCCGCTCTTTGTGTCCATGTTCATTTACCCGACCGAAAGTAAAGAGATCCTTGATGATTTGAAGAAAAAAATATCTCAGATGCAGGCAACTATCGAGATTGATCTCCATGCAGGAAAAGCGGTGGATCCTATGGTACAGGTGCAGCTTGATGACGCTCTAGTGCTCCAATCAGAGCTTGCAAAGGGGTCTGAGCGATTCTTCCAGTTTGGATTGTATGTCACCATACCTGCAGACACCAAGGAGGAGCTTGATAACGTAACCAAAGAGGTTGACTCCTCGCTCGCATCACTACTCATCGTCGCAAAGTCTGCCATACTCGAACAAGATGAGGGATTTAGGTCGACACTCCCCATGTTTTCTGACAAGCTCAAGGTCTGGCGAAATATGGACACCACCTCGCTCGCGATGACGTTTCCATTTTCAACGGCGTCGCTTACGCGCAATGAGGGGATACTCTATGGCATCAATCAACACGATGGAAGTCTCATCATCTTTGATCGGTTTACACTAGAAAATGCAAACTCCGTCATATTGGGTAAATCCGGAGGAGGGAAAAGCTTCTTGGTCAAACTAGAGGCGCTTCGGCTCCTCATGATAGGGGTCGAAGTGATCATTCTTGATCCAGAAAATGAGTATGCGGCCGCATGTAAGAGTTTGGGTGGGGAGTTTGTGGAGTTTTCGGCCACGTCGAGCTATAAAATAAATCCATTTGAACTACCTCAAGAGTCTGTGGAGCCTGATGATCTGCAAAATAAGATTTTGGATCTTCACAGCCTCCTCAAGATTATGATGGGCGAGTTGACTCCTGCCCAAGACGCCATGCTTGATAGGGCGCTCGTGAGCGTATATCAAAATAGAGGAATCACCCCAGACCCCGCAACGTTTAAAAACCCCGCACCATACATAGAGGATTTGTATAAGGTGTTTTTGGGTATGGAGACTACTGAGGCGGCAGAGATGGCTGATCGGCTGGAAAAATATGTGAAGGGTTCGGCTTCTGGAATATTTAACCAACAGTCAAGCTTTGATATTAAAAATCCATTTACGGTGTTTGGTATCCGTGATCTAGAAGAAAATCTGCGTCCAATCGCCATGTATATCGTACTCGATTTTATATGGAACAGAATCAAGAAAGAAAAAAAGCGAAGGGTCCTCATCGTAGACGAGGCGTGGTACCTGATCAAACACAAAGACTCGGCTGCATACCTGCGCAACTTCGCAAAGCGATCGCGCAAATATGGCATGGGTATGACCACCATCACTCAGGATGTGGAGGACTTCCTCTCCACAGAGGATGGGAAGGCCATCATCACCAACTCATCGCTACAGATCATATTAAAGCAATCAACAGCTGCGGTGGATAAAATCGCCGAGACCTTTTATCTCACTGGTGGAGAAAAACACTTCCTCCTTTCGGCTGGGGTGGGTGAAGGGCTCTTTTTTGCATCACAAAACCACGTAGGGTTCAGGGTGATCGCGAGCGACGAGGAGCGGCAGCTGATCAGCGCGTAATCGCCTACATTGCTGCTTCAAGGGCTTTTTTATACGCATCTTTGCTTTGTGCTCCCACAAGCTGCTGGATTTGCATGCCGTCTTTATATATAAACACACAGGGGATGGATGAGACATTTTGTTGGCCCGCAACTTCTCCGTTTTGATCTACGTCAATTTTTCCAAAGGACACGGTGGTCATTTGTGTTGAGAGCTCCTCTATCAGAGGTGCTATCGCCTTGCAGGGACCACACCATTCGGCGTAGAAATCGACAAGGCAGGTGCCTTTTTTGTTTATAAATGCATCAAAGGTTTGGGTGGTGAGTGTGTGTACCATTTGACCATTATATACAAGGAAGTGGTGGGGGGTGGGGTAAAATCTACATTCACCCTGAGCTTAGTCAAATTAACATTGCGCTTGCGTAAAGCCACCCCCTCTGATAGACTATGGGCTATTAATGTAAATTCTTGATTATGCCCGCTACGTTCATCCAAATTGTAGAACTGTTCATAAAAGACCTTCAGGCAAAGGGAAAGTCTCCGTATACCACCATAGCTTATAAAAAAGACCTCGAGCAGTTTTTTGAGTATGTTTCCCTTCGAGGCATCACCTCTTTTACCAAAATTACCTCAGAGGTCATTGAGTCATTTATCACTGAGCTGGTGACCGTGAAGGAATATACCAAAAAATCAGCCTCACGAAAGCTCAACTCCATTCGTACCTTGTTCCGCTTTCTGAAGGCCCAGGGTGTCATCCCCTCAAACCCTGCATCAGAGATATCTCACCCCAAGTTTCAGCCTGCAGCTCCTCGCATACTCACCAAACTTGAGTATCGTGGGTTGCGAGATGTGGCAAAGAAAGACCCGCGCGTGTTTGCGCTGGTTGAGCTCCTTTTGCAAACAGGCATGAAAATCGGCGAGCTGGCTCAGTTGAAAATCGACGACATTAAGCAAAAGCACCTGTATATCCCAAAAACCGGAAATATTCCTGAGCGGGAAATCCCCCTCAACAAGCCTTCTGAGGCTGCCCTCAAAGCATATCTCTTGGTTCGCCCAAAGTTTTCCGATGCGCATGTGTTTATCACCCGCACAGGCAAACCCATGCTTATCCGAAATATCCGCCAGGTGATTGATAGATGTTTTGCAGAGGTGGGCATACAAGCCGCCACGGTGAACGATCTCAGAAATACCTTCATAGCTCACCAACTCACGACAGGAGTGAGCCTCGAGTATATAGCGCGCATCGTAGGACATCGTAGACTTTCTTCGACTGAGCGATTCCTCCACCTGGTAAAGCAGGATGTTGACAAGCGCGAGGCGCTGGGAGAACTCTAATCCACGGACCACACCCTTTCATTTGGCTCTCCCGATACTTTACCTTGTTATTTCAAGTTTCATATTTCTTCATTCTTTGGTCATCGTCCTCTCTCACTCTTGTATCCTGATTGGCATGATCACGTGTTGATAGAAAAACTGGTCTGTCTTCTCATCGTCTTCGACCACGCCTGAGAGAAATAGGATGGGCGTTTCGGGTCTATTTACTCTAATGGTAAATTGCTCGTCTTCTATGCTTCCCAAAAAGTCCAGGATGTATCGGATATTAAATGCAATTGTTAGCTTCTCTTCACTTTTTGTATTTACTCGTTGAATAGAAACTCCACTCTCTTGCCCTGCTTCTTTTTTTGGTCTAATAAGAATTGATTTGTTTTCAATACAAAAAACAGCAATGTTTGAGTGGTCTCGAGCAAATACACCCACTGTTTTTAGTGCGGCCTCTATCTCCTTTTTTTGCAGTACAAAACTGTGTTGGTGTGATTGAACTAATACTTTTTCATATGCGGGATAGTCTCCAGAGAGGAGTTGGGAGGATAGTGATGTGCTTCCTTGGGACAAGTTTATTTTTTTTCCTTCTACATCTATGCCAAAAAACAATTGGTCTGCAGATTTGAGAATACCTATTGACTCAGATAAAAAGCCTGCGGGCACGAGTATGGGGCTTTCAATACCTAGGTTTTGGGTTATCTGGACAAGCGACAATCTAAAGCCATCTGTTGCGACAATGCGAGTGGTGTCCTGGGTGAGAGGTATAAAGTTGATAGAGGAAAGTGCGGGGCGAGCCGTGTCTTGAGAGCACGCAAAAAGAACAGGTGAGAGCGCAGAAGAAAATGTTTTTGTGGGAATCTTGATTGTCCCTTTTTTGAGTTCTGTTTTTTCTCCCACCTCTTTTGTCAGCGGAAACACTCCGGTGACTTGCTTGTTTTTGATTTTTATTTTTTGATCACTAATCTCTATGGATGCGTGGTCCTCTTGGAGAGTTTGAAGAAAGTCATACAGCTTCTTTGTGTCTGTGGAAAAGATCATTTCCTCCCCAACATACTGGACTGGAATAAATGACTCGAATTCTCGTGTTTCTCCTTGTGCAAAGGCAGTGAGTTTGTCGCTCTTGAGAGAGAAGAATTCTTTGTGTGTCTTTTGACCGATGAGGAACCTTCGAAGATCAGACAACACAAGTGAGAGTTTCTTGGTCTCAATACTAGATATATTAATAGTAGTCATAGTAGGGCGTGTGGGTAAGTGTATAAGACGAGTTTTGGGTTTACAAGGCGTTCTTTGTAGCACATAGGCGCATGTGGGTAATTTTAGGTGCTCGTGGACAGACCAAGGTTTTGGCATATCGTATCAATCTCTTTCTTTGTGTTGGTATCATGGATAAGTAATTCTTGGATCTTTTGGACGCCATGAAGGACGGTCGTGTGATCTTTTCTTTTGAGAAATCGGGCGATTTCGATGAGGCCCATGTGGTTTTTCTCTCGCAACACATACATAAGCACGTGTCTCGCGTGGGCAACTTTCTCAGTTCTATTTAATTGTTTGAGGTGGATGGGCTTTAGTTGAAAAAACAAACACACGGTCTGCATGGCTTTCTCAGCAGGGGGCGCACCACTCTCCGCGCCCGAGCCCGACGAAGAGTGAACGTCCTGGAGCCTGAGGGTAACATCTTGTTGGCTAGTAGCAGGACGCACGAGCGCGCGGGCATATGAAGAGAGGAGGATACCCTCAAGCATGCGGTTGTCTTGTGCCTGACCCGCAATCTCCTTGGCGACCTCAATATCCACCTCGATTCCGCGCTCTTTGGCCTTTATCATAGTGATAGCTGTTTTGAGCTCAAAATCAGGGGGAGAGATATCTATGATGAGTCCACCCGCAAACCTCGACCTCAGTCGATCCTCTATGTCGTTGATCTGCATAGGGGGACGGTCAGAGATGAGTATCACCTGGCCACCCCTCCCCACAATGTCGTTAAAAGTATTGAAAAATTCTTGCTGGACCGTTTGTTTGCCCGCAATAAACTGAATATCATCCACAATGAGCACATCAAGCCGCCTGTATTTTTGGCGAAACTTGTCGGTGGTTCTCCCCCGAATAGCCTCAATGATCTCATTGGTAAACTTGTCTCCCCCACAAAAAAAGACACGCGCTTGCCTGTTGAGCTGAAGCACCCGAAACGCAGTGGCCTGGGCGAGGTGGGTCTTGCCCACCCCCACCCCTCCCCACAAAAAGAGAGGGTTGTACGCTGATCCAAGCTGACTCACCACCACCTGGCTCGCCGCAAACGCAACATTGTTACAGTGTGAAACAGCATAGTTTTCAAATGTGTTTTTAGGATTGAGTCCAGACGCACGAGCCATGTCCTGCAAAGACGGCTCAAACTCCAGAAGTGGAGCCCCAACCTGTGCCTCTTTTTTTATCTTTTGTTTTATCTTTTCATCTACCACATCTATGACGACGCTGCGCACCTCAACTCCAAGCGCGCGGGCTGACAGAGACAACAAATCGCGCTGTCTGTTTTGAGCGATGGTCTTTACCCCGTTGTTTGGGCAGGCAAACGAAACAACTCCATCCACACAATCTCGCATTGTCATCTGGCGCAATGCAGAAGCCCAAACTTCACTTCCCACCATCTCACCCGTAAGGGTGTTGGTGAACGTGGACCAAGTGGATGAAGGGTTCATGTTTATTATTTGTGGATAACTTATCCACAAATAATAAACATTTTAATTTGCATTGCAACTGGAGTAAAGTATGTCTCTTGGGATCATTCACTCATTTTATTTCAAGCCACATATTTCCTCCCCGCTGTGCAGGGTGTGGTTTGTTGGGCGAAACTCTTTGTGGACGATGCATATTTAAGATCCAACTGCCCCACCAAACCCACTGTCCACGGTGTGGTCAAGGAGGCACATTTCCACACCCGTGTCCTTGTGACAAGAGAAACATCCCGCTCACCTCACTTTTCTCACTCGGCCCCACGCTCCGAACTGTTTTGCATAGGACAAAATATCAAAACAACCCCGGTTTGCTCAAAGAAATACTGGTAAACCCTGGCAACCAACAAATTCAGACACTTGCTTTTCTAGCTCAGCACAAAAATGCACTGGTCGTTCCCGTGCCACTTCACCAGAAAAAATTCCTTGAGAGAGGCTACAACGTGCCCACCTTACTGGCCCAAACACTAGCGGGAATGCTGTCGCTTGAGGTGGGAAATATCCTCGAGAGAGTGGTAGAAACCAAAGCGCAGGCAAAAATACAGGACGCACATCAACGAGAGGGGAACCTGGTGGGGGCCTTTCGGCTCATAGTTGGTCACGAGAAGAAAAAACACGTGATACTGGTTGACGATGTGATCACGTCTGGCGCCACCATAGAAGCCGCCGCCAAACCACTCAAAAAAGCAGGATATGGACCAGTTTGGGGCTTTTCTCTCGCGCAAGAAGAGTGGTAGGGTGGTTGGAATTTCAGAGCCCAGCCCGTTATCATCGGCGATTTGTTCTTGTGTCACAACTACAGCAGCCAACTGCACCAGCGACAGAGTGAGAGTCCTTCGGGCGGATCAATAATCAACGTTGTCAGTTGCAGAATGGACGTTCACCATGCGCGTCATCTTGAGCGTAGCGTAAGCGGAGTCGAAAGATCCCAAGCACACATGTGTATAAGATTCTTCTCCCGCCGCGGCGGGATCAGAATGACTAGTGGAGATTTTTCTCTAAATTAGTCGATTGGCACAATGGCCACCCATTGCCTTCCCCCAAACACGTGATATACTATAAGCCATGGAACAGTTTAATCGCGCGCTCACCTTCATTTTCATACTCATATTTGCCTTTGGAGTAGCATTCTTTATTTTTTACAGACTCGGACTTTTTCAAAAGATATTTCCCCAAGTAAAAATGTCTCTTCCCGCCTTTTTTTCTGGCACCGCACCAACCCCAACCATGACCCCAACCATGACTCCCACCCCAACACCTACCAATGAAGTGGTAGAACAAGAAAGCACTCCTACCCCCGAGCCTACCACCGCAGCACAAACACAGACCCCCTCGAGATATCCAACCATCACAACTCCTCGCGCACCGCAAATCCCCGGAACCGGTTCTCCAACCATCCTACTTCCCATTCTTGGATCTCTTTTTGGCACCGGACTACTCTTTCGTAGAAAATCCTAAAAGGGCCCAAGACCAATCTGAATCATTCCACTTCTTTCTACTCCAGACCTGTACAAGCAGCCTCTTTTTTGGTACAGTGTTCGCATGATAAAGATAGATGAAGCAAAGTTCGGAGAGCTCTTGGTTGCGGGCGGTCTTTTGACCCCAGAAACACTCGGTGAAATCAGCACCGTTGCACAGTCTTCGGGTATGCGGATCTACGATATTTTGACAGAGAGAAAAGTGTTTGATGACGCGGTGATGGGGCAGCTTGTGGCCGCACACTACAAGGTGCCTTTTGTCGACTTGAGACAACTCGCCATTCAAGACAACCTACTCCACGTCGTGCCAGAGCGCGTAGCAAAGAAAAAGAGGTGTTTGGTGTTTGAGAGAACCGGCAATAAAATCAAGTTTGCCACAGAAGATCCTGAAGACACACAAACCCAAGATCTCATACGTGTAAAAACTGGGGGGGAACTAGAGGTGTATTACACGACCCCCTTGAGCATAAGCCGTGCCCTCAACACGTTTAAGACTGACATAAAAAAGGCATTTCAAGATCTCTCAGATGAGGCAGAAAAAAAAGGAGACACGGGAGAAAGTGGAGAGTCTGCGCCCATCTCAGAACTCGTAGATGTGCTCTTTGAAAATGCATACAAAGAAAATGCGTCTGACATACACCTGGAGCCCCAAGACAACCAGGCCATCATCCGACACCGCATTGACGGCATTCTTCACGATGTTATCACAATCCAAAAGTCTATACAAGAGCGCATCATGTCGAGGCTAAAGGTGCTCGCGCTTCTGCGAACTGACGAACACCTTGCGGCACAAGACGGAAAAATTCGCGCTCAAATCAGCGGCCAACCAGTCGACATCCGTCTCTCCATACTCCCGGTGGTGGACGGTGAAAAGGCGGTCATGCGCGTGCTCTCGACCCACGGAAAACCCCTCACTCTCGAGGACCTGGGCATGTCAACCAAAGACTTTGAGCGCGTAAAAAGTGCCTTTAGCCGGCCATTTGGAATGGTGCTCACCACCGGACCTACCGGATCGGGAAAATCCACCTCGATTTATGCGGTACTTCGCATCCTAAACACCAGAGACGTAAACATCACCACGATCGAAGACCCGGTAGAGTACCGCATCAAAGGAGTAAACCAGATTAACGTCAACGCGAAAACGGGGCTCACCTTTGCATCGGGGCTTCGCTCCATCCTTCGTCAAGACCCAAACATCGTGTCGGTGGGAGAAATCCGCGATGGAGAAACTGCAAATATCGCCGTAAACGCCGCACTTACCGGGCACCTGGTGCTTTCCACCCTCCACACAAATAACGCATCCACCTCCATGTTGCGTCTCGTAGATATGAAGGTAGAGCCATTTCTCGTAGCATCCACCGTAAACATCATCATCGCACAACGCCTCGTGAGACGGATTTGTAAAGACTGCAAGGTCGTCGCAACCACACCGCGAGAACACCTCAGTGGTTTGTTTGGCGAGGAGTGGGTGAAGAAGTATGCCCAGGACGCACCCGAAATCCAAACCTACAAAGGCCAGGGGTGCAAGATGTGTGGTCAAACGGGATACGTGGGAAGATTGGGTCTTTTTGAAACCCTTGTCATGTCCCCAAAGATTCGTGAGCTCACAATTCAAAAAGAAAGCGCTGATTTGGTTGACAAGGTTGCCATGGAGGAAGGTATGACCCCCATGAGCATAGACGGCCTGGAAAAAATACTTCAAGGACTCACCACGATCGAAGAGGTTGGTAGAGTAACTAAAACAGAATAACCCCCAATATTTAACTTATGGCAACGAAGCCGGTTTCCTTTAACCCACAAAAAATCAGCCTGGCCAACGACGACAAGCTCTCCCTTTTGAGCAATATAGTCACTATGCTCAAGGCCGGCATACCCATCACCGAGGCTGTGGAGTCGCTCCAAGAGGACGCCACTGGTAACCTCCTCCTCATCCTCACCCAGCTCAAAACAGACCTCGAGCAAGGCAAACAAATAAACGAGAGCTTTGCACAACTCACCCGCGTGTTTGACAAGGTGAGCGTCAACATTGTAAAAGCTGCAGAAGAATCTGGCACCCTGGAGAAGGTCCTTGATGACATGAAACAAACCATGATCAAAGACTCAGAGTTTAAGGATAAGATAAAAGCAGCTCTTATCTATCCACTTTTCGTATTTATTGTTTTTTCATTTGTGCTTGTGGGAATGCTCTTTTTCATTGTGCCCAAAATTGGAACCGTGTTCAAATCACTCACCATGCCCCTTCCACTCCCTACAAAAATACTCATCGCCACATCTGACTTGTTGGTCAACTACACCAGCGCGATAGTGATTGGCTTTTCGATATTGGTCGCAATATTTATTTGGCTTGCAAAAACACAGAAAGCACTCCTCCTCAACGCATTTTTTAATATTCCCGGCATATCACCCATCGCACGAGACATAGATCTAACAAGGTTTACCAGAACCATGGCGCTTCTCATGTCATCCGGTATTCCCATCACATCTGCACTAGAGCTCACCATGGATGTGGTGGTAAAGTCACAAATCAAAGAGTCAATTAGCGACGCATACCAATCGGTTATGCAGGGTGGTAGGTTGTCTCAGGGACTCAACAAGAGGGGTAAGTTTTTCCCCGGTATCTTAAAAAAAATGATTGAAGTGGGAGAAAAGTCTGGCACGCTCGACAAATCCCTTCAAGACGCATCAGAATTTCTCGACTACCAAACGAGCAAGAAAATAAAAACGGTGACCACGCTCCTTGAGCCTGTCATGCTCGTGGGTGTTGCAGGCTTAGTAGGAGGTATGATGATGGCCATCGTCGCACCAATCTATGGACTGATTGGGTCGATAGGAACAAAGTAAAGCGCCTTGTATTAGAATCAAATATATGTCACTATGAATACTATGAAACAATTCAAATCACTTCTTTTTGTAGTAGGCGCACTGGTCTTTTCGACAGCTACACATGCCCAGCCTAACCCCTACTTTAAAGTAGTGCCTACAGATGGAGGCAGGTCAGTCCGCATTGTGCCTGCGCAGGCTGAGCATTCGGCCTGTGTGCACGCCACACTGACGGGGATCACTGGCGCAACCTTATCTACTGCATTTGAACACCCAATATCTACCCTTCCCACCTATCTTGTTATGTGTTATGGCACGGGCGTGGGGAGAGTTTGTTCTACAGGAACCACTGGGGGCGACATGAAGCTCTATGGGCGTGACAACTCCGCAGGAGTGAAAGCAACCACCTTTACCAACCCGCTTCCTCCTGGTACCCCTGTAGATGGCATCACCTGGGTCGCGCCACCTCACGTTACCGCACGATTCTCATTTATCAACTTCTTAGATCAAGCCATAGTGCAAGGAAACACCAACAACAACTCGCTCAAGATAGGCTCGCAAGTTTTTGCACCAAGCTCCAACTGTAGATCTGTCGCAACTGATCCCTATGGAGTGGTGTTTGACAACACCTCGCTTGAACCCGTTGCGGGCGCCGAGGTGAGACTCCTACGCCAGAGAGATAAGGGCGAGTTTACACTCTATGACAAATCCGAAAAAGTAAGTGGAAACCTGATAAACCCCCAAGCCGTTGGTGCAGACGGACTATTTAACTTTGTAGTGGATCCTGGCACCTACAAACTAGAGATATCCAATCTACCCGTAGTTTCAGACACCACAAAGCACAACCCCAAAGCCTCCCGTGTGTATACCGATCTTTACCATGGGGAATCGTTTATAGAGGATGGCGTGATAAAGCACTTTAACATCCCCGTGACCGCAAACCCCGCCACAATCGCAGCCCAACAATCCAAACTCGTGACCTACTCCTATACCATAGACAGACCCACTAGCTCCATCCTCTTTGAAGGACGTGCTTCCCATCCCTTGACTACAGTGGAGAGCTATACCTATCTCACCAGCAACACCACTCCCAACCCTCTCCCCGTACGAGAAGTATCCATAGATACCCAACAAGCAGACACGGGAGGAGTATTCACGATCAAGCTCCCCCTCGCCAGTATCCCCA